>Ga0209254_10003442_pt1 | contig 14438 bp, 12 predicted proteins | sample FrelakmetDIP11DI_FD_187148 | JGI IMG/M metagenome (GOLD analysis project Ga0209254, IMG submission 187148) | Freshwater lake sediment microbial communities from the University of Notre Dame, USA, for methane emissions studies - DIP11 DI (SPAdes)... | ecosystem: Environmental > Aquatic >...
GATCCTCCAGAAAGCCAAAGAATATATCGACCAGCATTATATGGATCCTGAAATGTCGCTCAATCAGGTGGCTGCCTATGTCAACCATAGCCCCAGTCACTTCAGCGCCATTTTTAGCCATGGGACCTGTAAAACATTTAAAGAATACTTGACCGATCTAAGAATAAAAAAAGCCAGGGAACTGCTGCGAACAACCAATTTGAGGTCATCCGAGATCTCATATCAGATCGGATATGGCGACCCCCACTATTTCAGTTTTATCTTCCGCAAAAACACCGGTCTGACACCCACTGAATTCCGCTCACAGATTCGTGTAGAATGAATTGACCTGTTGCAGTGGATTTGTGATATGTAAGAGTGAGCCGGCAACAAGGAGAAAAAATGTCCAGAAAAGTGTTGGCTGTGGACGATCACAATTTATTTGGTGGGGAGAATTTGACCGGTTGGACTCCGCTCAACTATTTCCGACGGATTATTGGTCACCTGGGAAATATCAATTTATCAATCCAGTCAAAAATCCTGCTCTCGCTTAGTATAGTGATCTTGTTGATGAGCACCACGAATATTTTATTTATGGTGCAGGTGTTGAATTACAGCCGCCAGTATGATGCGATCATCACCAACATCACCACTGCGAATAGCATCAGTGGCAGTATTAAAACCGATATCGATACTGAAATGTGGAAAATCGTGGCCGGGAAGATCGATTTCAAGGACGGAAAACAATATGAACTCATCAATGACACGAACACCAAAATATCATGGATGATGCAGAACACGAACTCACCAAGAGCTCGCATAAAACTGGAGGGAATCCTGCGGACGATGCAGACTCTCACTGAAAATGTTGGCTTGATGGAGCAACAAATCGAGCAAAAAAGCCTGGCTTCGGAAAATGAGGCGGTTTTGGAAAACATCCGTTTTGTAACAGGAGTGGTCGAGGAGGTTGTGCAGGATTACCTGTTGTTTGAGGTCCGCAGAACAGAACTACAATATCAGGCAATGCGGGCGGGGTTTGACCGTTGGAGGTATTCCTATATCGTATTGATGTTTTTTGCAGCCGGATTCTCGGTTCTGGCTGCCTGGGGAATTTCGCGGAGCATCTATATCCCGATTAAAAAGTTGCATGATGTGACTTCTACCATCACCAAAAATGATTTACAGGCATTGGTAACCAGCGATAATGTCGATGAGATTACAGAATTAGGCATGAGTTTCAATATCATGATAGCGAAGATCAAGGATCTGTTAGATGCTAAAGTGAAGGAACAAGAATATCTAAAAAAAGCCGAGTTGAGGGCGTTACAAGCACAAATTAATCCGCATTTTCTCTATAACACATTAGACACAATCATCTGGATGGCCGAAGCGAAACAGACGGACAGAGTGATTGAAATTGTCAGTGCGCTTTCGAGTTTCTTCAGGATCAGTCTTAGTAAAGGCAGGGATTGGATTACGATTGGAGAGGAAATTGAACGAACCAGGAGCTACCTGACCATCCAGAAAATACGTTATCGAGATATTTTGGATTTCAAAATTGAAACCGATGACCAGATTCTGGATAATACAATTTTAAAGCTCATCCTGCAGCCATTAGTAGAAAATGCCCTTTATCATGGGATTAAAAACAAGCGACATGGTGGTACGATTATCGTCCGAGCCTTTCAAAAGAAAGAAAACGAAATATCGCTCGAGGTTGAAGACAATGGGATCGGATTTACTTCGGAAAAGCTGGCCCTGGTTCAGGGTGAGCTAGAAGATGATAGCGGCGATATCCGCCTAGAAGCGGGTTTCGGCATCGATAATGTCAATAAACGGATCAAGCTGTACTATGGTAAACAATATGGTCTTTCGATCAGAAGTGAGTATCGAGTAGGGACCTGCGTTACGCTCTTAATCCCTGCTAAAAAAGAGGAAGCCACTGAACAAGTGTCAGATGATAAGAACTCCGAAGTCTCGAAGACCTTAGAAGTCACCCCTCCGGATAAGTCCGGTTTCTGAAAAGCAAAATTGATTGGTCAAAGTGAAACGACCCAAAAAAAACATCTATTCAAATGGTGAATTCTCAGCTATGAGGAAAAGCATGATGCGATTCTTACGATTGATCGTTTGTTTTATCGTCTTGGTATTCTTAGCCGCCTCCACGGGTTGTAAATCGCCTCTCACGGCCGAACTTGATTCTGAGCAACCCTCGGCGACATCAAGGATAAAGAACAAAACCTATCAAGACTTGATTGTAGGTTATGCCCAAATCGGCGCCGAGAGTGAATGGCGGACTGCCAACACGGCCTCTTTGAAAGAAACCGCCGAAGAATTGGATATCGAGTTCAGGTTCTTGGATGCGCAGCAGAAACAAGAAAACCAGATAATGGCGTTGCGAAAATTTATTGCTCAAAAAGTCGATGTGATCGGTATCTCACCGGTTGTCGAAACTGGCTGGGAACCGATCTTTCAGGAAGCAAAAGAAGCTGGCATTCCGATTATTCTGGTTGACCGCTGGGCGAATGTCCCCGACAACCTTTATGTAACCTACCTGGGTTCCGATTTTGTGGAAGAAGGCCGTAACTCGGCACGAGTGATGGTGAAACTGATGAATGGCAAAGCGAATATTGTCGAGTTGGTCGGAACGATAGATTCTGCACCGGCTAACGGCCGCGCCAAGGGTTTCCGAGAGATCGTCCAAGATTATCCGGAGATGAATATTATGGACTCGGAATCGGGCGATTTTACCCGCGCCAGGGGCAAGGAAGCGATGGAAAATCTCTTGAAGAAGCACGGTAATAAGATCAATGCAGTCTTCTCTCACAATGATGATATGTCTCTTGGGGCAATCCAGGCGATCGAAGAAGCTGGACTGCGACCAGGGGTGGATATTAAGATTGTTTCAGTGGATGCGGCACGCGGCGCCTTTCAAGCAATGATTGCTGGGAAGCTGAATGCCACTATTGAGTGCAATCCATTGCTCGGGCCACAGTTTTTCGACTTAGTGCTCAAGGTAGTCAACGGCGAATCAGTGCCTAAGTGGGTGCCATCTATCGAGAGTATCTATTACCCGGACGACGCCGCAGAGATCCTGCCTACCCGAAAATACTGAATTCCGCAAATTTCTCAAAAATAAATTAACTTCTTTCGAATAAAAACACCCTCAGACTAAGAGGGTGTTTTTATTCGCTCAAAACAGAATAAAGGACTCAACTTCATTCGAATAAGAAATCATGGACTCTAACCTATTAAAACTGTATCTTATCATTAGCGGGTGAAGTATTCGATCGTAGAAGAATGCTTCACCAAAAAAACCACCTAAATAGAAAAAGGATAAGGAGAATGAAGATGAAAATCGCGAATTTGGTCCGAGCAACCCTGGTTCTGGCATTCGTTTTTGCCTTCGCTGGTTGTGCGCCAGCGGCTGCACCCAAACCCGCCGAGCCAGTTGTCACAGCTGCGCCCGCCGAGCCTACGGCCGTCCCAGCGACTGAAGCACCTGCCAAGAAGGTCTGGACCTACAAAGACATGACTGTCGGCTTCCTCCAGACTGGTTCTGAAGGTGGTTGGCGTGCTGCCAATACCGCTTCCTTCAAGGAAACCGCCGAGCAATTAGGCCTCACGCTCAAGTTCTATGATTCCCAGAATGACCTGGCGAAACAGGTTGCTGGCTTCCAGCAATTCATTCAGGATCCCGAAGTCGACGTCATCGTAATGTCGCCGCTCGAAGTGACCGGTTGGGAACAGGTCTTGAAAGATGCCAAAGCAGCCGGCAAGCCGGTTATCCTTTCTGACCGCCGCATCGATGGTTTTGAAGACTATTACGTCACTTTCATTGGCGCTGATTTCGTCGAAGAAGGACGTAAGGCCGGCACTGATATGTGCAAACTGCTTGAAGGCAGCGACAAGAAGAACGTTTGGGAGCTGGTTGGTAACGTTGGCGCTGCACCTGCCATTGACCGCGGCAAGGGTTTCCGCGAGACAGCAGAGAAGTGCGGTATTGTCGTCACCAAAAGCCAGACCGCCAACTGGAGCATTAAAGAAGGCAAGGAAGTAACAGAAGCCTGGTTGAAGGAAACCAAGGATGTCCAGGGAATTTTTGGCCAGAATGACGAAATGGCATTCGGTGCGATCGAAGCACTCAAAGAAGCCGGTCTCGTACCCGCCAAGGATGTCAAGCTCATCTCTGTGGATGCCACTTCTGGCGCTTTCCAGGCTATGCTCGACGGCACCCTGAACGTGACAGTGGAATGCAACCCGTTGCTTGCCCCGCAGGTATACGAAGCCGCGCTCGCAGCCCTCAATGGCGAGGCACTGCCCAAGTGGATCCCCTCGCAGGAGAGCGTGTTCTACATGGATGATCCGAATCTGAAGGATATTGCTGCTGGCCGCAAGTACTAAAGTTCTAAAGCTGATCCGCTGACTTTTCGAGGGTCACAGATCAGAGTGAGGTAAAATAAAGGATTGGGAAGCGATGTAGTACGTCGCTTCCCAATCCTTCAATAAAAAATTGATGACAAAAGGCAGGCAAGCATGTCTGAGCCGGATCAAAATATACTTGTTATGGAAGGCATTAGTAAGGCCTTCCCTGGTGTGCAAGCGCTGGATGATGTAGGCTTGAACCTTAAAAGAGGGGAGATTCTCTGTTTGGTGGGGGAAAACGGCGCGGGCAAGTCCACCTTAATGAAAATATTAACCGGGGTGGATCAACCGGATTCGGGCAGGATATTTCTGGATGGAAAAGAGATTCAGGCAAAATCCCCGCAACATGCTCAATCATTAGGAATCAGCACCGTCTACCAGGAAATCAATCTGTGTCCCAATCTGAGTGTCGCAGAAAACATTCTGCTCGGACGAGAACCTCACAAATTCGGCCGGGTAGATTGGGCGAAGATGAATGCTTTGGCCGGCGAAACGCTTCAGCGCTTGTTGGGGGTTGATATCGATGTAACCAAGCCTTTGGGGTCATATACAGTCGCGATCCAACAGATGGTGGCTATTGCACGGGCGCTCTATATGGCATCTGCAAAAATTCTCATTCTGGATGAGCCTACATCCAGTCTGGATGTCAATGAGACCCAACAACTCTTTAAGGTGATGAAGAAGCTCAAAGATGAAGGCGTGGGTATCATATTTATCACCCATTTTATTGGCCAGGTTTACGAAATCTCGGACAGGATTACTGTTCTGCGGAATGGGAAACTGGTTGGAACCTATGATACAGATTCGATCACGCGGGTGGGCTTGATTTCAAAAATGATAGGTCGAAGCCTGGCCGAATTTGATGAGATGTCAAAAATAAAATTGGACAGCAGCAAACACATTAAAACTGAGGCTTTATTACAAGCCAGGGAGTTCGGCCTTACCGGGGCTATCCAACCCTTTGATCTGGATTTGCATGCGGGAGAAGTGGTTGGTCTGGCAGGTCTGCTTGGTTCGGGTCGCACAGAAACTGCCAATATTCTATTTGGGGCCGAAAAAGCAGATTCTGGCTCTGTTTCCGTGAATGGTAATCTGGTCAAAGAACACTCCCCGCTTGGGTCAATCAAACGTGGTGTGGCTCTCTGTCCGGAGGATCGAAAAGCGGCAGGGATCGTGGATGACTTGACGGTAAGAGAAAATATAATTTTGGCCATGCAGGCTAATAAGGGCTGGTTCAAGTATCTAAGCTTGCAGGAACAATATGAAATTGCAGACACTTATATACAATTGTTAAGTATTGCTACTCCTTCTCCCGATCAGCCGGTAAAGAACTTAAGCGGTGGCAATCAGCAAAAAGTTATCCTCGCCCGGTGGCTGGCCACCAACCCTCAAGTGCTTATCCTGGACGAACCTACCCGCGGGATTGATGTGGGTACCAAAGCGGAAATTCAGAAGCTTGTGCTCTCTCTCGCAGAAGAAGGGAAAGCTTGCGTGTTTATTTCCTCGGAGCTGGAAGAAGTGCTGCGCACCAGCCATCGTATCGTCGTTTTGCGCGAACGTGAGAAGGTGGCCGAGTTCGCTGGTGAGGTGGACGAGAAAACAATCATACACGCAATTGCAGGCGGTGAAGCATGAGAAAGTCTAATGGACATTCCTTCACATGGAAGACATTCACAGAGAGCAGACTCTTTTTACCCCTGATTGCTTTGTCGCTCATTCTGCTGTTTGATCTTATCTTTATCCCAGGTTTCTTCTCTATTGAAAACAGGGATGGCAACCTGCATGGAAGCCTGATCGACATCTTCAGAAATGGCTCGACGGTAATGCTTTTAGCCATTGGCATGACTCTGGTCATTGCAACAGGCGGGATTGATCTATCCGTCGGCGCTGTCATGGCGATTGCAGCCTCGGTGGCGGGTATATTAATGAATCCATCCGCGCTTAAGAATGAAGTGTTTTTCGTCACAGATCCCAATTACACCTTTCAACCGCTTTGGCTGGTGATTATTTCGGCGCTGTTTGTCGCAATCCTCTGTGGATTGTGGAATGGGGTGTTGGTTGCCTATGTGAGAATCCAGCCCATGGTGGCTACGCTAATCCTGATGATTGCGGGTCGCGGGATTGCGCAGTTGATCACCAATGGGCTAAGGGTCCAAATCACCTACAAGCTATTTACATTCCTCGGGCAGGGTTGGATTATCTTGCCTTTTTCATTGTATATCGTAGCTATAATGTTCGTCTTCACCTGGTTGATGACTCGCAAGACTGCCATTGGGATGTTCATTGAATCTGTGGGCATTAATTTCCGATCCAGTTTCTATAGCGGAATTGACGAAAAAAAGATTAAGTTGATGGTCTACGCTTTTTGCGGTTTCTGTGCTGGGATCGCAGGCTTGGTTGCCAGTTCCAATATCAAGACTTCGGATGCCAATAATATTGGTCTCACCACCGAACTGGATGCCATCCTTGCTGTGGTGATCGGCGGGACAGCCATGGCAGGCGGTCGCTTCTCCTTGCTAGCCAGCATGGTTGGCGCATTGGTGATGCAAGCGATTACTCAATCCATGTATGCGATAGGAGTGCCTGCCTTCGCTCTTCAAGCGATCAAAGCAGTGGTTGTTGTTTTTGTGATCCTCTTATATTCGGAACAATTTAGAAGCTTCATCCGAAAGTTCAGCGCACCAAAAACAGAGGCAAAACCATGATGCAACAGATCAGCAAATTCTTATCAAAGAATCGCAAGCTCATCCCGCTCTGGTCTACGGCATTACTGGCTTTGGCTGCTTATGGGATAGGAGCCTATTTTTTCGTTGGAATGAGGAATCCACAAGTTTTCTTTAACTTGTTCCGTAATAGTTCCTATTTATTGATTAGCGCCATTGGAATGACGCTTGTCATTTTAACAGGAGGAATTGATCTTTCTGTTAGTGGTGTGGTAGCTCTAACGACTGTCTCAACTGCCGTATTGCTTCGAGAAGGCTTGAATCCCTGGGGGGTTATTCTACTCATGCTGGCGATGGGAATGACGATGGGCGGCATCATGGGCAGTTTCATCACTTACCTGAAGGTTCAGCCGTTTATAGCCACGCTTGCAGGCATGTGGTTCGCCCGCGGGATGTGTTTCTTTATCAGTGACAATGCGGTCACCATTGATAATCGAATTTTTCAAATTCTTGGGAAAACAAAAATCCTGATCCCGGGATTGACAGAAATTGCTATAAAACAAGGCAATCCACCACCTTATGTTTCCATACCTGTAGTTGTTGGATTTACATTATTCGTTGTCACGATCTTCATTGCCCACTATACACGTTTTGGCCGTACCGTTTATGCGATCGGGGGCAATGAAGGCAGAAATGAACAATCTGCCCGTTTAATGGGCTTGCCGGTGAACAGAACAAAAATGCTAGTTTATACTTTTAATGGTTTTTGTTCAGCATTGGCGGGACTGGCTTTAAGCCTCTTTGTTTTTTCTGGCCATGGTTTGTATGCGTCTGGCTTCGAGCTGGATGTCATCGCTTCGGTGGTGATGGGTGGGACGATGTTAACCGGTGGCTCGGGATATGTCTTTGGTACATTTTTTGGTGTCATGGTACTCGCGGTTACACAAGCGCTAATTCAGTTTATCGGTTCGCTTAGCTCTTGGTGGACAAAAATCGTGATTGGCGTTCTGACACTCATTTTCATTGGTGTGCAGACCGTTCTGGCAAACCGGAAGGTTGGTCGTCAAGCTGCCCAGAGTCCGGAAGTATTGAGGGCTGTTCGGCGCAAACGGCTATGGCAGGGAATTGGAGTGGGCGCTGTTTTCGTGTTGGTGCTGGCTTCGATAATTATTATCTCCCAGTTCAGAGCGGCCTCCATCGATGGGAGCACCGAAAACACCCAATGTGACGTCAAGCCATTCCGTGAGTCAGAAGCCGCTGGCTTGATCCAGGATGGCGCCGTAATTGTATACCATCGCACGGCCGGACCCCAATGTGTCGATGAGTTGTTTGCTATATATCCCGATGGCCGGGTCACCGGCACCGATGGTGTCAACAAAGTGGAAAAACAGGTCACCCCTGCCGAGGTAGAGCATTTGCTCACCGTGATTAGTGTCGATCATAAATGGTTCACGGCCGATATTTACAGCACTTATCTTACCCCGTGCAGGCAGTGCTTTGCGCACAACATCAGTATTTCATACGATGCTCAGGAAAAGTCTGCAACCGGGGTAGATGGGACAACCGCTATGCCACCTGGTTATGCGTTTGCCCTGGCAGAGATTAGACCCTTGCTTCCCGTAATTAATCCTACTCCATGACAAAAGCTGACTGCTTGACCTCACAGGTTTATAACGAGGTTCTTGATCGCCAGTCTGTGAGGTCTTGAACCCGGTAAAACGAGATGGCTTTGGAATGATTGCTTGCATTTACTAAATTAGGAGATAAATGGATGACAGCAAAAAAGATGCTAACTCTGGCTCTCCTGGCATGTGCTTTTTTCTCATCTGCCTGTATGTATATTGTATTGCCTGAAGGTCTGGAAACTCAGGAAGTCGTAGAAGAAGGATCAGAATTAAAAGTTTGGAATGCAATTGTGACGAAAGTGGGCGAATCTGAGACCGGAGATTTACAAATTGAATTTACGATTAGGAACGATACGGGTGAGTGGAGCACCATGCATGCTGTAGCAGATAAAACAGCTGTATTGACGAACAGTGATGGAAAGACCACAACTTGTGACACAGTTTTTGTAGGTACTGGTGGTCACCGCCTGGCCCCTGGATTTCAAATGGGTGGTTATACTGTTGGGGAAGCAGATGATCCAACCACTCAGCTTATTAATGTAGAATGTAAAGGCGCTCAGGCTGCCCCCGGGTCGACACTGGCGATCGATTATGTTAGTTTTGGTGGAGAGCTGGATGATTACGATCCGGAGGCCAACAAAACAGAGGGAGTGTTGGAATTAAAACTTGACGAAGTCGTCACGGATTTGACTTATCCGATTGCTACGCCGATTGAGGGCTTGATCTTGGAACCCGGGGTAGAAATACCTGCGCTCAGCGACAACGTTATTACACTGCTCGATGTTCAACGCACTGATACCGGGTTTCAGTTCACCTGGCAAAACTACAATCCCAGCAAATTTCCCCTTAAAACTCACATCGGCACACCACCGGTTATTGGCGCAGATGGCATTATCTATGGTCCTTCTGAAATCATTGATATGGCCCCCGTACCAATAACACCTGCAAATGGTAAGATGGAATGGACAACTGAAGTAGTTGTGCCGAAAGATGGCAAAGGTTTTTATATCTTGCTCAGCGTCGAGTCAAAAAAGCCGCGCACCTATTTGAATTATGTCATTGATATCAGCGATAAATAGACAATCCTGTGCTTGAAAAATTACACAAAAAAGATTATTGGTTCTGCCGCGGGAGGACTGTTATCGTGAGATTGTTCCAGCTTATATTTATTATTCCTGGTTTGGCTGTGGCATTGTCTGCTTGCGCTCCAATGCGGGCAGACATTACATCTGCACCACAATTATCCGCTACCACCATCACTACGACCACCCCCGTATGGTTCGATATGGAGCTGGTCGATGTCCAAACCGGCGAAACTTTTAAAATGAGCGATTACAAAGGATAAGTTGTGTTGCTTGAGACCATGGCCATCTGGTGCCCCAACTGTATTGTTCAAAGCAACGAATTATGGGAATTCTGCTCTTAACGAACCATAATCCTTTCAAAACCCTGCCAAAAACTCAGATAACGGCTTTGCATCATCCATTCTACAATGCCTATGCTTACGGCTTACTGTATGGCCCGATTACAATCCCTTGCTCCGGTCCTTTGGTAGTCAGTATCTTCGCCTTGTCTTTTACGGCTGGGGAAGCGTTCAGCCAGTTATGGGTATTTTTTTGGTTTGGGATTGGACTTGGTGTACCCCTTTTAATGCTTTCGTTGCTGTCTGCTACGCTCCAGCGCCAACTGACCACCTTCTTCGCCCGCCACAGTCGTATCGTCAATATTGTCAGCGGTCTGATCCTGGTAGGAATCGCTCTTTACGATATAAGTAAGAATTGGGAATTCCTACGCATATTCTTTTGAGTGGACTTTTGGCAACTGTCTTCTCTACCAATTAAAAAAAGCGGGGGGATGTAGCTAAAAATATTGACAAAATTCAAGTTGAAAATACATACCCTAGAGGCGACTAAACTACACATTCTGGTCATTCTCCCGGTTTGACAAGGACGAATTTGCATGCTAAACTCGCAAGGCTGGAAACATGAAAGCTCACTCTGGGATATATCTATGAGAACGGTTGAATGGGATTATGATCTGGCCGGCTTGAAGCTGATCGACCAACGCCTGCTGCCAGGTGAGCTTAAAGTTAACTTATACCAGGATTACCACCAGGTAGTTGGAGCGATCCGCGAGATGGTAGTGCGCGGTGCGCCGGCAATCGGAGTGACAGCCGCCTTCGGATTGGCTCTAGCGGCTTTCCAGTCAACTGCCAACACCCCAGAAGGTTTATTGGCAGAACTCCATGTTTCTGCGCAAGAGTTTCGAGAGTCGCGTCCAACCGCGAAAAACCTGACCTGGGCTTTGGATCGGATATTGAAGGCAGTGGAGTCGGGTGGTCAGCTTGTGAGCGATATGCGCATAGCCATCCTACAACAGGCGCAAGCCCTGGCAGATGATGATGTCCGCCTCAACCAACAAATGGCTCGCCTTGGCGCAACCTTGATTGCAGATGGAGATACCATCATCCACCATTGCAATACCGGGGCGCTGGCAGCTGTCGACTGGGGGACTGCCCTGGGTGTTATCCGCATGGCCTTTGAACAGGGGAAAAAAGTCCGTGTCCTGGTGGACGAGACTCGCCCGCGTTTGCAGGGCGCGCGCCTGACCGCCTGGGAGTTGGCGCAAATTGGTATCCCATACGATATCATCACTGACAATGCTGCCGGCTATTTCCTGAGCACCGGGCAGGTGCAGAAAGTCTTCTTTGGCGCAGACCGGGTTGCCGCAAATGGCGATGTCGCCAACAAGATCGGCACATATATGCTGGCTCTGGCGGCGAACGACAATCATGTGCCGGTTTATGCCGTAGTCCCTACTTCTACGGTTGATCTCTCGCTGGCGCACGGTGGATTGATCCCGATCGAGGAACGCAATCCAGCTGAGGTGCTTGATCTCCAAATTGCCGGTCAGCCGGTGGCGCCGGTCGGATCCACGGCGCGTAACCCGGCTTTTGATGTCACGCCCAACCGGTTGCTTACGGCGATCGTCACGGAAAAAGGTATCGTCTATCCTCCATTCGAACAAAATCTGGTGCGAATCGTAACCGGCAATTGAAGTAAAATAGAGAATTGCGCCTATGAATATCCTGCTTACTGGTTCCGTTGCCTTCGATTATCTGATGTCTTTCCCGGGTTATTTCCGTGACCACTTCTTGCCCGATCGGCTCGATTCGATCAGCCTATCCTTCCTGGTCGATTCAATGATTAAGATGCCGGGTGGAGTGGCTCCAAATATCGCTTATACCATGGCGTTACTGGGCGAGCATCCGCGGTTGTGGGCTGCTGTGGGAGAAGATTTCGAAGAATACCGGAAGTTCCTGGCGGACAAAGGTGTCGATACCTCCGGCGCGCAGGTAATCCCGGATGTTTTCACTGCTTCGTTTTTCGTGAATACCGACCGGGTGAATGCGCAAATTGCCAGCTTCTATCCAGGCGCGATGGCATATGCATCTCGGCTCTCGCTGCATGTTTTGGTTGACAATCCACCTGACCTGGTTGTAATCTCACCGAACGATCCAGGGGCGATGAACCAGTATGTCCGGGAATGCCAGGAAATAGGTCTGCCTTATGCTTATGATCCTAGCCAACAGATTGTCCGGTTGACCGGAGATGACTTGCGCATCGGTCTCGAGGGCGCATTGGCTTTATTTGCTAATGACTATGAATACGCCCTGATTGACAGAATGACAGGGCTAGATGCAGATTGCGTGCTGGATAATAACCCGAACGCATTCGTTGTGGTAACGCAAGGTGAAAAAGGTGCCCAAATCCACACCAACTCAGGACGGTTCACGATTCCCTGTGTGCCTCCGCAGCAGATTTTGGATCCAACCGGGGTGGGCGATGCATTCCGAGGCGGCTTCTTGACCGGTTATTGCCACAATCTGAGTATGGAAACATGTGGACGTATGGGAGCTTTAGCTGCGACCTATTGCCTGGAACAACGTGGGTCACAAGGGCAAAGCTATACGAGTAATGAGTTTATCGAACGATACAGCCAGGTTTTTGAAGCTGGCAGCGAGATCGAATATTTGCAAAAGAAATAATTTTAGAAGGATAATTATTTACTACGGAGAATCTGATGGAAAAATTTGATGTTAAAGATGTACGTCTTGCAGAAGGCGGGCGGCGGCGAATTGAATGGGCTGAACGGGAAATGCCGGTATTACGCCTGATCCGCGAGCGGTTTTCCAAGGAACGCCCTTTACAAGGAGTGCGCATCTCGGCTTGTTTGCATGTGACTACCGAGACCGCCAATTTGATGAACACGCTTCACCTGGGAGGTGCGGATGTTGTTCTGACTGCCTCCAATCCGCTTTCCACCCAAGATGATGTGGCTGCCTGCCTGGTTTCGCAATATGAAATCCCGACTTTCGCGATCAAAGGCGAGGATAATATCACCTACTATAAACATATCCACGCCGCCTTGGAGCATGCCCCACAGGTTACCATGGATGATGGCGCGGACCTGGTAAGCACACTCCATAAAGAACGTCGCGATCTGTTGAAGAACGTCATGGGCGGTACCGAAGAGACGACGACTGGTGTTATCCGGCTGAGAGCTATGGCGCAAGATGGTGCGTTATTTTTCCCGGTCATTGCAGTAAACGACGCCATGACCAAGCATCTGTTCGATAATCGCTATGGTACCGGGCAGTCGACCATTGACGGTATCATCCGCGCGACCAATGTTTTGTTAGCCGGTAAGAATTTTGTGATCGCCGGTTATGGTTGGTGCGGTCGTGGCCTGGCGATGCGTGCCCGTGGCATGGGAGCAAATGTGATCATCACCGAGGTCGATCCGCTGCCGGCATTGGAGGCTGTAATGGACGGCTTCCGGGTGATGACGATGAATGAAGCGGCTCAGATCGGAGACTTTTTCGTCACGGTTACCGGCGACCTGAATGTAATCGACCAGCATCATTTCGAGATGATGAAAGACAACGCCATTATTGCTAACTCAGGACACTTCAATGTTGAGATCAATATCCCGGCTCTGGAAGAGATGTCCAAAGCAAAGAGTCTAGTCCGGCCTTTTGTAGAGCAATATGAGATGCCAGATAACCGCAGGATCAATCTGTTGGGTGAGGGACGCCTGATTAACCTTGCTTCAGCGGAAGGTCATCCGGCGAGTGTGATGGATATGTCATTTGCAAACCAGGCGCTCGGTCTAGAGTATTTAGTAAAGAACTATGATAAGCTCGAAAAGCGTGTCTATGGCATCCCGGCAGATATCGACCGAGAAATCGCACGCTTGAAGTTGGATGCAATGCATATAAAGATAGATGTCTTGACTCCAGAACAGGTGACGTACTTGAATTCCTGGGAAGAAGGGACCTAAGAAACAGTGGACGTGTTTTTCTCGCGCGAGAAACTGGAAACTCTCGAAGAACAGAGTTTGGCTCCATACGCTTGCCGGAGCAATTCTACCAAAGGGCGAGCTTACCAGGAAGACGAGCCGGATTATCGCACAGCTTTCCAGCGCGATCGCGACCGGATTTTGCATACCACTGCCTTCCGGCGGCTGGAATATAAGACCCAGGTATTTATTACTTACGAGGGGGATTATTACCGCACCCGGTTGACTCATACCCTGGAAGTAGCTCAGATCGGGCGGACTATCGCGCGAGCGTTAGGCGCAAACGAGGATTTGGAGGAAGTAATATGCTTGGCGCACGACCTGGGTCACAGTGCCTTTGGTCATTCCGGTGAAGTCGCTCTCTCGCGGTTGATGAAAGAACATG
>Ga0209254_10003443_pt1 | contig 14437 bp, 12 predicted proteins | sample FrelakmetDIP11DI_FD_187148 | JGI IMG/M metagenome (GOLD analysis project Ga0209254, IMG submission 187148) | Freshwater lake sediment microbial communities from the University of Notre Dame, USA, for methane emissions studies - DIP11 DI (SPAdes)... | ecosystem: Environmental > Aquatic >...
ATGGTGATTTCCTTGCCGATGCGCGCGAACTGCTTCGCCATGCGGTTCCAGCGCGCGAACATGGCGTGCTTGCGGACTTCGAAGATGCGTCCCATCGTGTGCGGACCTGTTTGGCGGGGCGCGCAGTCTACCCGGGCGCGCGTCCGGGACCAGCAGCATGAAGCGCGCAATTATATGCCGCTATGGAATAATCAGCTTCGACACACTCGCGCCGGTCCGGCATCGTCAACCGGCGCTGGACAACCATCTGCTGGAGTCCTGCCATGATCCGACCTGCCGCCGCCTTCCTGATCGGGGCCTCGCTGTGCCCGCCATTCGCCACTGCCGCCGAGCAGTCGACGTGGCCAGAATGGATCGAGCAGAGCCGCCAGCTCTCGATGCAGCTCGGCCAGGAACTCAAGAGTGAGCTGGGTCGCGCCATCGAGCAGGGCGGCCCGATCGCGGCCATCGACGTCTGCCACAAGCGTGCGCCCGAGATCGCCGGGCGCCTGTCGGCGCAGTCGGGCGCGACGGTGGGACGCACCGCGCTGCGGGTACGCAACGCGGCCAACGCGCCGGACGAGATGCAGCGCGCCGTGCTCCAGCAGTTTGCGGGGGAGCTGACCTCCGGAAGGGCGGAGGGGCCGCTCGAGGCCGTGTTCGAGATCAACCATGGCGGCCGGATCGAGCGCCGCTACATGCGCGCCATCCCGACCGAGGCGCTGTGCCTGACCTGCCACGGCGAGGTCCTCGCGCCCGGGCTCGCCGCCGCCATCGCCAGCCGGTATCCGGGCGACCAGGCCACGGGCTTCAAGCAGGGAGATCTGCGCGGGGCGTTCAGCGTGATCTGGCCCGCGCTGCCCGCGCCCGCCGCCCGCTGACGGTCGCCCGCCGGCCGTGAGCTTCTACCACCACTACATCTTCCCGCGCGTGCTCGACCTCGCGATGTCGAGCCCGATGCTGCGCAAGCCGCGCGACCGCGCGCTCGCGCCGGCACGTGGCCGCATCCTCGAGATCGGCTTCGGGACGGGAATGAACCTCACTCATTACCCGTCGACGGTGAAGCGCATCGAGGCCATCGACCCCGACCTCGACCTCGACCGCGTGTCGATGCCGCGCATCGCGCACGCCGCGATCGAGGTGGACTTCCATCACCTCAATGCGGAACACCTGCCGTTCGAGGAGGCGCGCTTCGACACGGTGGTGAGCACCTTCACCCTGTGCTCGATCCCGGACGTGGTGCACGCGCTCGGCGAGGTGCGCCGGGTGCTGAAGCCTGGCGGGCAGTTCCTGTTCCTGGAGCACGGTCGCGCGCCCGATCCAGGCGTGGCTCGCTGGCAGGACCGGCTGAACCGCGCGTGGATGCCCCTCGCGGGCGGTTGCCACCTCAACCGCCCGATGCGTGCGCTGATCGAGGACGCGGGCCTCGCGCCGGGCCCGGTGCAGAACTATTACCTGAAGCGCGCGCCGCGCTTCGTGGGCTACATGACCGAAGGGGTGGCCGTCCGGAGCGCGGCGTGACCGGCCGCACGCAGGGACGGAATTCCGGATTGGGGGATGCCTGAACGGGACGCACGCTCGCCGGCCCGCCCCGCGGTGCCTTACACTGCCCCTCGATGGCCTGCCAACCTCTCCGGGCGCCCGACGGGCGTGCCGGGGACCGAAGGAGATTGCGATGAAACGCGCGATTCGGGACGCGGCACGCGCTGCGCTCGTCCTGGCGACCATCACCGGCTGCTCCGTCCACGTCGACGGCGAAGACGCAGTGACCCAGCAGCTCGGCTCCGACTACTTCGGAGCCGGCGGGATGCTGAACCTCACCGACACCGTCGAAGGCGACGCGCTGCTCGCCGGCGGGCAGGTGTCGGTCGCGAGCGAGGTCAAGGGCGACCTCGTGGTGGCCGGCGGCGAGCTTTCGCTGGGCGGAGCCGTCGGCGACGACCTGTACGCCGCCGGTGGCAGCGTGCAGCTCGATGCCATCGTGGGCGGCAATGCCCGGGTCGCGGGCGGCGATGTCACGGTCGGTCCGGCCACCGTGGTTGCCGGCGCGTTGTCGCTGACCGGCGGACGCGTCGAGTTCGACGGCAACACCCACGAGTACCTGCGCGCATCGGGCGGCAAGGTGCGCCTGAACGGCGAGGTCCACGGCGACGCCGAGGTGCGTGCCGAGGAACTGATCATCGGTCCCGGGACCCGCATCGGCGGGCGGCTCGTGTACCGCGGCCCGACGCAGCCGAAGGTGCCGGAGGGCGCCGTCATCGCCGGCGGCATCGAGTTCCACGAGCAGGGCGCGCGCCACATCTTCGAGAACGCCCGGCCGCAGGTGCGTGCGGCGGCGCACGGCGTGGGCTCGGTCCTCTGGTTCCTCGGCGTGTTCGCGGCGGCGGCGCTGTTCCTGCTGCTGTTCCCGAACTTCGCGCGCGATGCGGCCGCCGCGATCGGACGCCGGCCCCTGCAGTCGCTCGGGCTCGGCCTCGCGCTCCTGGTGTGCGTGCCGTTCGTGGGGGTCGTGCTGCTGATCACCATCATCGGTATCCCGCTCGCGCTGCTGCTCGCACCGCTCTACCTGCTGGTGCTGTTCCTCGGCTGGGCCACGACGGCGCTGTTCGTCGCGCAGCGGGGCCTCGACGCGCTGCGCCCGGGGCGGCCGATGACGCCGGCGTGGCAGCTGTTCGCGCTGTTCCTCGGCCTGCTGGCGCTGTGGCTGCTGCGCCAGATTCCCTTCGTGGGCGGACTGGTCGCGTTCCTGGCACTGATCGCCGGCATCGGTGCCCTGGCGTGGCAGGCGTTCGGCGGCCGGCGGGCCGCGGCGGCATGAGTTACTGGCCGCACCTGATGGCGGCGCTCGTGGGCGCCGGGCTCACGGTACAGGTGGGCATGAACGCCACGGTGCGCACCCATGTGGGCTCGCCCGTGATCGCGACCATCGTCAACTTCGTGGTGGGCCTCGTCGCGCTGGTGCTGGTGGCCGCGGCGAGCGGCGCACGCTGGGCGCCGGGCTCGACGGCCAGCGTGCCGGCCTGGGCGTGGTTCGGCGGCCTGCTCGGCGCGGCCTACGTCGCCGCGACGACGGTGCTCGGCCCGCGGCTCGGCGCCGCCGCCCTGCTCGCGCTCACGCTCGCCGGGCAGATGGCCGCTGCGCTGCTCGTGGATCATTACGGCGTCATCGGCTTCCCGCAATCGCCGGTCACGCCCGCGCGGGCGCTCGGCGCGGCCCTGCTGCTGGCGGGGGTGCTGCTCATCATGCGTCGCTGAATCGCGAGGAGGGATCCATGGCCCGTACCCCGTCCACGATGCTGCCGCTCGGCACGCCCGCGCCGGAATTCAGCCTGCCGGACTTCGAGGGGCGCAGGCATGCGCTCGAGGACTTCCGTGACGCCCCGGCGCTGCTGGTGGCCTTCGTCTGCAACCACTGTCCGTTCGTGCGGCACCTGCGCACTGAGTTCGCGGCGTTCGCGCGCGAGTACGCGCCGCGCGGCCTCGCCATCGTCGCCATCAACTCGAACGACCTCGAGGCCTATCCGCAGGACGGGCCCGACGCGATGCGCCGGGAAGCGGCCGAGCAGGGCTACGCGTTTCCCTACCTGGTCGACGCCTCGCAGTCCGTGGCGCAGGCGTACCGGGCCGCGTGCACGCCGGATTTCTTCCTGTTCGACGCGGGACGCCGGCTCGCCTATCGCGGCCAGTTCGACGACAGCCGGCCGGGCAACGGCCGGCCGGTGACCGGGGCTGACCTGCGTGCGGCCGTCGATGCGACGCTCGCGGGCCGCGCGGCGAACGCCGAGCAGTTCCCGAGCCTGGGCTGCAACATCAAGTGGCGGCGGGGGAACGAGCCGGACTACGCCGCCGGCTGAGCGGGCGGCGGGGCGACGGCCGGTCGTGCCCCCGGCCGCGGCCCGCCTCACTGCGCGGTGCGCTGCGCGGGAAAGTCCTGGGCGATGTGCCCCGCGATGTCGACGATCTCGCGGATCGCGGACTCCCGCGACGGCTTGCGGCTCTCGACACTGACCAGCCCTCGCCAGAACAGCCGGCCCGTGGCGGGGTCCTCCGCGAACACCGTGACCGTCCCTTCGCGCACCATCTGTTCCCGCGGCAGTTCGGAGGCCGGCGGCGGCTGCACGCTGCCCGGCATCAGCACCTCGTTGGGCGACGGCGCGCCAACGCGCTGCTCCTCGGGCACCACGAAGCGGCGCGAGCCCGCCACCCGGTAGCTCACGACCATGTCCGCGCCCGCCGGGTCCGACGCCTCGACGTAGCCCTTGCGCAGCAGCTGTCCGGTGACCGCCTGTCGCACCTGCGCCTCGAGCGTCGCCGCGTCTTCGGGCCGGCGCGCCACCGGCGTGCCGAGGTCGCCGTCTTTCCAGGTGAAGCTGCGCCGACCGGCGATGTCCGCCTCGGGCGCCTCGTAGCGGTCCACGGTCCAGGGACTCGCGCAGCCCACGGCGAGCGCCGCCGCGGCCAGGACCAGAGCGCGGGTTCGGATCATGCGGACCTCCGTCGCAGGCGGCCGAGCCCCTGCTCGACGAGCGAGTATACGGCCGGCACTACCACCAGGGTCAGCAGCGTCGAGCTCACCATGCCGCCGATCACCGCGATCGCCATCGGCCCGTTGGTGTCCGCCCCGGCACCGAGGCCGAGGGCCGCGGGCAGCAGTGCCAGGACCACCGTCAGCGAGGTCATCAGCACCGGTCGCAACCGCACCGGGCAGGCCTCGCGCAGCGCGTCCTCGACGGGGCGTCCCTGCTCGCGCAGCTGGTTGGTGAGGTCCACCAGCAGGATCGAGTTCTTGGCCACGAGTCCCATCAGCAGGATCAGGCCGATCATCGACACCATGTTGAGCGTCGTGCCGGTGATCCACAGCGCGAACAGCCCGCCCACCACCGCGAGCGGTTGGGCGGTCATCACGATCAGCGGCTGCAGGAACGAGTTGAACTGGCTCGCCAGCACGATGTAGACGAGCGCCAGCGACAGCAGCAGCGCAACGCGCACGTAGCCCGAGGTCTTGGCGAACTCGCGGGCGCGCGCCTGCAGCTCCATCGTGTAGCCCGGGGGCAGCAGCTCCGTCGTCTCCTTGCGCACCAGGTCGACCGCGGCGCCGAGCGGCATGGTCGGGTTGCTGTAGAAGTTCGCGGAGTACTGCAGACCGAAGCGGTTGATCACCGCGGGCCCGACCGCGTCCTCGGCCCGCGCCACCGTGTCGAGCCGCACCATCTGTCCCTTGGGCGTGCGCAGGTAGATGCGTCGCAGGTCGTCGGCCGAGGTGATCTCGCCGTCCGCCGCCTTGACGCGGACGTCGTAGCGGTCGCCGTCGCCCGGATCGTCGTTGTACTTGGCGATGTCCACGCCGCCGGCGAGCATGTTCACCGCGTAGGCGACGTCGGCGCTCGACAGGCCAACGTCCGCCGCGCGCTCACGGTCCACCACGAGGCGCAGCTGCGGCAGGTCGAGCTGCAGGTCGAGGTCGATGCGGCCGAGCTCGGGCGTCTGGCCGAGCCGGCGCGCCAGCTCCCGCGACAGCTCGGCGACGCTGGCGAGCTCGGGACCCACGATCGCGAACTGCAGCTGCTCGCCGCGCATGCCGCCGATGGGCGAGGGCACGGAGGCGAAGGCGAGCACGCCCGGGATCTGCGCGAGTTCCGCCTGCAGCCGCTCCAGGAACTCGCGCTGCGTGACGTCGCGTTCCTCCCGCGGCACGAGGTTCACGAACGCCATGCCGCTGTTGACCTGGGAAATGCCGCCGAAGCCGACGCCGATGAACGTCGAGACCACCTCGGGGTGGCGCCGGATGGTCCCTTCGATCTCCACGAGCAGCGCTTCCATGGCGGGCCGGCTGGTGCCGAGCGGCGCACGGAAGCTGACGTTGAAGCGCCCGTCGTCCTCCTCGGGAATGAAGTCCTTGCCCACGCGGGAGAAGAAGAACCCGCTCGACAGCACCACTAGCAGCGTGGCGAGGAGCACCTTGCCCCGGTGCTCGAGCGTCCAGGCGAGCAGCCGCCGGTAGACGGCGTCGAGCCCGTCGAGCAGGCGGTCGAAGAAGCGGTACACCGGGCCGTGCTTCCGGGAGACCTCTAGGAAGCGCGAGCACAGCATCGGGGTAAGCGTGAGCGACACGAACAGCGACACCAGCACGCCCACCGTGACGACCACGGCAAACGACTGGAAGAACCGCGCCACGATGCCCTCGAGGAACAGCACCGAGCCGAAGATCGACACCAGCGTCAGGCTCGCCGCGATCACGGCGAAGCCGACCTGCTCGGTGCCCTCGATGGCGGCCGTGCGCCGGTCGAGGGCGGGGTTCTCCTCGCGGCGCCGGTACACGTTCTCGAGCACCACGATCGCGTCGTCCACCACCACGCCGATCAGCAGCAGCAGGCCGAGCAGCGACATCTGGTTGAACGTGTAGCCGAGAAAGTACATCGCCGCGATCGCGCCGAGCAGCGAAACCGGGATGGCGGTGGAGATGATCAGCGTCGAGCGGAAGCTGCGCAGGAAGAACCACACGACGAGGCCCGCGAGGATGGTGCCCTCGACGAGGTGGTCCTCGAGCGCGCTCACGATCCTGCGGATCGGCGTGGAGTCGTCGATCGAGACCTTCATCGTGAGCCCGGCCGGCAGCTGCGGGACGATCTGAGTGTCGAGCCGCTCGCGGACGTCGTCCACGAGCTTCACGGTGTTGTAGTTGCTCACCTTGACGATGCCGATGCCCACGGTCGGCGTGCCGTTGAAACGGATCACCTGGCGGTCGTCGGCGAGCCCGTCCTCGATCGTGCCGAGGTCCACGAGCCGCACCGGTGCGCCGTCCGCGTAGCGGACGATCAGCTCGCCGAGCGCCTCCGGGCTGTGGTACTCGAGGTCGAGCTTGATCAGGCTCTCGCCCGGGCCGCTCACGAGGAAGCCGCCGGGCAGCTGCACGTGCTCGGTGCGGAACGCGTCGCGCACGTCCTGGGCCGTGACGCCGAGCGCGGCCATGCGGTCGAGGTCGAGATTGACGCGGATGTTGCGACGGCGCTCGCCGCCGATGATCACCTGGCCGACGCCCTCGACCGTCTCCAGGCGCTTCTTCACCACCTGCCGCGCGTACTGGTTGAGCTGCTGGGTGGTGCGGTCGCCCTGCAGCGCGAGCCAGATCACGGCCGAGGCGCCCACCTCGACCTTCAGCACCACCGGCGGGTCGGCGTCGTCCGGCAGCTGGCGCAGCACCTGGTTGACCTTGGCCTGCACCTCGGAGAACGCGACGTCGATGTCCTTCGAGAGGTTGAAGGTGATCGTCACGTTGGAAACGCTCGGGCTGGAGCGCGACTGGATGAAGTCGATCCCGGGCACGCTGTTGACCGCGGTCTCGATGATGTTGGTGATGCTCGCGTCGACGATGTCCGGGTTGGCACCGGGCAGCACCGTGGTGACCGAGATCACCGGGAATTCGATGCGCGGGAACCGATCGACGCCGATGCGCTGGTAGGCCACGAGGCCGAACAGCACGAACACCGCGCTCGCCATGAACGCCAGCACGTGCCTGCGGACGGAGAGCTCCGCGAGCTTCATGGCGCGGCCTCCCCGGCACCCGGCTCGCGCACGGCCACGAGGGCACCGTCGGTCAGGAAGCCCGCGCCGGACAGCACGACGGTCTCACCGGGCTCGAGGCCGGTCAGGATCTCGGCCCGCTCGCTGCCGCGGATGCCGACCGTCACCTTGCGCTCGGCGGCCTTGTCCGCGGCCAGCACGTAGACCACGTCTCCCGATGGCCGGCGCACCACGCTGGCAGCCGGTACGACCACGCCGTCGCGCGAGGCGAGCACGACCCGCGCCGTGACGCTGCCGCCGGGTGGCCAGTCCGAGCCCGCGGGCAGATCGACCAGCGCCTCGACGGCGCGGTTGTTGGTGCCGATCATCGGCCGCACCTCCGTGAGCGTGCCGGTCACGGCGGTGCCTGGCCGCGCAGGCTGGTCGAGCGTCACCGCGAGGCCGGGCTTCAACTGGCCGGACAACCGCTCCGGGAACGGCAGCACCGCCCGCAGCCGGTCCGTGCCCACGATGGTGACGACCGGCGTGCCGGGCGAGACGAAGTCGCCGACCGAGATCAGCCGCCGTTCGACGATCGCGTCCGCCGGGCTCCTGATGCGCGTGCGGTCGAGTCGGTACTGGGCCTCGGCGAGGCGGGCGCGGGCGTCGTTCAGTTCGGCCTGTCGCGCGCTCTGCTGGGCGAGCGCCTCCTCGAGCATGCTCTCGGAGACCGCCTTGGAGCGCAGCTCCGTGTAGCGCTTCACGGTGCGCTGCTGGTTGGCGAGCAGGGCCTCGAGGCGCTCGACGCTCGCCCGCGCCGAGGCGACGGCGAGGCGCTGGGGCTCGCCGTCCAGCTCGGCGAGCACCTGTCCCTGCCGGACCACGCTGCCGCCGTCCACGAGCAGTCGCACGACGCGGCCCGAGGTCTCGGCGGCGAGCACCGGGGCCGCAGTGGCCTCGATCCTGCCCACCGTGGTCTCGACGGCGTCCACGCGCTGCCGCACGGCCGCCGCCGTGGTCACGGGCGTCTTGCGGGCGAAGGTGCCCGCTTCCCCTTCGTCATTGCCGCCGCAGCCCGCGGCGAGGAGGGCGACGGCGAGCAGCGCGAGCGAGGGATGTCGGTGGCGGTTCATGGCGTGTCCTTGCCGGCGGGTCCTGCGGGCGGCGCGAGCCCGAGGTACAGCAGCCGGGCCAGTTCGGCGGCGTAGGCGTCGGTCGAGGTGGTGACTGCGAGGTCCGGATTGCGGCGCGCGAGCCCGGCGGTCTGGAACAGGAACCAGTTGGCGCAGAGCAGCAGGAACACGGCGAGGCCGGGGTCCGCGTCGGCGCGCACGGTGCCGCGCGCCTGGCCCCGGCGCAGTGCGTCCACCAGCAGGGAGAAGTTGCGCGACATCTCGCTGCCGGCGAGCAGTTCGCCGGAGGCCGCCGTCCCGCTCAGCATCTCGCGCGCGATCAGCCGCATGGTCCCCTGCATGCGGCTGAGCCGCTTCACGTGCGCCGCGGCAAACTCGCGCAGGCTGGCCTGCACGTCGCCCTCGGCGTCGAGCAGCGGGACGAGCTGCTCGCGGAAGCCGGCCAGGGCGTCGCCGACCAGCGCCTCGTACAGCTCGCGCTTGCTGCGGTAGTGGTGGAAGACCGTCGCCTTGCTGACCCCGGCGGCGGCCGCGATCTCGGCCATCGAGGTGCCTGCGTAACCCCGGTTGGCGAACAGCCGGCGGGCGGCGGACTCGATCCGCCGGGCGCCCGGGGCGGGCGCGCGGGTGCGGTTGGCGGGGTGGCTCATCGCGGGATCGTAACACTGACCGACCGGTCGGTCAGCCCGGCATTGCCGCTTTCCCGCATTGCGATGTGTACGGCCGCAGCGCACGCTTCAATCGAACCCCACCAATGGGGAGGTCAACATGAGCCGGATAAGAATCGTCGTCGCCGACCAGGCGGAAGCCATTTTCTACGACGCCCCGTCGCTTGAAGCGCGGCCGAAGGAAGTCGGGCGCATCTCCGACCCGCTCGCGCACGAGCATGCCCGCGACCTCGGCAGCGAGCGTCCGGGCCGCACCTACGAGAGCGTGGGGAGTGCGCGCCACGCGGTCGCCCGCGAGAACGACCCGCGTCGGCAGGAAGCCGTGCGCTTCGCGCGCCGCATCTCCTGCCGCCTCGACGACGCCCTGCAGCGGGGCGAGTTCGAGGAGCTGGTGGTGGTCGCGGGCCCGCCGTTCCTCGGGCTCGTGCGCAGAGAGCTCTCCGACCAGGCGCGGCAGCGGGTGGTCCACGAGATCCGCAAGGATCTCGTGCACAGCCCGGTCGAGGCCCTGCGACGGCACCTGCCCGAGTCGGCGGCGGAGCTCCGCCCCTCGTGAGCCCGTCGCCCGGCCCGCAGGGGCAGGCGGGTCGGGGGGTGGAAATGTGACGGACGTCGCGCCGGGCGGCACTGGCCCCGGCGCCCGCCTTGCCGTGGGGCATACTGCGCGCCTGTCGAAGCACGTGAGACGAGGCGCGACATGCTGCGCGCGGAATGCGGACTGAGGCGCGCGGACGCCCGCCTGACCCGATGAAGACCGTCCTGCTGGCATACGAGCGGGACCAGGACGTTGCGGCGGTGGAGACACTGCTGCAGGCGCGCGGCCTGCACGTGGTGGTGGCGCGTACTGGCGTCGAGGCGCTCGAAGTGGCGCGCCGCGAGCTACCGCAGGTGGTGGTGAGCGACGTGCTGCTGCCGCGGCTCGACGGCTTCGCGCTGTGCCGTCGGCTCCGCGAGGACCCGCTGCTCGCCCACGTGCCGGTGTTGCTGCATTCGTTCCGGGTCGAAGGCCCCAAGTACGAGGCCTTTGCCGCCGAGGTCGGCGCGCACCGGTTCCTGACCGGCCGCGCGACTCTCGAGGAACTCGCCGGCGCCGTCGAGGAACAGCTGCAGAGCTCGGGCACCGTGCGCATGCCGGTGCTGGCCCTCGAGCTGATCGAGCGCCGCGAGCAGGATCGCCAACGGATCGGGGAACTCGAGCGCCGCCTGCAGGCGCTCCAGTCCACCAACCAGCAGCTGGCGGCCGCGGAGCGGGTCGCGCGCGAGGCCGCGGTCAACGTCGCGCGCGAGCGGGACGAGGCGACCCGCGCCGACGGCGAGGTCCAGCGTGCGCTGCAGGAGCGCCTGCGCGACGCCGATGCCCGCGCCCGGCAGGTGTCGCAGGACGCCGTGCAGGAATCCCTTGTCGAGCACAGCCGCGTCGCGGCGCTCGAGTCGCGCCTTGCGGAGATGCAGCAGAGCCGTGCGCGGGCCCAGGCCGCTGCGCTCGACACCGAGCGTGCCTTCGCCGCACAGCCCGTTCCGACCTGGCTCGTCGACATGGCCAGCCACGAGATCCGCGCGGCCAGCGACTCGGCGGCCGCCCTGTTCGGGGTCGCGCGCGAGCACCTGCGCGGCCGCCCGATCACGGAGCTGCTGCCGGGGAGCGTGCCTGTCGGCGACCCGGCCGAGGTCGTTGCGGCGAGCCTCGTACGCCCGGACGGGCCGCCGGTCGTACTGGAACTGCGTTTCTGCCCGGTGTCCTACGACGGGCGCGCGTGCTGGATCACCTCGGCGCGCGACGTCACGGCCGAGCGTGCGGGCGGCACGGCGCAGGAGGCGGCGGACCGGAGCGCGCAGGCGCTCGAGGCGTCGCCGGTCGCGACCTGCATCGCGGACGCCGAAGGACGGCTGGTCCATGCCAACGCAGCATTCGTTGCGCTGCTCGGCCTCGACGCCGGCGCGCTCGCCGCTGCGACCCTGGACCGGTTCGAGTCGGCGACTGAAGACCGCGATCCGATCGCTCGCGGCGCAGGCGGCGTCGCCGCCGCCCGCGAACGGCGCGCAGCGCGGTGGCAGCGCAGCGACGACACGACGTTCGATGTGGAACTGGCCTTCGCGCCACTGGACGCCGCGCCGGGCCTGCGCGTCGTCACGGTGCGCGACCTCTCGGAACACCGTCGCGCCGTGCAGCGTGCCGTGCAGGACCAGCAGTGCACCGGCGCACTGCTCGCGCTCACGCAACGCGCGCCCTCGCTGACGGAGGCCGAGGTCGTGGCGCAGGCGCTCGACGTGGCGAGCGAGCTCACCGGCAGCGAACTCGGCGGCGTGCTGGTGACGCTGCCCGAGGCCGGACAGCTCGAACTCGCCGGCGTCCACGGCGGCGATACCGGCCGGACCGACCTTGTGTCGCTGCGGCGCTGGCGCGGCGCTCCGCCCGCCGGAACGGCGCTCGCCGAATGCCTCGACACCCGGCAGGTGGTCGCGCGCGACGCGCCGGAGGGAACGGAGTGGCTGCGGGCGGGGGGACTGCCGGTGTCGATGGGGAACCAGCTCTGCGCCCCGCTGCTGGACGGCGGCCGGCTGGCGGGCATCGTGCTGGTCGCCGACAAGCCCGGACCCTACGACGCCGACGATCGGCGGCAACTGACGCGGGTCGCCGACGCGCTCGCCCGGATCATGAAGCGCCGGCGTTCCGACGCCGAGATCGTGAGCGCCATGGATCACATGGAGCGGGTGATGCTCGGCGTCGTCGAATCGCTCGCCGGCCTCGCCGAGTCGCAGGACGCCGGCCGCACCGGCCGCGCGCGTCGGGTCGCGGATCTCGCGGCCGGCATCGGCGACGCGCTCGGCCTGCCCGGCCACACGGTGCGCGGGCTGCGTCTGATGGGCCAGCTCATCGACGCGGGCATGCTGCAGATCCCGCGGGAGATCCTCTGGCGGCCCGGCCAGCTCACCCCGGCCGAGTACGAGCTGGTCAAGACGCACGTCGAGCGCGGCTACGAGCTGCTGCGCCACGTCGAGTTTCCCTGGCCGGTCGCCGAGGTCGTGCGCCAGCACCACGAGCGCCTTGACGGCTCGGGCTACCCGCGCGGGCTCCAGGGGGACGCGATCCTGCTCGAGGCGCGCATCGTCGCGGTGGCCGACGCCGCCGAGGCCATGCTCGCGCCCCGGCCGCAGCGCGGCGCCCTGTCGGTGGCGGCCTGCATCGAGGAGCTTCAATCCCAGGCGGGACGCCGCTACGATGCCCGGGTCGTAAAGGCCTGCGTCAAGCTGTTGCGCGAACGCGATAAACGAACCGAAGGCGAAGCATCCGTCGGCCAGCGGATCGCCTGAGGCGGATTCATGCAGCTCGAGTTCTACGGCGGCGCCGGTGAGGTCACCGGCTCCTGCCACATCCTGACCGTCGGAGGCCGACGGCTGCTGCTCGACTGCGGGCTGATCCAGGGCGGCGCCGCGCCGCACGAGCGCAACCGCGCGCCATTCCCCTTCGACGCCGCGCAGGTGGACGCCGTGGTGCTGAGCCACGCCCACATCGATCACTGCGGCCGGCTGCCGCTGCTGCGCAAGCGCGGCTTCCGCGGCCCGATCCATTCGAGCCCGGCCTGCCGCGACCTCGCGCGTATCCTGCTCGCCGACTCCGCGACGATGCAGGAGCGCGACGCCGAACGTGCGAACCGGCGGCGTCAGCGCGAGGGCGACCCGCGCGTCGTCGAGCCGCTATACAGCCTCGAGGACGCGCTCGAGGTGCTGCAGCAGTTCCGCACGGTCCGCTACGGGCAGCCGGTCGAGGTGCTGCCGGGCGTCGAGCTCACCTTCCGCGACGCGGGCCACATTCTCGGTTCCACCAGCGTGTGGCTCGGGCTGCGCGAGGGCGCGCTCGAGCGGCGTCTCGTGTTCAGCGGCGACATCGGCCAGTACGACATGCCGATCCTGCGTGACCCCGAGCCGGGGCCCGCCGCCGACCTCGTGGTCATGGAGAGCACCTACGGCAACCGCCTGCACCGCGACCGCGCGGCCACGCTCGAGGAGCTCGGCGGGATCCTGCGCAACGCCCGGCGCGACGGCGGCAACGTGCTGATCCCGGCATTCGCGGTCGGCCGCAGCCAGGAAATCCTCTTCGAGCTCGCGACCCACTACGACGCGTGGCAGCTCGGCGACTGGCAGGTGTTCCTCGACAGCCCGATGGCGATCGAGGCCTCCGAGGTGTACTGGAAGCACGCCGAGCTGTTCGACGAGGAGGCGCAGGCGTGGCGCGCGCGGCTCAGGAGCCTGCCGGCGCTGCCGAACCTGCGGCTGTGCCGCACCGCCGAGGAGTCCATGGCGATCAACCGCATCCCGCACGGCGCGATCGTCATTGCCGGCAGCGGCATGTGCACCGGCGGGCGCATCGTGCACCACCTCAAGCACAACCTCGCCCGGCCCGAGTGCGACGTCGTGTTCAGCGGTTTCCAGGCGCAGGGCACGCTCGGTCGCGCGATCGTGGACGGCCGCGACTCCGTGCGCATCCACGGCTCGCCGGTGAAGGTCGCGGCGCGCGTGCACACGCTCGGCGGCTTCTCGGCGCACGGCGACCAGCAGGACCTGCTGCGCTGGCATGCGGGCATCCCCGGGCGGCCGCCCGTGTGGCTGGTGCACGGCGAGGCCGAGGCCGCCGAGGGGCTGCGCGACGCCCTGCGCGGCGGCGGCGTGCGCGCCGAGGTCGCCGCCCCGGGCATGACGCTCGACCTCGGGTCCGCCCCGTGAAGCGCCTGCTCGCCCGGGCGATCAACGCCCGCCCGCACGAGCTCGCCGGCGCGGTCGCGGCGTTCGCCACGGCCTTCGCGATGTTCTCTGCCTACGGCATCCTGCGCCCGATCCGCGAGACCATGGGCATCACCTCGGGCGTGCAGACGCTGCCGGCGCTGTTCTGGGCCACGTTCGCCGCCATGCTGCTCGCGCAGCCCGTGTACGGCTGGCTCACCTCCCGCTACCGCCGCACCGCGTTCCTGCCCTGGGTGTACCTGTTCTTCGTGCTGAACATCCTGGGCTTCCACGCCTGGTTCAACTCGCAGGCCGACCACACCTGGATCGCCCGCGCGTACTTCGTCTGGGTGAGCGTGTTCGTGCTGTTCGTGGTCGCGGTGTTCTGGAGCCTGATGGCCGACGTGTTCACGCGCGAGCAGGCGGGGCGGATGTTCG
>Ga0209254_10003444_pt1 | contig 14435 bp, 13 predicted proteins | sample FrelakmetDIP11DI_FD_187148 | JGI IMG/M metagenome (GOLD analysis project Ga0209254, IMG submission 187148) | Freshwater lake sediment microbial communities from the University of Notre Dame, USA, for methane emissions studies - DIP11 DI (SPAdes)... | ecosystem: Environmental > Aquatic >...
GGGGGGCGGGGATACCAGTAGTCCACACGGGCGTACGCTACCAGCCGGGGGGACGCGATGGCGGCGTGTTCTTCCGCAAGGTTCCCGCACTCGCCTGCTTCGAGGAGGGCGCGCACCCGGACCTCGCGGCGTTCGCTCCGGGGCTCGAGCCGCAGGCCGGGGAGACGGTCATCATCAAGCAGTACGCCAGCGCGTTCTTCGGCACGACGCTCGCCTCGACGCTCACCGCGCTCGGCGTCGACACGCTGCTCATCGCGGGCGTGAGCACGAGCGGCTGCGTCCGCGCGAGCGCCGTGGACGCCTGCCAGCACGGCTTCGTGCCGCTGGTGGTCCGCGACGCCGTGGGCGACCGCCACGCGGCACCCCACGAGGCCAGCCTGTTCGACCTGCAGGCCAAGTACGCCGAGGTCGTGAGCCTCGTGTTCGCGGCAGGCTACCTGCGCCGCTTGCGGGCCGCCTGCTGACCCCGCCGCATGCTCGGCCGCATCGCCACCGTTACCCTGACCACCGCGGACCTCGCGAGCGCGACTGCGGCCTACCAGCGCCACCTCGGCTACCGGGTGGCCGACGACGGCGCGCTGGGGCGCGAGGTCGCCCGTGCGTGGGGACGCCCCCAGCTGGCCCGACGACGAGCGGTGCTCATGGAGCCCGAGAGCGGCGCCGAAGCCTACCTGCGGTTCGTCGAGGGGCCGGCCTACCTCGACTACGAGCCGCTCGCCTGCGTCGGATGGAACGCCGCCGAACTCATCGTGGCGGACGTGGACGCGCTGGCAGGGCGCCTGAAGCGAAGCGCCTTCCACGTGATCGGGCCGCCCGCGGACCTGTCCTTCAGCGACAGCATCCGGGCCATGCAGGTCGTGGGTCCGGCGCGGGAGGTGCTTTACCTCACGCAGGTCAAGCAGCCGCTGCCGGCTTTCGATACGCCGCAGGCCGCGTGCTTCGTCGACCGCGTGTTCATCGTGGTCCTCGGCGGCGCCAGCCTCGAGTCCCTGCAGGATTTCTACCACGAACAGTTCGGTCTCCTCCGCGCGCCCGTGATGCACTCCGTGGTGTCCACCCTTTCCGCGCGCTACGGGCTGCCGGCGGACTACCGGCACCCCATTGCGGCGTTGCCGGTCGGGGGCCAGTGCTACATCGAGGCCGACCAGATGCCCCCCACGGCTGCTCGCCGACCCAGCGCGCCCGGCGAGCTGCCGCCCGGCATCGCAATGGTGAGCTTCGAGGTCGCGCGCCTGCCCGAACCCCTGCTGAGCAGCCTCGGACCGACAGGGCGGCCAGCCGGCCTGCCGTATGGGGGCCGCCGCGCCTGCACCTGCGTTGGACCGGCGGGCGAACTGATCGAGCTGATCGAATCCGCCTGATGCCCGGCAGGGCTACAATGCCCGGATGAGCGCCTCTGTCCGGGCGCACGAGGAACATCATGAGGAAGGCAAACCTTGTTCTCGCGGCTGCCCTGGCGGCGGCCGGCGTGACCGCCGTGACCACCACCGCGTTGCTCACGCCGGCGACGGCGATTGCTGAGGAACAGAAGAAGAAGCAGGCGACGCCGAAGATCGGCGCCAAGATGATCAAGCCCTTGAAGACGGCGCAGGACGCGATCGGCGTCAAGGACTGGACCACGGCACTGGCCGCCCTCGCGGAGGCTCGGGCCATCGAGCCGAAGTCCCCGTACGAGGCCTTCATGGTGGACGAGCTGAGCTGGTACGCGCTCGTCCAGACCAAGGACTACAAGGGCGCGGCAGAGTCGCTCGAGCGGTCCGTCAACGCTGGATTCCTGCCGGAGGCGGACCTCACACAGCGATACAAGGCGCTGGCGCAGATCGAGTACCAGATCCAGGACTACCCCAAGGCCGTGGAGTACGGCAGCAAGTACCTCGCTGCGTCGCCCGGCAGCCAGGACGTCGCCGCGCTGGTCGCGCAGAGCAAGTACCTGCAGAAGGACTATGCGGGTGCGCTTGCGACGGTCGACCAGGTCGTGGCGGGCGTGGCGAAGCCGGACGAGCAGCTGCTGCAGATCGGCCTGCGCTGCGCCTTCGAGATGAAAGACCGGCCGGCGACCATCCGCAGCCTCGAATCGCTCGTCCGGTACTACCCCGCCAAGAAGTACTGGGAGGACCTGCTCAACAACCAGCTCTACTTGACCAAGAGCGAGCGGGACCTGCGCGCACTTTACCGGCTGATCGACGACACGAACACGCTGGACCGGCCCGAGGAGTACGCCGAAGCCGCCGCCGTGCTCATGACCGGCGGCTTTCCCACGGAAGCGAGGCAGATCCTGGAGCAAGGCACCACCGCCGGCGTGTTCAAGGGCGACTCGCTCACGCGGGCACAGACCGACCTGCAGCGCGCCCGGACGGCGGCCGACGCCGATCGCAAGGAACTGACCGGGGCCGATGCGGCGCTCGCCGCCGCGAAGTCCGGCAACGAGATGGTGGCCATGGGCAAGCTCTTCTTCAGCGTCGGCGAGTACGGCAAGGCCGCAGACGCCATCCAGAAGGGCCTGGCCAAGGGTGGCGTCTCGGACGTGGACGATGCCAACGCGCTGCTGGGCATCGCCCAGGTGCGCGCCGGCAAGGGCAAGGAGGCATTCCCTGCCCTTGACGCGGTCAAGGACCCGGCGCTCGCGCAGGTGATGCGCTACTGGAAGCTGTACGTCGAGTCGACGACCGCCGCTGCGCCGGCCGCCACCGGCTGAGGCATCCCGCGACGGGGCGCCGCGCCCCGACAGAGCAAGAGGCCGCCGGATCTGGGATCCGGCGGCCTCTTGCTCCTGGTCAGAGGGCTGTGCCCCGCCCGCTCAACGCATGCGGAGCTTCCAGAGCCGTGCGACCTCCGCGAACTTGGGATCCTTCACGGCGTCGAACGCCTTGACGGCCTCGGCCTTCTTGCCCTGGCGCGCCAGCGCGATGCCCAATTCCATGTTCGCATCGTCGATATCGTTCAGTCCCGGCAGGGTCAACGCCTTGCGCATGGCGTTGGCGGCCTCCGCGTACATGCCCGCACTGAAGTACAGCTTTCCCACGCCGTACGCCGCATCCCCGGTCCTGGCGGCGGCGAGCGTCTTGTCGGCCGTGGCGAGCGCCTTACGGTCCTCGTCCGCCTTGCGCTTCGCCGTATCGCGTGTCCGCTGGGCGCGCGTCAGGTCCTCGCCAGAGAAAAGCCCCTCCGCGAGGCCCTTCTCCATGATGCGCTGCGACTCGATGGCGAATCCGCCGACGAACAGGGCCTGCGCCATGTCGACGTACTCACGCGGCTTGGTGAGGGAACCCACGTCCTCGGACAGCCGGTAGAGCGATACCAGCTCGTGGTCGTGGTTGGTCTGCGCGATGAATCCCTCCAGCAGCCGGTCCCAGGTGTCCGGGCTGGGGTAGTAAGTCAGCAGCTGCTCGAGCGTCCTGGCCGTGCCGGCCTGGTCCTTGAGCTCGTAGTTCGATCGCAACATGAGCTGCAGCAGGTCCTCGCTCGGCTTCTGGCCGCTCTTGGCGAGCCGGTCGGCCGTGGCCACCGCGTTCTTGTAGTCCTTCTGCTGGAAGTAGGCCTGTGCGACCAGCATCTGCACCTCCCGGTCTCCCGGCGCGGACTTGAGATACTGGTTGGCCGTCTGGATCGCCTTCGGGTAGTTCCCGCCGCGGAAGTACAACTGGGCCAGCGTCTTGGTGCGCTGGACGCGCTCGCCGGCCGGCATCTGGCCGGAAGCGATCTGCTGCTCCAGCAGGCGTGCCGCGTCCGCATTGCGACCCTGCTGCAGGTACACGTACCAGAGCAGCTCGTTGATCTTGTAGTTCTCGTACGCCGTGCGCGGCTGGACCGCCTGGGCTTCCTTGATCTTGGACAGCGCGAGATTCCAGTTCTTCTTCTGGACCGCCTCCTGCGCCGCCTTGAGCGGCACGCCGACCTTGGGTCCGATCTTCTGCTGCGCTTCCGCGACGGCGGGGGCCAGCAGCGCGACCGACATGCCGGTCGCCCCGGTGAATGCCAGTGCCGCAGTGAGTACCCAGGTGGCCTTCATGATCGATCTGCCTCGACTCGGGGCAACCCGGCCCCTCTGACGTGTAAAAAGCTGCCGAGGCGTTGCCCCGGCAGCCTGCCTGAACCGCCGGGCCGCAGCCCGCCGCCTGACTACATGAACTGTTCGTTGCCGACGAACCCGATCTTTCTCATGCCGTTGCGCTGAGCCGACGCCAGCACGCGCGCCACGACGTCGTACTTCGCCCGCTTGCTTGGCCGGATGTGCAGCTCGGGCTGCGGATCATTCGCGGCCTCGCGCTGGAAGTAACCCTCCAGCGACTCGATGTCCACCGGCGTGCCGTTCCAGAGCACCGTGCCGTCGAAATCGATCTCGAGGTTGATCACGACGGGCTGGGCCGTGGAAGGCGCGTTCGTGGCCCGCGGCATGTCCAGCTTCACGGCATGCGTCATCACCGGGATGGTAATGATGAACATGATGAGGAGCACGAGCATGACGTCGATGAGCGGCGTCATGTTGATGTCCATCATCGGCTCGTCTTCGCCGCCGCCGATGCTCATTCCCATGGGAGTCTCTCCTCGGTGACCGGGCCGCGCTCAGCGGCCGAGTCCGCGGTCGGGCTCGGTGATGAACCCGACCTTCTGGATGCCGCCGCGCTGGCACGTGACGATGACCCGGCCGATGTGCTCGTACATCGTGGCGCGGTCACCGCGCACGTGGATCTCCGGCTGGGGATCCAGCACGGCCACCTGCTTGATGCGCGCGAGCAGGGCCTCCTGGCTCGGCACGAGCGCCGTGTTCCAGAAGATGTTGCCCTGTGCGTCGACCGCGATGTTGATGTTCTCGGGCTTGGTGTGCGTCGGGATGTTCGCGGCCTTGGGCAGGTCGACCTTGACCGACTGCGTGATGACCGGGATCGTGATCAGGAACAGGATGAGGAGCACCAGCATCACGTCCACGAGGGGCGTGGTGTTGATTTCCGACATCGGCTTCTCGTCGTCCGGGGCGCCACCGCCAGAAGTGACTGAACTTCCCATCCTGCTGCCCTCCGGCCGCCCGCGGGGGGGCCTACTTCCTGCCGCCCGAGATGACCTTGGCGCCCGAGCCCTCGACACGCGAGCCGCTCACGATCACCTGCTCGAGGTCGTTCGCGAACAGCTTGACGCGCTCCATGATGAGCTTGTTGCGGCCGAGCAGGTAGTTGTAGCCGAGCACCGCCGGGACGGCGACCGCAAGGCCGATGGCCGTCATGATCAGCGCCTCGCCCACCGGACCGGCCACCTTGTCGATGCTGGCCTGGCCGGCGACGCCGATCGCGACCAGCGCGTGGTAGATGCCCCACACCGTGCCGAACAGGCCGATGAACGGCGCAGTCGAGCCGGTCGTGGCGAGGAACGGCAACTGGGTCTGCAGGGCGCTGCCGATGCGGGCCACGCCACGTGCGATGACGTTGTCGATCCACTCGTGCAGGGGCACCTGCTGGGTCATCCGCGTGTCGTGGTGCTCCGCGGCATCGATCGCCTCCGAGGCGATGGCCCTGAAGATGTTGCCCTTGCCCGAGAGCTTCGTGACGCCGTTCTTGATGTTGTCGGATGCCCAGAAGTTCTTTTCGGCCTCGGCGGCCTGCTTCAGCAGGCGGCGCTGCTCCCACCACTTGGTGAAGATGATGAACCAGGAATAGGCGGACATCAGTGCCAGCAGGATCAACACGCCTTTGGCGATGAAGTCCCCCTGAGCCCACAGGGCCCCGAGTCCGTAAGGGTTGTCGACGGTTACGCTGTCAGTGGCCATGGGGGTCTCTTCCTTCTATCGATTCGGTCGAATGGGTTCGGCTTTGGTTCCGTTGTCGGGCGGGCAGCCGGGCGGTCACCGGTTCTCGAGCCTGAATGTGACGGCGAACTTGTGCCACATCGCCACTGGCTTGCCGTCTTCCTTGCCGGGGACAAAACGCCAGGTACGCGGAACCTCGCGCACCGCTGCCTCGTCGAGCCGCGGGAAACCGCTGCTCTGCACGACCTTGACCTCTTTGATACGGCCGTTCTCCATGACGTACGCCTCGAGGATCACCGTGCCCTCCTCTTCGGCCCGCACCGAGGCCGACGGGTAGGTCGGAAGCGGCGTGCTGGCGCCGCGACCCTGCGTCGATGGCGGAGTGCGCACGACCGCCCGTTCCTCCTGCTTCGGCGGCGGCGGGGGCGGCGGCGCGGGAGCGGCGACCGGACGCTCGGAGGTGACGTTGCTGATGGCCGTCGTCGGTCCGCTCTCGACCGGAATGTCGATCGAGATCTCCGGGGGCGGCACGTAGGGCGGCGGCGTTTCGAACTCCGGCGGCGGCGGCGGCGGTTTGTCCTCTTCGTCCGGCAATTCCTCGATCAGGCGGGTCTCGACGGGGCCCAGGACGACTTCGACAACCTTCTTGCCGAGACCGGAAGCCAGTACCCAGACGAACAGAACGTGGATGAGGACCACCAGCGCGAACGCGGCCATGCGCTTGCTGTTCTTGGCCGGGTCGTCGATTGAATACGTGTACGCCACATCCCCTCCACTGCCTAGCTGCCGGTCAGGCGTTCTGTGAGGCGAATTCTTTTCGCCGGACCGCGCTTCTGGACACTAGCAAGAGCCACCCGGGCCTCGCAACCCCCAGCCGCATGGGGCGCCGAACTCTACCGGCGCGCGACCCCCAACACAATAGCTGCGCCTGCAGGCATGACCCCCCGCGCTCAGCCGGCCGCTGCACCCGGCGCCTGCGTCAGGCCGCGGTCCGTGACCGCACCCAGCGAGGCGCTGCTGACGAGCGCCGCATACTTGGCCAGCACGCCGCGCACGGCATACGGCTCGGGCCGCGCCCAGGCCGCGCGCCGTCGTGCCAGTTCCGCCTCCGCCACATGCAGGACCAGGGCTCGACGCGGCGCATCGATGCTGATCCCGTCGCCGTCGCGCACCAGCGCGAGCGGGCCGCCGACGGCAGCTTCCGGCGAGACGTGTCCCACCACGAAGCCGTGGCTGCCGCCTGAGAAACGGCCGTCGGTGATCAGCGCCACCTTGTCGCCGAGACCCTTTCCCATGATGGCCGCGGTCGGGCTCAGCATCTCGCGCATTCCTGGCCCGCCGCGCGGACCCTCGTACCGCACGACCAGGACGTCGCCCTCGACGACGGTGCCGTCGAGGATCGCCTGGAGCGTCGCCTCCTCGCCGTCGAACACCCGCGCCCGGCCTGAGAACTCCAGGCCTTCCTTGCCGCTGATCTTGGCGACGGCGCCCTCGGGAGCGAGGTTGCCGTACAGCACCACCAGGTGGCTCTCCGCCTTGATCGGGTCGGCGAGCGGCCGGACGATCTGCTGCCCCGCCGGGTACGGCTTCACACCGCGAAGGTTCTGGGCGAGCGTGCGCCCGGTGACCGTGAGGCAGCCGCCATGCAGCAGCCCGGCCTCCAGCAGGGTCTTCATCAGCGGCTGGATTCCGCCGATGCGGATCAGCTCGGACATCGAGTACCGGCCGCTCGGACGCAGGTCCGCGAGCACCGGCACCCTGGCGCCGATGCGCGTGAAGTCGTCGAGCTCGAGCGGGACGTCCGCGGCGTGCGCCATGGCGAGCAGGTGCAGCACAGCGTTGGTGGAACCGGCCAGCGCGATGGTCGTCACGATCGCGTTCTCGAACGCCTCCCGGCACAGGATGTCCGACGGCCGGATGCCCCGGCGCACGAGTTGCACCGCGGCGCGCCCGGCGCGCTCGGCGTCGAGCCGCTTGGTGCGCGAGACCGCTTCCTGCGCCGAGCTGTTCGCGAGGCTCATGCCCAGCGCCTCGATCGCCGAGGCCATCGTATTGGCCGTGTACATGCCGCCGCAGCTGCCCGGGCCGGGGATGGCGGTGCGCTCCACCTCGCGCAACCCCCGGTCGGAGATCACGCCGCGGGCGTGCGCGCCGACGGCCTCGAACACCGACACGATGTCGCGGCGCTCGGCGCCGGGACGGATCGTGCCGCCATAGACGAACACCGCCGGTCGGTCGAGACGCGCGATCGCGATCATGCAGCCCGGCATGTTCTTGTCGCAGCCGCCGATTGCTACGAGTCCGTCGAAGCCCTGCGCCCCTACCACGGTCTCGATGGAGTCCGCGATCACCTCCCGCGACACCAGCGAATAGCGCATGCCGGGCGTGCCCATCGAGATGCCGTCCGACACGGTGATCGTGCCGAAGATGGTGCTCTTGCCGCCGGCCGCCTCGGCCCCCCGGGCAGCGGCGTCCGCCAGCCGGTCGATGTGCATGTTGCAGGGCGTGAGCGTGCTCCAGGTCGAGGCGATCCCGACCTGGGAGCGTCGGAAGTCACGGTCCTCGAAGCCCGTGGCCCGCAACATCGCCCGGCTGGGCGTCTGCTTGACCCCGTCGAAGACCACCCGGGAATGGGCGCGCGGATCAACCTTGGTTCTTGGCATGCGGGTCACCTCCGGCTCGGGGAGGATTCTGACGGATTTCCGTGCGGGGAGCAGTCCGTGCAAGACGCGCTGCGCGCCCGCGAACGCCAGCCGGGACCTCGAGCAGTCACCGCGGCGTCTCGCTCGACGGCATGGACCGGCGCATCGCGGCGAACTGCCAGGCACCCGCCGCGATCAGGCCGACGGGCAGCAGCATCGCCCAGGACTCGAGGCCCGGCTGCAGTCGCCTCAGGCCGTGGTAGACGAGGATCGCGACGGGCGGCGCGACCAGCCCGCGCAGGCCCGTGAGCGTTACGTGCAGCGCCATGTAGCGGGTCTCCTCCCCGCGCGGCGCGAAGTCGTTGTGACCGAGCGACCAGCCGAGACTGCCCGCGGCGAGCGAGATGCCCATCAGCAGGGCCCCGGGCCAGAGCAGCACCTCGGCGCGGGCGAGCACCGCTGCCGCCAGCAGCACGACGCCCGCGACCGCGAAGCGCGCGTGCAAGGCGCGGTAGACGATCACGTGGTGCCGGTCCAGGAAACGGGCCCAGGGCTGGATCGCGACCGGCATGACGAGGATCGGCAGCGCCGCGGTGATCGCGACCTGCACGATCTCCGAGGCTCGCAATACGTCGTCGATGCAGACGACCAGCAGCGGCGTCAGCATCAGGTGCCCGGCACCGAACACGGTCTGGGCGAGCATGTAGCGGCGGAAGCTCTGGTCGCTCTCGAGCAGCCGCCGGACACCGGTGAGGTCGAAGCGCGCGCCCTCGCGGACCCGGGCCAGTTCGTCCGACAGCAGGCGCTGCTCCTGCCTGACGCGGAAGCGCCTCAACCCGATGCTGCCAGCGGCGCCCGCCGCGGCCGCGGCCAGGATCGCCGCCCGGTACCAGATGTCGTCGTGTTCGAGCAGCCACCCGAGCAGCAGCCCGGATGCCGCGAGCGCGATGGAGCCGTTCACCATGATCCGCCCGGTGACGCGAGCCCGCAGGTGTCGCGGGTAGTTGACGCTCCAGATGACCGAGCGGACCGTGTCGACGCCCGCCCAGAGCAGGCGCGCCGCGCCGTAGAGGAACAGGAATCCCACGAGGCCCGCGCCGCCCGCGGGCAGCAGCGCGAGGGCTCCCACGCACACGGACATCGCCAGCAGCAGCGGCTGCAGGAACTGCACCTTCGGGCGCCCCTGCGCGCGACGTGCGTAGGCCAGGCTCGCCAGGTTCGCCCAGGCCGGCGCCGCGCTCACGACCGCCAGCACGATGTCGACCGCGATCCCGGCGACCGCGTCGCCGAACAGCGAGCGGACCATCACCGCCGCCGTGCCGCCCTCGATGATGCCGAGACAGAAGTAGACCAGCGTCCAGACCCGACGCTCGAAGCGGAGGTCCATGGCGGCCCCGGCGCGGTCAGCCGAAGCGTTCGACCAGCAGTGCGTGCAGTGCCCGCACGGCCTGTGGCTCGGCCCCCACCGGGCGCCCCGGCCGTTCCTTCGGGTTCCAGCCGTACAGGTCGAGGTGCAGCCAGTCCGGCGTCGCGGTGACGAACCGCCGCAGGAACAGCGCGCCGATGATCGCGCCCGCAAAGGTCGATCCCGAGACGTTGCTGACGTCGGCGACCTTGCTCGCGATCTCGTCGTCGTAGCCGCCCCACAGCGGCATCGGCCACAGCGGGTCCGCCAGTCGCCGTCCGTGGCGCAGCGCCGACTCGACGGTCTGCTCGCGCGTGCCGAAAAGCGCCGGCAGGTCGGGACCGAGCGCGACGCGCGCCGCGCCCGTCAGGGTCGCGAAGTCGACCAGCAGGTCCGGCCGCTCGACGTCCGCCGCGGCGAGCGCGTCGGCCAGCACCAGCCGTCCCTCCGCATCCGTGTTGCCCACCTCCACGGTGATGCCCTTGCGCGTGCGCAGCACGTCGCCCGGTCGGTAGGCATTGCCCGACACGGCGTTCTCGACGGCCGGCACCAGCACCCGCAGGCGGACCGGCAGCATGCTCTCCATGACCACGCGCGCCAGCGCGAGGGCGCAGGCGGCTCCGCCCATGTCTTTCTTCATGAGCAGCATGCCGGCGGCCGGCTTGAGGTCGAGCCCGCCGGAGTCGAAGCACACGCCCTTGCCAACCAGCGTCACCTTGGGCGCGTCCTCGTTCCCCCAGGTGAAATCGACCAGCCTGGGAGCCGAGGCCGACGCCTGCCCGACCGCGTGCACGGCCGGGAATCCCTCGCGCAGGGCGTCGCCCGTGACTACCCTGCCGTGGGCGCCGTTGCGCGTCGCCATGGCGAGTGCCTCCTCGGCCAGCCGTTCCGGCGTCAGGTCGGCCGCCGGTGTGTTGATCAGGTCGCGCGCCATGGCGAGCGCCGCGGCCATGCGACGCACGTGGGCCATCTCGGCGAGCTGCGGCGGCACGAGCACGGCGCCCGGCGCCGGACGCGGCTTGCTGCGGTAGCGCTCGAAGCGATAGCTGCCGTGGGCCCAGCCCAGTGCGGCGGCGGTCGCGGCCGGTGCCGCCAGCGGAGTCTCGACGCGCCATGGGCCCGCCGGCAGGCGGTCCGCGGCGCCCACGAGATGCCACGGCTCGAGGTGTTCGAGCGAGGCGAGCGGACCGAGCCCGAGCACGGCCCCGCACACGCCTCTCGCCGGGTCGGCGAGGCAGGCCACCTGGTGGCGCTCCGCCCGGAAGCTCACCGCCGCAAGCCATGAGCGCTCGGACGGGTCCCGCGTCGCGAGCCAGGAGTCGAGATCGCCCTCGGCGACCAGCCAGAGCGGCCGCGCGGCCGCAACGTCGCGTTCTTCGAACATGGTACGGACAGCTTAGCCGAAGTTCTTTTTGCAGTGCGGTTGACAATGAACCGCGCCCTATGCTGCTATCCACCGGTCGCGCCGACCGTTCGCAAGCAGGCTCACGATGGAGTCCCAGGTCCAGACCGCCCCCGTACATTCCCCGGCCGCGCCGCTGGCGGGCCTGCTGCTCGCGCTGCTTCCCCTGCGGAGGTGCGGGGCCCCGGGCTGAAGGCGCAAGTCGCAGACAGACACCAGGAACCCCGCACCGGACACGCGCCGGGCGGGGTTCTTCGTTTTGGACGACCCACCAACCTTGACCGATTCCAGGAGTGACCGAACATGCGTGCGTACTCGAAGAAGGACGTGGACAAGAAGGCCCTGAAGGGCGCCCGGATCGCCGTGGTCGGCTACGGCAGCCAGGGTCGCGCGCACGCGCTGAACCTCAAGGACTCCGGCTACGACGTCGTGATCGGCGTCCGCAAGGGCGACAGCTGGAAGAAGGCGAAGAAGGACGGCCTCCAGGTGGCGGCGCCCGCCGATGCGGTCAAGGGCGCGGCGCTCGTCGCGCTGCTCACGCCAGACACGACCCAGGCCGAGAACTACCGGGAGATCCTCCCCAACCTCGCCCAGGGCGCCACACTGCTGTTCGCGCACGGCTTCAACATCCACTTCGGGCAGATCAAGCCGCGCAAGGACCTCGACGTGGTCCTGATCGCGCCGAAGGGACCGGGCGACCTGGTCCGCCGCCAGTACCAGCAGGGCCGTGGCGTGCCGTGCCTGGTCGCCGTCGCGCAGAACGCGTCGGGCAAGGCCAGGGCCAAGGCGCTCGCCTACGCGGACGGCATCGGCGGCACGCGCGCCGGCGTCATCGAGACCACATTCAAGGAAGAGACCGAGACGGATCTGTTCGGCGAGCAGGCGGTGTTGTGCGGCGGCGCGACGGAGCTCGTGCTCAAGGGCTACGAGACGCTGGTCGAGGCCGGCTACCAGCCGGAGGTCGCCTACTACGAGTGCCTGCACGAGCTGAAGCTGATCGTGGACCTGCTCCACGAGGGCGGCCTCGCCAAGATGCACAAGTACATTTCCCACACCGCCAAGTGGGGCGACCTCACCCGCGGCCCGCGCGTGGTGAACGCGGCCACCAAGAAGGAAATGAAGAAGATCCTGACGGAAGTGCAGGACGGTACTTTTGCGCGGCAATGGATCCGCGAGAACAAGACCGGCCGCAGGAAGTACGACGCGCTGATGAAAAAGGACCTCGCCCACCCGATCGAGAAGGTGGGCGTCGAGCTCCGTGCGCGCATGCCGTGGTTGAACGAAGGCCGCTGAGCCCGACGAGGTGATGCCGATGTCCGCGCCCGACCCGAACCGTGTCCTGATCTTCGACACCACGCTGCGCGACGGCGAGCAGTCCCCGGGCTGCAGCATGACCCAGCCGGAGAAGCTGCGGATCGCCCGCGCGCTCGCCGAGCTGGGCGTGGACGTGATCGAGGCGGGCTTCCCGGCCGCCTCGCGCGGCGACTGGGAGGCCGTCCGGGAGATCGCCCGCGAGGTGCGCGGCCCGATCATCGCCGGCCTCGCCCGCTGCAATCGCGAGGACATCGACAAGGCCTGGACCGCCGTGCGCGAGGCCGCGCGGCCCCGCCTGCACGTGTTCCTGGCGACCAGCGCGATCCATCGCGAGCACAAGCTCAACATGGCGAAGGAACAGATCATCCACACCGCCGTGGAAGGCGTGAAGTACGCGCGCAGCCTCTGTGCCGACGTGGAGTTCTCCCCGGAGGACGCCTCGCGCACCGAGCTCGAGTTCCTGCGCGAGGTGGTCGAGGCGGTGATCGAGGCGGGCGCCACGACCATCAACGTGCCGGACACGGTCGGCTACACGGTTCCCGAGGAGTTCCACGAGGTGTTCGACTACCTCAAGAAGAACGTCCGTGGCGCCGAGCGGGTGGTCTTCAGCGTGCACTGCCACGACGACCTCGGCATGGCCGTGGCCAACAGCCTCGCGGCGGTCCGCGCCGGCGCCCGGCAGGTCGAGTGCACCGTGAACGGCATCGGCGAGCGCGCGGGCAACTGCTCGCTCGAGGAGATCGTGATGGCCATGCGGACGCGCGAGTCGCTCTTCGGCCTGCACACCGGCATCGACACGCGGCGCCTCTTCCCGACCAGCCGCCTGCTGTCCAGCATCACCGGCATGCCCATCCCGCGCAACAAGGCGGTGGTCGGCGAGAACGCGTTCGCGCACGAATCGGGCATCCACCAGCACGGCATGCTGAAGCACCACTCCACCTACGAGATCATGCGTCCCGAGGACGTGGGCCTGTCGCGCACCCACCTCGTGCTCGGCAAGCACAGTGGCCGTGCAGCGCTGCGCGAGCGCATCAGGGAACTCGGCTTCGAGCTCAGCGACGCCGAGCTCGCCCGGGTGTTCGAGGACTTCAAGGCGCTGGCGGACAAAAAGAAGGAGTTGTTCGACGGCGACCTCGAGGCGCTGGTGCTGCGCGCCGAGTTCGGCGCGAGCGGCCCCTGGCACCTCGAGAGCCTGCATGCGGTCAGCGACTCCTCGGCGGCCGCCACGGCGCGGCTCGGGCTGCGACACGCGGACGGCCGGATGCTGGTGCAGGAGGCCACGGGCGACGGCCCGGTGGACGCGGCCTTCAAGGCCATCGAGTCGGCGACCGGCGTGCAGGTCACCTTGCGCAAGTTCGAGGTCCGCAGCGTGACCATGGGCGAGGACGCCCAGGGCGAAGCCGTCGTGACCGTCGAGCACAACGGCCGGTCCTATCGTGCGTCGAGCGTCACGACCGACATCGTGGAGTCCGGCGTCCGCGCCTTCCTCGAGGTCGTGAACCAGATCGAGTCCACGCGGGCGACGGCCGCGCGAGTCGAGAACCGCAACCCCGAGGCGCAAGCGGCGGCCTCGACCGTCTGAGCGCGCAGGCGCCCACTGGAAGCCGAATGACCGCCACGACCCTGTTCGAAAAGGTATGGGAACGGCACGTGGTCGTGCCCGAGACCCCGGACACCCCCGCCGTCCTCTACATCGACCTGCACCTCACCCACGAGGTGACCTCGCCGCAGGCGTTTTCGGTGCTGCGCGCGCGGGACCTGCAGGTCCGCCGGCCGGACCGCACGCTGGTGACGATGGACCACTCGACGCCGACCGACACGGCCCAGATCTTCGGCGGCGTACCGATCGCGCTCGAGTCGGCGGCGCAGCAGATCCGCCAGCTCGAGCGGAACTGCGCCGAGTTCGGCCTCGACCTGATCGGCCTGCAGGACGAG
>Ga0209254_10003445_pt1 | contig 14432 bp, 17 predicted proteins | sample FrelakmetDIP11DI_FD_187148 | JGI IMG/M metagenome (GOLD analysis project Ga0209254, IMG submission 187148) | Freshwater lake sediment microbial communities from the University of Notre Dame, USA, for methane emissions studies - DIP11 DI (SPAdes)... | ecosystem: Environmental > Aquatic >...
CTCGTGGCGAAGGACGGCTTCTCGGCGCGCTACGACCTGAACCGCATCGACGGCGTCTTCTCCCGGCCGGCGCACAAGCTGGCGGGGCAGTCATACGTAGGCAAGATCCTCGTGCTCGATACCGCGAAGGGCGGCGTCGCGAGCGCGTGGATGCTGCACGAGATGCAGTCGCGGGATAAGGCACCGCTCGCGATCGTGTTCAACACGGTGAACCCGATCCTCGCGCAGGGTGCGGCGCACGGCGACATCACGATGCTGGCGGGGTTCGACGAGGACATCACGGCGGCGATTCCGCCGGGATCGAAGGTCGAGATTGACCCGGAGGCAAAGACGATTCGCGTCGTTTGAGCCTGGCGCTTCGGCATGCGCATTAATGAATCGTAAAATACTCGTTATTGACATCGAATTTAATAACGCGTAGTTTTAAGGTCATGAACGCCATCGAAAGCGAGTTTCGCCTCGCCCGTGTCCGCCTCAAGAAGACGCAGGACATGATCGCGCGCGAGGCCGGCGTGTCCCGCAAGACCGTGAGCGACTTCGAGGGCGGCCACGGGGGCATCCGTCTCGCGAACTTGGAGCGCCTGCTTCAATGCGTGGGGCTGCAACTCGCCACCCGCCCCGCGGCAACGCGCCCCGTCATGGAGGAACTCGGCGCCCTCTACCCGGATGAGCCGGAGGAGCCGCCCGCTCAACCGGCAAGGCCGAGGGCCCGGCGAAAGTGAGCGCTCATCGCCTCAAGCGGCTGGCGATCCTCACCACGCAGGGGGCGGCCGGCTCGCTGCACCGCGAATCCCAGTTCATCTTCCGCTACGCCGACGAGGCGCTCGCGCACCCCGAGCGCGCGATCTCGCTCACGATGCCCGTGCGGCCCGAGGGCTACCGCGGCAACCGCATCCCTCCCGTGCTCGCGATGCAACTGCCCGAGGGTTTTCTTCTCGACTACCTGCATGCGCGCCTGGGCAAGGCGGTCGACATCCGCGACGAGATGAACCTGCTCGCGCTCGTGTCGACCCCGAACGCGGGAAGGGTCTACGCCCGTGCCGACGACGCGAAGGACCCGGCCCGTGGCGAGCCCATCGCCCTCGAGACGCTCCTCGCGGCCCCGGGCACGGAGGATCTCTTCCGTAGCCTGCTGGAGCGCTACTCGCTCGCCACCGCCATCTCCGGCGTGCAGCCCAAGGTGGTGGTGCCCTCGCGCGGGGCGCTCGCCGACAAGTCCCGCCTGCAGACCCCCGACCTCATCGTGAAGACCGACGGCGGCGAGTTCCCCGGCCTCGCGGAAAACGAGTTTCATTGCATGACCATCGCGAAGCAAGCCGGTATCGAAGTGCCGGATTTCTGGCTCTCGGACGATCGCAAGCTCTTCGTGATCCGTCGCTTCGATCGGGATGGCGAGGGGCGCTACCTCGGCTTCGAAGAGATGGCCCCGCTCACCGGCCGCCACGCCGACAGGAAGTACGAAGGCTCGTACGGACAGATCGCCGAGGCGATCCGCCTCAACTGCGCGCCGGGGCAGGCCGTGGAATCCCTGGGGCGCTTCTACCGCCAGTTCGTGCTGTGCTGCCTGCTGCGCAATGGCGATGCGCACCTGAAGAACTGGGGCCTCACCTATTCGGACCCGGTGGGTGCCGGCACCGATGCGCGGCTCTCGCCCGCCTACGACATGGTGTGCACGGCGGCCTTCATCCCGAAGGACACCCTGGCGCTTTCGCTGGAGGGCACCAAGGAGTGGCCGGGCCGGCAGGTGCTCGAGCGCTTCGGCCGCGAGCGGTGCGAGGTCGCGAAGCCCGGCGAGGTGATCGACGAGCTGCGCGAAGTGGTGGCGAGTTTCAGGCCCGCCGAGAAGACGCCCGCCTGGAAGGCGATGGTGCCGGCGTTGGAGGCTGGCTTCGCCCAGGCCGCCCCCGGGGCGAGCAACCGGAAGGGGCGGCGCTAGGCCCTTCTTGCAAGTGCCGTTGGCAGGCTGGAAAATCAGCCATTAAAACAGCCAAATTACCGGCCAAATCGTGGATATCCATGCCGTCGTTTCCTTGATAATATTATGTTTATAATAGACAATATTAGAATTTCCGAATGACTAATTTATCGGCATAATTATCGGCCAATATCTGGCCACACCCGAACAGCCCCATGCCGCTCTACCAGCGCCCGAGCCAATTCGAGCCCCTCCTGCCCAGTCGCGGGATGGAAGGCCTCGTCGCCCGTTCGCGAGAAGTGATGGATGCCTCGCTCGTGCTGACGCGTTCACTGCACCCGGCCTCCCTGCGGCCGCTGCGCGAGCTCGTTCGCGCGATGAACTCCTACTACTCCAACCGCATCGAGGGCCAGGGCACCCATCCGCTCAACATCGAGCGCGCGTTGAGGAAGGACTTCTCCGCGAAACCGGAAACGGCGCAGCGCCAGCGCATCGCCGTCGCGCACATCGATGCCGAGCGCGAGTTGGAAGCATCGATGAATGCCGAAGGCCTCGCGGAGCCGGGCGTGCTCGCAAGCGGGTTTCTCGTGAAGGCCCATGCAGCCCTTTACAGGCGCCTGGATGCCGGCGACAGGACCACCAAGGACGGCCTCGTCATCGAGCCCGGCATCCTGCGCGACCACGAGGTGAAGGTCGGCCATCACGAGGCGCCCGCGTTCGCCGCGGTGCCGGCTTTCCTGAAGCGGATGGACGAGGTCTACCCGAAGGCGGCGGTCGGACGCGATGGCCTGGCGGTCGTCATCGCGGCCGCCCACCATCGCGCGGCATGGGTCCACCCGTTCGGCGACGGCAATGGCCGTGCGGTCCGCCTGCAGACGCATTGCGCGCTTTTGCCCACGAGCGGCGGCCTGTGGAGCGTGAGCCGCGCGTTCGCCCGCCAACGCGACGACTACTACGCCCACCTCGCCGATGCGGACCAGCCGCGCCACGGCGATCTGGATGGCCGCGGCAACCTCAGCGAGAAGACGCTGGTCGCGTGGTGCCAGTACTTCATCGCGCTGTGCCAGGACCAAGTGCGCTTCATGGGCGAAATGCTCGATCTCGACAAGCTGCAGGGGCGCATCGATGCGCTTGTCGCCGCGCGCGCTGCCCAGCCGGCATCCTGGCCTCACTACCGGAAAGAACTCGCCTTGCCGCTCAGGCACGTCATCGTCGCCGGCCCATTGTCGCGTGGCGAATTCAAGCAGATGACCGGGCTCGCGGACCGCACGGCGCAAAGATCCCTCAACGGGCTCGTGGTGGACGGTTTGCTGCGAAGCGAAGGGCCCAAGAGCGCCGTCTCCATCGGCTTCCCGCTCGATTCGCTGAATATCCTGTTCCCGAACCTGTACCCGGAAGCCGCGAGCGCCAATCTCGAGCCTTGAGCCCCGGCAATCGTGCGGCCATTGGCGCCGACCTGCCCCTAGAAGGGTGACCTTCACCGCCTGGGTCCCGCCCGGCAGCATCGCCCGGCCGCGCGCGCTCGTGGACGGGAAGGTCACGGGCAAGCCGCCGGCCTGCGATTCGTGCCACGGCAGGATCCTGCGCGGCGTCGATGCCAGCCCGTCGATCGCCGGATGCTCTCCGACGTACATGTTCCGGCAGCTCTTCGAGTTCAAGTCCGGCGTGCGCGCGGGAGCGAATTCGGCGCCGATGAAGGAGAACGTGGCGACGCTCGATCAAGCCGACATGATCGCCATCGCGGCATACCTGGGGTCGATCGCGCCCTGACATTGACGGCGCCTCCGGCCGGCGTATAGTGCGGCGATTAGACCGTTCGGTCTAATCCCGCCCACCCGACCCTCCAGGAGGAGCCAACATGCGTATCGCGAAAGACGACGTGGACGTCCAGATGGAGATTCCCGGCGCGGTGATCCGCCAGCGCAAGGACTTCGGCGACGCCACCGGATACGGCAAGATCAGCGGCGAGTACTTCACGCTCTCGGCGGGCGTCGACACCACGCCGCTCTTCCAGGGCCTGGACGGCAACCTCTGCCAGTGCCCCCACTGGGGCTTCGTCCTGCGTGGGGAGATCACCACCACGGACGCGAAGGGCGCGAAGGAGACGGTCAGGACGAACGACCTGTTCTACTGGCCGCCCGGGCACAACGTGAAGGTCGACGCCGACGCGGAGATCGTCATGTTCAGCCCCCAGCACGAGCACAGCCACGTCATCGGCCACATGATCGCGAAGGTGGCGGGGTAAGATCCCGGCGGGCCGGATCGCGGCTCGCCTTGCGCGGGGGAACCCGCCGACGACCCATGCTGCCCGAACACGCCACCAAGCAGCGCCTGCTCGACGCGGGGATGGCCATGCTCCTCAAGCACGGCTACCACGATCTCGGGATCCAGGCGCTGCTCGACGAGACCGCCCTGCCGAAGGGCTCCTTCTACCACCACTTCCGGGACAAGGAGGATTTCGCGCTCCAGGCCGTCGACCGGTACATGGGCCATGTCCATGCCGGTCTCGACGCCTGCCTCGGGGACAAGTCGCGCCCTCCGCTCGCGCGGGTGCGCCGGTTCTTCGAGATGACGCGCAAGGCCTACCGGGGCGAGGGCTACATGGGCTGCCTGCTCGGGGGGCTGGGGCAGGAGCTCTCCGGCGTGAACGACGTGTTCCGGGAGAAGATCGAAGCGTGCTTCTCGGAGATCGCGCGCCGGATCGCGCGCTGCCTGGAGGAGGCGCGCAAGCAGGGCGACCTGCCGGCCGATGCGCGGCCGAAGCACCTGGCGGGCCTGCTCGTGGATTGCTGGGAAGGCGCGGCGCTTCGCAGCCGGTTGCGCGGCAGCGCGGCGCCGCTCAACGCGATGCTCGACTTCTACTTCGGTGCGGCCACCCGGCGCTAGGGCATCGGCGTGGCTGGCTGCCTCCCCGGGGCCGCCCATCCCTTGGGCTAGCTCAAGAAACCTCCGGATTCGGCTTTTCCTCCCGGCCTTGCGGGTCGAGAATGAATTCGTCCGTTCCATTGGTGGAGGCAATCAAATGAGACCACTCCCCATCCGCTGGCAAAGGCTTGTGAGCCCCGAGGGCACGACGTGCGACCGTTGCGGCGGCACCTACGAGCAGATGGCGCAAGCGGTGGCTTCGCTTCGCGCATCGCTCGCCCCGCTGGGCATCGAGCCCGTCATCGAGAGCGTCGCGATGGACGAGGCGACGTTCAATGCCGATCCCTCGCAGTCCAACCGCATCTGGATCGCGGGGCGGCCCATGGAGGAATGGCTGGACGCGCGGGTCGGCAGCAGCCCCTGCTGCTCCGAGTGCGGCGATTCCGAATGCCGGACCTTGAGCGTCGCGGGAATCACCCACGAGACGATCCCGCAGGAGCTCTTCCTCGAGGCGGCGTGTCGTGCCGCGTCGGCGTTGCTGGTTGACGGGGCCGGCGCGCGAATGTCCTGAGGAAGGTCCCCGATGGACGCGATGCCGGGCCTGATCGCGCGGCTGCTGGAAGCGGGCGCGGGAAACCTCGCGGCGTACTTGGCCGCGCACGTGCTGCTGTGCCTGCTGCCGGCCTTCTTCATCGCCGGGGCGATGGTGGCCCTCATCCCGCAAGGCGCCGTCACACGATTCCTCGGCCGCGACGCCTCGAAGGCCGTCTCCTACCCCGCCGCTGCGGCCGCGGGCTCGCTGCTCGCCGTGTGCTCGTGCACCATCGTGCCGCTCTTCGCCGGCATCTACCGCAAGGGCGCGGGCCTGGGCCCCGCGATCACGTTCCTCTTCTTCGCGCCCGCCGCCAACATCCTCGCGCTCGTGTACACGGGCGGCGTCATCGGCGTGGACCTCGCCGGCGCGCGCTTCTTCCTTTCCCTCGCGTTCGGCATCGGCATCGGCCTGATCATGGCGGTGCTCTTCCGCGCCGAGGAGGACGTGCGCGAACAGGCGGCCAACAACATGTTCGCCGCGCAGGGCCCGACCAAGCCCTCGGGCGCCGCCCTCGCCTTCCTGGGCCTGTGGGTCGCGCTGCTGCTCGCGGGCACGCTCAAGCTCGCCTTCCTCACCAGCGCCGCGTTCGAGGTCACGCTGCCGTGGGAGGGCGCGGCGACGTGGCAGGCGATGCTCGATCGTCTCGTGCCCGCCGATGCGAGCCGCGGCGAGGAAGGGCTGTCCCTGCAAGGCGTCGCGCTCATCGCGCTGCTGGCGGCGATCGGTCTCACGGCGTGGAAGGGGCTCGAGAACATCCTGGACGGGTTCGGCACATGGGCCCGCGCGAGCCTCGTCCTCATCGCGGCCACGCTTCTCTTCGCCTGCCTCACCGTCCGCGTCGTCCCCGGCGCTCTCGCGATCGGGTTCACGGGCAAGTTCCTCGCCGTGGCCGCGTGCCTGGCGCTGATCGGAACCGTCGCGGCACGCGCATTGCCGCGCGAGGACCTGCAGTCGTGGCTGTGGGAGTCGTGGCGTTTCGTGAAGCAGATCTTTCCGCTGCTCGTCGCGGGCGTCTTCGTCGTCGGCATGCTTCGCGCCGTCATCCAGCCCGAGTGGATCCGGGCCGTGGCCGGGACGAACTCCGTCGCCGGCAACCTGGCCGGTGTCGTCTTCGGCGTCTTCATGTACTTCCCGACGCTGGTGGAGGTGCCCATCGCGCGGATGTTCCTGGACCTCGGCATGCACCGCGGCCCGCTGCTCGCCTACCTGATGGCGGATCCGGAGCTGAGCCTGCAGAGCATCCTCATCATCTCGGCCATCCTCGGCCGGAAGAAGACCGCGGCCTACGTGGGGCTCGTCGCGCTCTTCAGCACGATATCCGGCCTCGCCTACGGATACTGGGTCGATGGCACGCCGCTCGCGCCGATCGCCCTCGCGGTCATCGCCTTCATCGCCGCCCTCGCCGCGCTCGTGCACCGGGCCGGCGCCGGGCCCGCCGCGCATCCGTACCATTCACCAGGAGCCTGACCATGCTCACCGTCAAGGTATTCGGACCCGGCTGTGCCAATTGCCGCAAGCTCGAAGAGATCGCGACCCACGCCTTGGCGCAGGCGGGCGTCGAGGGCAAGGTCGTCAAGGTATCCGACACCCTCGCGATCGTCGATGCCGGCGTCCTCAAGACGCCGGGGCTCTCGATCGACGGCAAGCTCGTGTGCAGCGGCCGGATTCCGGCGTCCGAATCGGTGCTGCAGTGGATCCGCGAGGCGAGCGTGGCGGCAAGCCGGGCCTGAGGGGACGGCACCTCGCGCACCGGGCGGCCCCGGGGTGGGACCAAAGCCCACCGCCCGGCATGCCGCGCGGGCATTGCATTGCCGCCGATCAAGGCCACGCTTCGGCGAGAGGCGACAATCCCTCCGTGCGAAAATGGCGCGCCCAGCTGCCCGCGCTCCCGCACCGAACGCATCGAACGGGCCGCCCTTGCGGCCCGCATCAGGAGCATTCCATGAGCAAGAAGTCGAAATCGCGCCGCGCCGAGGCCCCCGCCGCTGCCGCTGCCGCCGCCGCTGCCCCGGCTGCCCCCGCTGACACCGGGCCGTCGATGGCCCGCAAGGTGGTCGCTGGCATCGCCATCGCGCTCGTCGTCGCGATCGTCGCCGTCATCGTCCTCGTGCTGCAGGGGCCGAATCCCGCGCGGCATCCGGCGCTCGAGAGCCTGCACTCGCCCACGACTGGCGAGGCGGGCGCCAAGGTGCACGTCGTCGAGTTCCTCGACCCGGCCTGCGAGACATGCGCCGATTTCTACCCGTTCATCAAGCAGCTCATGGCCGAGAACCCGGGGCGCCTGCGCGTCTCGATCCGCCTCGTGCCGCTGCACAAGGGCGCGGACACGGTCGCCGCGATGATCGAGGCGAGCCGCCTGCAGGACAAGTACTGGCCCGTCCTCGAGACGCTGCTCGCCACGCAGGACCTCTGGACCATCAACCACGTCGTGCAGCCGGAGCTCGCGCGCAAGGCCCTGGCCAACGCCGGCCTCGACTGGGCGCGCCTGGAGGCGGACATGAAGTCGCCCAAGGTGCTCGAGAACCTCGCGAAGGACCGCGAGGACGCCGCCGAGCTCAAGGTGACCAAGACGCCCGAGTACTTCGTGAACGGACGGCAGATGCCCACCTTCGGGCGCCAGCAGCTCAAACGCCTGGTGCTCGACGAGATCTCCCGCGCCTATTGATGGGACGCTTCATCGCGCTTCTCGCCGCGTTGCTCCTCTCGCTGGCGGCGTTCGCGAACGCGCCCGGCTCGCCGCCGGCGGACGCAGTGGCCACGATGGAAGTGTTCGTGCGCGAGGGCTGCCCGCACTGCGCGAAGGCCGAGCGGTTCCTGGAGAAGCTCGGCAAGGAAAGGCCCGCGCTTCGCATCGTCGTCCGCGACGTGCTCGAGGAGCCCGCGGCCCTCGCGCGATTGCAGGAGATCGCGAAGGCGCAGGGAGCAGCCACCGCGCGCGTGCCGGCATTCTTCGTGGGCGGCCAGCTCATCATGGGCTTCTCGGAAGAGGCCTCGACGGACAAGCTCCTGCGCTCGGCGCTCGCGGGGCAGGCGGTGAAGCCGGCGGGAGACACGGCCGGCTCGACGAGCTGCGCCGCGCAGGACGCCTCCACCTGCCGCATGGAAACCGACGCGCCCGCCAACGGCGGCTTCGAGATCACCTTCTTCGGGCGCACCGTCACGCTCGACGACGTGGGCCTGCCCGCCTTCACCTTCATGATGGGGCTGCTCGACGGGCTGAACCCCTGCTCGCTGTGGGTGCTGATCCTGATGATCTCGCTGCTATCCACGCTGAACGACCGCAAGCGCATGCTCGCCATCGCGGGCACGTTCGTGATCGTGGAGGGCATCGCCTACTTCATCTTCATGGCGGCGTGGCTGAACCTCTTCCTGCTGATCGGCCTGTCGCGCACCTCGCAGGTCGTCGTCGCCGCCATCGCCATCCTCGCGGGCCTCGTCAACATCAAGGACTGGTATGCGCCCGGCAAGGGCTTCTCGCTTTCCATCTCGGACAAGCACAAGCCCGGCATCTACGCCCGCATGCGCGCCATCCTGCACGCGGAGAACCTGCCCGCCGCCATCGCGGGGGTGATCGTCCTCGCCCTGCTGGTGCAGGTGGTGGAATTCATGTGCACGTCGGGCTTCCCCGCGCTCTTCACGCGCATCCTCACGCTGCGCCAGCTCGACACCGCGAGCTACTACGGCTACCTGCTGCTCTACAACGTCGCCTACATGTTCGACGACGTCGTCGTGCTCGCCATCGGCGTGACGACGCTCTCGCACCGCCGCCTGCAGGAGAAGGAAGGGCGCTGGCTCAAGCTGCTCTCCGGCGTCGCGATGGTGGGCCTGGGCGTCTACCTGCTCGTGGCGGACTAGCGGCGGCGCCGGTCCGGCATCGAGCCGCAGGCAGGCTGCGAGTGGCTCGAGGCCTGCCGGATGACGGGGGTTACCCCTCAGCTCTTCGAACGCTCGTAGGTGATGACGGCTCGCGCCACCTTGTTGTCCGGCCGGGTCATCCACGCCGTGATCTCCTGCAGCCTGTCGCCCGCGACCTTGAAGTTGCGCGTCTGCTCCGTGCCCACCCAGGCGGGATTCGCGGAAACCTCGACCTTCGTGATCCACTTGTCGCCGTCCACGCGATAGCCGCCGGTGTACGCGACGAGGGTGTTGTAAAGGGCCGCTCGATCGGCGTCCGTCGCGGGCGCCTTGCGTCCCTCGGCCGTGATCACCACGGTCATTCGCCCTTCGGCGGTGAACTGGATGTAGCCCGACGGGACCTTGCCCATCGGGTACTCGCGTTCGTCGGAGCCTTGGAACTCCCTCTCGAAAGACACCAGGCGCCAGACGCCCACGAGCGGCGCGCGATCCTGCGCAAACCCGGACTGCGCCGCGAAGAGAAGCAATGCGAAGCCGACCCACCGCTTGAAGCTGTTCATGACGTCCTCCTGACGAGGCTGGTTCTTCAAGCATCGAACGCCTGTCGGGATTCGTCCTGACCGGCGTCAATGGCCGGTCGAATAGCGAGGCGCTAGCGGATCGCCCCGCCCTTCCACGGGCCCGCGCGTTGCACCTCGGCGTCGGCCCAGCCCCGCACATCCGCCATCAGCGCAGCCAGCGCCTGGTTGAACCCCTGGACGGCCCCGGGCGCATCGTAGGAGGCCGCGGGCGCGGAACGCGCGAAGACCCGGCGGGCGAGCACGACGCCGCTCGAGGCATCGACCAATTCGGCCGTCAGCGTGATTCGCGCCGTGCCCGGCTCGGCGGAAGCGTCGTGGTAGATCTCCTCGAGATGCGTGTCCAGGCGAAGGGCATCCCTCGGGCCGCCGCTGCCGAGCCGCGTCGCGAGCTGCCGGTGGATGCCGCGCGCGGGTCGCTCGGTCCAGCGGTTGAACTGGTAGTAGGCGCGCGTGCCGGGCGAGCGGCTGTAGGCGATGTCCTGCGTGTCGTAGAAGCTCGAGGTCGACGTCGGCGCTACGAAGAGTGCGGCGCCAGCGCGGGGCTTGCCTTCTTCCACCGATCCCGCATCCAGGATGAAGAAACGATCCGGCTCGCGCGGCCCCGGCGCGGAGCACGCCGCAACAAATGCGGCCACAAGGAGAACGAGGACGTTCTTCATCGCGACTTCTCCCCGGGTCCGAGGCTGCCTTCGGCCGGACCGTAGATGACCTGGCGCGGGTCGCGCAGGCGGCTCGCGGCGGCGTCCAGCGAATCGGCCGCCGAGCGCACCGCCCTCGCGGTCTCGCGCAGTTCCTCGTTTCCGTTCGCGAGCAGTGCATCGGCGCGTTGCGAAAGACGGCCCACGTCGGCGCTCATCCGGCGGACGGCCTCGCGCATCTCGCCGGCCGAGGCGGTCGCCTCCGATCCCAGGGTGGCATAGCGCTCCGCGAGCACGCGCACTTCGCCCTCCAGGGACTTCGCCAGCGTCCGGACTTCCTCGGCCGCCCCGCCCACGGAGACGAAGGTCGCGTCGGCGCGCCGGGTGAGCTTGCGCAGGTTCTCCAGGGTCTCGGTGAACGCGGCGATGTTCTCGGGCGTGAGGGTCGCGTTGAGCCGCCGCAGCGTGTCGTCCGCGCGCTGCGCCATCTGCGTGACGGTCTCGGAGACCTGCTGCGTGGTCAGGCCCTCCTTGATCACCGGGAGAGCTTCGCCCTCCGGCGCGTCCACGAGGAGCGGGCTGTCCTCCGTGGCGTTCGCGAGGCGCACGGTGGCAAGCCCCGTGACGAGGTGGCGCTCCGTCGTCGCGGTCGTGCTGCGCCGCACCGGGGTTCCCGGATCGAGGGAAACGACGACCTCGACGGCCCCCTTCGCGTTGGGCGAGAAGCGGAAACCGCTCACCGAGCCGACGCGCATCCCGCGCATCGTGACCTGGCTGCGCGGCTCGAGCCCCTCGAGCGAATAGCGCTCGAAGTAGATCTTGTACTGCCGGGCGTTCGCGCCCTCCCCGCTGCTGCGGATCCAATAGAGCGCCGCGGCCAGCAGCGCGACCAGGATGAGCGCGGCGGCGCCGACGAGCGTGTACTTGGCTTCGGGTTCCATGGTCAGGCGCGGCTCGAGAAGTAGGCCTGCAGCCACGGTTCGCGGCTCTCGCGAACGGCGCTCACGGTGCCGTCGGCGATCACCCGCCCCGCGGAGAGCGCGATCACGCGGTCCGCGATGGAGACGAGCATGTCCAGGTCGTGCGTCAGGAAGAACACCGTGAGCCCCAGGCTGTCGGCCAGCGCGCGCAGCAGCCGGTAGAACTCGCGCGCCCCCACAGGATCGAGTCCCGAGGTCGGCTCGTCAAGGAAGAGCAGGTCGGGCTCCAGCGCGAGCGCCCGGGCAAGCGCCGCGCGCTTGCGCATGCCCCCGGAGAGCTGCGCCGGAAACTTCATCCCCGCTTCGGGCGGCAGGCCCACCAGCGCGAGCTTGAATCCGACGAGCGGCGCGATCAGGTCCTTGGGCAGCGCCGTGTGCTCGAGGAATGGCACCGCGACGTTCTCGGCGACGGTGAGCGACGAGAAGAGCGCGCCGTCCTGGAAGAGCACCCCGAAGCGCGAGCGCAGTTCGTCCATCGCGACGGGGCCGGACTTCCACACGTCCTGGCCGAGCAGCTCGATCCGCCCGGAAGTCGGCCGCGCCAGGCCGATGATCGCCCGAAGGAGCACGGACTTGCCGCTCCCGCTGCCGCCGATGAGCGCGACGACCTCGCCGTACCGCACGTTGAAGGAAACGCCGTCGTGCACGACCTGGCTGCCGAACCGGGTCACGAGCGAATCGACGGTGAGCACGGTTTCCATTCAGATCCCCAGGCGCTGGAACGCGACGGCGAAGACGGCGTCCAGGACGATCACCCACACGATGCACTGCACGACCGTGGAGGTCGTGTTCGCGCCCAGGCTGCGCGCATCGCGGCTGACCATGAGGCCCATGCCGCAGGCGATGATCGCCACGATGGCGGCGAACACGGGTGCCTTGGCGAGGCCCACCACGAAGTGCCGCACTTCCAGCGCGGCATGGACCCGCTCCATGAAGACCTGCGGGGCGATGTCCAGCAGCGACGTGCCCACCAGCAGCCCCCCCGCGATGCCCGCGACGTCGCCCACGAAGACCAGCAGGGGCAGCGCGACCATCAGCGCCACGAGGCGGGGGATGACCAGCACCTGGATGGGGGACAACCCGAGCGTGCTGATCGCGTCGATCTCCTCCTCCACCTTCATCGTGCCGATCTGGGCCGTGAAGGCCGCGCCGGAACGGCCCGCGACGAGAACCGAGCTCAGGATCGGCGAGAGCTCCCGGGAGATGCCGAGCGCGATGCCGTCGGCGACGAACAGGGTCGCGCCGTAGCGCTGCGCCTGCACGCCGAGCACGTAGGCGATCACCACGCCGATGAGGAAGTTCACCAGCGCGACGATCGGCACGGCGTCGATGCACACGGCCTCGAACTGGGACACCGTTTCCCGGTGCCGGAAGCGTCCCGGGCGACGCACGAGGCTGGCGAGCTCGAGCGTCACCACGCCGACGAAATTGACGTGGGCCTTGAGCAGCCGCAGGAGCCCGAGCACGGCCGCGCCGACACGCTGCACCAGGCCCAGATGCACGGTGTGCGCCGCGGACGGCGCCGTCGCCATCCGGTCGAGGACGAGCGCGAGGACCTGCTCGTAGCGTGGGTCGAAGCCGCGGGGAGTCACCAGCGCGCGCGTGTAGCCGGCGCCGGCGAGGTGCTTGAGCAGGATGAACCCCGCGGCCGTGTCGAGGGCCTCGAGCCGGCTGCCGTCGAGCAGGAGGGGCTCCCGCGAATCCAGCCGCAACTCGCGCAGGCGGTTCGCGATCCCTTCCACGTGGGCGAGGCGCCAGACGCCCGTCAGGCAGAGGACCGGCCTGCCGTCCTCCACCCTGCGCTCGATCCACTTCGGGGAAGGCAGGGGCTCGTCCATACCTTCAAAGGCTATCACGCATGCCCGCCACCGCCCATGACGCGCCGCAGGGGCCGCGGTGGCCGCGTTACTTGATCGGCCCGCCCGTCCCCAGGCCCACGCGCTGGGCCTCGGTGTCGAAGATCGTCTTCACGTCGATGTTGGCGAGGTTCACGTCCGGCCCGAACTCGGCGAAGACGATCTTCTTCATCGCCTCGATGTCGCAGCTCTTCACGCCGGAGATCCACGGGCCGGGCAGCTCGATCATGATCTTCTCCATCGGAAGGTTCTTCTTGATGATGTCGAGTGTCGCCTCGCGCACCACGCCGTCATCGACGAGTTCCGCCGCCTCCACCAGCACCAGGCTCGAGCCGGCATCGAGGCACACCCTGGCCTGGTCGATGAGGAGCCCGGGGTTGCTCATCGTTTCCTTGGAGCCCACCTCGCCGAAGACCTCCAGGCCCGCCTTCACCGCGCCCGCGATCTGGTCGAAGCGCTGCCTGTCCGTGAGCGGCACCGTGTTGTCGGAGATCTCGATGGTGGTGAAGCCCAGGGCCAGCGCCTCCTCGTAGAACTTCGGCAGCGCGCCCTCCCCCATCATCGCGAAGACGTACTCGTGGAACTGCCCGCCGATGAAGGGCTTGATCGCCTTGGACTGGTAGAGCGCGAGCTTCCTCATGAGCACGTCGCGCGGATAGAGCCGCGCCGTGCCCGTCTTGATCTTCATGAGGTCGATGTACGGCGCCGCGATCTCGAGCACGCTCTCGACATAGGCGAGCGGCAGCCCGTCGTCGATGATCATGCTCATGCCCGTCCTGCGGGGCTTCGCCTGCGTGCGGCGGCCGTCGATGGGGACGAAGCCGAAGGGCGTGCTCATGGCTTTCCTATTCCGGCTGGAGGCCCGTGAGCTTGAACATCTTCGCGAATCGCTCGCGCTCTTCCGCGAGGAACTGCCTGAAATCCGCCGTCTTGCTGCCCACCGGGTCGATGCCGATGCCGCGCAGGCGCTCGGCCACCTCCGGCATCGCGAGCACCGCGGCCACTTCCGCTTGCAGCTTCGCGACGATCTCGGGCGACAGGTTCGCGGGACCGAGCAGGCCCATCCAGTGATTGGCCTGGAAGCCCGCCATCCCGGGCGTCTCCGCCACCGTGGGAATGTCCTTCGCCCAGTCGAGGCGCTTCGCCG
>Ga0209254_10003446_pt1 | contig 14427 bp, 10 predicted proteins | sample FrelakmetDIP11DI_FD_187148 | JGI IMG/M metagenome (GOLD analysis project Ga0209254, IMG submission 187148) | Freshwater lake sediment microbial communities from the University of Notre Dame, USA, for methane emissions studies - DIP11 DI (SPAdes)... | ecosystem: Environmental > Aquatic >...
GTCGAAATTGCCAACGATTACAACCAGGAGCGGGCCCTCCTGTGTGCTGCCGTTGTGGCCTACCGCACTGGCCGGTGGAAGATCAAGGTCACGGCCCGTCCACAGCGAACCGTCGGGGCCGATCGTCAGGTGCTGGCCGATGTCGGACCACCGGAGTACGTCGACATGGAATCGGCGTATAGCCTCGACGGTGGGTTCGCCGCGCCAATCGGCGCGCGCCGGTCGCCAAGTATGTTGCACGTGCACACTGGCGATCTTGCGTGCCCATGGGCGCGTCAGCAGCGCGGCCAGTTGCTGGCGATCGATCTGACGGATGGCACCGATCATGTCGAGTCCTCCCACCACTACCTGGTATTGATGGAATCGGTAGGCCGGAGCAGCCCAAGCGGCGCCGGCCCCATTGCACGCTACAGCTCTCAGTAAACATCATAATGGAGTTGCCCGGCTTTCGCGGACGGGTGGCCGCTTGGATTTCATGCGGGTTCGGGGAATTCCTTCAGGGTTTTCGGCTCTGGGCGATTGGCGTGATGCCTCTCGAAGTTGGCCGGTGCGATCCGGCCCAGCGCCGAATGCCGCCGACGCGGGTTGTACCAGCCCTCGATGTAGCTGAACAGCGCCAGCCGGGATTCGGACTTCGTTTCGAAACTCCAGACATCGAGCACGGCCACCCGTTTCCGGCCCACCCGCGTGCCTCCATCGCGAAGCTCGGCATGAATATTCGGACTGCCGTAGTTGCCGTCAGACGCCATGTGGATCTGGCGGATCTGCAATTGCCGCATCTGCCGGCGCAGCCGACCGGCTCGGACCAATTCGACCATCTGCTGGCAGCACTCGGCCGGGTACGGCGCATGAGACTTGGGCATCGTGGACTCCTCCCTTCAAAAGGATCGGGTGTCCGCGAAAGCGGGTCAACTCCACTCGCTTCATTTGGGCGCGCCGCTACTCGAGGCCAAACTCCCCCGGGCCAGGCTCCTTTTCGCACATGGCGCCGTCGGGCGTTCGCTTGGCCCGGCATCGCAACCGGGTCCCTGTGCCCGCTTGGCCGAGCAGTTCACGACGCACGCTCACTTCCACGCGCGTGCCGCGCAGTTGCCCGATGAGGTCCGCCTTGCCGGGGACGGGCTCCGTCCTGTCTACATCCACCGTGACCACATCGTAGCCGTCAAGCGTGGGATGACGCCGCCGCGCGACGATGGTGCCGCCGATACGTGTCAGGTTCTCGATGGCCTGCACCATGCGTGGACTCCTCGCCGCCTGCATCGCCGCCGACGAGGAATCTCGCCAGCGCGTCCGCGATAGGCAGCCCAGTGTGAACTTCAAAATAGGTGTACGCGGGCATCGGGTTGACCTCGAAGCACACGTACTCCCCGTCCGGCGTTCTGCGCAGATCGATGCCAGCCAGCGCGAGGTCCATGGAGGCGGCGAGCGCCACGCATCTGCTCGCCACCTCCATCGGAAGGGCCGTAGCTTCGAGTTGGGTCGTCTGGCCGTCGCGCTCCGCGTAGCGATAGTCAATGCCCCCGCTGCGGACTTCCGCCGCGTAAGCCTCCAGGCCGATCACGTGCACGCGAACGTCCACGCCCGGCACGTAGGCCTGGAACTGGACCGGGAGGCGGGTGAGCAACGACAACCGAGAAGCCGACGTGTCGTCCAGTTCGCGGACGATCGAGCGAATCCCGCTTGCCGACTTGTAGATGACGCGACCATGCACGTTCCAGAAGTCGCGCACCTCATCGGGATCGCTCGTGACCAGCGTCGACGGCACCGGGAATCCCGCTTCGCCAATCAGTTGCAGCTGCAGCGGCTTCGACGCATTGGCCTGCATCGCGCCCGGCCGGTTGACGACGCGGGCGCAAGCCACGTCGAGCCACTCCGCCAGCAACTCGTGCATTCGCGCAACCTGAGCCGCCTCCTCGCGGTCGAGGCCGCTGACGTCCGGATCGAGCGGCCGGACGAACACGCCGGTCAGCTCCTCCAGCGCGATTCGCTGCCCCGCGACCACGAGCGTACCCGTGATCCCTCCCGGTCCGTGGGCGATCGCGATTCCCTCGCCCACAAGGCATCGCTGGTCGGCGAATACCACTTCACCCCCCGCATCGCGAACGGCTTCGAGTGTGGCGAGCGTCGGCGGATCATCGCTGCGTCCGTAGACGAGGATCATTGCAGAATCCTCGGCAGACGATCGACAACGAAGCGCGCCGCGGTCTCGGCCGCCCACGGCTGCTCGAGTGACGGCCGCGGATCCACCGAGCACAGCACGGGGCCCGGTTCCGCCGGCGTGAAGCGGCACTCGAGCAGCGGATAGCCAAGGCGTTCGCCGAGGGCCCTGCAGGCGGCTTTGATGCGCGGGGACCCGAAGCCTGTGGTTCGTCGACCAGCCACCAGAATCGTTCCTGCTGTGGGCGCATCCGGCGGGATTGCCGGCGCATGGACGTCAGCATCATTCCGGACGACGGACCTTGGAGCGAACTTGGGGGCGTTGGCGACACGCATGTCCGCCAGAGGAAGGTCCACCTCCGCGGCCGCACGCCGCCACTGTAGCTCGGAGAGCGGCGGCACTACCCACGGGTGTCGACGCGCGGACGGCACTGCGCGGTCTCCAAGTTCGGCGAGCCAGCTTGCCACCACCGCATGCAACTCGGCGGCCGCGTAGTCACGGTCTTTCAGAGATGCACGGCGGAACGATACTGGCTCGAGCAGCCGAACGCGGTTTAGGAGCACCTGGACCTGGCTGCCGTCAATCGTTTCGGTGTCGCGGAGCGTGAGGCGCGTCGACGCGCGACCATCCGATCCGATGCGCTGCGACCAGCGTGCCAGCGCCAGTTCCTCCGGCCGCAGCAGCCTCACGCTCCGTCCGCCGATGCGGCGCGCCACCCGCGACGCGACGAGCGAGGCACCGCGATCGTTCGCATCGGCAAGCACGACAACGGCGGTCACAGCGGAATCGTGTCGAAAGAGAGCTTGGCGTCGCGGTCACCTGCCTCCATCCTCCGCTGCAGATCGCCTTGTCCTCCATAGTCCGGCGCTCCCGCCAGATCCGGACGAAGCTCGCTGCCAATGAATGGCTCTGCATTCCCCTCGATGCCGGTCGCAGCCTCCAACGCAGTGATGCGCGATTCCATGCTTGCGAGCGCGTCTGCGAAACCCTCACCTTCCGGAATCCCGCTACCGAATCCGCTGCCTTCGCCCCACCCCCCGGGCGGGCGCTCGACGTTTTCTTTGGGACTCTTGAAGCCTTCGTCGCGGATATCCTTCACAACAGACTTGTGCTCGATCCGGTCCTTGAGGTCCTTGCGCTCCTTGGCCTGCTCCTTGTGCTCCTTTCGGATCTCCTTGCGGTCCTTCGCGTCCTTGCGCTCCTTCGCCGTGTCCTTAGTCTCCTTGACCGTGTCCTTCCGGTCCTTCGACTCCTTCAGGAGGTTCTTGCCGCAGCGTACGGTGACCGTGGCGGACATCACGGGGCCGGAGGCCGAGATGCCGGTCACCGCCACGCAGGTCGCCACGCCTCCATACGACTTGGAATCCGGGTTGGACGTCGCATTGAAGGCCGTATTTCCCGTGCTGCCCGGATACGGATCGCCGGCATCCCCGCGGTTCCGCGCGGCCTCGAGGTCCCGTTTCCCGTCGGCCTGCACCAGCCCGACCTTGTAGTGGCTCTCGTTGGAGTTGTCGGGTTGCGACTCGTCGACGTGCCAGATCAGCAGCCCGCCACCCGGCAACTGCGCATCGAAGCCCGTTCGCTGTCGATTCTCGACGAGGAAATACTCCGAGCCTCCCGCCCCATCCTTCCAAAGCCGGTGCACGGTACGGCTCGTCTTCACGTCGGGGAGCGAGAGCGCCCCTCCGGTCGTAACGTTGGTGACGGCGGCCCAGCCCTGGTTCACCTTGCACCATGCAGAGGGATGCGCCGGAACGTCGCCGCCTCCGTTCCACGATCCGCCGCCCATCAGGCACCAGTTGCCGACCCCCTCGGAGGTGTCGTCGATGTCATAGAGGTCGGGAAAGCCGAACAGCAGGTGGCCGAGTTCGTGCGCGGAGACGCCGATCCGGGCGTCCTCCGGAATGGTGAGGTAGGCAAAGATCTGCTTGCCGTCGGCCGCAAAGGCCTGCGGCAACGTCCACTTGTGCGACCAGATGTCGCCCGAGTTGCCTGTTTGCTCGCCCCCGCTACCCGCGTGGACGACGATGAACGCGTCGACGAAACCGTTGCCGTCGTTGTCATAGGGGCCATAGTTGACCTGCGGGTTCGCAGCCACCGCAGCGTCTTGCGCCATGATGTTCGCACGCGGCGTGCCGGTCGGGCGGCCGATGCCGAAGTTGTTGTTCGCATACCACGCGAGTGTCTGCGGGAGCTGGAACGGACCGACCACCTCGCCGACGATGTCGACCAGTCCGCCGGTCACGTCGCGGAAGTACTCCTTAACGCTGCCATTCGGCAGCACGCCGGTCGAAAAGAAGAGGTCCTGGAAATGTGCGTTGGATTGGCCCATCGCGCGATCCGAGAACTGGGCAAGGACGACGACCACACGCACTGCGCCGCGCAACGGAGCACGCTCGGCGGCGGCGCGCTGGATGCTGCGGTGCGACGTACCCGGGGGGAACTGGTCGGGCGGAATGATCACGCCATCATCAAAGCCGAGACGCCGCGGACCCTTCCCGAACCCCAGAATCTGCGAAAGCGGAGACTTTGAGCGCTTTCGCGCTTCGGCAAGCTCGGACGCGAGCCGCTCCTTGAGCTCGGGACTTGGTGCCACCGCACAGAAGTCCGAATAGATGGCGACGACGCCACCGTGTCCCCCACAGCACTCATCACGCGCGCGTGTCTTCATGCGGACCTCCATCCGTGTCGGATACGATGAACGATGGTGGGAGGAACGCGCGGCACAGGACGAACACCGCGCGCGGCATTCCTCAAGACGTCCAGGCAAAGCCCGCGCCAGCTACCTCTTGATCATGGGTCGTGGCCCACGGGTGCCAACGGTCGGACTGCGCGGAACTACGCTCTGCGTTGTACCGGAGACCGGCCGCGCACACGGCCCCCCGTCTGCCCCGTCGCGTCGCAATCACGAGCCCTCCTGCTCGACACGCCCGATCTGGCATTCAATACTTCAACGGGGTGGCGACGAACACGCGTTACGACTCAGTCAGGTCAATGCTTAGTAAGTCTTCCAGCACCGGATAGGCAAAGAAATCCGTACTTCTCCGTAACGATGGTCAAGCGACACCCGGATTTCGGGTGGGGTGAACCCCTACGTCTGGACCAAGGGGGCGTCAGAACTGAGCCGCCTGCCGGGCGAGTTGGGCTTCGCACTCCCGGGGAGAACGATAACCAAGCGCTGAGTGCAGGCGCCGCTAGTTGTAGACATCGTCGATGAACTTTGGCAGCCTGCTCGCGACGTTGCCGCAGTTCTCGCAGCCGGGAAGTAGACCTCTTCGACCTTCAGCGTCTTCATGAAGCTTTCGGCTTGGGCGTTGTGGTACGGGTTGCCGTTCCATCCCGTTCGGTGAATCGGTTGTGGCCGTCTCGTCGGATCGACCAATGGCCAAACCGAAAGGCTAAATGCGTCGTTCGAGCCTTGCGCGGCCGACGCGCGCTGCAACTGCAGCCGGGCGACGTGCTGGTCTTCGCCGAAGTGAAGGGCGCTCGCACCGGCCTCGAAGCCGATGCCGATCCCGCGCGCCGCTGGGCCATGCGCCTGACCGAGGTCACACCGGCGACGGCATCACCTTCACGCCGTGGAATCCGCTGCCGGCCCAAGGCGGCATCGACCCAGAGCCGATCGAGCAGGCAAGCGAGTTCGCGCCGCTGGCCTTCCGCAAAGCCCGGCGCCGTGCCGGCCTGGCTGGCACCATGCCGCCGGACGTGATCGCCTTTCCCGGCGGCAACGACCGCGGCGTGCTGCGGCCGGCCGAGCTGGCGGTATTCACCCCCGCCGTGGCCGACACCCTCATCCTCAATCCGCTGTCATGAACACCCCCATGGACAATGCCCGCGCCGACCGTCTTTACGCGCTGCTGCCCACGGTCCATCGCATTCGCGATGCCGACCAGGGTTACCGGCTGAAGGCGCTGCTGCGCGTGATCGCCGAGCAGGCCAATGTCGTCGAGGACGACATCGCCCAGCTCTACGACAACTGGTTCATCGAGACCGCGCAGGACTGGGCCGTGCTCTATATCGGCGACTTGGTCGGCCATGTGCCGCTGGCCGAGGCCGGCCTGCCGGCCGACGCTCCGGCGTGCGAGAACCCGCGGGTGCTGGTGCCGCGCCGCGAGGTGGCCAACACCATCCGCAACCGCCGCGCGAAAGGCACGCTGGCCCTGCTCGAACAACTGGCGCATGACGTGGCCGGCTGGCCAGCTCGCGCGGTCGAGTTCTTCAAGCTGCTTTCGCGCCACCAGAACATCAACCATTTGTATCCCCACCGGCACCGCCTGGTCGACTTGCGCGAGATGGACGCGCTGGATCGCCTCGGCGGCCCGTTCGAAGCCATCGCGCACGGCGTGGACGTGTGGCGCATCGATTCGCACCGCGCGCACCAGGCTGAGGGCCCGTTCAACATCTCGAGCGTCGGGGTCTACGTCTGGCGCCTGTTGAGTCTGCCGGTCACCGACACGCCGGCCCTCTGCATCGAAGAGGTGGGGCCGTACTGCTTCACCTTCAGCGTGTTGGGGCAGGACGCGCCGCTGTTCGTCGCGCCACACCCCGAGACCGACCCGAGCCACATCGCCGAGGAGCTGAACCTGCCCGCGGCCATTCGCCGCCATGCGTTCGATGCCGACCCGGGCGCGTTCTACGGCGACGGATTGAGCCTTTCGATCCGCGCAGAGGGTTGGGCCGGCGCGCCCGGCCGCGCGATCGTACCGCTGGCGCAGATCGTGCCGGCCGACCTGAGCGGCTGGACGTATGTGCCGCGCGCCAACCAGGTGGCGGTCGACCCGGTGCTGGGCCGCATCGCCTTTCCCCCGTCGCAGCTACCGCGCAAGGGTGTGCGGGTCAGCTACCGCTATGGCCTGCCGGCGTCTATCGGCGGTGGCGAATACGAGCGGCCGATGTTGGCACCGGCCGGGCCATACAAGCTCTACCGCGTCGGCGAGGGCGACGACTACGAGTTCCACCGCATCGCCGATGCGCTGGCCCAATGGCAGAAGGACCAGCCCGACGACGCGGTGATCGAACTGGGCAACAGCGCCGTCTTCGTCGAGCCGCTGTCCGTCACGCTGGCCGACGGCCAGTCGCTGCAGTTGCACGCGGCGCAGCGCACCCGGCCGGTGCTGCGGCTGATCGACTGGCAGACCAACCTGCCCGATGCGCTGACCATCACGCTGGGCGAGCGCAGCCGCATCAGCCTCGACGGCCTGCTGGTCACCGGCCGCCCGCTGCGGGTGCGAGGGCGGGCGGCCGGCTACGCCTCGGCCGACGTGTGCGGCGCCCGCGTTGTGATCCGCCATTGCACGCTGGTGCCCGGCTGGGCCATCGACTGCGATTGCGAGCCACGCCGGCCCGCCGAACCCAGCTTGGAGATCAGCGGGCTGCGCGCCGCCGTCTCGGTTGAGCACAGCATCGTAGGCACGATCCGGGTCAGCGAAGACGCGGTCGGGCTGGACCCGATCCCGCTGAGCATCAGCGACAGCATTGTCGATGCCACGGGCCACGACATGCAGGCCATCGGCGCACCCGGCGACGGCATCGCCCATCTGCTGCTGACGGTCAGCGACACGACCGTGTTCGGCATCGTCGACGTGCATGCGATCGAACTGGCCGAGAACTGCATTTTCACCGGCTGCGTCAACGTGGCACGGCGCCAAATCGGCTGCGTGCGCTTTTGCTATGTGCCCTGCCGCTGCCGCACGCCACGGCGCTACCGCTGCCAGCCCGACGAGGCAATTGCCGAAGTGCGACGCCGCATCACCGACGCCGATCGGCTCTATGCCGAGATCCTGGGCGAGCAACTGCGCCTGCGGCCGCAGTTCACGTCCGAGCACTACGGCACGCCGGGCTACGCGCAGCTGGGCGTTCACTGCGCGCCCGAGATCGTGCGCGGCGCCGACGACGACTCCAAGATGGGCGTATACCACGACCTGTTCCAGCCCCAGCGGGCGGCCAACCTGCGCGCACGCCTGGCCCAATTTACGCCGGCCGGCATGCACGTCGGCCTGCTGTTTGCGAATTGACGACAAACCCCAGAGAGGCCTCCCATGAAAGGCGACTTCACCCGCTTCGGCTTCGACGGCAGCAAGCACTTCAGCCGCGTCCTGCACCAGCAGGGCCGCGTAGCGCTGGACGCAGACAGCAACGACGCCTCGGCCATCCTGCTGCACCACATTCGCACGCTGACGCGCGACCTCTTCGGCGCCGGCGGCGGCCCGCCGGACAGCGGCTTCAGCCTGAACCTGAACAAGTCCCGCAAGCCCGCCGTGCTTTCGCTCGGCCCCGGCCACTACTATGTGGGCGGCATCTTGTGCGAGAACGAGCACTGGACGGACTACGCCGACCAGCCCGACTTTACGCCCGTGCCGCCGGTCAACAACGAGGGTGGTGACGCGCTGCTCGCGTGGCTGGCGCAGCCTTCGCCGAACCAGGCGTTCTGGGTCTACCTGGACGTTTGGGAGCGGCACGTCTCATGGATTGAAGATGACTCGATCCGAGAGCCCGCATTGGGCGGGCCGGACACCTGCTCGCGCGCCAAGGTCGTCTGGCAGGCCAAGACCTTGCCGTGGGACGAAGCGATCTGGGGCAACCCGCGTGAGAACCAGGACGCCTGCAACACCCCGCTGTCGTCGCTGACAGGATTGGGCACCGGCCGTATGACAGCACGGGTCGATCCCGGTTCGGCCTTCACCGACCCCTGCATCGTGTCGCCGGACGCGGCCTACCGCGGCGCCGAGAACCACCTATACCGTGTCGAGGTGCATCGCGCAGGCAACGCGCGCGCCGCGGGCGGCGCGACCTTCAAGTGGTCGCGCGAGAATGGCAGCGTGGCCGCCCGTTGGCTGGGCGTGGGTGACGGCAGCGATGTGCCGACGCTCAGCGCGTCCAGCACCCGCGGCTACGCTGCAGGAGACTGGGTCGAGCTGTCGCACGACGCGCTCGACCTGGCCAACGAGCCGGGCCAGCTGGTGCGCATCGCAGTGGTCGACGGCGATCAACTGGTAGTCGACACGGCCAGCGTGCCGGGCGGCACGCTGATGGCCTGGTCCGAGACCTTGTCCAACCCCAAGCTGCGACGCTGGGACCAGCATGGCAGCGACATCGTGGCGCTGGACGAAGGCGCCGTGCCGATCGTCGAATCGAGTGGCCCGCCACTGACCTGGCTGGACCTCGAAGACGGCATCCAGGTCGCATTTGAGAACGGCGGCGAGTACCGCAGCGGGGAGTACTGGCTGATCCCCGCTCGCGTGGCCACGCAAGGCATCGCCTGGCCAACCCAGGGCGCGCCGGACGCGTGGCAGCCGCCGCAAGGCATCGTCCACTACTTTGCACCGTTGGGCGTACTGATCTTCGACGACGCCGACAGCTTGCAGGTCATCAGCCAATGCGGCCGCTGCCTGAGCCTGGAGCCAACGGCCTGCAATGTTCCGTTAAGGCAAGTAGTTGATGCCACAGGGCACGTCGCTCCAGGCGGTCGTGTCAAACGGCGCAAGACCACCGCGCCAAGTACACCAACCACAGTCTTGCCGACAACAAAGCGCCGACGGGGAGTTTGAAGCGACGGCGCGCCAATCGCTTGTGTCAAGTCAAGTTTGGAGCCGGCAATGCATGAAACCCCGCATTGCTCGCTGTTCACATCACGCGAATCGTCGCAATCGAGCGGCTGATTGTTGACGACCAGCACGTAGTTCCCCGGAGCGATGCCGGGGAAGTAGTACATCCCGTCGGATCCGCTGTACGTCGAGCGCACGTCGACCGGTCCCTTGGGGGTCTTCTGCGTCAATTGCACGCGCGCCCCGCCGCGCGGGTACGAAAGCCCGGTGTAGGCGTTCCGCGAGTCGACGCGACCGCGAAGGTCCGTCGCACCGGCAGCCGCAGCGAAGGTGAGCAGCAACGCAGCCATGGAAAACGTTCGAATCAGCGACAGCAACGCCAACCTATTGAATGGTTGGCGTTTTTCATTCCAGCTTGGCTCGCCAGTCGTCTTCAGAATGTGATTCGTCAGATTGGGTCCGGCGGCCTGTCGAGAAAGAAAGATGGAGGCAACATGGCTTGCTCCAGCATGTCGATACTGCGGCGCTCGACGCCCTTCTCGCGGAAGAATTCGCGCCAAGTGCGGACTATCGGAAGCATGCCGTCGACTATCGCTTGCGCTTCATCCTTCGTCAGGTCGAACGCCCCGCATTGGGAGAAGACGTTGTACAGGCTGGCGGCGCGCCCGAAGCGTCCGACCTGCAACGCCAAGTCTCGGCGCTCCATTGACGCTTTGGGACCTGGCAGGATGTCGTAGGCCGGGGAGAGTCTCCATCCACCACTTGTGTGCAGCAGTGCATGATTTCGCGGGTGGTCATCTTCGTTGGTAACCATGGCATTGAACACCATGCGACGAAACAGCTCGCGACGGTCCTGATTGCTCTTGATGGACCAGCGGCGAAGCTCATCTGCGAGCAGCGGGTATGACCAGCGGTCGCGGCCAAGATAGCCGTCCTCCGCATCGAGTACCGTGAGTCCCGATACAAGTCCGTAGCGCCAATAGACCCCTTGGTCCGGGTTCCACTCGCGGTCGAAGCGGTCCACCATGAGTGCATCCCGCGCGCCTACGCGCTCGAGCCGGGTTCCACAGACACGCAGCCCGGCTGCCCGAGCGAGTTCCAGCGTCGCGTACTCGATGCGCCGCATGTTGTGCGGGTCGCCCTTTTCGGGCAGCTTGGCCAACCAGATCCTGTGGTCGTCTTCCACCGTCACCTTGGGCCGGGCGCCGCCCATGCTCGTCCCTGGCTCGAGTTCCTCCAGCAGCTCGTGTGGCAGCAGTCCACCCTCTTCCAAGTTCTCGGCCGCCTCGATCAGTGCTTCCAGCTGGTGGGTGCGGTTGAATGGCCGTCGAGGGGCGGGTGGATCCAGAGTGCGACCGAAGCTGAGGTTGCCCGCGCCGTCGTCGGGACCGTTCAGCAAGTACTCCACCTCCTGAATGTCCGCGTCCGGCCGTTGCAGCTTTGCCTGTATGACGCGACGCCCCCAAGCGTCCGGACTTGCGTCACGGACTGCCCCTGGGATGCCGTTGAGTCTGGTGAACTTGAGTGGCCGTGCTGAAAGCGGCAGGTGGAAAGGGTCAAGGGCGACAACGTTCTGGCGTTGAAGGTACTTCTTCCCATAGGCAAAGATGCCCTCGTAAGCCCCGGCGCCGACGCTGCGAACCCTCAACGACGCGCAGGGGACGGTTTCCAGCGTCCCCGGGAGCTGGATGTAGACGTAGCAGAATTGTCCGTCAGCGGCCATCGGTCAGAAGTCGTTGTCATTTTCAGTCACCGGCCGTACGCGCTTGGGCCTGCGAGCGGCTTCGAGAATCTTCCCGTGCTCATCCGCTTCCGGGTTGGCTAGTGCCGTGGCGGTACCTAGCAAGCCGAGCTTCCAGAGCACGGAAAACACCGTACCCACGGTCGCCCCGGACTTGCCGTTCTCGAGGGCGTATAGCGTCTTCCGGGTGATTTGGCAGGCTTCCGCGAGCTCGTCCTGGCTCATCTGCCTGCGTACTCGGGCCAAGCGGATGTTCTCCCCCAACTGCTTCACAGCTGTGCCCACTTCGAGAGGTAAGGACGTCACCCTGGCTTCCATTGATTACCCGTTAAGTCATTTTATGGGTACTAGATTACCCGTCGCTTTACCCGACGTCAAGAGACATCGCATCAAGAAGAGCAAGAAATTACCCATAACGCAGTATTGCGAGTAGCCGACTACCCAATCAATTCCTTTGAACCGGGAACGGCGGGGCCTCGCCTGCGAACCTGGCGATCGAGTGCCACTCAGCGTGTCGCTGCCGTGCTGGTGAGAGCGTCGGGCGAACACATCGCCACGCCCTGCGGACCATAGCCCTCGCTCTTCCACCCCGCGGCCAGCATCGCCAGCCTGGTCCCGGGGTCCCTTGTGTAGCGATGATTGGTGGCTGCGCGCGCGTTCCACAGCCGATACACGGGAACGGTTCCGCCCGGACATGCGCCGGTCATCGCATCGGGCAGCGACATGAACATCACCGCGGCATCTTCCAGCACAAACGACGGAAACCGTTCGGCGACGATCCGACACTCCTCGTCCGACGCCGAGAAGAAATGCGAGTCCCCCGCCTCTGGCGGAAGGTAGTAGCGGCACACCCGCGCGGCCCCTTCGACGAACGCGGGCCAGGCGAGGAACGTTGCACCGGTACGCCGCCATCCCGCGTGCCGGCCCGAATCGAGCGCTGCGATGTCTGCCTCGCGCGCGCTGATGAAATAGTGATCGAGCGCCGCGTGATGGAACTCGACGACCGGAACGGGCGCAATCGAGCGATAGGTTTCCGCGAGCGTGAGGTTCGTCACGCTTGCGCCCAATGCCACCTCATGCGCCGTTCCGGTTCCGGGAAAGATCTCGCCCAGCACGCCGAACAGCGAGATCCGGTAGTCCTCGGGACGAGGCGAGATCGTCGGCAGCGCATCGCGGACGAGACGCGCGAGCATCGCCTGGAACCGCGCATACGAGATGTGAACGCGAAACAGGCGCGATTCCCCCCACGGCACGATGAACTGCACGGTTGATGATTCCGGTGCGACGGCCGCGAATTCCGTCGGCGTGCCATCCGCGGTCTGCGCCGCAAGGGGACTCACCACGAACGCCGTGTAGGCATCCGCACTCACAGCCTCGGTGCCGGTACCGTTGATGCCTGCAGCGCGGTTGTCGTACAACTGCACGACGTGCGCGAACCGCGTGCCGGTCGTCACGTCCTGCGCGTAATACATGAAGCTCACCTGCGCCGTGCCATCGATGAATGGCGGCGCGCCAAACTGCACAGTCGGCACGCGGATCGCGGCCTCGATCGTCAGCGCGGACGTGGCGTTGCGGAAGATGGCGGCGGGCGGCACGAGGTCGCGCGCAACGCTCGCACTCGGCCCTTCGAGCACCAGCGGCAGGACATGCGAAAAGCGGCGGGAATCGATGTAGAAGCCGGCGCCGTTACAGCCGAGCTGAAACGCGCTCGCCGGGTCGGGCGGCCCGTTGTCGCGGTAGCCGCGCTGCGTCTGCGCAAACACTGCCGGCGGCAGCGAAAGTCCCGTGAACCGGCCGACGTCCCACGTCACGGGGTGTGCCACCTCTCCGGCGAGCTCGGGCGTGCCGACATCGCCGATGTGCTGCACGCGCATGTAGGTGACATTGACCGGCGCCGGATCGAATTCCGCGACGAAATTCGTGGCGTCGACGCAATCCGGCGCGGAGATCACCCGCACGGACGCACCGCGGTAGTCGTCCTCGGCCAGTGCCGACGAGGCCATGAACACCCACATCACGGTCGCAGCGCAGCGCTGGACCCATGGCGCCAGCCGAAGCGGGCCCGAACGATCGTGAAATTCAGCACCCCTTGGCAGGGTGTTCAGGGCCAAGCGTCTGCGCTCGACGGCGGACTGCGTGCCGGTGGGCTGGCGTCGAGCCTCTCGGCACGCGGAAGCCGCGAGCACATTCGGTTTCGTGAGCACGTACGGCCCCCCCGTCACTCTTTCAGCATGGCCTGCGCGATCAGTTCGTAAGAGCGCTGTCGTGCAACCGGGTCGTGGGTCCAAGTGTTGATGACGATTTCGTCGAGGCCGAACGATGCCGCGAGCCCCTCGAGCTGCGATGCCACCTGGCTGGCGGTCCCGACGATGGCCCGCTCCCGGAGACGCTGGATGATCGCCCGTTCCGCCTCGGTGTACGGGTGGACCGCCGCGGCCTCGGGCGACAGGAGCGGCGTCCGCAGTCCCTTTTCGAAGCCCACGCGCCAGTGCTCGCGCGTCATCAGCAGGTGCCTCGCCTGGGCCTCGGTATCGGCCGCAAGCGCCCAGACGCAGATGGTGGTCAACGGCTGCGCGTGATGGGCGCTGGAGCGGAAGTTGCGCCGGTAGAGCGCGAGCGCTTCCTCGGTGCCGCGCCCGTCGGTAAAGAAGTAGGCGTACGCATACGGGAGCCCGAAGTGCGCCGCCAGCCGCGCGCCGTAATCGGAGCTGCCGAGAATCCAGATCTGTGGCGCCGTGGGGCCTTGGGGATGCGCCCGAATCTCGCGGAACGGGTGTCCGGGGGGAAACGGCTCGCCGCGCAGCCACAAGCCGAGTTCCTGCACCTGGATGGGGAAGTTTTCGGCGGCATTGGGATCAGGATTGAGCGCCATCGCCGTGGTGCGGTCGGAGCCGGGCGCGCGTCCCACCCCGAGGTCGATGCGCCCGGGCGCGATGGCTTCCAGCACGCGGAACTGCTCGGCGACCTTGAGCGTCGAGTAGTGC
>Ga0209254_10003447_pt1 | contig 14425 bp, 12 predicted proteins | sample FrelakmetDIP11DI_FD_187148 | JGI IMG/M metagenome (GOLD analysis project Ga0209254, IMG submission 187148) | Freshwater lake sediment microbial communities from the University of Notre Dame, USA, for methane emissions studies - DIP11 DI (SPAdes)... | ecosystem: Environmental > Aquatic >...
CCAGCGCGCCGAGGATGATCATCGACGCGGTGCCCAGCCGGTCGTAGCCCAGCGCCTTCATCAGCGGCAGGAACAGCGCATAGAAGCCCAGCGTCTCGACCGAGAAGCCCATCGTCGAGCCCAGCGCCGAGAACAGCACCATCACCGCGCTGATCAACAGCCAGCCCTTGTCGCGCAGCCGGTGCGCCAGCGCGGCCACCGCCACCTCCAGCGCGCGCGTGGCGAAGCTCACCGAGATGAACGCGCCGATGGACATGATGAAGACGATGATGCCGATCTGCCCGAAGATGCGGCCCACCGTCTCGGTGTCGACGACGTCGGTGTCCAGGTTGCGCAGCCCGTACACGCCATTGACCGGCGCCAGGATCAGCTGCTGCACGCGCTCGGCCGATGTCAGCGGCGGCTCGATCGGCGTGTAGGTGCCCGGAATGGGAGAGCCGTCGAGGTCGGTCAGGTAGATGCCGGGCGGGACGAACAACGCCGCCAGCCACACCAGCACGGTGACGATGGCCAGCGTGGCCACCGCTCCGGGGAACTTGAAGGTGCGTTTGGGCGCGGCCGCTGCTGTGTCGATCTCGTTGCCAGCCATGTGCTCAGTCCATATCATCAGCCGCGGGCGGGGCACCGCCCACGGCCGGCCCGCACGTCACCGGCTGGCTCGCCCCCGGGCGGCCTGAGGCAATCCGGGGCATCGCGCAGCCGGCGGTGAAGGGGATGCGCCCACGCGCAACACCCCACCGGCTCGAAATGCGGTCGTCGCAAATGCTCACGAGCACTCAGAAGTCCACCGCGTCGCGAATGATCGGGCAGGTCATGCAGTGGCCGCCGCCGCGGCCGCGGCCGAGTTCGGCGCCGACGATGGTGATGACCTCGATGCCGGCCTTGCGCAGCAGCGTGTTGGTGTAGGTGTTGCGGTCGTACGCGTAGACCACGCCGGGCGACGCGCACACCAGATTGGCGCCGCTGTCCCACTGCGTGCGCTCGCGCTGGTAGTCGCTGCCGCCGGCCTCGACCACGCGCAGCTTCTTGAAGCCCAGCGCCTGCGCGACCACGTCGACGAAGGGCTTCTTCTCGGCCACGAGCTCGACACCGCTCGGGTGCTTGCTCGGGCGGTAGGAGAAGGTCGTGGTCTTGGCCAGGAAGTCCGGCGCCAGCAGCACGCAGTCGCGGTCGGCGAAGGTGAACACCGTGTCCAGGTGCATCGCGGCGCGGATCTTGGGCATCGCGGCCACGATCACGCGCTCGGCTGCGCCCTTCTTGAACAGCGTGGCGGCGAGCTGACTGATCGCCTGGCGCGAGGTGCGTTCGCTCATGCCGATGAGCACGTTGCCCTTGCCGATGGGCATGACGTCGCCGCCTTCCAGCGTGGCCAGGCCATGGTCCTGCGTCGGGTCGCCCCACCAGACGTTGACCTTGCCGGCAAAGTCGGGGTGGAACTTGTAGATCGCGGTGGTAAGAATGGTCTCCTCGTGCCGCGCCGGCCAGTACAGCGGGTTCAGCGTCACGCCGCCGTAGATCCAGCAGGTGGTGTCGCGCGTGTACAGCGTGTTGGGCAGCGGCGGCAACAGGTACTCGGTGGTGCCCGCGGCCTGCTTGACGACCTTCAGCGCCGCGCCACCGACCTTCTCGGGGAAGTCGTTGGTGGACAGTCCGCCGATCAGCGTCTCGGCCAGCTTGCGGTCGTCGAGCCCCTCGAGGTAGCTGCGCAGCTCGGCAATGAAGCCCAGCCCCACCTGGTTGGGCACGACCTGGTTGTCCAGGATCCACTTCTTGCCTTCGGGCACGGCCACCGTCTCGGCCAGCAGGTTGTGCATCTCGACGACTTCGATGCCCCGGTCGCGCATCTTCATCATGAAGTCGAAGTGGTCGCGCTTGGCGTTCTCGACCCACAGCACGTCGTCGAACAGCAGCTGGTCGCAGTTGCTCGGAGTCAGGCGACTGTGCGCCACGCCGGGCGAGCAGACCATCACCTTGCGCAGCTGGCCGACTTCCGAGTGCACGCCGAACTTCAACTCGGGCGTCTTGGTCTTTGCCGCTGTCTTTGCAGGCGCTCTTGCTCTTGCCATGTCGGGCTCCTTGTGGGTGGTTTAGATGGAAATGGCGCCGGTCGCCAGACCGTACACGCCGTAGATGCCTGCCGCCAGGATCAAGCCGAAGATGGCCCAGTCGCTGGTCTTGTCGAACACCGGTTTGCCCTGTTCGCGCCGCGCGATGAAGTACAGCACCGTGCCGGGCGCGAACAGGATGGCGGCGAGCAGAATGTACTTCAGTCCGCCGGCATAGAGCATGAACAGCGTGTACAGCACCGCCACCCCACCCAGGACCAGGTCGCGCTGCCGCTCCTGGGGACGCACCTCGTAGGTCTCGCCGCGCTGGGCAATCATCAACCCGTAGGCGGCGACGAGGAAGTACGGGATCAGCGTGGTAGCGCTGGTCAGGTTGAGCATCAACGCGAAGGCGTCGCGCGACCAGTAGGTGGTGATGACGATGATCTGGATGATGATGCTGGTCCACCACATCGCCACCACCGGCACGCCATTGGCGTTCGTCTTCGCGAAGGCCTTGGGCATGTCCCTGGACTTGCCGGCGGCAAACATCACCTCGGCGCAGATCAGCGCCCAGGCCAGGTAGGCGCCCAGCACCGACACCAGCAGGCCGACGCTGACGAAGATCGCGCCCCACGGCCCAACGACCGCTTCCAGCACCCCGGCCATCGACGGCTGGCGCATGCCGGCAAGGTCGGCGCGCTGCGCCACCGCGTAGGGCAGCAGCGTCACCAGCACCATCAGGCCGGTGACACCGATGAAGCCGGCGATGGTGGCCCAGCCGACGTCCTTTCGCTCCTTGGCGTAGCGGGAATACACGCTCGCTCCTTCGATGCCGATGAACACGAACACCGTCACCAGCATCGTCGCCTTGACCTGCTCGAACAGGCCCGCCGTCAGGTCGCCGCCGTACAGGTTGAAGCGGAACAGGTCCATCTTGAAGGCGAAGAACAGGATCAAGATGAACACCAGGATCGGGATGACCTTGGCCACCGTGACGATGCTGTTGATGAAGGCCGCCTGCTGCACGCCGCGCAGGATCAGGAAGTGGAACAGCCAGATGCCGACCGACGCGACGACGATGGCCACCACCGTGTTGCCTTCGCCGAACACCGGGAAGAAGGCGCCCAGCGTCGACTTGATCAGCACCCAGTACGACACGTTGCCGATGCAGCTGCCGATCCAGTAGCCGAAGGCCGATAGATGGCCCGGGTAGTCGCCGAAGCCCGCCTTGGCGTACGCGAACACGCCGGCGTCGAGGTCGGGCTTGCGCTCGGCCAGCGCCTGGAACACCCGCGCCAGCATGTACATGCCGGTCCCGGCGATGAGCCAGGCGATGACGGCGCCCAGCGGGCCAGTGGCGTTGGCAAAGGTGCGCGGCAGCGAGAAGATGCCGGCGCCGACCATGCCGCCGACGACCATCGCCGTCAGCGCCATGCGCGTCATTTTCTGTTCTGCTGCCATCGTCGCTCCTGCGTGTTGAATCGTCGGGGCTGCGCTAGAAGTCCCAGCGCAGCGTGATCCAGATCTCGGTCGAACTGTAGTTGACGGCAAGGATGTTGCTCTGGTCCCGGATGTACAGGATCTCGGGGTTCAGCGACCAGTTCGGCAGGAACTGCCAGGTCAGGCCGCCGCCCACCTCGTACAGGTTGTCGTTGCGCGTGCCGATGCCGAGCAGGCGGTCCCCTTCAGCGCCCAGCCGCTCGACGTTGTAGCGGTCGTTCTGCCACCACGCAAAGACGAAACCCCCGAGCTTGTCGGTGATGCTGAAGCTCAGCGAGGGTGACAGCCCGAAGAAGTTGGCGTCGCCGTCGCTGCGCTGGGTGTTGAACTCGCGCCCGGCCTGCCCGGCGAGCGTGAAGCTCGCCTTGCCGTCCAGCAGTGAATGCGTCCAGCTGCCGGTGACTTCGGCGATGTTGCGGGTGCGCTCGCGCAGCGGGCCGGTGGGGTAGCGGCGCTGCCGGATCTCGGCGCCTACCGCCACCTGGTTGTCCGGGTCGAGGCGCATGCGGTAGTTGCCGTACAGGCCGAAGTCGTTGCGGTAGTCGCTGTTGCCGCGATAGCTGACGCGGCCACGCAGGCCCACGGCCAGATTGCCCTCGCCCATCGTCCGACTGACGGCGCCGTTCCAGCGCAAGTCGGAGTCGTTGCGCCGGTCGTCGTTGTCGTAGTCACGGAAGCGGTAGTCGAGGCTGCCGTCGAGCGCGTAGCCATCGCTCAGCAAATAGTTCAGGTTGCCGCCGACGCGCGCCGCGAAGAAGCGGTCGTTCTCGGGCTCGGGAATGCCACCGCGCGCACCGGTGCGGTAGTTGCCATAGCCGAAGATGGCATACCCAGAAGTCAGCGCACGCCGGCCGCCGGCATAGGCAAGTGCAGCCCTGGCGTAGATCTCGGCCTGCTCCTGCAGGTCGGCGGGCAACCCGTCGAAACGAAACACGGTCTCGAACTCGATCTTGGCGCGGGCATAGTCGCCGAGCGCCAGGTAGGCGCGCCCCAGGCCCAGATGGGCCTCGACCAGATCGGGCTGCCCGGCCAGGCTGCGCTCGAACAGCGCCTTGGCCTGCTCGGCACGTTGGGTGCGCAGCGCCGCTTCGCCCAGCAGCAGGTTGAAGGCCGCGTCGTTCCGGGCTTGCGGCTCGAAGGGCAACAGCAGTTCGTAGGCATCCTGGTAGCGGCCCTCGCCGATCAGCTGGCGGGCGCGCGACAGATCCACTGCGACCGCCAGTGCGGCGCCCTGGACCGTCAGCAGCGCCATCAGCACGAACCCGCCCATTGCCCGGGCCCAACGCGCTGCCGGCATGGGATTCAAGACCTGCGAAGCCGCATGGGGCAGGCTCATCGATGTCCTAGGGACCCGATCTTCAATCGGCGTCGGTCGTGTCGGCAGCACTGGCGCATGCCTGATGGGCGATGCGACACCGCCATGCCGCAGGCCGTTCGGAACCTATCCGCCCAATGTAGCAGCGTCGTCTAGTGTCGTCCTGTTCGGGCCGATGCCAAGAATTCATAGGGTGATAAACTCCAGTAGCAGTGGGCGCCCGAAATAGTGGCTTCCTCGTCGAACCACCCGCTTCAGATCTCACTGGAGTTGGCATGCCTGCCGACGGCCTGATCCAACAGCTGCCGCGCCGCCTGAAGATGGGCGAGCTACGGATCTTCGTAGCGGTGCTCGAGCACCGCAGTTTCCGCAAGGCGGCTGCGGTGCTGCACCTGACGCAACCGGCTGTCACCAAAGCCGTTGCCGGACTCGAAGCGACACTGGGCGTCAGGCTCTTCGATCGCATCGCCAACGGCGTCGAGCTCACGGTGCATGGTCGCAGCTTCGCGCCGCGGGCCACCGCCATCTTCGACGAGTTGCGGCGCGCAGCACAGGACCTGACGCTGGTGTCCAGCGGAGCCAAGGGCAGCCTGCGCGTGGGCACGGTGCCGATGCCCGCCATCCCGTTCCTGCCGGTGGCGATCAACCGGCTCATTGGTGAACACGCGGGCATCTTCGTCGCAGTGGTCGAGGAGCGCGAGACCGAATTGCTCGACCGCCTGCGCAGGCGCGACATCGAGGTGGCGATCCTGCGGATGTCGCTGATCGAGCCCGGCGACGACATGCAGGTGGCCCCGCTGTTCGACGAGAAGCTGTGCGTCGTCGCCAGCAAGGACCATCCGCTCGCTTCGCGCACGCATCTGAACTGGGCCGAGTTGCTGGAGGAACGCTGGGTCATGCCGCCGGCGGACTGCTACTTCTACGAGCACGTGCAGCGCACGCTCGGCCGTCTGGGCATGCGCATGCCGCCGCAGATGGTCGAGACCTTCTCGATCCAGATGCAGTTCAGCATGGTGCTGCATGCCGGCATGCTGGGCTTCGGCATGCGCTCGCAGATCAGTTTCGCGCCAGGCAAGGAGTTCCTGGTTCGCCTGCCCTTCGATCTGCCGATCGACAGCAGCGTGGTGGCCGCAGTCACGCTCAAGTCGCGTCAACCCAGCCCGGTGGCGCAGCAACTGGTCGAGCACATCCGCAGCCTGGCCGCACACGCGCCCGCTCAGGCGTTGCAGTACAGGACAGCCGCCGTGTAAACTGCCTCGACGTTGGGTACAAGCCCGCCATTGCGCGACAATGCCGGTTTCGATCATGGTTTTCGGCATTCATGTGCTGGGCATGCTGACCGGCGGTTCCATGCTGCAGCGGCTACGCACGCTGGTCCGCAGCAGCCGGTCCGGTTGACCGGCATCCCGGCCTGCCGAGTCGCCGGTGTGCCTTGCGCCATGTCCGTTTCCCCAACCTGAAAGAATCCAATGAGCGACTTCCGGGGCACGGTCGAGCGGGGGCAGCAGCGCACGTTGGAACGGGTCGACTTTGGCGGTGATGGCCGCGTCGTGGGCTTCCGCGGCCTGGCGCACGGAGCACTCTGATGGCCCGTATCGGCAGGCGCGCCTACGCCGAGACGTGCGGCCCCACGGCCGGCGACCGCGTGCGCCTGGCCGACACCGAGCGCATCAGCGAGGTCGGCAAGTGGGCCGGGCGGGTGTTCTGGACGCCCGAAGTCTTCGGCGGCGCCGTGGCGCGCCGTTCGCTGACCTTCTTGCGCGAGCCGGCCAGGGTGCTGCCGATGGCGCAGCGGAATCTCCTGTTCTGAAGCCGCAACCCGTCGACACGGGCTTGGCGAGCAGGCCACCGAGCGCAGGCCGAACGGCCAACGCGCGGGCATGGTGCGGGCATGCCGCGGCGATCCTGCTGCTGGCGCTGCTGGCCTTGGCGCCGGCCGCGGCGCAGACACCGCCTGGCGCCGAAGGCACGGCCGCGTCGACCGACCGCACCCAGGCCATCGCGCCAGCGGATATCCCTGCGCGCGCGGATGCAGACGAGAAGTTCATCCAGGCGGTACAGCGGCGCGCACAGATCGCCGACAAGGTGCAGCGTTTCGAACAGTCGCTGGCGCGGCAGGCGGCGGCACTCGATCGGCTGGCCGATCTGACCGAAAGCAACGACCTCGCACTGCTTTCCGTGCAGCGGCTGGAAAGCCTGGAGCGCCACTGGCAGCTCAGTGACCGGGCGCTGGCCCAGACACGTCTTGAGCTTGCACGCGCCACGAATGCCGCTTCCGAGGACGCCGCCGAGCTGGCTGCGCGCCGCGCGGCCTGGCAGGACACCGGCACCCAGCCTTACCTGTCGCCGGCACTGGCGCAGCGCTCGGACGAACTGGTCGTGCAGATCGACCGCGCCCAGTCGATGCTGGCGAGCCCGCTGGCCAAGCTGCTCGAGCTCGGCCGCAAGAACAGCGCGCTGGCGGCGCAGGCGCAAAAGGGCCTGTCCGAAGTCGCCCGACAGGTGGCCGAGCAGGATCGCCGTCTGGTCATGATGGACACGCCGCCACTATGGCAGGCGCTTCAGGACGATGGCATGCAGGAGCCGGTGGCCGCCGGCCTGCGTCGCGGCGTCGAAATCGAGACCGCGTTCGCGCGCGACTACGACGCGGCCCATGCGCGGCTACTGCCGGCCCTGGCCGGTTTTGCGGTGCTGCTGCTGCCGCTGGTGTTCTGGATCAAGCGCCGCGCGCGCACGCTGGTCGCCGCCGGCCAGGTCAGTGAAAACGTACTGCAGTCCCTGACCCGGCCGTGGGCCGCGTGGCTGCTGCTGGTGGCTGCCGGCGCAGTGGTCTACGGACTGCAGGGGCCGAACCTGCGCCAGCAGATGGTGATGCTGCTGGCCTGGGTGCCGGTGCTGGGCCTGCTGCGGCGGCGCATGCTCACCGTGGTCGGATCCTGGGCCTACCTCAGTGCCGGCTTCTACCTCCTGAACGTGGTGGTATCGCTGCTGGTCGGAAGTCCCCAGCTGTCCCGGCTGCTGCTGCTGGGACTGAACCTGTTGATGCTGGCGGCGCTGGCATGGCACATCCTTCCCATGCGCCGTCGCGGCGAGCCCGACGAAAACAAGTTCCAGACCCGCAGCTGGCGCATCGTGACCTCGCTGGCATGCATCGTGCTGATCGTGGCGGCCGTGTCCAACTTGCTGGGCAACGTCTCGCTGTCGTCGATGCTGGTGTCGGCCACGCTCGACAGCAGTTACGCGGCGCTGGCCATGTATGCGAGCAGCAAGGTGGTGCTCGCACTGTTCCAGGTGCTGCTGGCCGGGCCGACGGCGGCACGATTGTCGGCGCGCTACGCGACGTCGCTGGGCCCGGCAGTGCTCAACCTCGGGCGCAGTGCGCTTGTGGTGGCCTGGCTGCTGTTCACGCTGCAGTCCTTCCGAGTCTATCGTCCGGTGTCGTCCTTCGTGAAGGCGGTGCTGACGCACGAGTTCAAGCTCGGCGAACTGGTGCTCAGCCTGGGCAGCCTGGTAGCCTTCGCTGCTGCGACCTGGGCAGCGTTCTGGCTTGCCAAGACGATCCGCCAGGTGCTGGCCGAGGACATCCTGCCCAGCCTCGCGCTGCCTCGCGGCGTGGGCAACAGCATCTCGTCGCTGAGCTATTACCTGATCCTGTTCGTCGGGCTGCTGGCCGCGTTGGCCGCGGCCGGTTTCCAGGTCGGGCAGCTGACGCTGGTGTTCGGTGCGCTCGGCGTGGGTATCGGTATCGGCCTGCAGGACGTGGTGCGCAATTTTGTCTCCGGGCTGATCCTGATGTTCGAGCGGCCGATCCAGCGCGGCGACACGGTCGAGGTCTCAGGCATGGAAGGCACGGTTCGCGAGATCGGCCTGCGTGCCACCATCGTCACCACCTTCGACGGCGCCGACGTGGTCGTGCCGAACGGCATGCTGCTGGCCGACAAGCTGGTGAACTGGACGCTCAACGGCACGCGCCGCAGGGTCACGATGAACATCAACACCGGCTTCGATACCGCGCCCCAGCGCACGATCGAGGTGCTGCTGGCCGCCGCGCACGCGGTGAACGGCGTCGCGCCCTCGCCGGCGCCGGCCGTGATCATGACCGGCCTGGCGCCGGGCGAGTTGCTCTTCAATGTGCGCGTCTGGACCACGGACATCGCCGACTGGGTCGCGGTGCGCACCGAGCTGGCGATGAAGATCCGCGACAGCCTGGCCGAAGCCGGCATCGAGGTGCCGAAGCCGCAACGCGAACTGGTGGTGCGCGGCCTGTCGCCACAGGCGGCGCAGGAACTGGGCAAGGCCGCCGGCGAGGCGCCACGTTGATCACGTGACGAACGGGTCGACGTGGCCGGTGGTCTGTCCGGCCTCGTCGACCCGGACCATCGCGCCCTTGCTGGCGCTGCGGCCCGGCACCGGGCGTCCTCACAGCGGCTCCCAGGTGGTCCCGGTCAGCCTTGCTTGAAAGGTGTCAGAAACTGACTGATACTTCTGACAACCCAGGAATCACCGTGTCCAGCCTCGCCCAGCAGGTCCTGACGCACGCCGCCGCGCTGCCGGACGGCGCAGGCCTGTCCGCCAAGGCCCTGCTGCATCTGGGCAGCCGGGCTGCGATCGATCAGGCGCTGTCGCGTCTGGCTCGCAGCGGCGCGCTGTGACGTGCAGGGCGTGGCGTGTATGTCCGGCCCGTCCAGGGCAGACTCGGAGCGCGGACACCGGAGGTCGCCAAGGTGGTTCAGGAGTGGGCCAGCCAGCGAGGCGAAACGGTCGTCGGCAACGGCGCTGCGGCAGCCAATGCGCTGGGCTTGACGACTCAGGTTCCGGTGCGCCAGATCTTCCTGACCTCCGGTCGCAGCCGCAAGCTCAAGCTCGGTACGCAGACGGTCGAACTGCGCCATGCCCCGCCTTGGCAGTTGCTCCACCCCGGGCAAGCCGCCGGCGAAGTCATCCGTTCGCTGGCCTGGGTGGGGCCCTCGCGCTCCGAGGCTGCACTCGGCCAGCTCAGGCGAAGGCTGCCGGCGTCGGAACTGCAGGCCGTCGCGAACGCCCGCGCGCGCCTGCCCACGTGGCTCGCCAGCCAGGTCAGTACCCTGGAGACACGTGCCTGAATTCCTTGCACTGCAGCGTGCGGATCAGCGCGACGCGCTGCTCGCCGCGGCACAACGGTCGGGACGCCCGGCGCACCGGCTCGAGAAGGACGTGGACTTCACCTGCGGCATTGGCGGCATCGCGCCGCATCTCGTCGAGAAGACGGATTCACCCTGGCACACGTCGCTCAGCCGGGAGCAGAAGTGGAGAAAGACCGTCCGGCAGCGGCTGGCCAGTCTCGTCAGCGAACAGCTGGGGCCCGAACTTGCCTCGGCGCTGGCCGAGCAAGGTGGACACCGCCATGCGGGGGATCGACTTGACCCCGGGCCCCTCGGTGCAATGACCGATCAGACTGTGCGTCTTTCGACGACCTCGCGGACCTGGCGTGCGCGCCGCGTCGTAGGCCGTCTGTACCGCGACGGCACGCGCTACAGTCACGGGGCTGCACGCTCCGCCGACGACGAGTCTCGGCGCGACGTGTTCGACATGCGGGGTTCGCCGCGGGGTTTTCGGGGCGAGGCAGACGAAATATGAAGGCACGACAGGCACTTATGAAGGCACGACGGGCACTTGGTTTCGCAGGCGAAAATCAGGTGCAGAACCTGGAGTGACGGATGGCACAGACCTACGGCGGCAGCCTGCTGATCGTCGTCGCCCCCTCGGGCGCCGGCAAGACGTCCCTGGTGCGGGCGCTGCTGGCCGAGCGCCGCAGCATGCGCCTGTCGGTGTCGTTCACCACGCGGGCACCCCGGCCCGGCGAGGCCGACGGCACCGACTACAACTTCGTGCAGGCGCAGGAGTTCCTGGCGCGTCGTGACCGCGGCGAGTTCCTCGAGTGGGCTCAGGTCCACGGCAATTTCTACGCCACGTCCCGCTCCTGGATCGAACAGCAGATGACCCGGGGCGTCGACATCGTGCTGGAGATCGACTGGCAGGGCGCCGCCCAGATCCGCCGCGCGTATCCGCAGGCGATCTCGGTGTTCATTGCGCCGCCCTCGCTGGCCGTGCTGCGCGAGCGCCTGACCGCCCGCGGCCAGGACACGCCGGACGTCATCGAGCGCCGTCTGCTGACCGCCCGCAGCGAGCTGGAACACGCAAACGAATGCCAATATGTTATTATCAATCAAGACTTTGCAGTGGCCTGCCAGGAACTGATCGGGATCGCCGTCGCGGCTCGCTGCCGCTTTGCGCAGCAGCATCGCCGGCACACCGACCTGTTCGTGGAGTTGGGCATGGCTGCCCCCGTCGAACCGACCGCTTGATCGACACGACCTCCAGGATCCCACATGGCCCGAATCACCGTCGAAGACTGCCTCAAACTGGTGCCCAACCGCTTCGAGCTGACGCTCGCCGCGACCTACCGCGCGCGCATGCTCGCGCAGGGGCACACCCCCAAGGTCGACAGCAAGGACAAGCCCACCGTGACCGCGCTGCGCGAGATCGCCGCCGGCAAGATCGGCCTGGAGATGCTGCGACGCGTACCCACGTGACGCCGCCCGCGGCGCACGACCCGCGATGAAGCAGGACGCCGCGCCCACTGCTCCCGCCGCCCACCGTCCCCGCAGGGCTGCGGCAGCCGTTGTCGCGGCACAGGACGCTGCAGCGTCCGCCCCGCCTTCCGCCGCTTTCCCGGCCTCCTCCCTTCCCGCCTCCTCCCTTCCCGACCCGCCGGATTCGGCCGGCGTGACCGCCCCGCCGGTCGACCCCGTATTCGCGTCGCCGGTCGACGAGCGCAGGGTCGTCACGCTGGCAGGGCTCACCCGAAAGGCCGCCGCCTACCTCAGCGAAGACGACCTGCGGCGCGTGCGCGATGCCTACCGCCTGTCGGACAGCGCCCACCTCGGGCAGTTCCGAACCAGCGGCGAACCCTACGTTTCGCATCCGATCGCGGTCGCCGAGATCTGTGTCGGCTGGCGCCTGGATGCCGACGCGCTGATGGCCGCGCTGCTGCACGACGTGATGGAGGACTCAGGCGTCACCAAGCAGCAGCTGGTCGAGCGCTTCGGCCCGCAGGTCGCCGAACTGGTCGACGGCCTGTCCAAGCTCGACAAGGTCGAGTTCGCCAGCCGCGAGCAGGCGCAGGCCGAGAGCTTCCGCAAGATGCTGCTGGCCATGGCGCGCGACGTCCGCGTCATCCTGATCAAGCTCGCCGACCGGCTGCACAACATGCGCACGCTGGGCGCGGTCGATCGCGTCAAGCAGCGCCGGGTGGCCATCGAGACGCTGGACATCTACGCACCGATCGCCAACCGCCTGGGCCTGAACGAGCTGTACCGCGAGCTGCTCGACCTGTCGTTCAAGTACCAGTACCCGCTGCGGCACCGCACGCTGAAGAAGGCGGTCGACGCCGCCCGGGGCACGCGCCGCGAGGGGCTGACGCGGATCGTCGATGCGGTCCGCAAGAAGCTGCCCGAGATGGGCGTCAAGGCGGAGATGCGCGCGCGCGAGAAGGCGCTGTGGGCCATCTACCGCAAGATGCAGGGCAAGCGGCTGTCGTTCTCGCAGGTGATGGACGTCTTCGGCATGCGGCTGATCGTCGACACGCTGCCCGCGTGCTACCTCGCACTCGGCGCGCTGCACCAGACCTTCAAGCCGATTCCGGGCCGCTTCAAGGACTACATCGCGATCCCCAAGGTCAACGGCTACCAGTCGCTGCACACCACCGTCGTCGGGCCGTTCGGCACGCCGGTCGAGTTCCAGATCCGCACGCACGAGATGCACCACCTCGCCGAGTCGGGCGTGGCCGCGCACTGGCTGTACAAGGCCGACAAGGAGACCTTCACAGAGCTGCAGAAGCGCACCCACCAGTGGCTCAAGTCGCTGCTCGACATCCAGAACCAGACCGGCGATTCGCTGGAGTTCATCGAGCACGTCAAGGTCGACCTGTTCCCGGACGCGGTCTACGTGTTCACGCCCAAGGGCCAGATCCGCGCGCTGCCGCGCGGCGCCACGACCATCGACTTCGCCTACAGCGTGCACACCGACGTCGGCAACCAGTGCGTGGCCGCCATCGTCAACGGCAACCCGGTCCCGCTTCGCACCGAGCTGCAGAACGGCGACGTGATCGAGGTCGTGACCGATCCCAATTCGCGCGCCAACCCCGCGTGGCTGGGCTTCGTGCGCACCGGCAAGGCGCGCTCCGAGATCCGCCACTTCCTGCGCACGATGAAGTACGAGGAGTCGGTCGACCTGGGCAAGCGGCTGCTCGAGCAGTCGCTGGCTTCCTTGCGCGTGGACAGCGCGACGCTGCAGGTGCCGCTGCTGGAGAAGGCCGCGCGCGACGCCGGCGCCAAGTCGCTCGACGACCTGTATGCCGACGTCGGCCTGGGCCGACGGCTGGCGCCGGTCGTGGCCCGCGCCATCACGCTGGAGATGAGCGCACGCCCGGCCGCCGCGCAGTTCGCGCCGCGGCTGATGCCGATCGTCATCCACGGCACCGAAGGCATGGCCGTGCAGTGCTCGTCGTGCTGCCACCCACTGCCGGGCGACGCCGTCATCGGGCACATGCGCGGCGGCCACGGCCTGGTCATCCACCGCGCCGAATGCGACACCGCGCGCCGGAACCGCTCGCGGGACGCAGAGCGCTGGATCGACGTCGAGTGGGCCGACGAGGTCCGCGGCCAGCACCGCACCATCATCGAGGTGCAGGTCCGCGACGAGCGCGGCGCGCTCGGGCGCATCGCCGCCGAGATCGCCGCGTCCGAGGCGAACATCGTCAGCGTGTCGATGGACGACGAACCCGGCCCGGTCGCCTCGATCCGCTTCACGCTGCAGGTGCGCGACCGGTTCCACCTGGCGCAGATCTTCCGGCGGCTGCGCAAGCAGGGGGATGTGCTGAGGATGACGCGGTTGTAGCGGGTCTGCGCGGCGTTTGGAGGGATTGGGGCCGCACTGCGCTCCGGGGATTGCGGCCCGCTTCGCGCGCTGCCCTCGCCTCCTTCAGAATCTGCCGCGTCCAACGCGGCAATTCTTCGTCCGCTCGGCGCAATCCAGTCACTTCGTGCGGCCCCATTCCCGCCAAACGCGGGCACCCTTGTAAGTGTGCGTCGAGCCGATCTCGATGAGTTGCGCAGTCGAATGGCGCAACGAAACCCGCAGCGCGCCATCAGACATCGTCAATCGGCCACCGGCAGGAGACCCTCGGCCCGAGCCTTGCCCACGCAGCGCTTGCGGCAGGCGGCGGGGCAGCGCGACTGGATTGCGCCGGAGCGTACGAGAAGACTTCGCGGTGGGACCGCGAAGTCTTCGAAGGGAGCGCAGGGGAGCCTGCCCGCATGCGGGCAGGCCGCAATCCCCGGAGCGTGGCCCCGCCGCCTGCCGCAAGCGCCGCGCCTAAGGCTGCACGGCAAGCTCGGCCTATTGCGGTCACGACGGCACACGACCGTCTACGCCCGCAGATACGACACCTCCAGCACCTCCAGCTCCATCCGCCCCGAAGGCGTCATCAGCGACACCGTGTCGCCCTCGCGCGCCTTGATCA
>Ga0209254_10003448_pt1 | contig 14421 bp, 14 predicted proteins | sample FrelakmetDIP11DI_FD_187148 | JGI IMG/M metagenome (GOLD analysis project Ga0209254, IMG submission 187148) | Freshwater lake sediment microbial communities from the University of Notre Dame, USA, for methane emissions studies - DIP11 DI (SPAdes)... | ecosystem: Environmental > Aquatic >...
AGCGAGCGAAAGCGCAAGCAATGCCGAACCAATCAGCCCTGAAAAAATCACGGTAGATCCCTCATGCGAGATTACAGACAGGATCGCCGCGATCGCCATGAAGCCTAGCGCAAAGACTGCGTCTGCAATGGCAGTTACCTTTCTCGACATTAAACCTGCCTCGCCATTAAGCCCGACGTGGGAATTATCGGGTGCGCGTATCGCGTCCGAGTTGAATGATGGGTTGGGCAATTTGGCGCTCGGGTTCCAGTTGATTCACAGGTCACTTCGCGGGCTTTGGACTGACAGGGCTCACTTCACTTCCGGGGCTTCCGCTGACGGTCAGCATGAACGAATCCTCGATGAGAGCGCCGATTCTCTGCCGTTTCTCATCGACCTTCGAAACCTTGAAGCCAAGGCGCACCATTCCTGGCTTGAGGGTCATCAGTTTCACCCACTGGCGCCTGGGGTCCGTCGGATTGGGCACGATTTCAGCCGTCAGGACGTTCACGTCGCTTGAGACGACCTCGATTGTTTCGGTCGGAACGTTATGACGTCCTACGTACAGGTCGCCGCTCGTGATCCACCCGCCCCCGAACCGATACTTGCCGAAGGCCGAGGCGTATACGTCGACATGCACTTCGACCCCAGGGGGCAAGGAGTGCGCGAGCATAGCCCGAGCAAACCGGAGCCGCTCGTTGAACATGAACACGCTTACCTTGTCCGGGTGGGTGTTCACGGCCCGCTCAACGGTGACTTCCAGGTGCCCGTGTTCAGTGTTGGGCATGAACTCGTCTGCGATGCCACCGCAGGCAGCGAGCGCCGGGACAGCGAGCAAGGCAATCAGCGCCCTCTTCACATGATCAAGAATGCCAGTCATTTTTCAGCGACTCCCTCCTTCCTGCCTCCCGTGCGATCGTACCCTCCTTGCCTTGCCTTGCCTTGCCTTGTCATTGCTTTACTGCGCATAACGACCCAAGCTCAGCGACCCGGCCCCCGAGGGCGTGCGATTGCAACCTGGACGCGATGGCCGAGTTCGTTGCAGCGCATGGATGGGCGACGTCGTCATTTGGTAACGGGTTCAAATCCGTGTGCAATCATCGCCTGTACGTGCTCCGTGCCATCGTTGCGCCGCGTCCGTATCACGCCCAGGCCGTGCTCCGCGTTCGGGTCAATGGAAATTAACGTGTGCTCATGGCCCCACGGGTCGCGCACCCTGTCACCCACACCAAAAAGTAATGGCGAGTGCTCAATCACCGGCCGACGCTGCGGACACAGGCGTGCGAACCAGGCTGCGACGCGCTCGCCGAAAGACGCCGCCGACTGAGCTTGCGGCGCGTTCGTCTGCGCCAGCGGATAAGTCTCGCCTTCATCTCCAACGGCGAAAGCGCCGAGGGCGCGTGCCATCTGAACTAGCTTCCAGACCTGTGCCTCGTCCGGGCCTGAACACTGAATCTGGTCTCGATACCACCAAAAGCAGGACTGGCCACGCCACTTGATCATCCAGTAGCGCGTCACTGCTCCGGCGGCGTCGCTCATGTCAACGTAGTCGGTCGTGGACCACTCCAACTCGGGGTCGCCTGCAATCAGAGCGTCAACATCGCTCCGGGTAATCGGCGCACTCGAGGCCTCAAGCCAGTTCCTGGTGCGAACGAGGTGAATGTCGTATGCCATCGCGCAAGTCGACTAACGCCGAAGGCCACGCACCGCCGTAGCCGGTCGCGTGGGCGCCTTATCATGCATGTTCTGTCAATTGCCGTGCCGACGCCATTATTTCTTGCTCACACCGGCGGATGAGCGTTTCATTTCTGTTTCCATCTTGCTCGGCGCCCCATTGAATGCCTTCGATTGCCCCATCAAAAAGAGCTCAAAAATGGGCCCCGGAAGGCCATGGCGACCGGTGCTCCGGCCGTGATGGCGCCGCAGGGCCGTTTGAGCGCGGACTCAGGCCTCGCTGGCGCGGCGGATGCCCGGCTCCAGTGCGAAGAACTGCGGGTTCAGTGAAGCCATCGGCGCGCGGAGTTTCTCGATCTCGGATGCCGGCGCATGCACTTCCAGCCGCACGATCTTGGCGATCTGAAGCGCCTGCCCGAGCAGCTCGCCGACATTCTGAAGGTGCGCCAGCACGGCCTCGGCATTGGCGTAGCCCTCACGACAGTGCGCCGTAGTGCCATTGAAGGAAAACGCGTAATGCATGCATCCCGGCTCCGTGCGGGTGCGCTCCACGAACTGGGGGCCGAGCGCCTTGAAGGCCGCGAGCTGGCCTTCCGGCACCTCGAAGTAGGGCACCAGCGTGCAACACGTATCAGGCTTGAACATAGATCCGTCTCCTCATTCTTGTCCGGGCAAACTCGCCCGGGGCCATTCTGCACGGAATACTCGATGGCCGAAAGGCCCAGGCGCAGCCGGCGCAAGTTACTCCTTAAATCATAGCGATTAATGACCGTTTGACGCTGGGAAGTGGTAATACATATCGGAAATCCGGCCGCATTCAACGACTGGACACAGCCTCACCGATATGGCGTTCCGTCCTTGTGAACAAACGTCCACGCGCCGTCCACCAGCACGGCCACGAGGTCGTCATCGGGATAGCTGCCTTCGTCACCCGGCGTCCGGTCGCCGACTTCGAGGTACACGACGTCCTCAGCGGTTTCGTTGATGAGTCGGTGTGCGTTGCCCGTGCCTGCCTTGAAGCCTGCGCACTGGCCGGGCGCGAGCTGTTGCCGCCCTTCGTCGGTGTGCAGCGTGGGCCGGCCTTGCAGGATGTAGATGAACTCGTCCTGCCGGGAGTGGGCGTGGCGAAGGGCCGACACCGCATTGGGCGCCAGGCGGGTGAGGTTGACGCCGAAGTTTGTCAGGCCAAAGACTTCACCCAGCTGGCGCTTCTCCCTGCCCGCCATGCGCGACGCGAAGGGCTCAGGGTAGACCGATGGCTTGCTGCGCGGCGGTACGTCGGCACCGGTGACGGCGACTGGATTTGGCTTTTCCGACATGAGGGATCGCAAGATGGGTTGAAGAGGTTTAACGTTCGGGCTAGGCCTCACCGCGCGCCCAGTGCAGACTGAGGGAGCCCAAAGATCTTGTCGAAGGCCCAGGTGTAGCCGATGGCGTACACGAAGAAGAAGGCAAGCAGACCGAGGTTTGCAAGGAACGCTGCCAGGAAAGTTGTCTCCAGCCACAGTGCCATGACAGGCACAAGGATGAGCGTGAGCCCACCTTCGAAGCCTGTTCCGTGTGCGAGGCGCCGCAAGAAGCCTCTTCCCTTGACGGGTTGTCGCGATTCCCACCTCTCGAAAGCGGCGTTGAAGATGTAGTTCCAGCAGAGCGCGATGGTGGAAAGCACGACGGCCAGCAGAAAGGTTGAGCTGGCGGGCTTCTGAAAGGCGAACCCCAGCACCGGGCCAACGAACGCGACAGCTCCGACTTCATACAGCACAGCTTGGAGTACGCGTCGGATTCTTGGGGTCATGCGTGAGGTCACAAGGGGCGGTGGCGGCGCAGCGTCGCTGGATTCGTGAGGCCTAACGCCCGCGCTCAGAGGCGCGTTGCTTTGAACGCGTCCTCTGGAGCGCGTTGTTAGGTCGTGCCTGCGTCATCTTTATTGGCAGGAGCCTTAAAACATTGCTGAAGCTCTGCATACATCGCCTCTAGTTCTGGCTGGTCGTCGGGAGATATCGCACCTGGCATGTGATTATTGCCATATGGGCCCGGACGAAGCTGCCAGTCTTTAAGTTTCTTTGGCGTGGGATATCGACCCTTCCAGGTTATTGCCACCTCTATCTCTTTAAGAAGTGCACGTCGCTTGTCCGTAAGAGCTAAACCACACTGTTCAACATACGGAAGTACCTCGTGCGTTAACTTCGCACCACTCGAAAAGTGCTTAGGGTTTCGTGAGACAAGAACTCCCTTACCCAAGTTTTCCATCGCCAGTCCGTATAGAAACACGTAAACCGGAAACGAATCAAATTCGACAGTGAATCGACCAGTCTTCTGCTCTTGCTCAAAGAATGCTTTTGGATCTGCCTTGAATGAGCTGAGTGCTTCGGTGAACGCGTTGCCAACCAAATCCGCTGCAAGCTTCAAGCGACGCGACTGCCGTATCCAAAAGAATGGCTCTTCACTTTGCACTTGGAATTGCTTGTCCCAGTCCATTTTTGAAGATCTAACGTGATGTCCAGAGCAACACCTGCTCTAGAAGTTGGCTACTGCTCGATAAGCTGGACATCAAAATCTCCTGAAAGCAGCGTGCAGTCTCGATTTCAGGAATTTATGCCGTATCAAAATACAGTTATCAGATTTCCATGAAACCCGGCGCCCCTCCGGTGCAATCCATCCGTGTGCTGGATCAATTGCGCGAGCGCATCCGGTACATGCACTATAGCCTCAGCACCGAACAGATCTACGTGTATTGGGTCCGTTTTTTCATTCGTTGGTCGGCGCGCAATGGCCCAATACGGCATCCGCGCGACCTGGGTGCGCCTGACGTGGAGGCTTTTCTGTCCATGCTGGCCAATGAGCGTCGCGTCTCGGTTTCCACCCACAACAAGGCACTCAGCGCCGTTCTGTTTCTTTACCGCGAAGTGCTGGGGGCGGAGCTACTGTGGCTCAATGACATCAACCGGTCAAGCCAGAAGCGGCCCATCCCCAGCGTATTGACCCGAGACGAGGTTGCCGGATTGCTGGTGCAGATGGACGGGCAAACCGCACTGGTGGCGCGGCTCCTGTGTGGCACGGGCATGCGCTTGATGGAGGGCTTGCGCCTGAGCGTCGAGTACGTAGATATTGCGCAGCGCGAGAAACTCCGGAACTCATAGCGAACAACGACCATTCCACGCTGGGATGTGGCTGTTTTGACCCTTAACTGCCGTCCCGGCGACAGCGTCCAGCCTCCCTTCCGCCTAGACTGCGCGAAAACCACCTGGAGACCCCCCATGCCCGACTTTTCCACCCTGCGTATCGCCCCCGACTCGACCAACCCTCGCATCGCCCGCCTGCTGCTGAACCGGCCCGAGCGGCTCAACGCCATCAATCACGAGACGCCGCGCGACATTCGCGCCGCGGTGGAGTGGGCCAATGCCGAGCCCGGCATCCACGTCATCATCGTTGAGGGTGCCGGCAAGGGCTTTTGCGGCGGCTACGACCTCAACGTGTTTGGTGACGCCGACATCGATCACCCCTGCCAGCAGGAGCGCACGCCTTGGGACCCGATGGTCGATTACGCCTACATGAAGCGCAACACCGAGGACTTCATGACGCTGTGGAAGAGCGCCAAGCCGACGATTGCCAAGGTGCACGGTGCGGCGGTGGCCGGCGGCAGCGACATTGCGCTTTCGTGCGACCTGCTGGTGATGGCCGAGGACGCGCGCATCGGCTACATGCCCACGCGCGTCTGGGGCTGCCCCACCACCGCGATGTGGACTTACCGCCTGGGCCCGACCCGCGCCAAGCAGCTGATGTTCACCGGCGACGTGATCGACGGCCGCACCGCCGCCGCCTGGGGCCTGGCCAACGAGGCGGTGCCGGCCGACCAGCTGGAAGCCGCCGTGATGAAGCTGGCCAACCGCATCGCCGGCGTGCCGGCCAGCCACCTGGCGATGCACAAGATGGTCGTCAACCAGGTGATGCTGACCATGGGCCTGGAGCAGTCGCAGCAGATGGCCACGGTGTTCGACGGCATCACGCGCCACAACCCGGAGGGCGTGTGGTTTCGCCGCTATGCGCAGGAGAACGGCTTCAAGGCCGCGGTGCAGTGGCGCGATGGCGGCCAGCCGATCCCCGAGGGTGACGAGGCCCGCGTGCTGATCCGCGAGATGGAGGCACGCAAGGCCGAGCCCGGCGGCTGAGGAGCGTGGCGGGCGCCGGGGCAGCGTGTCCCCAAGGCGTCAGACGCATGGTTTTCGAGGATGGCGCCCGGCGGCCCAGGCGGCCTAGGATGACCGGCTGACCCCCACAACCGGAGACAAACCCATGAAGAAGACCCCCCGCGCCCCCAGGGCGTTTTCCCGCCTGACGGCCGCCCTCGTTGCCGGCCTGGCCGCTGCCAGCGCGCTGGCCCAGACCCCGGCACCCGCACCCACGCCCGCCTTTGCCGCGCCACCACCCATGCCCACGGCCGAGAGCACCGATCCGGTCAAGCTGGGCTGGATGGTGGGCTCGCCGCCGCCGCCGGACCGCATCATCCGCTTTGCCGACGGGTCCTTCTACACCTTCCCCAAGTTCCGCTGGACCTTCTCCAACTCGCGCCAGATGGGGCCGACGACCAATGTCTCGCGCGGGCTGGGCGCGCCGGTGCCGCTGCCGCGCGCCGAGCGCGACGACCTCGACCCGGTGACCTTCACGCCGCTGGGCAAGACCGAGACCATGACCTGGGGCCAGGCCTTCAACGCCAACTTCACCGACGGCGTCGTGGTGCTGCACAAGGGCCGCGTGGTGTACGAGCGCTACGGCGGCGCGCTGCGGGTGGACGGCCAGCACATCGCGCAGTCGGTCACCAAGTCGTTCTTCGGCCTGATCGGGCAGATTCTGGTGGCCGAGGGCAAGCTGGACGAAAATGCCAAGGTGGCGCAATACGTGCCCGAACTCAAGGACAGCGCCTTCGGCGATGCCACCATCCGCCAGGTGCTGGACATGCGCACCGGCCTGAAATACAGCGAGAACTACGCCGACCCCAAGGCCGAGATCTGGGACCACGTGCGCGCCGGCGGCGTGCTGCCGCGCCCGCCGGGCTGGACGGGCCCGCAGACTTTCTACGATTTCCTGAAGACCGTGCAGAAAGAAGGCGAACACGGCGGCGCCTTTGCCTACAAGACGGTCAACAGCGACACCATCGGCTGGGTGATCCGCCGCGTGACGGGCAAGTCAGCCGGCGAGAACCTGTCCGAGCGCGTCTGGCGCAAGCTCGGCATGGAGCAGGACGCCTATTTCTCGGTGGACAGCGTCGGCACCGAGTTCGCCGGCGGCGGCCTGAACACCGGCCTGCGCGACCTGGCCCGCTTCGGCGAGATGATGCGCAACGACGGCCAGTTTGGCGGCCAGCAGATCATCCCCAAGGCGGCGGTGGACGACATCCGCAAGGGTGGCGACCGGGCGGCCTTCCCCACCAGCTACGTCACCCTGCCGGGCTGGAGCTACCGCAACATGTGGTGGGTCACGCACAACGAACACGGCGCCTACATGGCCCGCGGCGTGCACGGCCAGGCGATCTACATCGACCCGAAGGCCGAGATGGTGATTGCACGCTACGCCTCGTTCCCGCAGGCGGCCAATCCCTTCAACGACCCGACCTCGCTGCCGGCGTATCACGCGGTGGCCAAGTTTCTGATCGCCAATCCGCGCTGAGAAGTCCTGAAGGTATAGCAGGCGATGACCATTTGACGGTGGGATGATGGCCGTTAGACTGTCAATATGACGACGACGGCCGATCCCGGGAATCCACGCACCCTGATCCTGCTCAATCCCCACGCCGGTGGCGGCCGGGCGGGCCGGTTGTACGCACCGCTGGCAAAGGCGCTGGCGGACGCCGCCCGTGGCGATGGCGTGGCGGTGCCGCACTTCACCCTCACCGACAGCGAGGCCACGGCACTCGCCTGCATCGACGCCCTGCCCCGCAACAGTCGCGTGGTGGTGGTTGGCGGCGACGGCACGCTCAACCGCCTGCTGCCGGCCCTGCTGCGCGGAGGACACACCCTGGGGCTGGTGCCGGCCGGCAGCGGCAACGACACGGCCAGGGCGCTGGGGCTGCGCGGCATGCCGTACGACGCAGCGCTTCGGCTTGCCCTGGGCGGTGAAGCCACGCCCATCGACGTCGGCGAAGCCCGGTTCGAGCTGCCGCAGGGGCCGCAGGTCGTGCCCTTCCTGTCCAGCCTGACCGCCGGCTTCGATTCTGCGGTGGGCCTGCGCGCCATCAATGGCCCGCGCTGGCTGCGCGGCCTGCCGCGCTACCTGCTGGCCACCTTTGGCGAGCTGGCGGCATTGCGCAACTGGCCGCTTAAGGTCACGACGGATGGTGAATTGATTCACAACGGCCCCGCGCTGTTTGCCTCCTCGCTGAACACGCCGACCTTTGCCGGTGGCATGCCCGCCGTGCCGCACGCGCGCAATGACGATGGCGGGCTCGACCTCCTGTTGGCGGGTCCGTTTGGACTGGCCGGCACCCTGCTCATGTTGCCGCTGCTGCTGGCTGGGCGGCATCTGGGCCGGGCAAAGGTGCACACGCGTGCCTTCCACGAGATGGTGATTTCTTCGACCCAGCCGGTCCCGCTGGCCGCCGACGGCGAATACCTTGGCGAGGCGCGGCAGATTACGGTGAAAGTGCTGCCCGGCGCGCTGCGGGTCGTGCGCGCTGCCGCCGCGCTATGCTCCCCCCCATGTACGCGCACCATTTCGGATTGAGCCAGGATCCGTTTTCCATCGCACCCGACCCGCGTTACCTCTTCATGAGCGAGCGCCATCGGGAGGCACTGGCGCATCTGCTTTACGGCGTGGCCGGTCCCGGTAGCGAGGTCGGTGGCGCCAGTGGGGGGTTCGTGCTGCTCACGGGCGACATTGGCACTGGCAAGACCACGGTGTGCCGGTGTTTTCTGGAGCAGATCCCCGCCGGTTGCCATGTGGCCTATATCTTCAACCCCAAGCTCACGGTCAACGAGCTCCTGCAATCCATCTGTGACGAGTTCCACATCACCGTGCCGGCGGGCGCTGCCGGTGCGCCGACGGTCAAGAACTTCATCGATGCGCTGAACGCCCGCCTGCTGAAAAGCCATGCCGCCGGGCACAGCTGCGTGCTCATCATCGACGAGGCACAGAACCTGGCGCCCGACGTGCTGGAGCAGTTGCGCCTGCTGACCAACCTGGAAACGAATGAGCGCAAGCTGCTGCAGATCGTGCTGATCGGGCAGCCCGAGCTGCGTGCCATGCTCGCGCGCCCGGAGATGGAGCAGCTGGCCCAGCGCGTGATCGCACGCTTTCATCTGGATGCTTTGACCGAGCCTGAGACCGCGCGCTACATCGAACACCGCCTGGCCGTGGCTGGCTATGCCGGTCCGCCGCCGTTCGATGCCGCCGCCCTGCGCCGCATTCACCGCCTTTCCCGGGGAGTGCCACGACGCATCAACCTGCTCAGCGGGCGCGCGCTGCTGGGCGCCTGGGCCACGGGGCTGCACCGCGTCGACCGCAAAGTGGTCGACAAGGCCGCCGCCGAGGTGTTTGGCCCGGAGCGCGCGCCTTCAACAGCGGACAGCGCCAGGGGCCTGCGTGGCGTCTACCTGCTGGCCGGCCTGGGACTGATCGCTGGCGCCGGGTTGATCGCAATTGCCCTCTGGGGCTACCTGCTCAGGCCCACCCCGCCAGTGGCCGCCCGTCCAGGGGCTTCATCGACCGGCGTGACGAGTCCCCAGCGCAACACCGCGACGCTTGCCGTCACGGGCACCGCGGCGGCCACCCCTCCAACGACGGCATCCGCAAGCGCAACCGTACCCGCACAGGCTGCGACCGCTTCGTCCCCGCAGCCTGCCGCAAGTCTGGAGACGCTTCTCGCCCAGATGACGGGGAACATCGATACCGCCTGGCGCGAGCTGGCGCCCGCGTGGAAGCTGCCGGCCGCTGGCGTGCCACCGTGTCAGGCCGCCGCCACGCAGCAGCTGCGCTGTTTCACGGCCAGCAACCTGACCGTGCCGCTGCTCCGGCAAATCGACCGCCCGGGCATTCTGACCTTGCAACTCGGAAACAAGCCCCCGGTGTACGCCCTGCTGACCGGCCTGGGGCCCCAGAACGCAACGCTGGAGGTGGCCGGGCAACGGCACACCGTGACGCTGCTGGCTCTGGGCGGCCTGTGGCGCGGCGAGTTCGCGACCTTCTGGCGCCCGCCACCGGGTTACGCCGACGACGCCACGGACCTTCGCGATGGCAGCACCGGTAAGGCCGTGGACTGGCTGGCCGGGCGCCTGGCCGTGCTCGACGGCCAATCCGCCGCCGCGCCAATGGGCTTCGACGCAGCAATGAAGGCCCGCGTGCAGGCTTTCCAGCGTGCGAACGGCCTGCAGCCCGATGGCAAGCCCGGCCCGATGACCCTCATGCAGATCGGTCGCGCCACGGGGGCGGACGATCCGCGACTGAACACGAACAGGCCCTGAGCCCATGTCCTACATCCTCGACGCACTCAAAAGGGCCGACGCCGAACGCGAGCGCGGCACCGTCCCCGGGCTTCGCGCCCAGACCGTCCCCGGCGTCACGCCTGAAAGCCGCGGCGCCCGTGCCCGCCTTCGGGCTTGGCCCATGATCGTGGCAGGGATCGCGCTGGCGTTGGCCGTCATTGCGGCAGGCGCCTGGGTCTGGCGCAGCCTGGCCGGCAGCGAACGTGCACCCGTCGTGGTGGCGGCGGCGCCCACCGTCCCGGCCCTGCCCGCTGCACCGGCATTGCCGCCGCAACCCGCGCCCGTTGCAGAACCTGGGCCCGCTGCGACGCCCGCGCCGGCGGCACACAACGCGGTATCGCAGGCCGCACCGCTCACCCCGCCCGTGCCGGCCGCTTCCCCCGCAGTCAAACCCAAGCCCCGGCCGGAACCGCCCCCCGCGACGGTGCCGCGAAGCGCCGGCGCAGAAGTTGCCCCCGTCAAGCCATCGCCGGCCGCATCCGCCGCCAGCCCGGCACTGCCCGTCGCCCCGCTGCTCAGTGAATTGCCCGAAGAAATCCGTCGCCAGATTCCGGCCCTGACCATCACTGGCGCGGTCGCTTCGGAAAACCCCGCCCAGCGCTTGCTGCTGGTCAACGGACAGGTCCTGCCGCAGGGCGCGGCAGCCGCGCCGGAAGTGCTGATCGAAGAGATCCGGGCGCGCAGTTCCACTTTCAAGTTCCGCGGCTCCCGGTTCCGCGTCACCTATTGATTCCTCACTGAAACTCTGAATCTGGCAAGCCGTTCGCCGGGTCCCGCCCGCTACCTGCCGAGCACCGCAAAGACACCTGCATGACGACAGAAACGACCCCGCAAGACAGGGAGCCCCGTGGCGCGTCTTCGGCGGTGGTCTTGCAGGTCGATGGCCTGTGTTTCGCGTATCCGCAACGCAAACTTTTTTCCGGCTGGTCGGCCCGCATCCCGCCCGGCGTCACGCTGGTGCGCGGTGGAGATGGCGTGGGCAAGACCACGCTGCTCCGCTTGCTGGCGGGCGTGCTGCCGGCCCAGGGTGGTGCGCTGTGCGTCCAGGGCGCCTCGCTGGCCGGGCAGCCCTCCATCTACCGGCAGCGGGTGTTCTGGGTCGATCCACGCACGGACGCCCATGACTCGCTCAGCCCGGCCGACTGGTTCAGGTCGCTGCCCGCCTTGTACCCGTCCTTCGATGAAGCGCGCCTGCACGCCCTGGCGGACGGCTTTGGCCTGCGCCCCCACATCGACAAACCCCTCTACATGCTGTCGACGGGCTCAAGGCGCAAAGTCTGGCTGGCAGCCGGCTTTGCCTCGGGCGCGGCGCTCACCCTGCTCGACGAGCCATTTGCCGCCCTCGACAAGGCGTCGGCCGGTTTTGTCCTTGAACTGCTGGACGAGTCAGCGCGCCACCCATCACGGGCCTGGCTGGTGGCGCACTACGAGCCCCTGGGCGACGTGCCGCTGGCGGCCCTCATTGACCTCGGCGACTGAGCCCGTCCTGCCGGCTGTCATTTGCGCTCGATCATCTGCCCTCGTATTTCGCCACCGGGGTATCGGGCCGTGTGCAGGTTGATGTACCACTTGCCCGCAAGCAGATCGGCTGCCTGCTGCGCGCTCAGCGTGGCGCGCCCTTCATAGGGGCTTTTGACCGGCCCGGCAAAGTCCAGCGCCACCCCGGCGTTGGCGCCGATGGCGGCCGGTCCGTGAAAGTGGGCCATCGTCACCGGCCCGGACAACTGGCTGAACGACATCTTCCAGCGCAGCAGCCGGGTCTGCTTGTCCAGCACGGCGTCGGCGGTGCCCATGGCCGTGCTTGACGTCGCTGGCACGACATTCGTGCCGGCCAGTCGCGTCGTGAACGTGGCCAGGTGCGCCGACTCCTTGGCAGGCGGCGTGGCACAGCCGCCGATCAGCGATGCCAGCGCAACGGCGCTCAGAAAGGGAAAGGTCCGTGGGAAAGTGGGGGCGCGCATTGCCATGCTGAACTCCTGTCGGGTCCGAAAACTGGCCATCGTACGTGCATCATCTCCGCTTTGTGCCCTTCAGCCCAATCACCCGTATCAAAAAGTAGCGGCGCCGCAACCCGGGCGCCGACCGCCATTTCAGTCGCCGGGGTATGCTCGTTCCTGCCCACTCCCGCATAAACTCGGCTTCGGAGCGGTGCCGAGCCTGGCGCTGTGCCTCGACAATCTTCAAACCCGACACTCCATGAACGCCCGCCTTGCCGTGAACGATCTCATCCCCGTCATCCTTTCCGGCGGCGCCGGCACGCGGCTGTGGCCCATCAGCCGCGAATCCAATCCCAAGCCCTTCATCAAGCTGCCCGACGGCCAGAGCCTGATCGAAAAGACCTACCAGCGCGCCCTGTCGCTCGACGGCGTGGCCGAGGTCGTGACAGTGACCAACCGCGACTATTACTTCCGCTGCAAGGACGAATACGAACTGACCGGCAACACGCCGACCCGGGGCATACCGCCCGGCTTCCTGCTGGAGCCGCAGGGGCGCAACACCGCCCCGGCCATTGCGCTGGCCGCCCTGTACGTGCAATGGCAGCACGGTGCCGACGCGGTGATGCTGGTGCTGCCCTCCGACCACCTGATCGACGACCTGCCCGCTTTCAATCGCGATGTGCGCCATGCCGTTGAACTGGCCCGCGCCGGCTGGCTGGCGACCTTCGGCATCCGCCCCACGGCCCCGGAGACCGGCTTCGGCTACCTGCAGGCCGGTGCCGCCATCGAAGAAGGCTTCGACACCACGGGCTTGCAGGCCTTGCGATTTGTCGAGAAGCCCGACCTGGCCACTGCGCGGGCCTACCTCGACGACGGCCATTATTTCTGGAATGCCGGCATGTTCTGCTTCACGGCCGGTGCCTTCCTGAAAGCCCTGGCCGCGACTGCGCCGGAGCTTCACCAGGGGGTGCTCGCGTGCTGGGAAGCTTCGCAAGCGGGATGGGATGCCGATCGGCGCCTGATCGAGCTGCCTGCGGCGAGCTTCTCGACCCTGTCGGACATCTCGGTGGATTACGCCGTAATGGAGAAAGCCGCCCGGGTGGCGATCGTGCCGGCCAGCTTCGACTGGAATGACATCGGTTCCTGGAATTCGATTGCGGAACTCATCCCCGCCGACGCGCAGGGCAACCGCATCGAAGGCGACGCCGTGACGCACCAGGTCACCAACACCTACCTGCACAGTGAAACCCGCGTGATCGGGGCCATCGGCCTGGACGACATCATGGTCGTGGACACGCCCGATGCGCTGCTGGTGGCGCACCGAAGCCAGGTGCAGGACATCAAGGTGCTGGTCAACCAGCTCAAGGCCCGCGGCTTCGAGGCCGCCACCCAGCACCGCACCGCATCGCGCCCGTGGGGCACCTACACCGTGCTGGAAGACGGGCCGCGCTTCAAGATCAAGCGCATCGAGGTCAAGCCCGGTGCGGCCTTGTCGCTGCAGATGCACTACCACCGCGCCGAACACTGGATCGTGGTCGGCGGCACGGCGCGGGTCATCAACGGCGACAAAGAGTTGCTGCTGCAGACCAACCAGTCCACCTTCATCCCCGCCGGCCACAAGCACCGGCTGGAGAACCCCGGCGTGTTGCCGCTGGTGATGATCGAGGTGCAAAGCGGCGACTACCTGGGCGAGGATGACATCGTGCGCTTCGAAGACATCTACCAGCGCTCGGTGGTCACACCGGCCTGATTCCGAAGAAAAATGACACCAGACCAACGTCGAATGGTCACTATTTGCTACACAGAACATAGCATTTCGCAGCGCTTTCGGCGCTGAATCCCAGCGCAGGCGACTCGCTACACTGACCCACGCTGCAAGGAGTCCTGCCGATGGTTCATGAATTTCCGCCGCGTGGCGTCCTCGAGTCCGTACTGGCCACAGTGCTGCGCTGGACGCTCAAGCTGCTGCTCAAGCCGGTGTTTTCACCGCGCTTCTCACTCGCTTTTCAGCGACGCTGGCTGGCCGGCCTGTCGCGGATTGCGCTGGTGAGCCGCGGCGTCGGCATCACGGCTGGCGCCGTGGGCGGGGTGCGCGGTGAATGGTCCCGGCGCAGCGCCGGCCCGACGCGGCCGGGCAGCGTCCTTTACCTGCACGGCGGCGCCTACTGCGTGGGCAGCCCGGCCACGCACCGCGCGCTCACCTCCCGGCTGGCGCGCGTCACCGGGCTGCCCGTGTTCGCCGCCGACTACCGGCTGGCACCGGAACACCCCTTCCCCGCCGGGCTGGACGACGCGCTGGCCGCCTACCGGGCGCTGCAGGCCGAGGGCCCGGTGATCCTCGCCGGCGATTCGGCGGG
>Ga0209254_10003449_pt1 | contig 14420 bp, 15 predicted proteins | sample FrelakmetDIP11DI_FD_187148 | JGI IMG/M metagenome (GOLD analysis project Ga0209254, IMG submission 187148) | Freshwater lake sediment microbial communities from the University of Notre Dame, USA, for methane emissions studies - DIP11 DI (SPAdes)... | ecosystem: Environmental > Aquatic >...
CCAGGAATACGCCGTTGGGCGTGTACACCTGCAACCCGATGAGCTCAGAAGCTTCCACCATCATCAGCCATCACTGATGGCGGAATGATTATCCGCTTTAATAAAGCCTTCTGGCCAGGGAATGCCTTAAAGAAAGGAGGAGGATTGGGGGCTGGGAGAATTGTCGGGGCTTTCGGTCCTTCAAGGGAAAGCTATTTATTTGATGACCGATATCGGTTTTGCGTTGGACTTGCACAACCGAATAAGGGGAGTTGCATGGACGAAGAACTGGAAGCAATAAGGAGGAAGAAGATGGAAGAGCTAAAGAGCGGCGCCGGGAAGGGCGCCCAATGGCCCAGTGAGCCTGTCGTGGTGACCGATGTCGACTTCGATGCCTTCGTGGCCAAATATCCATTGGTCGTGATCGACTGCTGGGCACCTTGGTGCGGGCCATGCCGCATGGTCACCCCAATAGTGGACGCCCTGGCCAAGGAGATGTCCGGCAAGGTTGCCTTCGGAAAGCTCAACACCGACGAGAATCCGACCATTCCCAACAAGTTCAACATCAGCGCCATTCCCACCTTACTGGTCTTCAAAGGCGGGAAGCTGGTGGACAGGATCATCGGCGCCATGCCCAAGGAGCAGCTGGGCACGAAGATCAAGAAGCATCTGTGAGCAACTCCGCCCCATCCCCTTGCTCATTCCTGGGATGGGGCCATTTGCCCTATTTTCCTTTAAAATCCACTTCTCAAGCATTCATGATTTTGAAATAAATGCAGAATGGTGACCAAACTGCACAAACGTCCAAATATGGTACAAATAGACATATTACCCCCTTCATCCTTTATCGTCCAAGGCGAAGGAAATGGACTACGATGTGGTCATCATAGGCTGTGGCCCAGCTGGTCTTCAGGCATCCATACATGCGGCCAGGAAGAAGGTGACGGTCGCCGTCATCGGTCGCCCCGAGGGAAGCGGACTGAACCGCGCCGAGGTCGAGAACTATTTCGGCATCGACGTCATGGGCGGAAAGGAGCTTCTGGCCAAGGGCATGGAGCAGGCCAAGCGCTTCGGAGCCGAGATTTTCGAGCAGGACGTCATGAAACTGGAGAAGAAGGACGACGTCTTCATTGCCATTACTGACCATGACATGGAGTTCAAGTCCAAGGCGCTGGTTCTCGCGCCCGGCATCTCCCGCAAGAAGCTCAACGCTCCCGGGGAGAAGGAGCTGCTGGGAAGGGGCGTCAGCTATTGCGCGTCCTGCGACTGCAATTTCTTCAGGGGGAGGACCGTGGCCGTGGTCGGAGACGAGAGCACCGCTGCCAGCTCGGCCCTGCTCCTCACCGAGTACGCGAGCGTCGTGTATTGGATATCCAAGAACCTCAACGTGGCGACGCAGCTCATGGCCAAGGTCAAGGCCTCCAAGGTGGAGATCATATCGCCGGCTTCAGTTGCGAGGATAGCGGGCGATGAGGTGGTGAAGGGCCTGGAGATGAACGACGGCCGCAAGCTGGCGGTGGACGGCGTCTTCATCGAGCTGGGAGCCAAAGGCTCTGCGGACTTGGCCCTGGACCTGAACATAATCCCTGACCCCACTGGCACTATCGAAGTCAACGCCGACATGGAGACGGGGGTGAGGGGGCTGTTCGCCTGTGGCGACGTCACAGGCCAACCATGGCAGCTGGCAAGGGCGGTGGGCCAGGGCTGCATCGCTGGAACCAATGCCGCCAAGCTCGTGCGTAAGGAGGTGGAGTGATGACGCTGGTCGATGAATTGATAATCGGAATATTGCGAGGGCCCGAGGGCTTCAAGAACTCCCTCAAGAAGATCCTGGATGAGGACCTGAAGATGAGCGTGAACGACTTCTGCGTGAGGACCGGCCTCTCGCCCTCCACCATCTACAAGATCATGCAGGAGAAGCGGGAACCGAACCTGAGGACCGTCCGTAGCGTCCTGCGGGCGGTGAGGACAATGGAGAAGCAGCCTTCAGGGAACTTCATCGCCGTGATCGCCTCGAGGGGAGTTTTGAACAAGATCGAGGAGCGCATCGTACAGGTCGGGGACAAGAGCGTCAAGGTCAAGGAGTACCCGGCGCAGACCATGGAGGACGCCATCATCGCCGCGGTAATGGCCGAGAGGGACGGAGCTTTGGCGGTCGTGTGCGCGCCCATCGTCGCCCCGACCGTGGAGAAGATACTCACAATTCCGGTCTCAGTGGTCATACCTCGCGACTCGCTGATAAGGGCGATAGAGATCGCAGCCAAGAAAGCGCTCTAGATTTTCTCCTCGACACCAGTAATGGTCGAAGGAACGGAAAAAACCTCACGTTCCAGCTCCTCCAATATCTTCTTCCTCAGCTGAGCGAACTCTATGCTAGCGCGGTCGCGAGGGCGAGAAATTGGGATATCGAAGATATCTTTGATAGTTCCCGGTCGGGCGGTCATGACGACAATCCGATCAGCCAGATAGCAGGCTTCGTCCACCGAGTGTGTGATAAATATGATTGTCTTCTTGGTCGTCTCCCAGATTCGAAGCAGCTCCTTCTGCATCTGGTTGCGCGTTTGAGCGTCCAACGCCCCGAAAGGTTCGTCCATGAGTAAGATAGCCGGTTCATTGGCAAGTGCTCTAGCAATACCAACTCTTTGTTTCATTCCCCCTGAGAGTTCGTAAGGGTACGAGTTCTCAAAGCCTTTTAGCCCGACCAGCTCAATATAAAAATCAGAAATGCGTCTCCTCTCCTTACTGGTTAACTTGCGCAACTCTAGGCCAAACTCCACATTTCTTCGTACGGTTCTCCATGGAAACAAAGCGAACTCCTGGAACACCATTCCCCGGTCTGAGCCTGGGCCGCTGACCTTTTTTTTGTTCACCTCAATCACACCTGAGGTCTGCTTACTGAGACCAGCAATGATCCGCAATAAGGTTGTCTTTCCACATCCAGACGGCCCAAGTATACACAAAAACTCACCGTCTTGAACCTCCAATGAGATATTTTCAATGGCCACAAGTCGCTTCTCATCCTTGGGGAATTCTTTCGTTAGGCTTTGTATTGAGAGAATAACCGCCAATCATCTCACCTCTTTCCACTTGGACAGTCTCTTTTCCACAAAGCTCGCCAAGCCCACGGTGATTAAGCCAAGAAGGGCTATGACAACGATTCCCGCGAACATATAATCGAATCTTCCAATGGCGGCTTGATTGTAGATGTAGAGACCCACCCCCCCACCCCTCGCTCCAATCATCTCAGCAGCGACAATGCACATCCAGGCTATCCCAAGGCCAATGGTGACGCCGGCCATAAGATAAGGAATGGTGTAGGGGAAAATCACCTTAGTGAAGAGGGTTGCACGCCCAGCGCCTAATGTTTTCGCAGCGTCAATGAGATGCGGTTCTACGCTTTTAACACCAAAGACGACGTTTGATAGGACGGGGAAGAAGGCACCAATGAGGATGACGATTATCGGCCCCCAAACATCCTTAAAAATGACCAAGAATATCGGAACCCAGGCAATCGGCGGTATCGGTCTAAATATCTCGATTAGCGGTTTTGCGAATGCACCAGGTACCCAAAAGTAGCCAATTAGCAGACCCATTGGGACGGCCAATATCATTGCGAGTAAGAAGCCTATTATGAATCGGTCGAGGCTCATCTCGATGTTCTGCCACATTGTGACCTGGGAAGCAGGGTCCTTGGTGACGAAGGAATCAAAGAAAGCATCCAATACTTCGCCTGGCGTTGGTAAATACTCGGTGTCAGAGATATCTGCTGCTATCTGCCAAATGATTACGAAGGCTATTAGGGACAGAATTGAAATGGAAAATCGAACAACACGTTTTTTATCGAGGATGCGGATGACCGATTTAAACCAAGTCTTTATCCCATTCGCCATGCTGCCACCACAACCGTTATGAATAGAAATAATTTAATGCTAAAACTGGAAGGGCAAGAAAGATTAAGGGAAATGGTTTTGGATGTGAGGGCAGCAAATCCTTACTTCACCCCATTGATAATGCTATCGTCCACCACCTTGCTGACAAAGTCGTCCACGGAGCTGTAACCTCTCTCCAGCATCTTCGCCTCAGTGATTAGGTCCAAGTCCAGCATTACCTGCGTGAATTGCTTTAAACCATCCTCGAACTCAGGGGTAATGTTGTAGGTCAGAATTATATGGTCCAAGGAATTCGCGACCACGCTCTCGTTACGGTTGCTAAACTCCTCTGCCATTTTAAACAAGAGCTCATGGTCCGGACTTTCCGGGTTCGCCATCGCAGATTCGATCCATTCGTTGGCCTGGACATGGGCGGTTAGTAACTTCTCGACAATATCCCTATGCTCGTTAAGGAAGCTAGTCTTTACTGCAATGACGCAGCATGGATGCCCTGGCAAAAGTTCACTTGACCAGTTTAGAACCTTGGCAGTGCCATCGAGAACTGAGTCAGAGCCGTAGGGTTCCCAACCTACTGCGCCTTGAATTGTATCAGCCTCAAGAGCAGCCTTTTGGTTGACCGGTGCTATTTGTGTCCAGTAGACCGTATTGGCTTGATTGGTTCCTGCCTGAGCTAGGTTCATGCCATTTTCTAGGGCCAAATCCATCAATAAGAGGTGCTGAATGGATGCTACTCCGGGTGTAGCGACAACCTTCTGGTCGAGGTCTTGGAATGTGTTGATGTATGATTTCACGATAATGGACGAGCCTTCGTTGTTAACCTGGGCTACAATCGTTATATTGATGCCCGCGTTGATATTTTTAAGAAGAGCCGGAGGGGCACCGAGATAACCGACATCGATAAGATCGGCAGCGAACGCGTCCATCACTTGTCCACCATTGCCATAGCCTGTGGGATTGGGTGTGCTTACATTCAGATGATTCTTCTGCATCAGGGTCTGGCCACTTCCAACCGTCGCATTCATAGCAACAACACGGGATAGCTGGTGAAGGTCGCCAACCAAATACCCAATTCTCACATCTGAGTTGGTATCCTCATTCTCAGTAAGACTGAACAGCGCATAACCCGCCACAGCTCCTATGAGAATAATTACAACTACGATCGCTGCTAGCCTCTTATTAACTTCCATATATGGGCCTCTAATTTGTCAAAGCCATTGTCATATAAAGCTCTTTTCTAACAAACGGAAAATCATATCCTATTTGTACAAAAATAATATCATATTTGGACTTACGCCATTTGATACAACGCATATTAAATCGCGATTTAGCCACATCTTCGTTCCTACGAGTTAAGCTGCTCCCTATGGAAAGTATAATCTATGCTTAAAAATCATCAAACCGAGCGATATTATGTTCGAATTACAGGTCGTCAGCAACACCCCGCTCACTCCCCTGGACGACATCGACGATGTCTCCCTGCAGTTCCTGCAGATGATCGGTTACCTGCCGAAAGGATACGACCCCAAGACAGAGGCAAAGAACGTGCAGGAGAGCGTTCCCTACCGGATGTTCACCGAATGCTTCGTCAAGAACATGAAGCGCGCTTGGACCGTGGAAGACCTCGCCGCCAGACTGAAGACCACCAAGCCGACCATATACCGGCACCTCAACAAGTTGAAGTCCATCGACATACTGGAGGAAGTGGAGACCGAGAAGGGCGGGGAGAGGAAGAAAGGCTATCGCATCCGCTATGGGGACCTATCCAAGGCCTGGAACTTCACCGAGGCCAACGTGGAGATGGCCATGGACTCCTACAGGAGGACGATCGACCATTTGCAGCATTTGGCGGGTGAGAAGTAATGTCACCTTCCAAGCCCGGCAACAAGCAGGGCGAGGACGTCATCGGCCTCACCAAAGGGTCACGATATCGAATCATTAGCAAGGGCAGCGGGGAGGCCCCAATTACGACCGTTGGGATCTTCAAGGGCTACACGTCCTTCGGCCACGATTCCGCTCTCAGCATGCAGCTCGACCCGGAGAAGGAGGGCGAGCAGGGCATGGTCCGCCTCGTCCCCTGCCTGACGGTCCTGGTCATCGACATCATAAATTTCAAGCCCGAGGAGAAGGTCCAGGAGAAGGAAGAGGTCAAGGTCTACTTCGGTTGAGCCAGTGATCAAGGATGCCCGAGGAAAAGAACGACCCTAAAGCGGCCCCCCCTATATCGTCCAGGACCTATCTCGCCCTCGCTGCCATCTTCCTGCTGGTGAGCGTTCCATTGTATTTCTTCGTGCATCCAGTGGCCTTCGTCGCCGCCATCGTGGTCGGGCTCTTCCTCCTGGTCGGGGGATTCTACAGTCTGGCCAACGAGAGGCATTGGTTGGATTGAGGTCGAGGCCGGCGCCGCCACGCTATTAAGGAGGGAGCGCATGGACAAGGACGTGGACTTTCACGATCGCCTGCTCAAGGCCATCGTCGAGGGCGAGGTCACGGACAAGGCATCCCTGCAGAAGAGGAAGATAGAGCTTTGCCGAGAGCTCGGCCTCTCGACCGTCCCCCCGAACTCCGAGACGTTGGCCAGGGCCGACAAGGAGCTCCTTCCTTTGGTCAGATCCGTCCTGAGGCGCAAGGACGTCCGCACGCTGTCCGGCGTGGCGGTGGTGGCGGTGATGACCTCCCCCGCGCCCTGCCCCCATGGCCGATGCTCCTATTGCCCAGGGGGGGTGGAGAACAACTCCCCTCAGTCCTACACCGGAAAGGAGCCGGCGGCAAGACGCGCCTCATACAACGAGTTCGACCCTTACCGCCAAGTGAGGGCGCGCCTCGAGCAGCTGGAGGCCATCGGCCACTCCACCGACAAGGTCGACCTCATAATCATGGGAGGGACCTTCACCTCCCGGCCCTGGGAATACCAGGTGGACTTCGTCAAAGGCTGCTTCGACGCCATGAATGATGCCAAAGGCGGAGGCCTCGAGGAGGCTCACCATCTGAACGAGGGCGCGGGACACCGTTGCATAGGCATGACCGTCGAGACCCGGCCGGACTCGTTCGACAGCGTCATGGCCGATCGCTGCATGTCGCTGGGAACCACCCGGGTAGAGTTCGGCGTGCAGATATTGGACGATGAGATATTGCGCTCGGTCAACCGAGGTCATGGGGTCAAGGAGGTGGCCGAGGCCACCCGCGTGGCCAAGGAGAAAGGCCTCAAGGTCTGCTACCACGTCATGCCCGGGCTCCCCGGTTCCTCGCCGGAGAAGGACGTGGCATCCTTCCGCATGATGTTCGATGACGAACGCTTCCGACCGGACATGCTCAAGATCTATCCCACCCTGGTGGTGAAAGGGACCCCCCTCTACGAGAAGTGGAGGTCGGGCGATTACCAACCCTATCCCACCCAGCAGGCCGTCGAGGTCATCGCCAAGATGAAGGCGCTCGCCCCCATCTATGTCAGGATCCAGCGCATCCAGAGGGACATCCCGGTCGACCTGATCGAGGCGGGCGTGTGCAAAGGCCACCTGCGCGAGCTGGTCCGGGCGCAGATGCGCGCCGATGGCACGAGGTGCCGGTGCATCCGGTGCCGCGAGGTGGGCCTGAACCGGATTGCGGTGGTCTCGCCTGAGCAGGTATCTATCAACCGCCTCGAGTACCAGGCCTCGGGCGGCAAGGAGCTGTTCATCTCCCAGGACGTGGAGCAGAGGGAGGGATTGGTGGGCTACGCGCGCCTTCGCCTTCCTTCGCAGGGGAGGATCGCGCACCTGCGCGAGCTCAAGGTCTTCGGCCAGATGGCACAGCTCGGGACGCGGGGCAAGGAATGGCAGCACCGTGGCTTCGGCAAGGAGCTCATGGCCGAGGCCGAGAAGATTGCGGCCAGCGAGGGTTATGCGGCGCTGCAGGTCACCAGCGGCGTGGGGGTGCGGCGCTACTATTCATCCATTGGATATGAGCGAGAAGGCGTTTACATGACCAAGGGCTTCTAGCCCTTGGCCAGCTTAGATCAGAATTACCAGGCAGTCCTTCTCCGAGATGAGCAAGCTGTCGCAGGCATCCTCGAACTTGGTTACCGTGCCCTCGTCCTTGACGCCGATCATGATCCCTAGCGCCTTCCCGTACTCCTGGTGCATCCACATCATCCTGGTGAGGAACTCGTAGATGTCCTGGTCGGTATGATAGTGGATCAGGTCGATGGGGAACTGGCCCTCAGCGATCACCGAGGGGATGCAGGCCTTGATGTAGGTGAAGCCGTTGTCCTCGAGCAGGTGCATGATCTCGCTGCTGAGCATCTTTCGTGATGCCTTGGGGTCGCTTGGCTGCCACTCCGAGATCAGCTTCTGCAGGTCGTCGAAGGTCCTGGCCTTCGGTTTGGACTTCGTTCTCTTGCCTGAGGCGGGCTTGGCCGACTCTTCTGGCTTAGCGGCTCCAAGCTCTTGCACTGGTGCCTGGGCCTCTGTGGAGTTAACCTCGAACATCCTTCTTCCTCCGAGCCTTGTTATCATCAGGAGTTTCGAGATAGGAGGTTATTTAACATCCTAGTACAGAATCAAAAGTGATAACTTTTACATTAACCAACTGGATGGTGCGTTTATTCACCAAGCGATCTCCTTTTTACAAAAGTTGAGAGGCATCGTCTCTCCAACGGTGCGCCGCGCACACTAATTTCATAAACTGGCCTACACATCATCACTGCTGACAACATGGCCTGCGTCTCCTGCGGCGTAGATACCAAGGTCGGGGTCCTGATGTGCAAGAGGTGCCTAGATGGCATACTGGACCCTCTTTCGATAACTAGAAGGATGCAGGACCCGGCCGCGGACATGAGGTTGCATCAGGTGGGTAGCGCGGTCCTCCGCATCGGACCCGTCCCTTCATCCGAAATGGAGTTCGGGGAGGGCGTGGAGCCGGCGATCCGCCTCCGCTCCTTGATGGAGCGGGGCGAGCAGGGGCAGCTGCAGACCCTGGTGGAGGAGTACCTGGCCTCGGCCGGCGTTCCACTGCCCGTCTGGGGGGACGAGAGGCTGCCGCGCCGCGCCTTCCTCTGGCGCATGGTGGAGGAGGTGAAGTCCCTGGAGCTGAGGAGCGAGATCTGGGCCAGGGCCAGCGTGCGCATGGGCAACCTGCACTCGCTCCTGGTGCTGGCGGCCACGGACCTGCCGGTGGACGAGTCTTGGCAGTCCTCCTTCATCAAGGAGTACTCGGGCGTCGCCCTTTCCCTATACTCGAGGGCGAAGGAGTACAGGCCGCTATGGAAGGTGGCGCAGTCCAACCAGGCCATGCTATATGCCTGGATAGGCAGGACGGAGGACGCCCTGCGCATCCTGGAGGACATCCGCCCCTACAGGGTCGACAAGGAGACGGTGAGCTTCGCGATCAAGAGGGCCATCATCCTCTGCGAAGCCGGCAGGGACAAGGAGTGCGGAGAGGAGCTCTCGCAGATCCCCGAGGAGCTGATGGACGCGCACATGCGGAAGATCAAGACCCAGCTGGAGGGCAAGCGATGATGGACGACGACCTCGAAGCCCGGCTGGACGCCCGCCTCATCCGCAACCTGAAGGAGATGGCCTCCGAGCCTTACAAGAGGTTCATGACCGCCTTGCTGGAGAAGATGGAGCTGAAGATCACCGGCGGCGCGGTCATGGACGAGGTCGCCTTCCTGGAGGGGGAGAGGGAAGGGACGAGCTACCTGATCATGGCCTCGAGGAAGCCCGAGCACGCCTCCCTGGAAGGCATCCATGTCGCCAAGGAAAGGGCCATGGCCGAGAAGAGGTCGCCGGTGCTCATAGTCGCGAACGACATGGACCAACCGGCACAGGAGGCCGCAGAGAAGGAGGAGGTCTCCGTCGCGGACCGGGCCAAGCTCATCGTCCTGATCAAGCGTTTCGACCTCTCGGGCATGCTCACCAAGGACGCGGACCGAGTGCTACTTAAGAAGGAAGGGAGCCGAGTGCTCCCGTCCACCATGCCGTTCGACTCCCTGCTGCAGGAGGCGGACGAGCAGATCAGGCGCTCCGAGTACAAGGAGGCCTTGAAGAACCTGGACGTCGCCCTGGTCATCAAGAGGGAGCACGACCTGGCCTGGAGGATGAAGGCCAGCGCGCATTTCTACCTGGGCGAGCACGACGAGGCGCTCGAGGCCGTGGGCCAGGCGCTCAGGATCCGGCCCGGGGACCCCACCACCTGGTACATGGCAGGGATCGTGCTGCACCAGATGGGCAGGTTAGAGGAGGAGGTCGGTGCCTATGACCGAGCGCTGCTCTACGCCAGGCGCATGTACCCCGCCCTGCTCAACAAGGGAGCCACCCTCTTCTCCTTGGGAAAGAAGGAGGAGGCGCTCAAGGTGTTCGACGAGCTCCTGCGCCTCTACCCCAGCGACCCCCAAGGGCTGAACAACCGCGGTCTGGTGCTAAGGTCGCTGGGAAGGAACCAGGAGGCATTGGAGGCGTTCGAGGCCGTGGCCGCCCTGGACCCCAACAACCTGGAGGCGCAGGTGAACAAGGCCTCGCTGCTCACGGACATGGGCAGCGTGATGGAATCGGTCACCGCCTGGAAGGAGGCGGTGGCGGCGGACAGGAAGCGGGCCGACCTCTGGCTGCGGCTGGGGCAGGCGCAGAAGGCCGCGGGCATGCTGGCGGAGGCCGAGGAGAGCTTCGCGGTCGCGGAGAGGCTGGACAGCCGGCTGGAGGAGGCGAAGGAAGGAAGGGAGGGAGCCCAGGAGGCCATGGCCTCCTTGGAGCCGCAGCTCGGATCCAAGCTGCCCAAGGAGGACGGCCTGGTCCAGAAGTACCTTGACGCCTCGCTGCTTCTGCAGGCGATAGGCAGGCAGGAGGAGGCGCTTCGGGAGGCGGAGAAGGCCCTGGAGTTCGAGCGCACGCCGGCCGGGTTCCTGCGCAAATCATCCATATTGCTGGAGATGGGGAGGATGGAAGAGGCGATAGCCGTCCTGAGCAAGGGCATCCGGGACATGCCCCAGGACCAGGACATCGCCCTGGAGCTGGAGGCGGTCGTGTACCGCCTGGGGAGGAAAGAGGAGGGCGCCCGCCTGCTCAAGCCGTTCCTCGAGGACCTGGAGGCGAGGAAGCGCACCGCGGTGACGGAGGTGGTGCTGGGCAGGCAAGAAGCGGCCCTGGGCCTCCTGAGCCTACCAGAGGGCGTGGACCTGTCGCACGATCGCATACGAGCGCTGGCATTGATGTGCAAGGGGGAGCACGCCGAATCCGTGGACCTGCTGCTCAAGCTTAGCAGCGACCTTGGAGGGTCGCCCCAGACCTTGAACGACCTGGGCGTGGCGCTGCGGTTCTCCGGGCGCCTGGAGGAGGCGGAGGAGGCCCTGCACAAGGCCATCGAGGCCGAGCCGAGGTACGCCGACGCCTGGAACAACCTCGCATGCGTCCACTACCTGCAAGGAGGGTACGAGGAGGCGGAGCGCTGTCTCCGAGAAGCGATCCTGCTGGACCGCAGGCCGGTGTTCCTATTGCACCTGGGGATGTGCCAGCTGGGAAGCAACGAGCTGGACGGCGCGGAGGAATCGTTCAGCTCCGCCCTGCGTTTGGACGCGAGCGCGGAGGCCTACAACGCCCTGGGGATGGTGGCGGAGAGGAGGAAGGAGCTCGTCCGCGCCCTGGAGCTCTATGAGGAAGCGCTGGTCAGGTCCCCGGACTTCCGGGACGCACAGTATAACAAGGCCAGGGCCAAGGCTGCATTGAAGTGCGAATGAGAATCTTGAAGAAGTTTAATGGGTGACGTTCATCACGACGACGTCGCGCACCGCGTTCATCTCGCTGAACGGGAGGATGAGCCTTCCCTGGGAGTCCGTCTTGAACAGGCGGGTCTCGATCTCTTCGGCCGGAACGACCAGGACATGCTGGATCTCGCCCGTGATCTTCTCTATGACGAAGTTCTCGATCATACCCAAGATCTGCCCGTCGTTAGTCATGACCGTCTTGCCCTTTAACTCAGTGATGAACTTCCTCATCGATGCGTCCCTCCCAGCATGTCAGGATTTCTGGGGTTATGAATGATTTGTCCGTATAATAGGCTTTCCATAATCCAAAATATCCGTGGATAGCTCGCTGTTAGAGCTTGTCACCGGTATATCCCCATCTCTTCTCCGCCCAGTCGCACCTTCTCTAGAGCCTTTCCTATGCTCTCGTACTGCTTCATCACGTCCTTGTCCACCGAGGGCTTGATGATCTTGAGCGCCGCCTCGAAGTGCTTCATCTCCACTATCTCGGCGTCCTTGTCCTCGCGCAGGGCGATCATCGCCGCCTCGCGGCATAGGTTCTCCAGGTCGGCCCCAACGAACCCTTCCGTCCGATCGGCCAGGATATTGATGTCCACGTTCCGTATCGGCATCGCCTTGGTATGAACGCTAAGGATGGCCAGGCGCGCCTTCTCGTCCGGGATGGGTATGAGCACCAGGCGGTCGAACCGTCCAGGCCGTAGCAGCGCCGGGTCGATGATGTCGGGTCTATTGGTCGCCGCTATGACCGTGACCTTCTCCAAGGTATCCATTCCGTCCATCGAGGTCAATAGCTGGTTCACCACCCTCTCTGTCACGTTGGTATCGCTGCCGCTCCCCCTCCTCGGTGCGATGGCATCTATCTCGTCTAGGAACAACACAGCGGGGGCGACCTGCTTTGCCTTCTTGAACGCCTGGCGAACCGCCTTCTCCGATTCCCCTACCCATTTGCTCATGATCTCCGGGCCCTTGATGGGGATGAAGTTGGCCTTGGACTCGTTGGCCACGGCCTTTGCCAGAAGCGTCTTTCCGGTGCCAGGTGGACCATAAAGAAGGACGCCCTTGGCCGGCCGGATGCCCATGCGCTTGAACGCCGCGGGGTTCTCTATGGGCATCTCTATCATCTCACGCAAATGGCGTTTTACCTCTTCCAGTCCCCCGACGTCGTCCCAGGTGACCTTCGGAACCTCGACCAGCACCTCGCGCATGGCGCTCGGCTCCAGCTCCTTCAATGCGTCCATGAAGTCGTCGTAGGTGACCCTGATCCGCTCCAGTATCTCCACCGGTATGGGCTTGCCCAGGTCCAGCTCGGGCACGAAGCGCGAGAGGCACTTCATCGCCGCCTCGCGCGCCAAGGCCATCAGGTCCGCCCCCACGAACCCGTGGGTCATGCTGGCGAAGTAATCGAGGGAGACGTCGTCCCCCATCGGCATGCCGCGGGTGTGGATCTCCAGGATCTCTTTTCGTCCTTCCTTCGTCGGCACGCCGATCTCGATCTCGCGGTCGAAGCGGCCCGGTCTCCGGAGCGCGGGGTCGATGGCGTCCTCGCGGTTGGTGGCTCCGATGACGATGACCTGTCCCCGGCCCCCCATGCCGTCCATGAGCGTAAGCAGCTGGGCCACCACCCTCCTCTCCACCTCACCGTGAACCTCCTCGCGCTTGGGCGCGATGGAGTCCAGCTCGTCAATGAAGACGATGCTGGGAGCGTTCTTCTCCGCCTCATCGAACTTCTCGCGCAGCTTCTCCTCGCTCTGGCCATAGTACTTGGATATTATCTCGGGTCCCTGGATGGAGAAGAAGGCCGCGCCCGCCTCGTTGGCCACCGCCTTGGCGATGAGGGTCTTCCCCGTGCCAGGTGGCCCATACAGAAGAACTCCTTTCGGAGGGTCGATGCCTAGCCTCTCGAAGAGCTCGGGATGCTTGAGGGGCAGCTCGATCATCTCCCTAACGCGCTGCAGCTCCTCCTCCAAGCCCCCCACATCATCGTACGTCACAGAAGGAGCGACGGAGGCCTTCTGCTCGATGACCTCCGTCCTCACGATGAGCTCTGTTTGGTCTCCGACCACCACAACGCCATTGGGAGTGGTCTGCACCACCACGAATGGAATGAAATTGCCCATGAGGGCGATATTGGGGATGATGATCTCGTCCCCTCGGACCAGAGGGCGGTTGTTGAGCCCCTTCTTCACCAGGTCCTCGACCCCAGCGCCGAAACGGATGTTCTTTCCTTGAGGAAGTATCTTCGGCGCCACGGTGATCTTCTGCGCCGGCTGGGGGTCGGCCTTCATCACCACCACTTTTTCCCCGATGGACACGCCGGCGTTGGAGCGGATCATGCCGTCGATGCGGATGATGCCCATGTTCTCGTCCTCCTGTGGCGCGCGGAAGACCTTCGCGGCGGTGTTCCTCTTGCCGACGATCTCGATCACATCGCCGACCTCGGCCCCAAGTTCTTTCCGGGTCTTGGTATCCACCCTCGCCCTTCCCAGACCGACCTCGGACTGGTGCTGCGCTCGCACAACCCGCAGCGTAACCCCTTGCGACATGGCCCCCTCGGCCAGAAAAACGTCTGGACTTGGTATAAAACTTTGGTGAGGCTATCTCGGAATTAGAGTCCATTCACCGCTCGTCGTTTCTGCTAGTTTGAGGGGGGGGGGGCTTCAACGAAAGATTATAGGCAGCCACGCGATTCGCCGCCCCATGCAGTTCGCCTCGGAATGCGTCCCCTGCCTCTTGAATCGTGTCCTGTATGAGGTCCAATTGGTCGCCCCTGACAAGGCCGAGGACGCCATGGCCGAGAGCTTGCACGTCCTCTCCTCCGA
>Ga0209254_10003450_pt1 | contig 14420 bp, 10 predicted proteins | sample FrelakmetDIP11DI_FD_187148 | JGI IMG/M metagenome (GOLD analysis project Ga0209254, IMG submission 187148) | Freshwater lake sediment microbial communities from the University of Notre Dame, USA, for methane emissions studies - DIP11 DI (SPAdes)... | ecosystem: Environmental > Aquatic >...
GGGCAGCTCGAGGAGGCCCTGCTGGAGCAGCCGGAGGTGGTCGGGACCGCGCGGCGCACCGGCCGCTCGGAGCTCGCCGAGCACAGCCAGGAGGTGAACGGCACCGAGATCGAGGTGACCCTGGACCTCAAGGGACAGGGCAACGGTCGGGCAATGGAGGCCGTGCTCGCGGAGCTGCGCGAGCGCCTGGCACGGGTCCCCGGCATGTCGGTCACCATCGGCCAGCCCATCTCCCACCGGGTGGATCACATGCTCTCGGGCACCCGCGCCAGCATCGCGGTGAAGGTCTTCGGCGACGACCTGTATGAGCTGCGCCGCATCGCCAAGGCGATCGAGTCCCAGATGGCCGAGATCCCCGGGGTCGTGGACCTCATGGTCGAGCAGCAGGCGGACATCCCCTTTGTCACCGTCTCGATCCAGCGCGATGCCATCGCCCGCCACGGGCTGCGGGTGCGCGACGTCGCCGAGACCATCGAGACGGCCTTCTATGGGCGGGTCCTGTCCAAGGTGCTGGAGGGACAGACCAGCTTCGACCTGGTCCTGCGCTACCCGGACGGCGCCCGCGAGGACATCGAGGCCGTGCGCGAGACCCTGGTGACCACGGCCTCGGGGGCACGCCTGCCGCTGCACGCACTCGCCGAGGTGCGCCGCGACCGGGGCCCGAACACCGTCAGCCGGGAAAACGTGCAGCGCAAGATCGTTGTATCCGCCAATGTGGCCGGGCGGGACCTGCGTTCCGTGGTGGACGACATCCGCGCGGCCGTCGCGGACAGGATCGACCTGCCGCGCGGATACCGGGTGGAGTATGGTGGCCAGTTCGAGAGCGCCGAGCAGGCGACCCGGACGCTCCTGATCCTGGGGGCCGGCGTCGTGGTCGGGATCTTCCTGCTGCTCTATGTCGCCTTCCGGTCCGGACGCGACGCGGCCCTGGTGATGCTCAACCTGCCGCTGGCCCTGATCGGCGGCGTGGCCGGGGTCTTCGCCGCCGGCGGGGTCGTATCGATCGCCTCCCTGGTAGGGTTCATCACCCTGTTCGGCATCGCCACTCGCAACGGCGTGATGCTCATCGCGCACATCCGCCACCTGGTGGAGCAAGAGGGCGTGACCGACTTCCGCGAGGCGGTCCGCCGCGGGGCCCTGGAGCGCCTGGCACCCATTCTGATGACCGCGCTGGCCGCCGGTCTCGCCCTGGTCCCCCTGGCCCTGGCAGGCGGGCAGCCTGGAAGCGAGATCCAGACCCCCATGGCCATCGTGATCCTATGGGGACTCCTGTCCTCGACCGTCTTGAACATGGTCGTGGTCCCCGCCCTCTATCTGCGCTTCGGGGCCCTGGGTCGGGTTGCCTCAATGGCGGGAGTCAACGCGCCTGCGGCTTCGGAGGGCACCGAGGCCAGGTCGCTGTGAGGCCATGACCATGACCCCGCAGCGAGACGACGGGTCCGCCAGCCTCGAGGGTACAACCCAGATCCGCGAGCAGGCGCCGAGCCCCTGCCCGACCCGGCCAGAAGGGGCCCTACCTCAGCCCGCGCTCGCCGACCTCGCCCGCTCCATCAAGGCCTGGGGGGCAGAGCTCGGGTTCCAGCAGGTCGGTATCACCGACACGGAACTCGACGCCGCGGAGGCGCAGCTCCTCTCCTGGCTCGCCGCTGGCCGCCACGGGGCCATGGACTACATGGCCCGCCATGGGACCCGGCGCTCCCGGCCGGCGGCGCTCATTCCCGGCACCCTGACCGTGATCTCGGTGCGCCTGGACTATCTGCCGGAGCCCCAGGACGCGCTGGAGCAGGCCCTGGCCGATCCCGCCCGTGCCTTCGTCTCCCGCTATGCCCTGGGCCGCGACTATCACAAGCTGCTGCGCCGCCGGCTGCAACGGCTCGCCGATCGGATCAGTGCGGCGATCGGACCTTTCGGCCATCGGGTCTTCGTCGACTCGGCCCCGGTCCTGGAGAAGCCCTTGGCGCAGAAGGCCGGCCTGGGCTGGATCGGCAAGCACACCAATCTCATCAACCGCCAGGGCGGCTCCTGGTTCTTCCTCGGCGAGATTTACACGGACCTGAATCTGCCCCTGGACCAGCCAGCCCCGGACCATTGCGGCCGCTGCCACGCCTGCCAGGATGTCTGCCCCACCGGGGCCATCGTGGCCCCCTACGAGCTGGACGCCCGGCTATGCATCTCCTATCTCACCATCGAGCATCGGGACAGCATCCCCGAGCACCTGCGTCCCCTGATCGGGAACCGCATTTACGGCTGCGACGACTGCCAGCTGGTCTGTCCCTGGAACCGCTTCGCGCGGCTCACCCAGGAGCCGGCCTTCTTGCCCCGGGGCGGTCTGGACTCGGCCACCCTGGTGGAGCTCTTCACCTGGGACGAGGCCACCTTTCTCGAGCGCTCCGAGGGCACCGCGATCCGCCGTATCGGCCATCGCGTCTGGCTGCGCAACCTGGCGGTCGCTCTGGGGAACGGACCCGATAGCCCGGCGGTGCAGCGGGCCCTCAGCGCCCGCGCGAATCATCCGGACAACCTGGTACGAGAGCATGTGCACTGGGCGATCGCCCGGCATTCTGGAGTGGATGGAGCCGAGCCCGGCTGAGCCCCTCGACCAAGGAGCGCGACCGCGTTGTTAACCCAAGATCACGGTTTGGGATAAACTCGAGGCCTCGTGGCGGGGCGGCGACCCCGCTCGTCTGGTCTGTTGTCGTCACCTTCGGAGCACCGGCTCCATGGATCCGATCCCATGCCCTATTTTGTCTACAAGATCACACCGCCCCGGGAGCTAACCCATATCCTGACACTGGATAGGTACCAGGCGGCTCGCGCTGAGGTGCGGGCCCGCCGCCAGGACGCGGAGCCTGGCGTCGAGTACCGGCTGATCTTCGCCAAACAGATGGCAGAGGCCGAGAAGCTCCTGTCCACCCCGCGGGACGAGCGCGTCATCGGTGAGGACTGAAAGGGAGGGCGAGATCGTGCGGGCGCCCCCAAACCCCCTGATATCACCTGCCCAAGGCTAGCGGCCCCCCATGTCGAACCCCCCAATCGGCGGCGCGGCCGCTCGACGTCGCTACGGCACCATCGTCGAGCAGTGTCGCGACAAAATGCTCGCCTACTGCGACAAAAGGCTCGCAGAGCTGTTCCAGAACGCTGGAACCGCGCTGCTCGAGTTTGCCGAGCGCGCCGAGAGCAATGCCGTCCAGAGTCGCTTCTTCGAGGCCATGGGCCAGCTCAACCGCCGCCGCAGCGATATCGAGCACATTTTCCGCCAGGAGATGAATCAGGGCTTCGATGGGCTCGCCGGCGGCGGCCGAGGGGTCCTCGACCCCTCCGAGCAAGCAGGCCTGCAGGGCATGGAGCTGGCCCTGGTGGAGCCCGACGACATGGAGGAGTCGGTCGCCGCCGAGAACCTGATCCTGCGTGCCAATGCGGACTGCTTCCCCCAGCTCTACGCGCTCAGCCTGCGCCTCGGGGCCATCACAGGGGGCCACAAGCTCAAGGACGCCGAGATCCCTGGAGGCCCCAGCCATCTGGTGCGCTCCTATAGGCGATCCCTCGAGGGGCTGGACGTCGAGGTTCGCGTCAAGGTCATCCTCTATGCCCTGTTCGACAAGTTCGTCCTCAAACCCGTCAAGGCGACCTACGACGAGTACAACGCCCTCCTAGTCGACGCCGGTATCCTTCCCGGACTCAAGCCGGTCCCGGTGAGTCAGAACCGTGGTCAGCCGGGCAGCCAATCGAGAACCTCGGCCCAAAAAGGTCCCAAGGGGACCAAAGAGGGGCACCCCGAAGCGCCAACAGGGGCGCAGCCTCCTCCGCCCGGCGGCGACTCTGCCGAGCCCCAGTCCCTGGGGGCGGAGCTGTTCGACGCCATCCTGGAGCTCATGGCCAACCGCCGTCCGGGTCAGGCCAGGACGCGCGGGGAGCACCGAGCCGTTTCACCGCCCACATCGGAGGAAGCCGCGCTCCAGAGTCGGGAGCTCCTGTCCGCGATCTCCAGCTTGCAGAGCCAACGCACGCCGCAGGCCGTGTCGACCGCGGTCGCGGAGGCAATCCAGTTCCCCAACATCGAGGTGGATACCGCCTTCGTGGAGCGCGTCAAGGACGCCCTGAGCCGCGAGCGCGAGCAGATCCTGAGCACCGTCGACCGGGACAAGCTGTCCCCGGTGGATGCCGACCTGATCGACCTGATCGGCATGTTGTTCGAGTACATGCTGAACGACCCGGTCCTCCCCAACGTCGCCAAGGCCTTGCTCAGCCACCTTCACACCCCCTATCTCAAGGTTGCCCTGATCGATCGGCGGTTGCTGGTGGACAGCCGCCATCCCGCCCGCCAACTCCTCGATCAGATGGTGGAGGCGGGCAGTCAGTGGGTAGAGGAAGGCAACCCGAGCCGCGGCATGTTCCCAGTCATGCAACAGGTTGTGGACCGGGTCCTCCAGGAGTTCACCGACAATGTGGGTCTGTTCGACGAGCTCCTCGCCTACTTCGAGGAGAAGATGCGCGAGCAGCAGCGCCGCAGCGATAGCACGGAGCAACGGACCCAGGAGGCCGCCCGGGGGCGCGAGAAGCTCGCCCTCGCAAAACAGCGGGCGGCCCGCGAGATCCAGACTCTGGTCAGCCGCCATCCGGTGCCCCAACCCGTGGGGGCCTTCCTTTCCCAGACCTGGCTGGACCACCTGACCTTCATCCTGCTGCGCGACCCCGAGCAGGACCAGGGCAATGCCTGGCGGCGGGCAGGGGCGGTCATGGAGCAGCTGGTCGCCCTGTTCGACCCGGAAGCCACGGCGCAGGCACGAAACGCACGCCTGGCGACCTTACCCAAGCTACGGGACGACATCGCCACCACCGCGCAACGCCTGGGTCGCTTCAGCAGCGCCAACGTGGCCGCCCTTTTGGCCCTCTTGGATTCTCCCAAGGATTGGAAGGTCCAGACCACGGGGCAGTTGGAGACCGCGCCCCGTGAGGGCTTCGCCTTCGCGGCGGGTACGCCGGTCCCCCAGATCACCACCGCGACCTCGGACGAGGACCTGACGGAGCCCGAGCGTCAGATGGTGGAACGCCTCCGCCGTATGCGCTTCGGCACCTGGTTCGAGTTCATGGCCGCCCAGGGAATTCCGGCGCGGCGCATCAAGTTATCCTGGATGAGCCCCCTGACCTCGACCTGCATGTTCGTCGACCGGGCGGGTATGCAGGCGGAGGTCAAGAGCCTGAGGGACCTCGCCCAGGAAATCCTTGCCGGGCGGGCCAAGGTGATACCCAAGCCCAAGCACCCCTTCATCGACCGGGCCCTGGTATCCATCCGCAAGATGCTCCAAGGCGTCGAGAAAACGAACGCAGTGGCCCAGGGCAGGCCGTCCGCGTGAACAGCCTGGGGCATCCAGGATGCTCAAGCTCAAACGCGGGCGAGCCTGACTGAGAAAAGGGCGCGATCGGGGTCGCTGATCAACGCGCCGTCATCAGGACGCGAGACCCTTGTTCCCCCCACAGGTGCCGAAGCACGATGCGAACATAGTTTTGGGTCTCGTCGTAGGGAGGGATGCGCCGCCCGTGCTTGATCACCGCATTCTCCCCCGCGTTGTAACCGGCCAGCGCCAGGCGTAGATCCTGGTCGAACATGTCTAGGAGGTCCCGCAGGTAGGCAGCCCCGCCCCGCACGTTGTCGGCCGGGTTGAAGCTGTCCTTGACGCCGTAGCGGGCGGCGGTGCCAGGCATGAGCTGCATCAGTCCCTGGGCACCGGCGGAGGAGACGGCCGTGTGATCGTAGGCCGACTCGGCGCGGATGACGGCGTGGAGTAACTCAGGGGCCAGGTTGTAACGGCGGGCATTGGCGCCAATCAGCCGCTCGAAACGGGCCCGCCGCTCCTCGAGCCGTTTGCTGGGGGGCTCTTTTGCCTTTGGACTCAGGCTCGCCAGGCGCTGCTGGTTCTCTTTGATCAGCTTCCGGGATTCCCGCTTCCACTCCAGTTTGTACTTGCTGCCTCTCAGGGGCGCGTCGGTAAAATAGGTGTTCCCCTTGGCGTCGACGTATTTGTAAACGTCTGCGTAGGCCTCGAAGCCCACCAGCGCCAAACCGAGCACCATCAGTGCCAGTATCGTTCTGGACATCGCGACCTCCCCCCAATTGTCCGCGGGTCCGGTCCATGGTCCTCCCCTCGAAGAAGCGGCGTCAGCGCCACCCTCGTGGCTCGCGCGCCGACCGGGGCGGTGCCGCACCCAGCATCCAGGGGTCCCTTCGCTCAAGGCGCTATCCCGCACCCGCCCCATGACTCGCAAAGTCGCCGCCGATTCACCGACAGCCACTGCAACGCAATGATAAGACTCGCGGCGGTCAGCATCCCCCGACCGAGATCACGAATCGCGGCATCCAGGTCGAGGGAGACCACCTCAGTCCACTCCCCTTCGTCGTGCCGACCCCCGGTGGTGCCCACGGAACGGGCATCCACAGCGCCACAAAAGAGATCCAGGCGCTCGTCGCTGACCCCGGGGCTGGTGTGACAACTCAAAATTGGCTCCATTTCTCCAATGCGGCACCCCGCCTCCTCCCAGGCCTCCCGACGCGCCGCCTCCTCCGCCGATTCGCCTTCGTCGATGACGCCCCCCGGCGGCTCCAAGAGCCAGGCCCCACTCGGCGACTCCAGTGCGCCGATTCGAAATTGCTTGACCAGCACGATCCGCTCACTCACGGGATCGAAGGGCAGCATCGCCGCCGCCCTCAAGCCCTCGATGCGCTCCCGATACAGGACCCTATCAGGCTGGCCCCCAGCCCCCGAGATCCCAATCCGGTACTGGACGAGACGCAGAAAACCAGAGTGGGCGGCCGTACGCCCAATGAGCTTCACCCCATCCCCCATACCCGAACCTTAGCACCAGTTACCAAGAAATGGAACAAGGCAGGGAGCAAGAGGTGCTCTCAAAAGAGTTAAAGCTCATTAAAGTATCATCTAAATATCATCTACATTTATCTTTATCTTACGAGTTGTTATATTTTTTTCCTTTTGCTTTGCGAGAGATTTCGTGTGATGTGAATGGCGGCACAACTGGCCGTACGCAACCATTGCTTTTTTCATCTCCCCGCCTATAATCGGGCCCACCATCACAAGAGTTCAATGTCCGGGGGGAACATGAACCGACGGTATTTCCTTGGGGTTGCCCTGTCCGCCGCGGCGACGCCCGTGCTGGCCAAGAAGAATGCGGATAGGCCACGGGTCCTATCACTCCATCACCTGCACACCGACGAGCGCATCTCCGTCACCTACCGCATCGGCGATCGCTATCAGCGCAGCGCCCTGGCCAAGCTCAACCACTTCCTGAGGGACTTCCGTACGGGTGATTCCCTTGCGATCGACCCCCAGCTCTTCGATCTGCTCCACGACGTCCAGTGTTGCCTTGGTGACACGAGCGCGCGCTACGAGGTGCTGAGCGCCTACCGTTCCCCAAAAACGAACGCGATGCTTCGAAGCACCGGCCACCGGGTGGCGCGGAACAGCCTCCACCTTTCCGGCCGGGCGCTCGATGTCCGGTTCCCGGATCTTTCCAGCCGGAAGATTCGCGACGCCGCCATTTCGGTCGCTCGCGGCGGTGTCGGCTACTATCCGAGCGCCGACTTCGTCCATCTGGACACGGGCACTGTGAGGCGCTGGGGTGCTTGAGCGACCCCCGAGCATCCCGCGAACTTCGGGGCCGACTCTGGATCTCCTGGCGGCCCCGGGGGATTCCAGCTGCTGAGAACCACGCCAGAGCGCCCCTTGAAGCATCCCTCGAACCGCAGAAGGGCCACCGCAGGTGGGCCGGATTAGTCGAGAGTTCGAAAATCCACGGTTTGGCTGGGGATGTCAAGGCCACGCAGTGCCACACGTAACCGTGAATCCAGCCCTGGCTCGCCCTTGAGACGCAGCCGGGTCTCCAGGGCCAGGTCCGGGATCAGAACCACGTCTTTCCGTTCCTCCTTGGCGACCAGGATCCCCTCGCCCCGCCAATCCGGATGCTCCCGGAGATAGACCAGCTTCCAGTGGAGATTGGATAGCCGTTCGGCCCGCCGCACCGCGGCTGCGGCGAGCTCCGACTCGGCTATCCGCTCCGTCACCTCCTGCGCGGTGAGCGGGCTACGTCCGGCGAGCCAGGCGCGCAGTTGCTGGTGCACGAGCAGGTCCGAATAGCGACGCAGGGGGCTGGTGACCCGGGTATACAGGGAAAGCCCCAGACCGGCATGGGGTTCCGGACTCACGACCAGGCGGGTGGGCCTGAAGGTGCGCCGTCGGGCGTACATAGCGGCAAGCCCCTGGGGCTCGGCCCCTCCCGCACCCTCGCTCGGCCCCTGAGAAGCAAAGGGGATCGGTATGCCCCGCTCCAGACAGAAGCGCGCGACCCCCTCCCCCGCCAGCAACATGGCATCCGCCACCAGGGCCCGGCTGACCAGACGCAGCAACGGCCGGATCAAGACCGCTCCATCGATCACCCGAACGCTGACCTCCGGCAGCTCGAGGCTCGTAGCCCCCGCGGACTGGCGTCTGGCACGAGCGCGATCCCCAAGGGTCCGCAGTCCGGCGAAGGGCTCCTCATCGAGGCATAATTCCGCCTCTTCGTAGGTCACACGCTGGGCGCGGATCCAGGAACGGTGAACCTCCATGTCGCAGGGTTCACCCTGACCATCAACGCGCAGGCCTATCGATAGGGCCGGTGACACCTCGTGGAGCCCCAGCCCCAGCCGCTCGGTGATCTGGGCCGGGAGCATGTTGACGATGCCCTCGGGGGCATAGAGGTTGGATCCCCGTGCGCGCGCATCCCGCTCGATCTCGCCGGCCGGGTGGACCAGGGCGGCCACATCGGCGACGTGCACCCACAGCCGATCGCCATCCAGACTCAGCGCATCGTCGGGGTCCTGATTGCCCTGGTCGTCGATGGCAAAGGCGGGGAGCCCGGTCAGGTCCAGTCGCTCTTCGTCGGGCAGACTCGGAACCGGCAGATCGGGATCCCCGCTCGGCACGCCGCAGCGGGTGGGATGGGGGTTGTGTCGCTCGCTCCAGTAGCCTACCTGGATGAGGGCGCGATGGGCATTCTCCGGGGACTCCTGGTACCCGAGGGCCTGCAGCACGCGGCTATGCTCGCTGCGCCCCAATGCCAGGCGCTCGACCTCCAAGAGCCGCGGCCGGTCCTGAGGCTCCGGGGCGGCGGCGGCCATGCGTGTGAGGAAGGCCTTCCAGTCCTGCTCGGCCGCCGCTCGAGCAGCCCGCTCGGCGCGATCCCGCTCCACGTCCGCCCGGGGGCGGGCCTGGATCGCCGATGGGACCCCCGAGAACCGCAGACCCTCCGCCACTAACTGCCAGGCCGCCCAGGCGGTCGCCGGGGTGAAGGTCGAATAAGCGAGCTCGGCGAGCTCCCGCAGATTGGTCTCGCCGCCCTCCAGCAGGGCCCAGGCCTCCTCCGGCTCCCCCGCTTGCGGACCCAGCTCCGCCAGGCTGCGCAGGGGACCGGGGTGCAGCAGATCCAGATCCTTGGCGCGCACCCGTTTGGTGTCACCCCCCTCCAGCTCGATCTCGATCTTCTCGCCCACGCGCAGAACCCGGGCAGGCCTCACCTTGTACAGGACCAGGCTGTCAGCCGGCGGGCTAGGTTGATGTGTGGACAAGGGGTTGATATCTCCGTAGAGCTCGACACGTCATCGACGACCGCGGCGGGCCGGATCAGGATCTCGTTCTGGATCGGGCCTGGGACCGTTCCCGCCATCAAGTCCGGCTGAACCTTCCGGTATCATAACCGGAGACCTCCCCGGCTCGGCGCACCCGGCGGTCCTGCGATGCCCTCCCGGTCCCTTTTCTGGAGCAGCGAGACATGAATCCCCAATGGCAAGAATTCCTGACCGCGCGTGGCGCCCAGATGGCGGCAGACGACAGCGTGCGTTTCCCCGGCCCCGGCGCCCCCAGCGACTGCACCCTCTTCGATCTCTCCCACCTGGGCCTGATCGCGGTGCGGGGGGAGGATACCGAGTCCTTCCTGCAGGGTCAGCTCACCAACGACATCCGGGAGCTCTCCGCCACCCACACCCAGCTCAGCAGCCATTGCAGTCCCAAGGGGCGGATGCTGGCGAGCTTCCGCGTCTTGCGGCTGGGTGACGCCGTCTATCTGCAGCTGCCCCGGGAGCGGCTGCCCGACACCCTGAAGCGGCTGCGCCTCTATGTCCTGCGCGCCAAGGTCGCCCTTGAGGATGCCTCCGATACCCTCATCCGCATCGCAATCGCGGGGGACTGCGCCGAAGAGGCCTTGGCCCGCCTGGGCCTAGCAGTCCCAGTGCGGGACGAAGACCTGGAGACGACCGACGGGGTCAGCGTCCTGCGCCTGCCCTCCCCGAGCCCCCGTTTCGAGCTGATCGGACCCATCGATGCCCTGATGGGGCTCTGGGATGCACTCTCCCAGGTCGCCGCGCCGAGCAGCCCCGACGCCTGGGGGCTGCTCGACATCCGCGGGGGCATACCCACCGTCTACCGGGAGACCGTCGAGGCCTTCGTCCCCCAGATGGTGAACCTACAGCTCATCGACGGGGTCAGTTTCAACAAGGGCTGCTACACGGGCCAGGAGGTAGTGGCGCGCATGCAGTATCTCGGCAAGCTGAAGCGCCGAATGTACTGGGCAGAGGTCGAGGCCGATTCACCGCCGCGACCCGGCGACGCGCTCCATGCGCCAACCAGCACCTCGGAGCAGGCCAGCGGCCGGGTGGTGGATGCCCGTCCGGCGGGACCCGGCCGTTTCGAGCTCTTGGCGGTGGTGGAGATCGACGCCGCGGAGGGCGGCGAGGTCCGGCTTGGCGAGCAGGGTCCGCTGCTTCGCCTGCGCCCCCCGCCCTACGGATTTCCCCAGGGCTAGGGTCAGTCCCGGGGGCTTGGCGAAGGGCCAGGAGGACCTGAGCCGGCCGCCCGGCCGTCAATCCTCCGGCCGCAGGTGGGGGAACAGCAGCACGTCGCGGATCGAGGGGGAGTCAGTGAACAGCATCACCAGGCGGTCGATGCCGATCCCCTCGCCAGCCGTGGGCGGCAGCCCGTACTCCAGGGCGCGGATATAGTCCGCATCGTAAAACATGGCCTCCTCGTCGCCGGCCGCCTTCTGCTCCACCTGGCGGCGGAACCGCTTCGCCTGATCGTCGGGGTCATTGAGCTCCGAGAAGCCGTTCGCGATCTCCCGGCCACCGACGTAAAGCTCGAAGCGATCGGTCACCAGGGGATTGGCATCGTTGCAGCGGGCCAGGGGCGAGATCTCCGTGGGGTACTCGGTGATGAAGGTCGGCTGGAGCAGCTGAGACTCCCCCGTGTACTCGAAGATCTCCACCTGCAGCCGGCCCAGGCCCCAGTCCTCCTTCACATGGATACCGAGGTGCCGGGCGAGGGCGCGGGTCGCGCTCAAGTCATCCAGGACCGCGGCCTCGACCCCCGGGTTGAAGCGCAGCACCGCGTCCCGCACCGACAGGCGCTCGAAGGGCAGCGCAAGATCCAGGTCGATACCCTGGTAGACGAGCTTGGTGGTCCCCAGCACCGACGCCGCTACGCGCCGGAACAGGTCCTCCGTCAGGTCCATCAGGTCCCGATAGTCCGCGTAGGCCTGATAGAGCTCCAGCATGGTGAACTCAGGATTGTGGCGGGTGGAGAGACCCTCGTTTCTGAAGTTGCGGTTGATCTCATAGACCCGCTCGAATCCCCCCACCACCAAGCGCTTGAGATAGAGTTCCGGGGCGATGCGCAAGTAGAGATCCATCCCCAGGGCGTTGTGATGGGTGACGAAGGGCCGCGCCACCGCCCCCCCGGGGATCACCTGCATCATCGGTGTCTCCACCTCCAGATAGCCCTGGCGGTTCAGGTAGTCCCGGATGAACTGGATGATGGCGGTGCGGGTGCGGAACGTGTCCCGGGTGGACTCGTTGACGATCAGGTCCACGTAGCGCTGGCGGTAGCGGGTCTCCATGTCCGCCAGACCGTGCCACTTCTCCGGCAGGGGACGCAGGGCCTTGGTCAGGAGGCGCAGTGCATCGCAGCGGATCGACAGCTCCCCGGTCTTGGTCTTGAAGAGGGTCCCCTCGGCGGCCAGGATGTCGCCGATGTCTAGATCCCGCTTATAGGCGGCATAGGCCTCCTCACCCAACAGCTCCCGCTGGACGAAGAGCTGGATGCGCCCGCTCATGTCCTGGAGGTGGGAGAAGCTCGCCTTACCCATGATGCGGCGGCTCATGAGGCGACCGGCCACCCGCACCCGGATGGCCTGACCCTCCAGCACCTCGGCCTCCGTCCCGCCATGGGCCCCATGGAGCTCGCCGGCCAGGGCATCGCGCCGGTAGTCGTTGGGGAAGGCGTTGCCCCGGGCCCGCAGCTGGGCCAGCTTGTCCCGCCGCTGGGCGATCAACTTGTTCTCGTCCTGATGGTCCGGGGCCTGCCCTGGGGCCGCCTGATCACCGCCCGCGATCGGGTCACTCATTGCCTACGATCTCCCTGCCGCTAGAGCCCGCTCTTCAGGCTGGCCTCGATGAAGGGGTCCAGATTGCCGTCGAGCACCGACTGGGTGTTGGCAATCTCCACATTGGTGCGCAAGTCCTTGATCCGCGACTGATCGAGCACATAGGAGCGGATTTGGCTTCCCCACCCGATGTCCGACTTAGTGTCCTCCACCGCCTGTTGGCTGGCCTGGCGCTTCTTCATCTCCAGCTCGTAGAGCTTGGCCTTGAGCTGGCGCATGGCCTGGTCCTTGTTCTTGTGCTGGGAACGGTCGTTCTGGCACTGGACCACGATCCCCGTGGGGTTGTGGGTGATGCGCACGGCGGACTCGGTGCGGTTCACGTGTTGGCCGCCCGCGCCGCTCGCCCGGTAGACGTCGATCCGCAGATCAGCCGGGTTGATCTCCACCTCCACCGTGTCGTCGATCTCCGGGGACACGAAGACCGCCGCGAAGGAGGTGTGCCGGCGATTTCCGGAATCGAAGGGGGACTTGCGCACCAGCCGGTGCACCCCGGTCTCGGTGCGCAACCAACCGAAGCAGTAATCGCCCTCGAAGCGGACCGTGGCCGATTTGATCCCGGCCACCTCGCCGGGGGACACCTCCATCAGCTCCGTCTTGAAGCCGCGCCGCTCGCCCCAGCGCAGATACATCCGCAGCAGCATCTCGGCCCAGTCCTGGGCCTCGGTGCCACCGGAGCCCGCCTGGACGTCCAGGAAGGCGTTGCTCGCATCCATCTCGCCGGAGAACATCCGCCGGAACTCGAGCCCCGCCACCCGCTGCTCGAAGCGCTCCAGGTCCCGGGCAAGGTCGTTTAGGGTCGCCTCGTCGGACTCCTCCGCGGCCAGGGCCAGCAAGCCGTCCGCGTCCGCGAGCCCGGCGTCGAGCTCGTCCATGGTGATGACCACCGCCTCCAGGGCGGCCCGCTCCTTTCCCAAGGTCTGGGCCCGCTCCGGGTCGCCCCACACCTTCGGGTCCTCCAGCTCCCGAAGGACCTCGGTCAGGCGGTCTTTGCGCTCCGCGTAGTCAAAGATACCCCCGTAGGGAGTCGATGCGCCCCTTCAAGTCGTTGATCTTGTGTGCGATTGGGTTGATATCGAGCATGACCGATCCTCGTTGAACAAGCCGCTAAGTATAGCCAGAGCAGCCGTCCAAGCGCCATGGCCCGCACGCCCGCAGCCTCGGTTGACCGACGGCCCTCGGTCCCTCGCCAGTCGTCTATACTTCTCCGCAGGTCAATCAACCGTATCCGACCCCACTCATGGCACGCCTACCGCGATTCGTCTTGCCCGGCTATCCCCAGCATGTGATCCAGCGCGGCAACAACCGCCAGCAGATCCTCTTCGAGGAGCAGGACTACTGGTTCCTGTGGGAGAAGATCGGCGCGGCGGCGGACAAATTTCAGTGTCAGGTCCACGCCTACGTGCTGATGCCCAATCACTTCCATCTAGTGCTGACCCCTTTGAGCGAGGACGGCATCGGCAAGCTGATGCAGTACGTCGGGCGCTACTATGTCCAGTTCTTCAACGGCCGCTACGATCGCACCGGCACCCTGTGGGAGGGCCGCTACCGGGGCACCCTGGTGGACCCCGCCAAGCTGTTGATCCCGGTGAGCCGCTACGTGGAGTCGAACCCAGTGCGCCACGGGCTAGTGAAGGAGCCCGGCGACTATGCCTGGTCCAGCTATGGGGCCAATGCACTGGGCAACGATGACCCCTTGGTCAAGCCCCACCCCGCCTACGAGAAGCTGGGGCGCAGCCACAAGGCACGCCAGACCGCCTATGCGAAGGGGTTCGCGACACCGCCGGACGAGGCCCTCCTGACCCGCATCCGTGACGCCACCAACAAGGCCTGGGTACTGGGGGATGCCGCCTTCTGCCAGGAGGTCGAGCAGCAGCTCAACCGACGCACCTCCCCCCGTCCGCGTGGGGGCGATCGGCGCTCGGCGGCGTATCGCCGGG
>Ga0209254_10003451_pt1 | contig 14420 bp, 12 predicted proteins | sample FrelakmetDIP11DI_FD_187148 | JGI IMG/M metagenome (GOLD analysis project Ga0209254, IMG submission 187148) | Freshwater lake sediment microbial communities from the University of Notre Dame, USA, for methane emissions studies - DIP11 DI (SPAdes)... | ecosystem: Environmental > Aquatic >...
AGACGCCTCGCAGGAGGAGGGCCGCGGCCAGTGCCACGATGCCCGCGAAAACGAGGGTGGTGACGGCGAGAACGAGGGGAAGCCGCCAGCGGATACGCATTAGTGGCCTCGCCTCATCGGTCACTCCTCATCGGTCACTCCTCATCGGTCACTCCTCATCTGGGGGCCAGCCGGTAACCCACGCCGCGTACCGTCTGCAACGACACCTCAGCCTGTACCTGCTCGAGTTTGGCACGAAGACGCCGCACGTGCACGTCCAGACTGCGGGACGCCGGGAGGTACCTGTGATGCCAGACCCTCTCCACGATCTCCTCACGGGGGAAGAGGTGTCCAGGTCGAGAAAGCAGCAGTTCCAGCAGGTCATGCTCTTTTGGATTGAGGGCGACCTCACCATGGCTGGTGCGGATAGCATGTGTGTCCCGGTCGAGCACAAGGTCGCCCGTGCCTACGGTGCCCCCGCCTGAACCCGCTCCTCCGACCGTGATACCGGTGGGGGTCCGCCGCAAGCGCGCCTGGATCCGGGCAAGCAAAACGTCGATATCGAAGGGCTTGGTGATGTAGTCGTCCGCCCCGGAATTGAATCCCTCCAGCATCGTCTCGCGCTCGCTGCGGGCAGTAAGCATGATTATCGGGAGACTCGGTTTTCGGCGGACGATCTCCCTGCTTGCCGCCATGCCGTCCAACGCAGGGAGCATGAGGTCCATGAGCACAAGGTCGATGTTGTGCGACAGCGCGGTCTGGAGACCGGCACGGCCGTTGTACTCCTGTGAGACCTCGTAACCGGCGCGACGCAGGTTGTAGGCCACGAGGTCAGATATGGTGGCGTCGTCTTCCACCAGGAGGATATGTTTCTTCTCAGACTCCGGCATGTCGACTCCAGGATCCAGAATGTGTCCGATCTATGCTAGCGCCTTCCCTTCCCGGTTTGCCCCGGGGGAACGGACAATTAACGTGCCGGTAACACGCAGTTAACATCAGGCATCATACCCGCTGTTAGCCTTTGGGCGAGATTCGCGATCTCCGCCGAAGCGAAAACGAGAAGATTCACCAGTTGCGCGGAGCAACACGGAACAAACGAAAGAGGAGGAAGACAGGGATGATTCTAAGGAGTAAGCGCGCACGCTGGATCGCCGTCCTAGCGGTTGCGCTCCTAGCCGTGGCGGCGCTTGGTCTGGTGGCCGCCGGTTGCGGCGAAGAGGAAGAGACTACCACCACAATGGCGCCCGAAACCACGACGACAATGGGGTCCGAGACCACCACAACCGCCATGCAGCTTTCTGGTACCATAGAAATCGATGGTTCCAGCACCGTCTTCCCCATTACTGAAGCGGTAGCAGAAGAATTCGGAAAGATCTATCCGGATGTCCGAGTCAATGTTGGTATCTCCGGTACCGGCGGCGGCTTCAAGCGGTTCACGGTTGGGGAAACCGACATAAGTAACGCCTCACGCCCCATCAAGGATGAGGAGGCGGCTGCGGCTGTCGAGAATAAAGTCGAGTACATTGAAATGCCCATAGCTGTTGACGGGCTCTCCGTCATGGTCAATCCGGAGAACACCTGGTGCGAATCTATGACGGTCGAGGAGCTGAAGCTACTCTGGGAACCTGAGTCCACGATAAAGCGATGGAACCAGATTCGCCCCGAATGGCCCGACGAGCCTATCAACCTCTACGGCCCGGGCACTGACTCCGGCACCTTCGACTACTTCACAGCCGAAATCGTCGGCGAAGAAGGAGCCAGCCGGGCCGATTTTACTGCCAGCGAGGACGACAATATCCTGGTGCAGGGGATCGCTGGTGATCCGAATGCGCTCGGCTATTTCGGTTTTGCCTACTACGTGGAGAACACGGACAAACTGAAACTGGTGGCTATCGACGGCGGTAGCGGCCCTGTGCTCCCTTCAGTGGAGACCATCAACGATGGGACCTATGCGCCTTTGTCTCGTCCGCTTTTCATCTATGTTAGCGTAGCGGCTTTGGAACGCCCCGAAGTGATGGAGTTCGTCAAGTTCTACATGACCGAGGGACCGAAGCTGGTAGAAGAGGTAGGCTATGTCTTGCTGCCTGAGAATGCTTACACCGACAATCTGGCCAAACTCCAATAGCTGAATGAAGCTGGTAGGACGGGGGACCAGGGTGGAATCCGCACCGACGAAGGTGGCCCACCCAGGTCCCTCGACCACGGCTAAAGAATCTCTCACTTCCCGTAGGCGGAGACGCAACCGCCTCTGGGAAGTGGGCGTTAGCCGTCTTCTCCTAATCTGTGCCCTGGTGTCCATCTTCACGACGCTTGGCATTGTCATCATGCTCGTTTGGCAGACGGTTGGGTTCTTCAGGGAGGTTTCCTTCCTGGAGTTCTTCACCGGAACAAAGTGGACACCGATGTTTGAGCCTGCAAACTTCGGTGTTCTGCCTTTGGTGGCGGGTACTTTTCTAACTGCGGCAATCGCTATCCTGGTAGCTTTGCCCATAGGACTGGGAGCCGCCATCTACCTGAGCGAGTATGCAAAAGATAGAGTGCGGCGGACATTGAAGCCAACTCTGGAAGTACTGGCCGGTGTCCCCACGGTGGTCTATGGCTATTTCGCCCTGACTTTCGTAACACCTGTACTCCAGGAGATCTTTCCAAACATGATTGTCTTCAATGCGCTAAGTGCCGGCTTAGTCATGGGAATAATGATCATACCGATGGTCTCCTCTCTGAGCGAAGATGCCATGTACGCAGTACCGCGTTCTTTGCGTGACGCAGCCTACGCGTTAGGGTCTACCCGGTTTGAGGTAGCGATCCGCGTGGTAATGCCTGCGGCAGTCTCTGGAATAGTGGCGGCCTGCATTTTGGCCCTATCGCGGGCCGTCGGCGAGACTATGATCGTGGCCATAGCTGCCGGCTCTACACCCAGGCTTACCCTCAATCCGGTTGAGAGCATCCAGACGATGACGGCCTATATCGTTCAGATAAGCCTGGGTGAGACACCTCACGGTACGGTGGAGTACTACACCATCTTCGCAGTGGGTCTATTGCTTTTCTTCATGACACTGGTTATGAATCTGATTGGCCAGTGGTTCGTCAAACGCTACCGGCATAGGTACTAGGATGGAAAACGGTAGCGCTGTTCGGCGGAATATGAGAACACGCCGCGCGAAAGGGAGGATCTTTAGTGTCCTCTTTCTGGCCTGTACCATGGTGGGGACCCTTGTCTTGGTTGTTCTTCTGGTGGATGTCCTCAGAGATGGCGCTCGATGGTTTGACTGGCAGTTTATTACCAGCTTCCCCTCACGAGACCCCGAAAAAGCAGGCCTGCTGTCCGCGCTTTTCGGCACAGTGTGGGTCATGGCGCTAACGGCGTTGTTCGCTTTTCCGCTTGGTGTCGGGACCGCTGTTTACCTGGAGGAGTACGCGCCTGATACCCGTCTGAGGCGGCTTATTCAGACCAACATAAACAACCTCGCCGGAGTACCCTCCATCGTTTATGGACTCTTGGGGTTGAGCCTTTTTGTGCAGTTTCTCGGCCTGGGGAGGAGCGTTCTGGCCGGGGCTCTGACTCTTACGCTCATGTCTTTGCCGGTAATCATTATCGCAGCACAGGAGGCCATCCGAAGTGTACCGGAAACCCATCGTCTGGGAGCCTTTGCTCTGGGCGCTGCGAGATGGCAGGTAGTACGGAAGATAGTGCTGCCTTCTGCGCTGCCAGGTATTCTTACCGGAACCATACTTGCTATGTCTAGGGCAATCGGAGAGGCGGCTGTTTTGATCGCCATTAGTGCCCTGGTCTACCTAACCTTCATTCCAACTGGCCCCCAGGATCGCTTCACGGTCCTGCCGATACAGATATACAACTGGGTTTCCCGTCCCCAGGACGAGTTCCAGCACTTGGCTGCTGCTGGTATTATCCTTCTCCTTATCGTCCTGCTGGGTATGAATGCGGCAGCTATCATCGTGAGAAACCGCTACCAGAAAAGCAGTGAAGAATAGATATGGCGAATGGTACCGCTCTAGAGGCAAAGAACCTAGAATTGTGGTATGGGGGTTTTCAGGCTCTGCGAGATGTTTCCCTCGCGGTGCCTCAGAAGAGGATTACAGCTATCATTGGTTCTTCGGGCTGCGGCAAAAGCTCTCTACTGCGTTGCTTCAATCGTATGAACGACCTCATACGAGGCTGCAAAGTGAAGGGAGAGGTGTCTTTTGCTGGTAAGAACATCTATGCAGCCGATGCGGACCCTACCGATATCCGGTTTCGAATAGGTATGGTATTTCAGAAACCTAACCCTTTCCCTAAGTCAATCTTCGATAACGTAGCTTTTGGACCCCGAGTCAATGGCCTCACGGATAATCTGGAGGAGACGGTGGACCGTGCGCTTCATCGGGCGGCGCTGTGGGATGAAGTGAAAGACCGTTTGCACAACAGTGCCCTGGAACTCTCCGGAGGGCAGCAGCAGCGGCTGTGTATTGCTCGGGCGCTGGCTCTTGAGCCGGAAGTTATCCTGATGGACGAACCATGTAGTGCGCTGGACCCGCAAGCTACTCTAAAGGTTGAGGACCTGATGGGAGTTTTGGCGGAAGACTATACGATTGTCATTGTGACCCACAATATGCAGCAGGCGGCAAGGGTATCGCATATGACCGCCTTCATGAATATGGCAGAGGACCGAGCGGGAGTGCTGGTCGAATATGGCCCAACGCCACAGATATTCACCACTCCTAAGAACAAGAGTACGGAGGACTATGTTTCGGGCCGCTTCGGCTAGCAACCTCCAAAGGAACGATGAGGGTCATGAGAGAAGCATTTCACAAAGAGCTCGAGAGCCTCGACCAAGAAGTCGTACGCATGGGCGCACTCGTGGAGCAGAGCGTCCAGATGGTGACCACTGCGCTCATGGAGGCGGACAAGGACCTGGCGCAGAAGGTACGCGACGGCGACCAGCAGGTCGACGAAGCGGTCCTGGATATCGAGAAACGCTGTCTGATCATTTTGGCTCAGCAGGCGCCAGTCGCAGGCGATTTGCGCCTGATCGTCGCCATCCTGAGGATAGTCGGCGATCTCGAGCGGACGGGTGACCTTGCCTACAACATCGCCAAACTGGTTCAGCTTGACGACTTCCGCGAGCCGTCCGTGAAACCCGTCCGCGGCCTGGTCGCCGAACTGGGGCGGGCATCAGCTTCTCTGCTGGGCAAGGCTATCGACGCCTGGGCCACTAAGGATGAGAGCCTCGCGGCCGATCTGGCTCTCCAAGACAATAAGCTGGATGAACTCCATACGGAACTCATCCGAAGACTCATCGACCTTGACGGCGAGGAGAACATCGGCCCAGCTCTCCGCCTGGCCATGGTCGGCCGCTACCTGGAGCGCATCGGCGATCACGCCGTCAATCTTGGTGACCGAGTTCGCTACTTCGTCACCGGCGATGCGGAGTTCCTTACCTAGGAGCTCATCCTCTGCTCCCCTTATGTCCGAGCGATCCCCGCAGCATGGGAGGGAAGTAGACTTCGGATGCGGCGAAGAACCACACCATCCGAGATCTGCTTAACGCTTTTGTCGCGGTTCTGGTGCTCAGCGTTAACGCCCGGTCCTCTCCTCTTCGGTACGGTAGGGGTGTCACTGGTCTGATAGGAAAGGACCATGAAGCCTTCACGGGCAGCGGATGCGAGGGAGGGGCCAGGAGAGCCCGTAACGTTCGCCCTGCTGCCATCGGGGTCGTCGGTCGAGGCTGCCGGCTCCACAACTCTGGGGCCTGCCCACATGCACATCTTCGAGGTGATAGCGGCCCAGGACCAGCCTCTCACCGTGCGACAGATCGCCTGGCTCACGAAGCTGCCGGCGGAAGATCTGCGGACGGTCGTCGAGAATCTCTGTGAGCTGCGTCTGCTCAGGCGACTGAACACCGTTATCGAGAGCTATATTGCTGTGCTCTGAGCCTTGGTCTGAGGGGAAGCGGACCACCGAAGCGTGGCTCTGAGGAGTTCGACCTCTCCCTGGTCAAAGCTCTCCAGCTCGCCCTCTGCCAGAGTCTAAGACCGTCGAGACTAAGGCTGTTTGTTATACAGCGGCGCCGGATGATGCCAGCCCGGCGGACCGTTGTCAAACACACCCGCGAGGTCACCGCTCGGTACCGGCGAGAACGCGGGGTGCCTGCGGACCCCCGGCGTCTCGGTCAGACCGCTGCCCAGTCGCATGTCTTCGAGGTACTCCGCCAACTCCTCGGCGGGCATCGGCCCGCCGACGTAGTAGCCTTGCGCCTTGTCACAGCCCAGGGTCTCCAGAAGCCGCAACTGCTCGCTGTATTCCACTCCTTCGCCGGTGACCTTCAAGCCCAACGTGTGGGCCAGGGCGATTATCGAGCGCACGATCTCGAAGTCGGTCTTGCGGTTGGCGATGTTGGAGATGAACGAGTGGTCTACCTTGAGCTCCTGGACAGGGAACGCGGTCAGGTGTTGCAGTGAAGACGAGCCGGTGCCGAAATCGTCGAGACACATCTTGATGCCCATGTCCCCCAGCTCCCGCATCACTTGCCTAGACTTCTGTGGGTCCCGGATGAAAGCGGTCTCGGTGAGCTCGATGATGAGGCTGTCGGGCGCCACCCGCCATTGATCGAGGCATTCATGGAGGCTGCCTATGAAGTCGCTCTCGGTGAGCTGGCGTGCGGAAAGGTTGAAGCTCACCGGCATCCCTGCGAGGGGATCGCCGGGGACGCGCCAGCGGCTCAGTTGGCTGCATAACTCGTCGAGCACCAGGGCGCCCAGAGGGATGATCAGACCGCTGTTCTCGGCGACGGTCATGAACTCATCGGGGAAGACCAGGCCTCGTTCTGGGTGGCGCCAGCGCACCAGGGCCTCCAGCGACGAGACCGCCCCGGTCTTGAGGTCGACGATGGGCTGATACATCAACGAGAAGTCCCTGCACTCGATGGCTGCGCGAAGGTCGTTCTCATCTTTCATGGTGCGGAGCACCGATTTGTGCATCTGTTCGTCGAAGATGCGATAGCGGTCTCTGCCCGCTTCCTTGGCCTGGTACATGGCAGTATCTGCGGCGCGCAATAGATCGTCGGGATCCTGATAGGAGTCGTCCCAGATAACCACGCCGATGCTCGCCGTGGTGAACATCTCCTGTTTGCGGAAGTGCACCGGTACGCGGAGTTCCTCCTTTATCCGTTCCAAGATCGGGAGTACGTCACGGTAGCTGGTGATCTCGTGCAGCAGAATCATGAACTCGTCGCCCCCCATCCGGGCCACGGAATCCGCCTCCCGCACGCAGGTCTTGAGCTTCGCGGCGACGCCTTCGAGCAACACGTCTCCGGCCAAGTGTCCGATGCTGTCGTTGATGGACTTGAAGCGGTCGAGGTCGAGCACGATCACGGCGAAGAGCGCGTCTGCCTGCCTCCGCGCCCGGTGTATGGCGTTCTCGAGCCTGGCCATGAAGAGGAGGCGGTTGGGAAGCCCGGTGAGGTTGTCGGTGAGGGCCTGGTCGCGCAGGCTCTTCTCCAGCAGGGCCCGTTCGGTCACATCATGCACCACTAGGAGTCGTCCCAGTGCGCGGTCCCGTTTGTTGAGGTGAGTGATGGTGACCTCGTATTCGCGCTGGTCGCCATTTGGTCCCCAGGTGATCTGAGCCTGCTCCGTCCCGGCGGCATAGGGTGCGGCCAGTTGAGGCCAGGCGTCCCAGGTCTCCGCGAGCGGGTGTGCCAATATGTGCGCGGCCGGCTTGTCGATGAGGCGGCGGGCGGCCTCGTTGAGGTCCCCCACTCTATCGGTCTCGTCGAGGACCAGAAGGCCGTCCTTCATGTTGTCTACCAGCGCCCGCCGGGCCACGGGGACCAAGGTGAAGAGATGGAAGCGGAACAACCCCCAGGCTACGATAATCCCCGCCACCCCGAAGACGGCGGGGGTGAAGTCGTGTCGGGGCAGCGCGTCGGGCGCCAGCACGTAGACCATGTTCCAGCCGAGAGTGACCAGGAGGCCGAGAAGGAGCACCAAAGGCCGGCCGCGTTGGGACCGTGATGCGGATAGGAGCGCCTTCAGCAGGAGGGACGCTGCCAGGAGCGCCGCAAGATAGCTGTAGGCCGAATGCACCCAGAACCAGGTGCCGAAGGTGCGGCCTACCACTGCATAAGAGCCGCTGGTATCCAGCCACGCCTCGGCCCGCATCAGGTGGTGGAAGCCGTTCGTCCACACGAGATACAGCGAGACGAGCGGAATGACGCTCAGCAGAAGAAGGTTGCGACGCGTGAGCCAGGACCGCCGTCCTGTGTAGTCGAGCGCCATCACCAGCAAGGCTACCGGGATGGACACGATGGCGACGTACTCGAGATCGGCCCAGAAGAGCTTCGCCTGCAGGCCCACCGCGGCCAACTCCAGGGCGCCGGTCAGCGACCAGAAGGCCGCCAATCCGGTGATGACGGCGAACGGCAGCGCTCCCGCCAGGGAGCGATTGCGCCAGGCGTGCCACGCCAGCCCCAACGCGAGCGGGACGACGGCGGCAAGCAGCAGCAGGCTAGGTGTGAATTCGAATCGCACGCTGATTCCTCACCCGTTTTGTCGGCATAACGGGGAAGGAACTGAAGCGAGCGACGGGGCTACGAAAGGATGTCTTTGCGCCGGAAAACGTACCAGGCGATGCCCGTCATTCCCACGATCCAGACCACGAAGTTGATGAGCGCGTCGCGTATCGGATCCCAATCGATGGGATCTCGGAAAAAGTTGACCCACGCCGCGAAATGACTGGTGAAGAGGTATGGCTGCAGGAAATCGAACACGCTCAGGCTTCCAAGGACCAGCATGATGATGACCAGCACCAGTGCGGCGCCCACGGCCGTGAGGCTGGAGTTGGTAAGGGTCGAGAAGGCGACGGCCAGCGAGACCACCGTGGCCATGCCCACCAAGACGAATGCGTAAGCCAGGAAGATCAGCCAGATGCTCTCCCCCACGCTCACGGTCTGCCCGGTGAGAAGGGTCAGAGGCTTCAGGCCGTAGATGGCTCCCCCGGCGATGAGCGAGCCTATCGCCAAGATCACGAGGCCTATTGCGATGTAGAGATTGGCGACGAACCACTTGGCGAGAAGCAGGACCCCACGGTGCACGGGCTGCATCAGCACCGTCCGCAGCGTGCCGGCTTCGGCCTCACCGGCGATGGTCTGGCTCCCCGCCATGGAGGCCAACAGGGGCAGGAGGAAGGTCACCAGGGCGAAGAGCGACGCCACGGCCACCAGCAGCCCGTTATTGGCGATCAGGTCGAAGAACTCCGGTCCCCCCTGCTCCGCGGGCGGCGGGCCCTCGCCGGAGAGGCGCAAGGCCACCGTGATCAGGAACGGTATCAAGAAGAGACCGGCCCACCCGAAGTAGGTACGCCGCAGAAAGAGGATCTTGGAGAACTCACGGCGGATGTGACTCATCGGCGCTCCTCTTCCTCTTCGCGCGCGGTGAGCTCGAGGAACATGTCCTCGAGTCCCTGTTCGATCGCGGGGACCACGGCCAGTATGTCGACCTGGTCGGCCACCAGTCTACGCACCATCTCGGGCACCAGTTCCTCGCCGGCCTCCACTACCAGGTACTCCTCGTCCTCCTTGACGCCGGTGGGCCCCAGGAGCCCCCGCAAGACCTCGAGGGCCTTGCCCTGATTGCGGGTGAGCACCTTGACGGCGTTGCTCGTGGGATGCAGTTGCGAGACCGGCCCCTGGGCGACCAGCCTTCCCTTGCGTACGATGGCGGCCCGGTTGCACACCAGCTCCACCTCGTGGAGCAAGTGCGACGAGAGGAACACCGTGGTCCCCTGCCGACCCAGCTCCCTGATCAGCTCGCGCACGTCCTTCATGCCTTGAGGGTCCAAACCGCTGGTGGGCTCGTCGAGGATGATCAGTTCGGGGCCGTGGATCAGAGCCAAGGCGATCCCCAGGCGTTGACGCATGCCGTGGGAGTAGCCGCCGACCTTGGACCCACCCCGCTCGGAAAGGCCGACCATCTCGAGCACCTCAGTGATCCGTTCCTCGGTCACGAAACCGTTCATGCGACCCAGCATGCGTAAGTTCCGCCGGGCCGTCATGTTGCCGTAGAACACCGGGTCGTCTACGAAGCCCCCCATGTGACGGAGAGCCTGCTGACGCTGTTCGGGGACCCGGTGGTCGACCACCTGGGCGTGGCCGCTCGTGGGGTAGATGAGGCCGAATATCAGGCGGATGGTAGTGGTCTTACCGGCCCCGTTAGGCCCAAGGAAGCCGAACACGTCTCCTCGGCACACGGAGAGGTCGAGATTGTCAACGGCCCTCAGCCGCTTGAAGTCCTTGGTAAGGCCGTGCGTGGAAAGCACGACCGTCTCGTCGCTGCACCTGTCGTGCAACGGCCCCGCCGGGCCCGCGGTCGGGCCTACGGCCGGGCTCGAGCCCGGAGTGGCGGCCGGGGCTGCGGCCTCCTGCACCGTCGTGGCTTCGGGGTCAGCGGACACTAGCGGCAAAGGCGGCCAGGTCGGCGGACGAGACGCTGCCGACAACGATAGCGGTGATGGCGTCCTTCGGCCCGGCGCTTCCAGCGGAGCTCTGTTCGATATCTTGCTGCCAGCCCATCAACGACAGAAGCGGGGTGGCGAATCGGAAGGCCACGGCATCGTTAACAGTGGTCTTCTGAATGAAGGGCAGCTCGCCCAACATCGACTGGAGGGCCTCCGGCGGGACCGAGGCGGTCTTCGCCTGCACCATCACCACGGTCCCAAAACCTTGTCCGTAGACCTGGACCACAACCGGGCCTTCGAGCACGCTGCCCAGCGCACCGGCGGCGTCACCAGCGGCGCCACCAGCGGCGGCGAGCGCCTCCTGGGGCAGATCGAACACGTACGCACCCTGGAATGCGTAGTCGGGCTCGGTCGTCTGGGCGGCGAGCACGTCGAAGCCGGCCTTGGCGGAGGCTTCCTCGATCGTCAGAGCCTCGAGGCCCGCGAGGGCAGTCTCCGCGCCTCCCATGACGCCCGTTCCGGCGTCCGCCCAATCGGAGGGCAGCTGCTTCTGCTCGGTCTTGGCTCCAGCGGGAGCCGGCACCACGAAGACGCTATCGTCGATCGGGTCGTAGGAGATACTGGAAAACCCTGCCAGGAAGGCCGGCTCGGAACTGCCCTTGGCGAAGACCGCCAGCTCTAGGGGCAGATAGGTCTGTCCGTCCACGGCTACTCGTAGTGAGCCGAACAGGGTGTTCTGGGCGGTGGGAGTGAGGGTGAGGACGTAGCAGTCACGACCCGCCACCTGCTCCTGGCCGGTCACGGCGAGCGTAGCGACCGGAGCCAGCTTCTCGATCATCTGAGGAATGGCCGTCTGGGGATCGAAAGGCGTACGGTCGCCCCAGGTACCTTCGTCGCTTGTTTCTTTCACGGGCGGGGCCGGCAGCGAGTATACGTTGAGCGTGTTCGCGGTCGAATCGTACAGGGTCGCCTTCTCCCCATCGAAGTAGAGGACGGTGTCATTGAACGCTCCCTGGGCCTCTATGCGGGCCTTCCCGCCCTGCATCCAGAACCGGCCACCGCCGCTCTGCAAGAGAGCAGCCGGGCCGCTGCCACCACCTAGGTTGAGTTCGGCCGGGAAAGCCCCCAGGAGTTGGTTGGTCACCGAGATATCCCCGCTCACGGCCGTGGGGGTCGAACCGCGGTCCACCATCCTTGTAAGCAACTCGGCCGGCGTGATAGGGGCGAGAGCGGAATCGCCCTGGGCATAGGCCTTGACCAGGCCGAACGATAGTGCGGAAGCCACGATCACCGCCGCGAGGGCGATCACGAGTATTCTCTGATATCTACGCATGTTCATTCCTTCCGAGACCATTTCCGAGGCTGTGTTCCAGGACACGCGATTGACAGTCTGTCGAATGAGGCGCATCGACTACCTGTGACGTCCTCCGCCTCTTCGAGGTTGCCTCCTGGGCACTTTACCACGACTACAGGAGCCGCAAACCCTGCCCGCCGGACCTGCGCACACGTTCAGGATTCATTCAGGAAACTAATGCGAATATACTGCCATGGAGTCACATAGCATTGCTCAACCCCCCTCCTGAGCTGTGGCCCCAACCCTGTCCGGTGGATGTTGGACCCGACCGGGGCGAAACACCACCACGCCCACACGGCGGAGACGGCGTTTGTGGCGCCCGGAACATCCGGGCGCCACGCCCGCCGTGTGACTCTCGACAAATCCCCGCTTCGTTCCTCCCCTCGTACTGATTCTGCCGCTCCCTGATCGTGCTCGCGATAGCGCTGCGGGCTGACGCTTGTCCGGAGCCGCGTGGCGGGTGATACTACTGGCACCATGATGGAGTTGCGCATCTTCGTTCTCGAGGACGACCCTCAGATGCGCTCGTTGCTGGTCCGAGGTCTGCGCGAGGAGGGCTACGAGGTGCAGGGCTACACCACGGGCTCTGAGCTGTTGCGCAAGGTGGCCGAAGTGGTCCCCGACCTCTTCGTGATCGACATCGGGTTGCCGGACACCGATGGGCGCGACGTGTGCCAGGCCATCAGAGCCCAGGGTGTGTCGGCCCCGGTCCTGTTCTTGACGGCCCGCGCCTCGTTGCCGGACCGTCTTTCGGGCTTTCGGGTGGGGGGAGACGACTATCTCACCAAGCCGTTCGCCTTCGCGGAGCTGCTGGCCCGGTTGGAGGCCCTCACCCGCCGGAGCGGCGCGGAACGCGTCGTCGAGACCGGCTGTCTGATTCTCGACCCGGCCAAGCACGCGGTCTCGTGCGGGGATGAGACCGTGCCTCTTACTCCCACCGAGTTCCGCTTGCTGGCCAAGTTGGCCGCTGCTCCAGGGGAAGCGATACGGAGAAAGGCTTTGATAGAGACCGCCTGGCCCCACGGGGCCATCGTCTACGACAACACGCTGGATGCGTATATCGCGCGCCTGCGGCGCAAGGTGTGCTCGCTACCGGGGGCGCCGCAGATCGTGACCGTGCGTGGCGTGGGCTACTCGCTCCAATGAGGTCGGCGCGCACCACCCCGCTGCCGCGGGCTGCCTCGCTACCGGGGGTCGCCTGGGCGCCGGGCACTGGGGCGCCGGGCACTAACGAGCCGCCGCGGGTCGACCGCTCCGGTTGGAGCCTGTCATGAGGCGCCCTTCATGAGGCGCCTGTTCTCCCGCATGGGCGTCCGTGACCGCCTCCTGCTGGCGGTCCTCGGCACCGTCGCCGTAGCCCTTGTGACCATGACCGTGGCCTTCAACCTGGTGTTGGATGCCAGCCTGAGCTCCGATGCCGACGAGCGTCTCCAGGCGATGGCCCTCGACGAGAGCCGCACCATCACCATATCGAACGGTCAGGTGAGCCTGGCCCGGCCCAGTGGCGACATCAAGGAGTGGGGTTCGCAGATATGGGTCTTCGTAGGCGGCATCACCTTCTCGGCGCCCACCGTCAATCCCGCCATCGAGGCAGCGGCCAAGGCACTCGACGGTCAACCGGCCCAGTTCGCCGATGTGCCGGACTACGAAGTGCGACTGTACGGCATCCCCCTCGAGAACGAAGGTGAGCGCATCGGCACCATCGTGGCAGGGTTGTCCATGGCTTCCTATACCCGCACTCAAAGGACCACTCTGGTAGGCACGGTGGCGTTCACCGCGGTCCTGTTGGTCATCGTGGGATTCGCCGGCCGCTGGGTGCTCAACGCCGCCTTCCGTCCGGTGATGAAGATGACGGCCGAAGCCGAAGCCTGGAGCACTGAGGATCTCGACCGCCGTTTCGAAATGGGGGAGCCCCACGACGAGGTGACCCAGTTGGCGCACACGCTGGACGGAATGCTCGACCGCTTGGCCGCCAGCCTTCGCCGGGAGCAGCGGTTCTCGGCCGAAGTGTCGCACCAGCTGCGGACTCCCGTGGCCAAGATCAAGACCGAGGCCGAACTGGCCCTTCGCCGGGAGCGCGATCCCGAATACTATCAGGAGGCGCTTGGCTCGGTCCTCCACAGCGCCGATCAGATGACCCGTACGGTGGAGGCCTTGCTGGCCGCGGCTCAAGAAGAAGGCAGCCTGGCCCGGGGCCGTGCCGACGTCTGGCAGATCCTGGCGGACGTGGTGAGCTCCATCGGGGTGTTGGCCGACGAGCACGAGGTGGAAGTGAGGGTCCAACCCCCGCCCCGCAATCTGCGCGTGGGAGTGGAGCGCGACATCGCCGTGCAGATCCTCAGGCCGGTCGTGGAGAATGCCTGCCGCTTCGCGCGGGCGGAGGTGCTTCTGGGAGCCGCCCGCAACGGCAAAGAGGTGTACTTCCTCGTGGAGGACGACGGTCCGGGGGTCACGGAGGAGGAGAAAGAGCGCATCTTCGAGCCCGGGGTGCGGGGCAGTGCGTCCGAGAAGAAGAGCGATGGATCCCGAGGCACCGGGTTGGGTCTGCCGCTGGCCAGGCGTCTGGCCCGGGCCGCGTCCGGCGACGTGGACGTCAGGCCGGGGGAGACGGGGGCCCGTTTCGTGGTGCGGCTG
>Ga0209254_10003452_pt1 | contig 14419 bp, 11 predicted proteins | sample FrelakmetDIP11DI_FD_187148 | JGI IMG/M metagenome (GOLD analysis project Ga0209254, IMG submission 187148) | Freshwater lake sediment microbial communities from the University of Notre Dame, USA, for methane emissions studies - DIP11 DI (SPAdes)... | ecosystem: Environmental > Aquatic >...
GCCGGCTACCCGGAACTCTGGGGCAGCGCCCGCCTCTGGCGTGAGGCCCGGGGCAGCGTCGTCCCGTGTCATGCCTGCCGCGTGAAGATCATCGACCAGACCGCGCGCAGTGGGGGCCGGGTCAACCGGTTTTCAGCCGCGCTCGTGGCCCTGGTTAACGGCGCGCACGAGAGCGTGATGATCGAGAACCCCTACGTGGTGCTAACCGAGGAGATGCTCGCGACCCTGGAGGCCGCCGCCCGGCGAGGCGTGCGGGTGTGGATCGGCACCAACAGCTGGATATCGACGGACAGCCCCATTACCCAGGGCTTCTTCCTGGAGGATTGGATGTACATCCTCGCGAGGGTTCCGACGGCCCGGATTTTCGTCACGACCGGACAGGCGCGGCTCCATGCCAAGGTTGCCACCTTTGATGACGACGTCACCTTGGTCAGCACCTACAACTTGGATTTCCTCAGTGGCTTCGTGAATGGCGAGGTGGGCGCGGTGGTGTGGTCGCGCGAGTTCAACCAGGCCGCGAAGGACGCCTTCAGCGCGGACTTTGGCAGGGGAGATCCCGGCGTCGACGGGAAAGCCGGCGTCGAGGAGTACAGGATCTGGCGGAATCCGGATGGTCGGCCCCGGGTGACCAATGGCCAGCTCACTCCGGAGCGCGGCCCCGAGCACCATCTTCCGCTGGGCGTGCAGCAGCAATACCGGCCCTGGCGGCGCCTGTGCAACCTGCTGCGCCTGTTGCCGTGGCTGTGGGACCTGCGGCGGCCGTCCCTGGTGCGCTCCGTCCCACAGCAGTGAATCACCCGCTCAGTCCTTCAGCGTGAACTGCGGTCCCAGGCGGGGTGCCGGCCGTTTCCGGGGCAACAGGTCGATCCAGGGCAACTTCTCGTCCTGCTCCGAGAAGCTCCTGGGCGTAAATTCGTTTGCGCGAAACATGGGATCATCCCTGAAGAGGCCTACCGACTGGTAAACGCGGGCGACCAGCTCGCTGCAGAAGAACCTGTCGTCATTCTCCTTATTCAGGAAGACAGGCAGATCCCAATCCACGACGGCCAGCGCGAGTTCCGGGTCGTAGTAGTCCGGGTAGTGCTTGCCCTGGAACAACCCGTCTCTCGTGAGCTGACGAAACCTGTTCCTCGTGGGGCGGTCAACCCCGATCAGCCGGCGGCAGTCGACCCGTCCGGAACTTGCCAGTCGTGTGTCGAGCGGAACCAGTCGTACGCCCCCATGGGCCTTACTGCAGAGTTCGCAGTCGAAGCTCCTGTCAGGGGTGGCTTCCCACACGAAGGCGCGACTGCCTTTCTTGACGACCACGCCGACGTGGGACCAGCGGGATGCCGTCAAGACCTGGATGGCGCGGCTGACACCGGCACCGGCGAAGAGAAGGACATCGCCGGTGAGGAGCTTGTTTATCCTGCGATTCACCTCGCTCGGAAGAATCGTCCTGAATCCGCTGCTGCTGTCCATCGAGGCCTCCTCAGTTCGAGCGCCGGTTTCTGCTCCCTTGCGGCCGTCCCCTGACGACCTTCAGTACGTCCGCGCCGGCCAGTTCTTCGCGCTCCCGGAGCGCCTTCGCCAGCCGGCGGAGGGTGCTCTGGTGAGTCTTTAGCGTGGCGAGCACGGTGATGTAGCCATCCCGCAGGAGCACATCCGCCTGCTTCAGGTGATCGTCGGTCGTGCGGTTGAGGGCGATCAGGCTGTCCGCCGGGCCGAGGCCATACTCCTGCACCATGCTCAGCGCGATGCTGGTGGCGACCGCGAGGTCGCTGCGCGCCCCCCCGGTGATGCCGTCCGATCCGAACGTAATCTCCTCGGCAGCCCGGCCGGCCATCAGCACCGCAATGTAATCCAGGTATTCCCGGCGGGTCATCAGCACCTGCTGGCGCGGGGCATTGGCGACGAAACCCAATGTGCCGTCCGAGCGCGGCACGATCGATACGAACGCAATGTCCTGACCCTTCGTGGGGCCCAGGCATCGGGCCAGCGCATGCCCCGCCTCGTGCACGGAGATCCGCTCGATCTCGGAGCCAGACAGGCGCGGGGTCGAGGCCGGATCACGGGGCTTGCGGGTCAGCTCCGCGATGAGGTCTGCCTGGCTGATCGGGCGGTTCCCCTTTCTCGCCCGCCGTGCCGCGCCCCGGACCATGCTCTCCACATCGGCGCCCGTCAGCCCGAACGACATCCGCCCTATGACGCGGGTGTCGACGTTTCGCGCCAGCTTGTGTGGCTCCAGATACTGCTCGTAGATCCGCGCCAGCGCGTCGCTCGTCGGGTAAGGGATATTGATCACACGGTCGAGCCGGCCAGCCCGCTTCAGCGCCGGATCAACGCGGGCCTCGAAGTTGGTGGCCGCGATGACGACCACAGGTGCCTCCTCGTCAATGCCCTGCATCTGCTCCAGGACGGTGTTGATGATCTGCGTCCACCACTGGTCATTGGGATCACCACCAAGCCGCTCCCGGTTGCCCAGACTGTCGATCTCGTCGATGAAGAGGATGGCGGGTGCGTAGCGCCGTGCCTCGGCGAAGCTGGCCCGAACCGCCTGGATCGTGGGGCCGAGGTTATTCGCAGTGCTCCAGCTCGTGGCGCTGGCCTGCACGAACTTTACGCCGCAATCCCTCGCGATGGCCCTGGCCAGGGTGGTCTTCCCCGTGCCCGGCGCACCGACGAGGAGTGCTCCCCGGTCGACCTGGGACCAGGGCAGCCGGCCGCTGACGGCGGCTGCGATATCGGCGATCAGGTCCTTCGCGAATGCCCGTGCTTCGCCGAGTCCGTGAAGCTCGTCAAGGCCGGGCCGGTCGTCCGTGTCAACCAGGCGCATGCGGTCCAGCACTTCGCCACGTATGTAAGCCAGCGCCGCCGCGGGAGGCAATTTCAGGCGGACCGGTTGCTCGAAATCCGAGTGCAGTACCTGCCGCACCCAGTCCGTGCCCTCCTTACGCCATTTTGGCGGCAGCGGGGCGCCAAAGATCTCCGCAAAGAGCCTCGCAAACAGGTCTGGGTCGAGGCGCGGCAACCGGAGCGTGACATCCTCGAGCCGCCGGAGGTTTTCCGGAAGATCGGTGAATCGTTCGCAGCCGATGAGCACTGCCGACTCGCTCATGGCGATCGAGTGGGACAGTCGCTCCGAGCCATCCAGGTCCGGGCCCCGGAGGACAACGATACCCGGGCCGGAGGGCACGCGGCCGTCGTCTGCAACCCGCGGCATCCGGTCGCTACCGACTACTCCTTCCACGATCGAGACCACGATCTCTTCGACGAAGGGTATGTCGCTCTCGATCACCGTCACCGGTGAGGAAGTGACCACGAGCTCGGCAAACTGCTCGACCGCCGAGCGGCCCGCCATCGTGCTGTTGAACTGGTCGATCAGCCGGTTGTGCGCTCGTGTGGCGAGGGCCCGTTCGAGCAGCAGCCCCACCAGGACCTGTAAGGGCGGTGGCCTCGGACGAGCGACGGGGGTGGCGGGCGGCGTCTGTGCGGGGGCCGCAACCGTCGAAGGGCGCTGCGGAGACTGGCCGGTTGGAGGCTGTCCTGGATCGGGTCGGTGGGCAAACTTGTGTTTCTCGCAGTAGAGCGACACAACGCCAGCGCCGGAATGATCTGGGACCTCGGGTAGCCGTGTGGACCCCAGGTAACCCACGACCGGCTCGTCGGCGACCATCTCGATCATGCCACTCGCGGGCACGGCAAAGACGACCGACGAGACAGTCTTGCCATAGCCAAGGACAGCCTCGACCAGGAAGCGATCATCCGCATCCTGGCCCTTGGTCTGCAGGGGTTTCAGGAGCGGTGCCAGGCGGGCTGATGCTTTCGCCGCCGGTTGCGGGAAGGGCCTGCTGTGCCCGGAGGGCTCGGTCCTGGGTTCCAGTAGCGTAAAAGCACCATCTTCGCCCCGCACGGCGAAGCAGAAAAGGCGAACATAGTCGGCGACGGTTTCACCGGTGAGCACCAGCCGCTCGAAATCATTCGCGTCGTGTATCGGCGTGCTGGTCCCGTCGAGAACGAGCGCCTTGTCAGCGTAGTCCCAGAGGCAGAAGACATCGAGGGTCTTGCCCTCGACTGCAGCCCTGATCCAGATCAGGCGCAGCTTGTTGTAGAACGACAGCCGTGCGCTTCGGCCCCTGGCCTCGAGTCCCATTGCCCAGGGTCCATCCTCGGCACTGTTGGCCAGCAAGAGGACCTTGCGGGCAACGTCGTTCCCCATCACGTTCCAATCGAGGCGGTCGAGCACTGGGTACTCCTCGGCAGTATCTGGTCAGAACTTGTCCTGCTTGTGCTGAGCCTCGTAGGCGTCGGCAACGGTCGCCACCGACCAGATATAGGTGCCGAACTCCTCGGCATCCAGCGAGTCGAGGAGCACGTCCATGCTCGCGATTACCATCTCCTTGCCCCCCATCGTGGAGAGCCCGTAGCGGGCGAACGGGAAGCGTTCGTTGGCCCGGAGCAGGCCCAAGGCCTGATCCTTGGAAATACCCTTGAGCCATCCGGCATCCAGTTCGACACAGGGCGAGAAAATCGTCACCACGGGACCGCCGTTTCGCGCGTTCATGGTCTTGCGCACCACCACGAGCTGGGAGCGGCCGTTGTCCAGGCCGAAGGTTGATCGGAACATCATCGCCTGTTCATCGATCTGGCCCCTGATCCCGGCGAGCTTGGCCACCTCGGCAATCCTCCTGAGTACTTCGATCTGTCCGGACGTGTCATTCACGTTTCAGTTCCTCCACGGCTCAGGCCGCAATGAATAGGTCGGCGTTGACTTTGAGCTCCGCCGCAATCCCGCGCAGTGCATTGATTTCAGTGTCTGCAAAGTTTTGGTCGGCCCGGGCAATCTGCGTCAGCCCGTCCAGGATCCGCGCAATCTCGCTGGCGGTGAGTTTCTGCTTTCGGCGGCCCATGCATTCCAGGAAGCGCTGCCGGCATTCGTCGGCCGTTGGCTGGCCAGCTGCCAGCGCCTGGGTCAGCTTCGCCGGCGAGGTTACGGACGCCAGCTTCTCGCGCTCCTGGGCGCCTATGTCCCCGTGCGAGAGGGCCATGAACAGGCCGCCCCAGAGGAAGAAGTCGGCGAGGATCGGATCGGGAGCATCGGGCCGCTCACGGGCCAGTGGATCGAGCACCGCCAGCAGCCCGTCGATGACTGGGTCCGCCTGCTGGCGCACGGTCGCCCAGTCGACGTTGCCGGGCCCGTTGCCCAGACCGGAATTCCAGAACTGGCGCAGCGCCCTGATCCGCAGGTGAGGGAGGGGGTGAGTGACCAGGCCGTGCGAGGTGTCGGTCCCCACCTCCAGGACTTCGTTGACGTAGTGGTCCCACTGGGCGTCGAACTCTGCCGGGTCGATGGCCAGGCCGGCCATCGTCAGCCCCGATGCGCACTTGAAGAGGGCCCGGATGGCCACGTCCAGGTCGCCGCAGCAGAGGAGGCCCACCCGGTCCGCAGAAATCTCCTGTGCGCGGCTGAGGGCCAGCAACTGCATGCGTTGCCGGGGGTTAAGCTGGTCGAACACGCGCCGTTCCGCCACGTCATGGTGGCCGTAAGCGGCGTGGCCCAGCTCGTGGCCAATGACGAACAGCAACTCGTCGGCACTGAGGGCGTTGACGGTATCGCCGTGGAGCACGACGAACGTCCGCGATCCGGCACGTGTGACGAAGGCATTGATGCCGGGGCTCGGCACCACATAGGCTTCGACCTCGTCACCGAGACCAGTCCGCTCCCGCAGTGTTTCGAAGGCCTGATGCACGGTCGGGATCAGTCGTGGCGCGATCCGGACGCCCTGGCCCAGCAAGGCGGAGCGGAGCATGTCCTGTCCCCCGGTGACGTCGACGCTGGCAACTTCCTTCTGGATCAGCGGGTCCGAGCGGACGGCAGCCAGCAGGGCGACATCTCCCTGGTAGCGCATCGAGAGAACGGACTGGTCCATGGGTGGACTCTGTAGTTATTGCAACCGTCGCGGCATCGATCGCTGGGCTCGCCGCAGTGCGAATATAGCACCGCTGCCGCGCGGTTGGGCACGCTTGCGGCACAGGACGGCACTCACTCCGGCAACGGGAGCACCATCCTGCCGCCCAGCCACACCGCCACGCCCGTGCAGCGCCGGCACACGCTGAGCTCCAGGCCGGCCACAAGCAGCTCGGTCTGCGCGGGCGCCCAGCGGTCCAGGAACACCTCACCGCCGTTCACCCGGTTCCAGTAGGCCACCTTCTGGTCGCGGACTGCCGGCGGGAACCGGGGGTTCCGTTGCAGCTGTTCCAGGCCCTCGCCGGCGATGCGGAGCGGCATGCCGGCGGGGTTGTTGACCGGCTCGGCGTAGGCATTCAGCCACACCTGGTCGGCCAGCTGGCCGCAGGTGGGGCAGGTGAAGCGGGTCCGGTCGAAAGCGGGTGGCACGGGGGCGTCGCTCGTGGACTGGCTTATGTCGTCGCCTGGGGGGTGGTTCACTCGTGGTCCTTTCCTTGGGCCGCTCCTTGTCCTGAGGCGCCGGCCGGGAGCAGTATGCTGGGGTGGGTTCAGCGTATTCGGGGGAAATCATGCACACAACCACAAAAACCGTGCAGCAGATTCTGTCGCGCAAGACGCATCGGCTCGTGTCCATCGGACCCGACGCCAGCGTGTTCGAGGCGCTCCAGCTGCTGGCGAAGCACGACATCGGCTCCCTGGTCGTCCTCGATGGCGAGCGCCTGACGGGGATCTTCTCCGAGCGCGACTACGCCCGCCAGGTCGTCCTGCTCGGCAAGTCGTCGAAGGAAACCCACGTGCGGGAGATCATGACCCACAAGGTCCTGTGCGTGCGGCCCGACCAGACCGTGGACGAGTGCATGGGCCTGATGACCGCCAAGCGCGTGCGGCACCTGCCCGTCCTCGACCACAAGAAGGTCATCGGCGTGATCTCGATCGGCGACGTGGTCAAGGAAGTGATCTCGGAGCAGCAGGCGATGATCGAGCAGCTGGAGCACTACATCCACTCCTGAGGTGAGTCGTCCCGAATGTCCCTGAACCCGAAAGGCGGCCCAACCGGGCCGCTGCAGTCCCTGCTTGTGACCATAATCTTCGCCGCCGGCTGTGGTGGCCCGGCCGACGGTCCCGGGCCGTCCGCCGCCCCCGCCGCTGCCACGACCGCTGTGACGGGCAAGCAGCTCGTCGACCGCCACTGCATCCGCTGCCACCTGGCGCCGGAGCCGGCGGACCTGGCGAAGGAGTACTGGCCCTACGCGCTCCACTACATGGGCAACTACGTGGGCATGCAGGGCGACGAGTTCGACGATTTCCGGATGGAGGACTTCCCGCCGGAGCTCGAGCCCGTGAAGGACTACACCAAGCGCTACTTCCTCCATGGCAACGACGGCCACTTCCGGGACTTCTATCCCTTCCGCCAGCACATCCCGGCCGTGCCGGAGATGAGCCGCGAGGATTTCCTGAAGATCCGGGAGTACTACGTGGCCAACGCCCGCCCCTGGAAGGAGATGGAACTGCAGGAGCCCAAGGCGCCGCTCGCGAAGCTGTTCCGGCCCGTGGTGCCGAAGCTGGACCTGGAGCCGGACGCGCTGGTGCTCTCCACCCTGGTGGACCCCGTGCGGCAGCGGCTCCACGTCGGACGCACGGTCATTGACGACTGGGTCGGCGGCGGCGAGCGCCGCCCGGGCTTCGACCGGTGGGACGACGTGGCCGTGCTGGACCTGGCCACGGGCAGGCGGCTCGCGACGCAGAAGCTGACGAGCGACCCCATCGATATGGCGCTGACGCCGACCGGGGTGCGGCTCGTTACCCACGGCCGCTTCCCCCTGAGCAAGGTTGGCATCGCCGCGATCACCGACTGGGAGTTCGAGGGCGGCAAGGCGCGGGCCCGCATGCTGGTGAATGGCAAGCAACGCTTCGTGCAGCACCACACGGCCGACATGAACGGTGACGGCCTCGCCGACATCGTGGCCAACGCCTACGGCGACGGGGTGGCCGCGGATGCCCAGGCCATCCTTTCGATCTGGTACCAGACGCCGGAGTTCGCAAAGCAGTGGCCCGGTGCCGCCCCGGAAATTCCGCCCGGGGCGCTGCAGGGGCTCCGCGAGAAGGTGATCGCGGCGGATTCCGGCCTGATCGGCAGCGCCATCGCCGACTTCAACCGGGACGGCCGGCCGGACATCGCGGCGGTCATCGCCCAGGGCCGGCAGGAGCTGATCCTGCTCGTCAACAACGGCGACGAGACCTTCACGCGCCGGGTGCTCGACCGCCACACGCCGTCCTGGGGCGGCAACAGCCTGGACGCGGCCGACTTCGACGGCGATGGCGACCCGGATCTGGTGGTGCTGAACGGCGACAACGTGGCCGGCAACCACATCGGCAAGATCGTCCCCGCGCCGCGGCCCCAGCACGGCATCCGCGTGTTCCGGAATGACGGCGACCTTAAGTTCACGCAGCAGTCCTACTACCGCATGCACGGGGCGATCCGCTCCGTCGTGCGGGACTTCGACGGTGACGGCGACCCGGACATCGCCGCCATCGCGCTGTTCCCCCAGTGGAGCGCGGACGAGCCGGAGACCTTCGTGTATCTCGAGAACAAGGGCGGATTCCGCTTCGAGCCGCAGTCCATCGCCCGGGAATTCTTCAGCGTCTGGTGCTCGATCGAGGCGGCCGATGTGAATGGCGACGGCAGGACGGACCTCGTCCTCGGCCTCGGCAACTTCCCCGAGCTGGTGCCGCCCGACTGGATCACGGGCCACAAGGCCATGCAGGGGCGCGGCGGCAAGGCGCCCAGCGTCATCTTCCTGCTGAACCAGGGCGCCTGAAGCGACGGCGGAGGGGCGCTTGGAATCCATCGTTCACGTGCAAGGCAAGGTCGCGCTCGTCACGGGCGGTGCCATGGGGATCGGCGCGGCCTGCGCCGCGACGCTGGCGGCGCACGGCGCGCGGGTGATCGTCGCGGACATCGCCGAGCGCGAGGCGCGGGCAGTGGTCGAGGAGATCACCCGCGACGGCGGCCTGGCCGAGAGCGTGCACCTCGACGTGACCCGGGAGGCGGACTGGCGCCGGGTCGTGGACGGCGCCGTCGCCCGGCATGGCGGCCTGGACGTGCTGGTGAACAACGCCGGCATCGCGGTGGTCCACTCGCTGCTGGACACCACGCTGGACGAGTGGCGCCGGGTGCACGCGGTGAATCTGGACGGCGTGTTCCTCGGCACGCGGCACGCGGTGGAGGTGATGCGGCCCGGCGGCCGGGGCGGCCGGGGCAGCGGCCGCGGCGGCTCGATCATCAACCTGTCGTCCGTCGGCGGCCTCATCGGCGCGGAGGGCCTGTCGGCCTACTGCTCGACCAAGGGCGGCGTACGCCTCTTTACCAAGAGCGTGGCCATCGAGGTGGGCAAGGCCGGCTACGGCATCCGGGTGAATTCCGTGCACCCGGGCAATACCGACACGCCCATGTTCCGGAAGGAACTGAAGGACATGGTCGACAAGGGCATGGCCCGCAGCCTGGAGGAGGCCCTGCAGTACTACATGAAGATGCAGGCGCTGCCGGAGATCGGCCAGCCCCGGGACGTGGCCGCGATGGTGCTCTTCCTCGCGTCGGACGCGGCCCGGTTCGTCACCGGCGCCGAGTTCGTCGTCGACGGTGGCCTCACGGCCCAGTAGCCCGCATGCCCAAGGCCCCCCAGTTCGACGATCGCCTGCCCACGACGCTGCTGTTCTCGCTGCTGTACCCGATCGGCCCCGCCGCCATCGTGCTGATGCCGATGATCGTCGGCGGGCTGATCGACGGCTACGGCTACACGGACCAGCAGGCTGCCAACATTGCGGCGCTGGAGGGGATGGGCCTGGTGGTTTCCTCGGTGGCTGCCGCGCTCTGGATCCGCAGGGTCTCCTGGGTGCGGGTGCTGCTGCTGGCGTTCCTGGCCTACGGCGCACTGAATGCCCTGAGCGCGAACCTGGTGACTTACGAGCCGCTGCTCGTCGTGCGCTTCCTCACGGGCCTCGCGGGCGGCAGCCTCTTTGCCGTATCCGTGGCGGCGCTGGGCGACAACACGGAGCCGGACCGGGCCTTCGGTTTCGCCCAGGCGGTGCAGGGCGTGCTGATGCTGGCGGCGTTCGCCGCGTCCCCCTGGCTGCTGGAGGCCTGGGGAGTGCGCTCCCTCTACTACCTGCTCGGCGCGGCGTCGCTACTGATGCTGCTCACCCTGCGCCGGTTCCCCGACCGCGGGCGGGTGCGGGCCGGACCGGCGGCCGCAGGGATGCAGGGGCCCCGGCACACCGGCCTCATCGGGCTCGGGCTTGCCGCCAGCGTCATCTACTTCGTCAACGTCTTCGGTTTCTGGGCCTTCGTGGAGCGCATCGGCCAAGCGGCCGAGCTGCCCACCGGGACCATCGGCCTCGCGCTCGGCGTGTCCCAGGTCCTGGCCATCGCCGGCGCGCTGGCCGCCGCCTGGGCCAGCGACCGCTACGGCCGCTACTGGCCGTTGCTGATCGTCCTGATCGGCCAGGCCCTGGCGCTCTTCGCCCTGCTGGGGCCGTTCGGCTCCGTCGCCTACTTCATCGCCACCGGGGCCTACCAGGCACTCTTTATCGTCGCGGTGTCCTACCAGATGGGTGCCATCGCCAAGCTGGACGTGCGCGGCCGGTACCTCGTGATGATGACCGCGGCGCAGGGGCTCGGCGCCGCGATTGGCCCGGCCGTGGCCGCCGGACTGATCCGCGGCAACGACTACGGCGCGATCATCCTGATGGCGGGGCTGGCCTGCCTCGTCAGCACGCTGCTCTTCGTCGTCATCATCTGGCGCAGCCGGGGAGTCGACGCTGCCGCAGCCCGGCCTGTAGTATCCAATGCCCATGCCCCCTGAGACAGCACCAAGACCCGTAGCCCCCTACCTGGCCCTGGGCCTGTCCACGGTCATCTACGGCATCTCCGCGCGGAAGCAGATCCGGCACAACCTCGAGACCATCGAAGAGGCGATCCACGCCGGCATCGCGATGGTCAACATCAACATGCCGGTGAAGATCATCGCGCTGGCGGAGGGCGCGCTCACCGGCTTCACCGACGAGATCTTCGACCTGCCCCACGAAGTCGCGGCCCGGGACCTGTTCATCGACATCCCCGGCGAGGAGACCGGGTACCTGGGCCGGCTGGCGAAGCTCTACGACACCTACATCATCGGCCAGTGCAAGGCGCGCTGGCCCGAGGTGATGAAGGACCGCTACTTCAACACCGTGTTCGTCATCGCGCCCAGCGGCGAGGTGGTGCACAAGGCGGCCAAGAACCACGTCTGGTGCCGGGAGCACTCCTGCACGCCCCACGATGTCTACGACCGCTGGGTCGAGCTCTTCGGCGACGGCATCGAGGCCTTCTACCCCGTGCTGAAGACCGACGACATCGGCAACATCGGCACCATCTGCTGCAGCGACGGCGAATACCCCGAGGCCGTGCGGGCCCTGGCCTTCAACGGCGCCGAGGTGGTGTACCGGCCCAGCGAGGCCACGCCCATGACCACGGCGGGCTACCCCGGCGGCGGCACCTGGCTGATCCAGAACCAGGGCCACGCGGAGTTCAATTCCGTCTACATGCTGTGCCCGAACGCGGGGCCGGTATACGTGGGCGCCACGTCGAAGCACCCGGTGGACATTGCCGGCGGCAGCGCCCACATCGTGGACTACCGCGGGCAGGTCATGTCCTACAGCGCGTCGACGAACAACACCATCGTCGCGGCCACCATCGACGTGGAGGCCCTGCGCAATTTCCGCGCGATGAGCCTCAACAACAACTGGCTGAAGGACCTGCGCGTGGAGCTGTTCAAGCGCATGTACGAGGAGCCGATTCATCCGAAGAACCTCGCGATGAAGCACGCGCCCCGGCCCAACGTGGAGATCGACGAGGTCTACCGGGCGAACATCCGGCGCCTGCAGGAGCGGGGCACGTGGACGAAGCCCGCGTACCCGCACCCGGGCAGCCGCTACCAGCCGTCGGGTGACGACGGGGCGACCTGGGACGAGATAAAGCAGCGCCTCTGGGGCCCGTGGCTCTAAAAAGGTACCGGACACTTAGTTTTGTTAGTTTTGGGGGAGAGCATGCGTTACTCGGCTTCGATGATGGCGGCGATGGCAATGGTGCTGCTCGCCGCGGACCTGGCGGCAGCCGACGGGCTGGACGAGATCGTCGTCACGGCCCAGCGCCGCGAGCAGAACCTGCAGGACGTCGGCATCTCGGTGACGGCCTTCAGCAGCGACCAGGTCCGGAACATGGGCATCACGAATACCACGGACGTGGCCCAGATGACGCCCAACCTCAACTTCACCACGCCCCAGGCCGCGGGGAGCCAGATCAACTTCTTCCTGCGCGGCGTCGGCCTGAACGACTTCGCCGACGCCCAGGAAAACCCGGTGGCCGTCTACGTGGATGACGTCTACAAGCCGGCGATGGGCGGCCTCTCGCTGCAGTTGTTCGACGTGGAGCGGATCGAGGTGCTGCGCGGGCCCCAGGGCGCGCTCTTTGGCCGCAATTCCACGGGCGGCGTGATCCACTACGTCACGAAGCGCCCCGGCGAGGCGTTCGACGCCTACGCCGACGTGTCCTACGGCGACTACAGCCAGGTGAAGGCCGAGGGCGCCGTCGGCGGGCAGCTGAAGGACGGCGTGATGGGGCGCCTCTCCGTCGCCTACGACAACCACGACGGCTACACCGACAACCGCACGCCCGGCGTCCAGGACTACAACGAGACCGACGCGATCGCGGGCCGCGTGCAGCTGCTCGTGGACCTCTCCGACACGGCCGCAGTCCTCGTGAGCGGCAACTACTCAAACAACGAGGCGGCGGTCGGCGCCTGGCAGCACGAGTCGACCAAGGTGATCGACGGCGGCAACACGAGCGTGGCGCTGGCACCCGATGAGAGCTTCTGGTGCGCACCGCCGGACGAGTGCCCCGGCCTGGACGCCTTCGGCTACGCGGACACGGACGGCGATCCCTGGGCTGGCGACTACGACCGCCCGGGCCGGGTCGAGGTGACCAACCGGTCGCTCCAGGCCAATGTCACCTGGGCAATGGGCGAGCTCGATTTCACCTCGATCACGGCCTACACGGGTGTCGAACGCCTCCAGCAGGAGGACGCGGACATGAACCCGTTCCTGGGCTCGGGCCAGGACCTGTCCTTCATCGCCCCGACCTTCGCCGCCGACACGGACACCATCTCCCAGGAGTTCCGGGTGGCCGGGGAGATGGAACGGGTCCGGTGGCTGGCCGGCGCCTATTACTTCGACAACGAGGTGAACGGCAACTACACGCTGAACACCGACGCCATCGGCTTCGTGCGGATGGACGCCCGCTACACCCAGCAGACCGACTCCATCGACCTCTTCGGGCAGGTGGAGTACGACCTTGCCGACAGCCTCACGCTGATCGCGGGGCTGCGCTGGACCAGCGAGGACAAGAAGCTGGATTTCCGCAACGTGGACAGCTCCGGCATCACCGCCTTCTGCAGCACCGAACCCGATCCCCAGGCCGGGGGCTGCTTCAACCCCGCCCCGACGCCGCTCAGCCCGTACCGGCCCACGCCGGACACCATGATCCTGTTCAACACCTCCACGGTCGGCGGCGTGGCGGAGCAGGACGACAGCTACGTCACCGGCCGGCTGCAGCTGAACTGGAGCATCACCGACGACCTGCTGCTCTACGGCTCCTATTCCCGGGGCAAGAAGTCGGCCGGCTTCAACAACGGCTTCCTGGACACTACCCAGGTGTTCGGCAACAACCCGATCGAGACCATTCCCTTCGACTCGGAGACGCTGGACGCCTACGAGGTCGGCCTGAAGTCCACGGTGCTGTCCGACACCACCCGCCTGAACGCGTCGTTGTTCTACTACGACTACCAGGACTTCCAGACCTTCCAGTGGCTGATCCTGAACCAGGTGATCTTTAACGCGGACGCGGAGGTCTATGGCGGCGAGCTGGAGATCGAGACCCGGCCGATCGACGGGTTGACCCTGCAGCTCGGCGTCGGCGCCATGGACGCCACGGCGAAGGACATTCCCACGGTCACGGGCGACACCGTGCGCGACCGGGAGATGGTCGGTGCCCCCGAGCTCAGCGTGAGCGCCCTGGCCCGCTACGAGTGGCCGGCCTTCGGCGGCACGCTGGCCGTGCAGGGCTGGGGCACCGTGCAGGACGAAATCTGGTACGACATCCAGAACCACCCGATCTCCCGGGAAGACGGGTATACGGTGGTCAACTTCCGGGGCTCGTACACCGCGGGCGACGGCGCGTGGGAGGTCTACGGCTTCCTGAACAACGCGTTCGAGGAGGAGTACAAGGTGTACACCTTCGACTTCAGCAGCCTGTTCGGCTTCAACCAGCAGGCCTACGGGCCGCCGCGCTGGTGGGGCGTGGGCGCCCGAGTGAACTTCGGGGCGGCGAAGTAGGAGCGGCTTCAGCCGCGATCGTCGCTCCGTAGCCCGCGGCATGCC
>Ga0209254_10003453_pt1 | contig 14412 bp, 13 predicted proteins | sample FrelakmetDIP11DI_FD_187148 | JGI IMG/M metagenome (GOLD analysis project Ga0209254, IMG submission 187148) | Freshwater lake sediment microbial communities from the University of Notre Dame, USA, for methane emissions studies - DIP11 DI (SPAdes)... | ecosystem: Environmental > Aquatic >...
TTACGCCTTTACCAGTCGCCTTGGCCTGGGCGGCTCCAGCGTTGATAACACCCATGTCCCACTGGCAGGGCGACAGCTGATCCGGCCCGGCCGTTCCCGGGTAGGACGTAATGCACCGCGCCTTCGCAGTGTCTCCATCGATAACTGCTGTGTTTCCTGCCGACGCTCCCTGAACGAGCACGACGAGCATCAGTGCGACCAGAGCTGCACACACAGCACCAACAAGCATTTTGTTCCGCATGATGTTTTCTCCCGTAGGCTGAATGAAACTATGGCGATGCAAAATGAGCATTAGCGCAGAAGCGGGTATGCTTCGACATTCTGCATCGGGGTCCCGATTCGATAACGGCATGCTGTCAACTTCGCCGATCATGTTCGTTCCTCGCTGACGATCACCTCCCTCCAGGTTTAACACCGTGGTCCATCAGTTAGCCCTGCACGCTGCACCGATCTTGGCCGAGAAACCCGCGGCGCAGGAGCGATCTCTGTGTGAAATCGCTCCTGCGCGCGGTGACTAGGCCATACAACCGCAGGCTGCCCCAGCGGGCTGAAGGTGGCTTTGGCGCTATTTAGGCTTTGCCGCGCAGCCCGGCAGCTTGAAAGCGCCGATGCGCGTCTGCCAACCGGCGGTGCTGGATTGCTGCCCAGCCAGAGTGTAATACTCGTTGACGTACCAGAACGTGCAGTCATCAACCGGATCGACGTTCATCGAAGTGTAGTCGCCCCAGCGGGAGTTCGTCGTCCGCTGCACGCCCGTGCCGTTGATGATAGTCCCTTCACTAAGGGTCATCTGGCCCAGCGGATCGCCTTTGAGCCGGCCAGTGTAGCGGATGCCCGGATAGACATCCACACCGTTGACCACGCTGTAGCCAAGCGCCATGTTGCCCTGCCGATCCTGAGCGACGCTGCCCATCCAGCGATGCACGCTATCCGGTGAATAGGTGCCCTGCTGGTAGACAGAGTATTCCGAAGGGCTGTTGGGCTGGGGATTGGGGAAGGTCCGTCGGATCTCGTACCAGCGCATGCCGGCTACACCGGGAGCGGCTTCAACAGACTGGGCGGTCACCAACGCTTCGTAAGTCCCGAAGTTGCGATAGGCGAGTCGCCAGGTCGGCCTTTGACGATAGGACAGGATGTCAAGGTACTGGCTTCCGTTGGTGATTCCCGGCTGTGGCAGGCAGTCTCGGCTGTTCGGTGGTAACGTGCCAGGGACAACACCGCATGGGAAGATCGAGTCGAAGGAGGCAACCGGCAGCTGCGTCGCAAGGGCTAACGAAGCGACCGGGTTGGCCTGCCATTGCACCTTCAATTCGAAGATATTGAGCGCATCGAAGGTTCCACCATAGCCACCGCCGTCATCCTGTGTGCCGACGATCGGCGCGGCCACGCGGTCGATCGGCCGGCGCGTGCCATCGATGTCGGGCGGGAGCAGGCCGTCACCGATCAGGTTGAGGTCTACCTCATTCGAGTCGAGGAAGAACTGCACCGCGCGGGCTTTTGGATTGCCGGCGAGCATCTTGTTCTTCTCCAGTGCGTAGACGCTGATCCCATACCCAGTGACATCCCCGAAATCGCGGGTGGTCATGATATACGAGTTGGTCCACACGCCGTACTTGGGATAGTCGGGGAAGAAGGTTCCGCCCGGCAACTCCGGATCGGGCTGAGTAACGAAGGCATAGCGGTAGTATGCGCCGGTCGGGTCGCCGGTCTGCGAGATTGCGACGCAGTCGTAGTACTTCGGGCCGCGCGTGGTGAACTGGCTGAGGAGCCAGCGATCCTCAAGCTGGTCGTACAGCACAACCGGATCGCCGGAAGGATCAGTGCAATCTTCGATCGCGAAACCCTCCCACACCGAGCCGATCGGCAGCGGGCCTAGCAGCAGGTTTCCCTGCTTGTCGTAGACGGCCCAGGCCAGGTTGATCATTTCGACGTAGTGGTTCGGGCCAACATCGCCCATCGGATCGGGCGGGTTGACGCGGAACCCGAAGAGATTGAAGTTATCCTGGTTGCTAATCCCTTCAAAGTTGGCAAGGGGAGCGGGAATCGCAGCGGCAGCATTTACTGCCGCGGCGCGCAGCGCCCCGGCGCCCTGGATGGCTCCGTCGCCGGAAAAACCGCGATCGGCTGCGACCGGGCCGCGATCGGGACGAATGTCACGCGGCTCTTCGTCTGAAGCCGCGCTTTGAGCTGCTCGCGGGGCGGCGTTGCGCGCCATGTCGCGCAGGGCAGGCGTCTTGTCAAACGCAACGGCTGCCGAGAATTTGGGAACCGGCGACTTGGCCAGTGGCGCGGCGCTAACCGATAGGACGACCACGACACTGACTAGAAGAACGAGAACCACAACAGAAATCAAAATCTTGTGAGACTTCATGGTTATCTCCTTGTGAAGGTTTTGAATCGGTATTGCTGCGAATGATGAGAGTTGCGATGAAGTTATGGGATAGCAACCACCTCCTTTGTCGCGCCGATCAGCGCATGCTTCCGGCCAACTAGATTGGGACAAAGAGCCATTAGGCGTTGGCTCTGATGACGAAAACAGCGTGGCTTGCTGGGCCAGTTTCCGATCCCATGCAGAGCCGCTTTCGGCGCATTGACTTGCGTGTGGACATAGAATCCATCATGGCCTATGTCGCCCTGGCATGTTGTCCGACCACAAGAATGCTGGTTCAACTTGAAGGGACTTGTGAACAATTTCCGCATGCGCTGTAATACGCATTCACAGCAAACGTGTCTTTATTGGTCTTAAGTGATATGGATGATCGTTCAATAGATCAAAGAGAGGGAACCAGGCGATGCGACAAAACTACTCCGCACACATATTATACCGTTGAAAGAGGGAGATCGGCACTCACTGGAGGTAAGGGTTTTGTGGAAATTCAGTGCATTTTGCGCAAGGAGCATGAAGATGCGCGGCTTCGGTCAGCAATTTTGACTGAAGCCGCACCAGTTTTGCAGAGATGCGTCTACGATTCTGTGCCCAGGCGCGATCGTTCTTCTTCCACGATCCTCTCATCGAGCTTCTTGAAGAGCGGCGCCACCGGCCCGAACTTTTGTCCGATCGGCAGTGAGCTGGACTGCCAGCGCACGTCGATCGCAGAAGCATCGTACGTCAGGGCGCGATGCGTGAGCGCGCTTTCCTGATACTCGTTGATGATCTGTGTGCCGAAGAGATCGCCGCCATAGCCCAACATGGTGTGCAGGCGCTGGCACGTGAAGGGGAGGAAAGGTGCGAACATGACCTTGAGCGAATCAATCGCGCGCAGCGTAACGTACAGCGTCGTCGCCGTGCGTTCCCGATCGGTCTTGATGGAGAACCACGGCGCTTTTTCGTCGACGTACTTGTTGACGTCGCGCGCGAGGGCCATGATGTCGCCCAGCGCCGCCTTGAACTTGCACAGATTGATCTGTTCCCCGATCGGCTCAAATGCCCGATCGATCTGCGCCAGCAATTGCGTATCGATCTCGTCCAGCGGGCCGGGCTGCGGCACCTCACCGTCGAAGTGCTTGACGGTGAGCGACACGCTGCGATTGACTAGGTTGCCCCACGTGGCTACTAGCTCGTCGTTGTTGCGCCGCCAGTAATCGCCCCAACTCCAGTCGGTGTCCTTGCTTTCCGGCATCTGCACGGTGAGGTAATAGCGCAGCGGATCGGGATCGTAGCGGGTCAAGTAGTCCAGGCCCCACACGCCCCAGTTGCGCGAGCCGGAGATCTTCTTACCTTCCATGTTCATGAATTCGTTAGCCGGCACGTCATAGGGCAGGTTCAGCGCCTCATCGTCGGGGCCGGCATACAGCTTGCCCGCGCCGAGCAACTGCCCCGGCCAGAATACCGTGTGAAATGGAATGTTGTCCTTGCCGATGAAATAGTACGTGCGCGCCTCAGGTTCGTACCACCATTGCTTCCAGGCATCGGGTTGACCGTTGTTCCTGGCCCACTCGATCGAGGCGGAGAGATAACCGATGACCGCTTCAAACCAGACGTACAGGCATTTGCCCGGCCAACCCTCGATCGGCACTGGAATGCCCCAGTCGAGATCGCGGGTGATGGGGCGCCCGCGCAGTTCGGCGACGATGTTGCGGGTGAACGACAGCACGTTCGATCGCCAGAAATCCTTATCGCGACTGAGATAGTCCTGAATCGCCGGGGCGAGCTGGCCGTAATCGAGAAAGAAATGCTCGGTCTCGCGCACGATGGGACGCGAACCGTCGATCTTGGAGCGCGGATTGATCAACTGGGCGGCATCCAGCACGTTGCCGCAGTTGTCGCACTGATCGCCGCGTGCGTCAGGATAATGGCAGATGTAGCATTCGCCTTCGACATAGCGATCGGGCAGGAAGCGCTTTGCCGCTTCCGAGTATAGCATTTGCTGCTTTTCCCGATAGAGGTAACCATTCTTCAGCAGGGCCTGGAATATGTCTTGCGATACTTTGAAATGATTCTCGGTGTGCGTGCTGGTGAACAGATCAAACGAGATGCCCAGCTGCACAAACAAGTCGAGAAAGCGCTGCTGAAAACGCTCATACACGGCCAACGGGGTAGTGTGTTCTGCGTCGGCACGTATCGTCACCGGGGTACCATGCGAATCCGTGCCGGAGACCATCAGCACGTGGTTGCCGCGCAGGCGTTGATACCGCGCGAAGATGTCGGCGGGCAAATGCGATCCGACGATGTTGCCCACGTGAATATCGGCATTAGCGTACGGCCAGGCCACACAGACTAGGATGCTTTTCGACATGATGATTTCTCCTGAACTCGCCGCGATTGTACCATAGGAAAACGCGACCGCTGAAACAAAACCGCCAGCGCGAGGCTGGCGGTTGGCAGTTACGGCACGGCGCAGTCACCGTTCAGCGAGAAGCCCCGCTTCTCGTCGAGCACGTTTTGCTGCACATGGGCATCATGTTGTGTATCATGCGGCGCTTGTGCCTCAGCTCAAGTAGTCGCGCAGCTGGCGCGATCGGCACGGATGACGCAGGCGGCGCAGGGCCTGGCTCTCGATTTGGCGGATGCGCTCGCGTGTGAGTCCGAACTTCTGGCCCACTTCCTTGAGCGTATACGCGCGCCCGTTGACCAGACCGAAACGCAGCCGCAGAATGTTGGCTTCTCGCGGGCTCAAGGTGCTTAACACCTCTTCGACTTTGTCGCGCAGCATATTGTTGTACGCGACCTGCGCCGGCGAGGGCGTGGTGTCATCCTCGATGAACGACGCCAGTTCATTGTCATCTTCCTCGCCGACTGGCTGCTCCAGCGACAACGGCTGCCACGACGCCTTTAACATCCATTGCACTTTGCGCGTGTCAACGTTGAGCTCGTCTGCGATTTCTTCGGCGGTGGCTTGTTGGCCATTGGTCTGCTCGATCTGGCGCGCCACTTGATAGAGGCGGCGCAGTCGATCGCTCATGTAAACGGGCAGGCGGATGGTGCGCGCCTGATCGGCAATGGCGCGGGTAATCGTCTGGCGAATCCACCAGGTGGCATAGGTGCTGAAGCGAAAGCCCCGCGTGTAATCGTATTTCTCGACGGCCTTCATCAGCCCCAGATTGCCTTCCTGAATCAAATCGAGGAAAGGCACCCCCTGGCCCATGTAGCGCTTGGCAATGCTCACCACCAGGCGCGTGTTTGCTTTGATGAGATGCTCGCGGGCCAGAATTCCTTGTTCGACCTGACCTTGCAGTCGCTCACGGCGCTGGCGGTTTTTCACTGTTTGGCTGAGGATCTTCAGGGCCGCGCGGCCCTTCACAATCTGCTTGGCGATGCGCACTTCTTCTTCGCAGGATAACAGTGGTACACGCGTCATTTCCTTCAAATAGAGGCCCACCGTATCATCGCTGCCGACCGCGGCCATATCCAGATCGTCGTCATCGCCCAGCAGGGATTCCAGCCCGTCGTCGTCTTCGTCAAAGTCTGCGTCGAGGTCGTCAAACATGACCTGATCGTCGGGCGCGGCCTTGGCATTGTATACATCAATCCCGGCTTCCTGAAAGTGCAGCACGATTTCTTCCAGCCGATCAGTTAGCTCGGCTCCATCGGGCATGGCTTCCAGGATTTCATCCGTCAGCAGGTAGCCCTGGACCTCGGCCTTTTCCATTAACTCCACGAGCAGAAGTTCCATTGCCTTGTCGCCATTGTTTTGTGCCATGCGTGCGCCTCCGCCACTACAGTAGTTTCTTCAAGTCTGCCAGTCGAGGATCGATTTCTTCGGTGCTGCAGTTGCATGGACCTTCATTCAAGTTATAGCCGCAAATGGTGCACAGACCTTGGCAATCGGGCCGGCATAAGGAATGCATGGGCAAGGTGAGCATGATTTGCTCGCGCAACGGCTGTCGCAGATCCAGCCAACCTTCGTCGATGAAGTAAATGGGATCAGTCGCAGCCGAAAAGGCAAACATCTCCTCCATCAGCACATTCAGCGCCAGATGGAATGGTTCAAGGCAACGCACACATTCGGCTTCCAGTTCTGTGGAGAATTGTCCCTTAATCAAGACACCGCGGTTGGTTCGTGTGAGAAGGAGCTGACCGCGGACGTAGTCGACTTTCAGGTCACCCAGAGTTTGATGGACTTCATCAATGTCCAAACCCAGTGTGGCCCCCACTTCCGGCTTAAGGAGCAGGGAGACGTTGTACTTGAGCAAGTTCGTCAGCGGATGCCGCTGTGAGTTAACGCTTCCGTTCGACGATACAACACGACCACAATCCGCAATTTTTGGGGAAAGATCAGTTAAATGACAGTGAAATTTTATCATAAGGTCAGCTTACTGTCAAGTAGCACACGTAAGCGGATAAAGAATTTACATAAGTATGAAAACAGCCATAATAATGAGCGATCTTGTCAGAACTGCCAACCCTTGCTATAGTCACCTGAGAATTCTCAGGAGTTTCACATGCGCTTACTTGTTGCCACAACGAATCTTGGCAAGGTTCGAGAATATCAGCAGCTGCTGGACGGTCTCACTTGCGAACTGGTTAACCTGTTTGAGGTTGGCATCACGCAGGAAGTGGCTGAGACCGGAACGACCTACGCGGAAAACGCCGTACTTAAGGCGCGTGAATACGCCGCGCTGAGTGGCTTGTTGACATTGGCGGACGATTCGGGTCTAGAGGTTGATGCTCTCGATGGACGACCGGGCGTTCATTCGGCTCGTTATGCCCCCGATAGTCCCGCACGCATCCGAAAGCTGTTGGCGGAAATGCAGAACATCCCGGCCGAGCAACGTCGGGCGCGTTTCCAGTGCGTGATCGCTCTAGCTTGGCCCAACAGCCGAGTGGAAATCACCTCGGGGACATGCGAGGGGCGGATTACAACAGACGCACGAGGCACGAATGGCTTTGGGTTTGACCCCGTGTTCTCTGTCCCTGAATATGGCATGACGATGGCGGAATTGCCCGATAAGATTAAGAACCTGCTTAGCCATCGCGCCCGGGCGGCGCAAAAAATGCGCCCTGTCTTGGAGCGCATTCTGAGGGATGCGTAGCTCTCACGCTATGCCGTTTTCTTGCAAGAAATCTGTGACGGCTTGCGTCACGATTCCTGCTGCCTCCAGCATGACCATGTGGCCAGCTTCAGGCACCACATTCAAGCGCGCCTGAGGGATATGCTCGGCGAGAAAGGTGGCGTGTTTCAACGGTGCCATTTGGTCAGCTTCACCAGCCACAATCAGCGTTGGCACCATCATGGCCTTCAATTGCTCCCGCACATCGAAGGCACCGCAGGCAAGATAATCGTTGAGCAATACCGCGGGGGTGGTTGCCAGTAATTGCTGTTTACCCAACCGTTTGAGTTCTTCCGGCGCTATTGGCCCCCATTCCCATTGGCTGACGAGATCAACCGCCGCGGGGAAGTTGTTGTGCGCCAGTCCCAGCAGCTGTGGTGCAACTCGCAGCCTGGCGCCGGTGGCGACCAGCACCAGGGCGATTATTCGATCGGGATGGGTGAGAGCCAACTGCTGAGCAATCGCCCCGCCCATCGAATGGCCGATGAAAACGGCCGCCGATATGCGCAACGCGTCGAGGAATTCCACCAGCCACTCAACGTAGTCCGCGATCGTGCTGCGTCCCGTCCCCGATGATTTGCCATGTCCCGGCAGATCGATGGCGTACACGATCGTCCCTGGCAGCCGCCGCAAACCAATCGGCCATACCAGGTGATTCTCGCCTGCGCCGTGAATCAACAGCAGCGGCACACCACCCGCTCGATTGCGGTGGAGTGCGTAATAGATTCGTTCGCCGCTGAGATCGAGATAAGGCATGATCGAAAACGGGATGGTTCATCGGATCCATCCCGTCTCCCGTGTTACTCAAGATTCGATAGATACTTGTCGGCTTCCAGGGCGGCCATGCAGCCGAATCCTGCTGACACAATCGCCTGCCGGAAACGCTTGTCGTGCGCTTCTCCGGCGGCAAACACGCCGGGCACATTAGTATGCAAAAACGGATCGACAACCAGATAACCTTCGTGATCCATTTCCAATTGGCCCTTGAACAAGGACGTGTTGGGCAGGTGGCCGACGTAGACGAACAGGCCATCCACCCTGGCCTCGCTGGTTTCACCCGTGAGCGTATCTTTTAAGGTGACCTGCTTAAGCGAGCCATCACCATTGATCTGCGTCACGACCTTGTTCCAGAGAAACCTCATCTTTTCATTGCGTTGCGCCTTCTCCACTAAGGCCGGTCCTGCCCGCAGCTGATCGCGGCGATGGACGACTGTGACCTGGCTGCCGAACTTGGTCAGAAATAGGCCTTCCTGCAAGGCGCTGTCGCCTCCACCCACCACCATAATTTCCTTGCCCCGGAAGAAAAAGCCGTCGCAGGTAGCGCAGTAACTGACCCCGCGCCCCGTCAACTCTAGCTCGCCCGGCACGCCAAGTTTGCGCGGGCTGGCGCCGGTGGCAATGATCAACGCTTTCGTCTCGTAGGTGGTCGTGTGGGTCTTCAACATGATCGGCTGGCGCTTAAGATCGACCTCGATGACTTCGTCGTATTCCAGCCGCGTGCCAAAACGCTCGGCCTGCTGCTTCATCTGCTCGGTCAGCTCCGGGCCTTGCAAGCCGTTGGGAAAACCGGGATAGTTCTCAACCTCGGTTGTGGTGGCGATCTGCCCGCCGAATTCATTGCCGGTGATAACCAGCGGATTCAAGCTGGCGCGTGCCGCGTAGATGGCGGCGGTAAGCCCTGCGCAACCGGAACCCAGGATAATGACGTCTTCCATAACTTATCTCCGTTCGTAGTGTCGCTACCAGGATCATTGTACTGCCGAGAAGCACAATCGGCAACTGTTCGCATAAAATAACAAACCCCGATCGCGTGATCGGGGCTTGTTGGGTTGACGTCGAAGTTTGTTGATTAAACCGGTCGGACGTCGGCGGCCTGCAGGCCCTTGGGGCCTTGTTGTACGGTGAACTCCACCTGCTGGCCCTCGTCGAGGTTGCGGAAACCCTCGCCTTGAATGGCCGAGTAGTGGACAAACACGTCCGGTCCGTTGGGTTGCGTGATAAACCCGTAGCCCTTTGTCCGGCTGAACCACTTCACCGTACCCTGAATACGATCGCTCATGAAAATGGACTCCTTTCGTCCCCACGAAGTTTCTGTAGGGCAGAGCGTCCTTCGCGACGACTGCTGGTCTAGTGCCGCGCCTTCGCCGCTCTGAAACAACTGCCGCGTCCTACGGGGCGAGATGTTACCACCCCCCCCTTATCCTGTCAAATTTTCGGTTTGATTCGAGTGTGTAAAATTGCACACAATTGGATCAAACGATGTATTCGCAAATGAGAATGGCTACTTGGCCGTGATGACTAGCCGATTGAGTGTATCGATCAATTGCGTCAACGCGGCTGGTGCAGTCGGTGCCGCATCAATGGTGCGCACCGTCCTGGATTGTCCGCCCAGGGTCACGGTGATTTCATACAAATATCGATCGCAGCAAGTATCTTTGGGCACGTAGGAATTCTCCAGCGACATGAAGTTCGCAACGCGTACCGCAGCGGTCAGTTCAGCCATTTGTGTAGCAGTTAACTGCTCGGGCGTGCCGGTCGTTTGACCTTGATGTGACACCGTGCCATCTGCTGCCATTGACCACGTATCGTCTGCCCCGGCAAAGCCGCCGCTGCGGTGATACACAACAGAAAGTTCCTGCGATATCGTCGCTGTCATAGACGGCGAGGCCGGTGGTGAGGGGCTGCGCGTGATACTTGGTGCAGGCGCAGTCGTCGGCGCGCAGGCAACCAATGTCAACGCTAGGGCAATGCTTATCAACAGAAGACTTTTAGCCATGATCTGTTTCTGGGCTGCAAAAAAGCGGCAGCCAGCAAATGAACTTATTGCTGACCGCTGCCTAGCAGACAACTGTGCGCCTAGCTGACCAGCTGCACGCTGCTCACGGTCGATGGGAACAAAGACGCGATATTGTCGGCGTTGATGTCAAACAAGGCTTCAGGTGCAAGCATCGCGCCGCCAGAACGGATGACCCTGCCGTTGGTCATCGCGCCGGTCACGCCATCGAATTCGGCCACGGCGGTTTTGTTCTTGGGACGCCACGCTAGCTCAAAGGCGTACACCGGCCGGAAGTACAGATCGCACGTTTCGATGGTCGTGCCTTCTTCCAGCATCTTGTCAGCCTGAACTTGTTTGGCCATCGTTGCCAGCAGTGTGCGCAGAACCTGGGAGGTCGTCATCTGCGGAGTGACGACCAGCGCGCCTTCGGCGGACAATGCCCCCAAATCCGTCAACTCGGTTTTGTCTTTCCTCACATAGTCAGCCCCAGCCTGCACCGCTTGTCCTGTGACTACATCCAGAAAGCGTTCTTGCCGATTCTCGTCGATGCAGTACTCTACACCGGGCACGCTGAAGATACGGGCTACGTTGCCCGCCATGCCGATCTGCTGGCCGATTTGCTGCAAAAACCCGGCGGGAGACGATTGCTGCGGCTGTTGAGGCTGCGGCGCCACTACTTCAAATTCCTGTCCCAACACGGTGACTTTGCGAACTTCCACGCCGGCCACCGGGACGGCGTAAGTTTTGTTGCGCTCGAACACGTAACGCACGGTGGCGACCACGTGCCAGAAGGCCTCATAGCGGAATTCGGCATACGCCAGATCGATTTCTTCCGGCTTGGGGCGCGAGAACAAACCGCTCAAGCCGCCGGCGACGATGCTGGTGCGCTTGTCCACGGCTTGTTGCTGCGCGCTGTCACGCTGAAGCGTTGGATTTACCACGAAGGCATGCGGTGTAGGCAGACGAAGTTCCATGTTGGGCTCTCCTTGGGCAAGGTGTTCTGAACCAGGCCTGCGGGGCAGGCCGCAAAAGCGAGTATACACCCGATTGCAGCAAAACGAGAAACCCTGAAGAGCGATCAGCTGTGCTATACTGAGGCAATCACAGAACACCGGGACGTTCGTCTAACACCCATGGGCCGCACATTGATTCTTACAGGACGACCAGGTATCGGCAAAACCACCCTTATCAAGGCCGTCATCGCGCAGGTGGGCGATCGGGCTGGCGGTTTTTACACAGAGGAAATCTTGGGGCCGGGCGGCCGCAAGGGCTTTCGCCTGATCACCCTCGACGGCCAGTCCGCCGTGATCGCGCACATTGATTTCAAAAGCCGATCGCAAGTGGGCCGCTATAACGTAAAAGTGGATGTGATCGATCGGCTGGGGGCGGGCGCCATCCGATCGGCGGTGGAGCACAACCCGATCGTGATCGTCGACGAAATCGGCAAGATGGAATTATTCTCGTCGCAGTTTCAAAGCGCCGTTTTGAAAGCGATCAGTGGGCCGAAGATCGTCGTGGCAACGGCCATGCTGGACGATCATCCGTGGCTGTTGGCGCTAAAGTCCCTGCCGAACGTGACGGTGTGGGAAGTCAACAAGCCGAACCGCACGCGCCTGGTGGAACAAGTGCTGAGCTGGTTGCAGCAGCCGGCGTGACAGCGCTTTTACGTTTTGGGCAAGTCGTTCTATAATTAAGCCATGACCGACAAAATTCTGGTGATTGAAGACGACGAAGGCATTTCCGGCACGCTATACCGCGGCCTGACGTTTGAGGGCTACAAGGTCAACGTGGCCTATGACGGCACGAGCGGACTGGCTTCGGTGCGTGATGAGCCGCCCGATCTGGTGATCCTGGATTGGATGCTGCCGGGACTGGATGGGCTGGAAGTGTGCAAGCGCATCCGAGCCGCAGGCGGCACGCCGATTCTGATGCTGACCGCTAAAGATGCCATTGCCGATCGGGTGCAGGGGCTGGACGCCGGCGCCGACGACTACGTGGTCAAGCCGTTCTCATTCGACGAGCTGGTGGCGCGGGTGCGGGCGCTGCTGCGGCGCGCGAGGCCGGTGGCAGACGAAACCGGCGAGACGCTGAAGGTGGCGGATCTGGTGATGAACACCGGCACCCGCGAGGTGTGGCGCGGCAGCCGCAAAATCGATCTGACGGCCAAGGAATTCGATCTGCTGGAATTGTTCATGCGTCATCCGCGCCAGGTGTTGACGCGCGAGACTATTTACGATCGCATCTGGGGCTACGACTTCGGCGGCGAGAGTAACATCATCGAAGTATATGTGCGCTATTTGCGGCAGAAGCTGGAAGCCGATAACGAGCCGCGCTTGTTGCAGACGGTGCGCGGCTATGGATATGCCTTAAGAGAAGAATGATCGCGCCGTGCAGTGTTGTCCGCAACATCCGCGTCCTGTCGGACAGTTCCCTGACAGGGCGTTTCGTTTGGCAAAAAGACTCTCATGCCGATTTCATCCCTGCTTAACCAACTTGCGAGATGATTGGGGCGTCATCCAAGAAACGGTTACCCGCATCACCTACTCATGTCTATTCGTCTGCGCCTCACTCTGTGGTATTCCGCCGTTCTGGCTGTCATGCTGATTGTGCTGGGCGGCAGCATTTATGCGTTGCTGGTGCGCAACGTGCATGCCAGCCTCGACGCGCAGCTCAGCTCCACGGCCGACCAGATCCTCAGCGCCAGCCGCGTGCGCACCTTCTCTAACATTCTGCAAGTGGACGTGCCGCAAGAACTGGATTTGTTCCGCGCGCCGGGCGTGGGCGTCGTCGTGCTCGACAACACGCACAGCGTCGTGCAGAAATCGCAGAACATCGGGCCTTTTTCCCACGCCTTTGATGTGGAAGCTTTGTCTTTGGTCGAGGGCAATCAGACGCTGGTGCGCGATGTGTCCATTGATCAGGCCAATGTGCGGGTGTTGACCGTGCCGATTGCCGTCACCACCGACCAAGGCGATCAGCGCGTGGGATTCCTGCAGATCGCAGCGCCCTTGAATGAAGTTCAGGAATCACTGCGCCAGTTGAGCACGCTGATGGCGCTGGGCGGCGCGATCGGGGTGTTGGCAGCCGCCTTCGTGGGCGCTTTCCTGGCGCGCAAGGCACTGGAGCCGATCGATCGCATTACGCAGGCTGCGTCAGCAATTGCGCTGGGCGGCGATTTGCAGCGGCGCATCACCAAGCCCGGCCCGCCCGATGAAGTTGGGCGCCTGACCGAGACCTTCAATGTGATGTTGGATCGTTTGGAGGGAACGTTCAAAGCGCAGCAGCGTTTCACCGCCGACATCTCGCACGAACTGCGCACGCCGTTGACGACGATTCGCGGCAACGTCGATTTGTTGCAGCGCATGGGCGGCGCGGACCAAGCTTCGATCGAGGCGATTCGCAGCGAGACCGATCGGATGATCCGGCTGGTGGGCGATCTGCTGCTGCTGGCGCAGGCGGATGCCGGTCTGCCGATCCGGCGGGAACCGATCGCGATCGATCAGCTGGCGGGCGAAGTCGTGCGCCAGGTGCAGGTCATCTCGGCCGGCGTGAAAGTCTCGCTGCAAGCCGACGTCAGCGAGCCGCTGTGCCTGAACGGCGATCCGGATCGCTTGCGGCAGTTGCTGCTGAACCTGATCGACAATGCCATCAAGTACACACCGAGCGGCGGCGAGGTCAAGCTGCGCGTGGCGCGCGAGAACGGATCGGCGCGGCTGGATGTGAGTGACAACGGCCCCGGCATTCCGCTCCAGGATTTGGAGCCCGGCCCCAATGGCGTGCCGCTGATCTTCGAGCGTTTCTATCGGGTGGAGAAGTCACGCACGCGCTCGACCTCGTCGGGCGGCAATGGCCGATCGGGCAGTGGCACCGGGCTGGGATTGTCCATTGCTTATTGGATTGTGCAGGCGCATGCGGGGCGGATCGAGATTCGCAGTGAAATCGGCGGTGGGACAACCATGACGGTCTGGCTGCCGCTCGAAGCCAAACAGTAGGCGGATTGCGAAAAAGGGTTTGTTACGGTGTAGCGGATGGAAGCGGAGTGGGCGTCGCCGGCAGAAGTTGGAAGGTGACCTCAAACTGCTTATTGGGACCCAGGTAAGCGACCACGGTGTAATCACCCGGAGAACCGTCGACCCCACAGAAGG
>Ga0209254_10003454_pt1 | contig 14409 bp, 12 predicted proteins | sample FrelakmetDIP11DI_FD_187148 | JGI IMG/M metagenome (GOLD analysis project Ga0209254, IMG submission 187148) | Freshwater lake sediment microbial communities from the University of Notre Dame, USA, for methane emissions studies - DIP11 DI (SPAdes)... | ecosystem: Environmental > Aquatic >...
GGCCGGAGGCGTAGATGACGGGGAAGTCGAGCTGCTCTTCGGTGGCGTGCAGCTTGTCGAACAGATCGAAGGTGGCGTTGATGACGTAGTCGGGCCGCGCGCCGGGGCGGTCGACCTTGTTGACGACGACGATCGGTTTGAGGCCCAGCGCCAGCGCCTTCCTGGTCACGAAACGCGTCTGCGGCATCGGGCCTTCGACGGCATCGACCAGCAGCAGCACGCTGTCGACCATCGACAGCACGCGCTCGACCTCGCCACCGAAGTCGGCGTGGCCCGGTGTATCGACGATATTGATGTGGGTGCCCTTCCACTCGATGGCGCAGTTCTTGGCCAGGATCGTGATACCGCGCTCGCGCTCGAGGTCGTTGCTGTCCATCACGCGCTCTGCGACCTTTTCGTTTTCACGGAAGGTGCCGCTCTGGCGCAGCAGCTGATCCACCAGGGTGGTCTTGCCGTGATCGACGTGGGCGATGATGGCGATGTTGCGGATCGGTCGGGTCATGTTGGTCTTCAGTTTTCAGGAATCGAGCAGGGCCTGCAACTCGGCAGGGCTGAGAAGGCGGTCGGGGATCAGTTCACCGGCGCAGATGTGGGCCGCGCCCAGCAGGGCCTTCGGTTCGGGGCCGTAGACACGCACGCGTGCGTTGTCGGGCGCATCGACGCGACGGCGCAGACCGGTGAGGAAGCGGCCGGCTTCGTCGGCAGCCAGGCGGTACGCAGTCCAGTCGGCGAGCAGCACGTCGGGGGGCAGCAGCTTGGCGTCGCGGGACGATTCATCGAGCGCGACCAATTCATCGAGCGTGATCGCGTCGTCGATCGAAAGGGGGCCGCTGCCGGTGCGGCGCAGCGCCGCCAGGTGCGCACCGCAGCCAAGTGCTTCGCCGATGGCCTCGGCCAGGGTGCGGATGTAGGTGCCCTTGCTGCAGACGATGTCGATCACCAGGGTGGCAGCCTGCCACGAGAGGATGTCAAGCCGGTGAATGACGACGCTGCGCGTGGCGCGCTCGATCTCGATGCCTTCGCGGGCGTACTCGTAGAGCGCCCTGCCCTCGTGCTTGAGCGCCGAGTGCATCGGCGGGCGTTGCAGGGTCGGGCCGGTGAAGCGCAGGCAGGCGGCGTCGATGTCGGCACGCATGAGGCTGACCGGCCGCTCGAGCACCAGCGTGCCTTCGAGGTCGCCCGTGGTCGTCGTCTGGCCGAGCGTCAGCGTCGCGGTGTAGCGCTTGTCGGCATCCAGGCTGGTCTGCGCGAACTTGGTCGCCGCACCGAAGCAAAGCGGCAACAGGCCCGACGCCAGTGGGTCGAGCGTGCCGGTGTGGCCCGCCTTCTCGGCACGGAAAAGGCGCTTGGCCTTCTGCAATGCGTCGTTGCTCGACAGACCCATCGGCTTGTCGAGCAGCAGCACGCCGTGAACGGCGCGCTTGGGCGTGCGCGGGCGCAGCGGGCTCATCAGTCTTCGATCGCCCGGGTGGCATTGGCGCGGTTGATCAGGGCCGACAGTTCGGCTGCGCGCTCGGTCGTGCGGTCGAACTGGAAGTGCAACGTCGGAACGGTGTGAATCTGCAGGCGCTTGAACAGGCCGTTGCGCACAAACCCGGCGGCTTCATTCAGCGCGGTCTCGCATTCGGCGATGTCGCCGACCAGCAGCGAGAAGCGCACCGTGGCGTGGGCGTAGTCGGGCGTGACGTCGACGCCGGTGATCGTGACCATGCCGATGCGCGGATCCTTCAGCTCGCGCACGAGCCCGGCCACATCGCGCTGGATCTGGTCGGCAACGCGGAAGCTGCGGTTCGGGATGGCTTTTTTGTGGCGAGACATGGTCGGGGGCCCCGGAAAGAACAAACCCCGCCAACTTTGCAGTAGGCGGGGTTGGCTCGGGTGAGACAGACTCCGCACTACAAGGTGCGTGCAACTTCCTTGACTTCGAAGAACTCGAGCTGGTCGCCCGCGACGATGTCGTTGTAGTTCTTCAGCTTGATACCGCACTCGAAGCCTTCCTTGACTTCGCGCACGTCGTCCTTCAGGCGCTTGAGCGACTCGACTTCGCCGGTGTAGATGACCACGTTGTCGCGCAGCAGGCGGAAGCGCGCATTGCGCGTGACCTGGCCTGCCGTGACCATGCTGCCGGCGACGGTACCGATCTTGCTGGCCACGAAGACGGTGCGGATCTCGGCCGTGCCGATGATCTCTTCCTTCTGCTCGGGCGCCAGCATGCCGGTCATGGCCGCCTTCATCTCGTCGACCGCGTCGTAGATGATGTTGTAGTAGCGGATGTCGACGCCGTTGTTCTCGGCGAGCTTGCGTGCGTTGGCGTCGGCCCGCACGTTGAAGCCGACGATGACGGCCTTGGCAGCGATCGCCAGGTTGATGTCGCTCTCGCTGATGCCGCCGACCGCGGCGTGCACGACCTGGACCTTGACCTCGGCGGTGGACAGCTTGGCCAGCGATTGCGCCAGCGCTTCCTGTGAACCCTGCACGTCGGCCTTGATGATCAGCGACAGAGTCTGCGCCGCGCCCTGGCCGATGTTCTCGAACACGTTCTCGAGCTTGGCGGCCTGTTGCTTGGCCAGCTTGACCTCACGGTACTTGCCCTGGCGGAAGGTGGCGATTTCTCGCGCACGGCGTTCGTCGGACAGCACCATGAACTCGTCGCCGGCGCGCGGAACTTCGGTCAGGCCCTGGATCTCGACCGGGATCGACGGCCCGGCCTCGGTGATGGTCTTGCCGTCTTCGTCGAGCATGGCACGCACACGGCCATAGCTCGACCCTGCCAGCACCACGTCGCCGCGCTTCAAGGTACCCGACTGGATCAGCACCGTGGCCACCGGGCCGCGGCCCTTGTCGAGTTGGGCTTCGATGACCAGGCCCTTGGCCATGGCCTGACGCGGCGCCAGCAATTCCAGCACCTCGGCCTGCAGCAGAACTTGTTCGAGCAGGGTGTCGATGCCCTGGCCGGTCTTGGCCGATACGGGCACGAAGGGCGAATCGCCGCCGAAGTCTTCCGGCACCACCTGTTCAGCGACGAGCTCGCTCTTCACCCGCTCGATGTTGGAGTCGGGCTTGTCGATCTTGTTCATCGCCACGACGATCGGCACACCCGCCGCCTTGGCATGGCTGATGGCTTCCTTGGTCTGCGGCATCACGCCGTCGTCGGCAGCCACCACCAGGATCACGATGTCGGTGGCCTTGGCGCCCCGCGCGCGCATCGCCGTGAAGGCGGCGTGGCCGGGGGTGTCGAGGAAGGTGATCATGCCGCGCGGCGTTTCGACGTGGTAGGCGCCGATGTGCTGCGTGATGCCGCCGGCTTCGCCCGCGGCCACACGCTTGCTGCGGATGTAGTCCAGCAGCGAGGTCTTGCCGTGGTCGACGTGGCCCATCACGGTGACGACCGGCGCACGCGGCAGTTGCTCGGCCGTCGATGCGGCTTCTTCTTCCTCAGTGAAGGCTTCCGGGTCGTCGAGCTTGGCGGCGTAGGCCTTGTGGCCCATTTCCTCGACCAGGATCATCGCCGTCTCCTGGTCGAGCGACTGATTGATCGTGACCATCTGGCCCAGCTTCATCAACTGCTTGACGACTTCACTGGCCTTGACGCTCATCTTGTGCGCCAGATCGGCCACGGTGATCGTCTCGGGCACATGCACTTCCTGCGTCACCGCTTCGGCGGGGGCCACGAAGGACGAAACGACGTTGTCGCCACGATCGCTGCCACGGCCGCGCCCGCCCTTGGGGGCGCGCCAACCGGGTCGGTTGCCGCCCGTGTCGCCGCGGGTCTTGAGGGCGCGTTTCTTCGCCGCATCGTCGGCCCAGCTCGATGACAGCTTCTCGGACTTGACCGACTTCTTGTCGCCTGGCTTGGCCGCACCGGCAGCCGCCGGCGCGCCAGGCCTGGCGGCCGGCTTGTGGATCGTGCCCTTGATGCCCGCCGGATCGACGACCGGCTTGGCCGCTTCGGGCGCCTTGGCCAGCAGAACCTTCTTCGGCGCGTTCATCATCGCGCGGATCGCGGAGGCTTCGGTCTCGGCGACCTTGCGGCGTCGCTCGAGGTCGCCGAGGCGCAGCTTCTCGGCGGCCTCGGTGTCGGCGGCCTTGACCACGCGCAGTGCCGGCTTGGCTGCCTCGGGCACGGCTGGCGCCGCCTTCGGTTGAGCTGACGGTGTGCCGGCGGCCATCTCGCTGGCTGCCTTGGCGACCGCCGCCTGCGCACGCGCCTCGGCGGCGTCACGCTCGCGCTGATCCTGCTCTTCACGCAGGCGGCGCTTCTCGGCCAGCTCTTCTTCCTGTCGGCGCAGCAACTCGGCTTCGCGGCGGGCTTCGTCGGCGCGGCGAGCCAGTTCGGCCTCGTCGACCACCGGGGCCTGCGGCGCTTCGGGCTCGTCGACGCTGGGCGCATCGTCGCGCTTGACGAAGGTGCGCTTCTTGCGCACCTCGACCTGGATCGTGCGCGCCTTACCCGACGCATCGGCCTGCTTGATCTCGCTGGTGCTCTTGCGCGTGATGCTGATCTTCTTGCGCTCGGCGCTGGGCGCAGTGCCGTGGCTCGAACGCAGATGCTCGAGCAGGCGCGACTTGTCGGCGTCAGTCAGCGCGTCTTGCGCAGACAGCTTGGACAGACCGGCCGATTGCAGCTGATCCAGCAGCGTGGCGGCCGGGCGGTTCAGCTCGGCGGCAAGTTGTGCGACGGTGGTCACAGCCATTGTGGGAATCCTCGGTGGGCGTGCGGCGCGCTGTGTAGCGTGGTGTTCAGAAGAATCAATCGTTGAACCAGTGCGCGCGCGCCTGCATGATCAAAGTCTTGGCCTGCTCGTCGTCGATGCCGGTCATTTCGGTCAACTCGTCGACGGCCAGGTCAGCCAGGTCGTCGCGGGTGTGAATGCCGCCTTCGGCCAGCTTGCCGATCAACTCGTTCGACAAGCCCTGTCCCTCGACTTCCAGGTCGCGCAAGTCCTGCGACACCTCTTCGACGCTTTCTTCCTTGGCGATCTCCATCGTCAACAGCGCGTCCTTGGCGCGGGTGCGCAATTCGTTGACGGTGTCCTCGTCGAAGCTCTCGATCTCGAGCATTTCCTGCATCGGCACGTAGGCCACTTCCTCGAGACTGGTAAAGCCTTCGGCGATCAGGATGTCGGCGACCTCGACATCGACGTCGAGCTTTTCGACGAACAGCTTGCGCACCGAATCCGACTCCAGTGCGTGCTTGGCGCCGGACTCCTCGGCCGTCATGATGTTGATGCGCCAGCCGGTCAGGTCCGACGCCAGGCGCACGTTCTGGCCGCCGCGGCCGATCGAGATCGCCAAGTTCTCTTCATCGACCACCACGTCCATCGCGTGGCGCTCTTCGTCGACGACGATCGACTGCACATTGGCAGGGGCCAGCGCGCCGATGACGAACTGCGCCGGGTCTTCCGACCACAGCACGATATCGACACGCTCGCCGGCCAGCTCGTTCGTGACAGCCGTCACGCGCGAACCGCGCACGCCGACGCAGGTGCCGATCGGATCGACGCGCTTGTCGTAGGACACGACGGCGATCTTGGCGCGCGAACCGGGGTCGCGCGCGCAGCTCTTGATCTCGAGCAGCCCCTGCTCGATCTCCGGCACTTCCTGTGCGAACAGCTCGATCATGAAGCCAGGCGCCGAGCGCGACAACATGATCTGCGGACCACGGATGGTGTCGTCGATGCCGGAGATGTAGGCCCGCACGCGGTCGCCCGAGCGCAGGTTCTCCTTCGGGATCATCTCGCTGCGCTTCAGGCGCCCTTCGACGCGGCCGCTCTCGACGATGATGTCGCCCTTGTCCAGGCGCTTGACGGCGCCGACCATGATCTTCTCGCCGCGCGACATGAAGTCATTGAGCAACTGCTCGCGCTCGGCGTCGCGGATCTTCTGCAGGATCACCTGCTTGGCGGCTTGCGCGCCGATGCGACCGATGGTCAGCGACTCGGTCGGCTCCTCGATGTGGTCATCGACCTCGATGTCGGCGATCTGCTCCTGGGCCTCGAACAGCAGGATCTCGGCATCCGGAATCTGCAGACCGGCTTCGTTGGCCACCACATGCCAGCGGCGAAAGGTTTCGTAGTCGCCCGTCTCGCGATCGACCGCCACGCGGATATCGACCTCGCCGCCTTGCAGCTTCTTGGTGGCCGAAGCCAGCGCGGCCTCGACGGCACCGAACACGACTTCGCGCTCCACGCTCTTTTCGCGCGAGATCGCATCGACCAGCATCAACATTTCGCGGTTCATTCTTCTCTCACTCTCCGACGTGCGAAGGCACGGCCTGCATCGGCGCCGTTTCGGCACCCTTGACGCGGGCCTTGCCCTTGAAATCGACCACGGGCACGAGGTTCGCCTCGCGCACCTCGTCCAGAACAAAATCGAGCGCCATGGGCTCCGTGCCCATCGGCGCCTTGGCGGCCTTGCCGCCCTTGCCGACGGCGGGCGCCATCTCGAGTCGCCAGCCACCCTCGCGCGCTGCCAGCACGCCCTCGAACTTCTTGCGGCCGGCCAGCGGCAACTTCAGCGTCAGCGCCACGACCGATCCCACGAAGCGGGCATAGTCGGCCTCGCGCTTGAGGGGTCGATCCAGTCCCGGCGACGACACTTCCAGCCGCGTGTAGTCGCACTGCTCGACTTCGAGCACGTACTGCAGCTGACGCGTCACCACCTCGCAATCGTCCACCGTCACGAACTCCGACTCACCGGTCGGATACAACGTGCCCGGGACGCGGTCGATATACACGCGCAGCAGCCCGCCCCCCGTGCGTTCGAGGTCCACCAGCTCATACTTGAGCCCGGTAACGGTGCGTTGGGCGGCGTCCTGCCAATTCATGCGCGGCTGTTGGTTGAGGTTCGTTGACGGTGGGTTGACGTTGATCGACGTGAGAAAGCGTTCAAGCAAAAAAAATGGGCTGGAAGAGTCCGCCCATAGGGGTTTTCAGCGAAACGTGGATTGTACTCTGCAAGAGCCGTACCGGCAATCACCACGCCTGTGCCCATGACAGAATCGCCGCCATGTTTTGCTTCCCTCGGAGTGTTCCATGGGCTTTCTCGCCGGCAAGCGCCTCCTGATCACCGGGGTGTTGAACAACCGCTCCATTGCCTATGGCATCGCGAGAGCCTGTCACCGCGAGGGCGCCGAGCTCGCCTTCAGCTACCAGGGCGAGCGCTTCAAGGAGCGGATCACCGAGTTCGCGGCCGATTTCGGCTCCAAGCTGGTCTATGAATGCGATGTCGCCGACGACGCCCAGATCGAGCAGCTCTTCGCCCAGTTGGGCGAGTCCTGGGACCAGTTCGACGGCTTCGTTCACGCCATCGCCTTCGCGCCCCGCGAAGCGATTGCCGGCGACTTTCTCGATGGCTTTACCCGCGAGAATTTCCGCATCGCCCATGACATCTCGGCCTACAGCTTCCCGGCCATGGCCAAAGCCGCCCTGCCCCAGCTGCGGCCGGGGGCGGCGCTGCTGACGCTGAGCTACCTGGGCGCCGTGCGCTACGTGCCCAACTACAACCTGATGGGTCTGGCCAAGGCGTCGCTGGAGTCAAGCGTGCGCTTCCTGGCCCAGAGCCTGGGTGCGCGCGGCGTGCGCGTGAATGGCATTTCGGCCGGCCCGATCCGGACCTTGGCTGCCTCCGGCATCAAGGACTTCGGCAGACTGCAGGCAGAGTTCGCGGCCACGGCGCCGATCCGCCGCAACGTGACCATCGACGATGTCGGCAATGCTGCGGCCTTCCTGCTGTCCGACCTCGCGGCCGGCATCAGTGCCGAGATCACCTATGTCGACGGCGGCTTCAGCCAGGTCATTGCGACCTGACAGCCCCAAGCTCGCTGCGCTCGCGCCCCCCGAGGGGAGCGCAGGCCGCTTGGGAGCGGCCCGGCGCGGCCTGCAGTCACGTCGACGTTGCCAAGAGGCATGTGGCCAGCGCTTCAGCCACCTCGATGCCATCGACGCCGGCCGACATGATGCCGCCGGCATACCCCGCGCCTTCTCCGGCCGGGTACAGGCCCTTGACATTCAGGCTCTGACAATCCTTGCCGCGCGTGATCCGCAACGGCGACGAGGTGCGTGTCTCGACGCCCGTCAGCACGGCATCGGCCATCGAGAAGCCCTTGATCTGGCGCTCGAAGGCGGGCAGTGCCTCGCGAATCGCGGCGATTGCGTAGTCCGGCAGGCTGGCGTGGCCGGGCTCGGCCAGATCGGTCGGGCGAACGCCGGGCGTGTAGGACGGCAGCACGGTGCCGAAGGCCGTGCTGCGCTGGCGCTTGAGGAAATCGCCGACCAACTGGCCCGGCGCGATGTAACCGCCACCGCCCAGTGCGTAGGCGCGTGACTCCCAGAAACGCTGAAAGGCCAGGCCGTCGAGCGGGCTCACCGGACCGTCGTCTTGGCCATCCTGCCGGTAGTCCTGCGGCGTAATGCCGACGACGATGCCGGCGTTGGCATTGCGCTCGTTGCGCGAGTACTGGCTCATGCCGTTGGTGACGACGCGCTCGGCCTCCGAGGTAGCCGCGACCACGGTGCCGCCGGGGCACATGCAGAAGCTGTACACCGCCCGGCCATTGCTGGCGTGGTGAACGAGCTTGTAGTCCGCGGCACCGAGGCGCGGATGGCCCGCGCTGCTGCCGAAACGGGCCTTGTCGATCAGGCTCTGCGGATGCTCGATGCGGTAGCCCACGGAGAACGGCTTGGCTTCCATGAAGACGCCGCAGCGGTGCAGCACTTCAAAGGTGTCACGTGCGCTGTGGCCCAGCGCGAGCACAACGTGGTCGGCGCGAATTTCCTCGCCCGAGGCCAGCGTGACGCCGCGGATGTGACCGGCCTCGATCTGCAGGTTCGTCACCCGCTGCTGGAAACGCACCTCGCCGCCCAGCGCCTCGATCTCGGCGCGCATCTTTTCGACCATGCCGACAAGCCGGAAGGTGCCGATGTGCGGCTTGCTGACGAAGAGGATTTCCTCGGGCGCGCCGGCCTTGACGAACTCCGTCAACACCTTGCGCGTGAGGTGGCGCGGATCGCTGATCTGGCTCCACAACTTGCCGTCGGAAAAGGTGCCGGCCCCGCCCTCGCCGAACTGCACGTTGGACTCGGGGTTCAGCACCCCCTTGCGCCATAGGCCCCAGGTGTCCTGCGTGCGCTCGCGAACTGCCTTGCCGCGCTCCAGCACGAGCGGGCGCAGGCCCATCTGGGCCAGGATCAGCGCCGCAAACAGGCCGCAGGGACCAAAGCCGATGACCAGTGGGCGTGGCCGCTGTATCGCATAGAAGTCGGCCGGCGCGTGGGCGACGGCGCGATAGCGCATGTCGGGCGTCGGCCGCACATGCGCGTCGGACGCCAGGCGAGTGAGCAGCGCCGCCTCGCCAGCGACGTCGCAGTCGAGGCTGTAGCTGAGCTGAATGGCCGCCTTCTTGCGCGCGTCGTGGCCGCGCTTGAAGACGGTGTAGGCCCGCAGATCGACATCGCGAATGCCCAGGCGGGACACGATGGCCGGGCGCAGCGCGCCGTCGGCATGGTCCAGCGGCAAGCGAAGCTCGGTCAGGCGCAGCATCGGTGCGCGCTGGGCAACGCGAGCCAGGCGCGTGGCGCGCCACTGAAAGCGTCAGCCGCCCTTCTTGGGCCGCTTGCCCGGGTTCTTCTTGCTGCGCGTGTGCGAGCCGCGCTCGAGGCTGACCTTTTGGCCACGGCCGACCGTGAACGCCACGCCGGGAGGCGCCGCCGGACGCGGCGTGGCTTTGCGGTCGGCTTCGGTCTTGATCTTGTTGCCCATGATGATTCCAGGTGCGGTAAACAGTGAACGAAGGGCGAATTAGGCCACAACCGCCGCAGCCGGCCTCAGACCCTGACGCAATCGACGTAGTAGCGCTTGCTCCCGCTCGGTCCGGCAACCTCGTCTTCTACGAGCCCATGCACGTCGGTATCGAAGCCCGGGAAACGCTGGTTGAAGTCGCGTGTGAACTGCAGATAGTCGACGATCTTCTTGTTGAAACGCTCGCCCGGGATCAGCAGCGGAATGCCGGGCGGGTAAGGCGTCAGCAGCGAGGTCGTGATGCGGCCTTCGAGCGCGTCGATATCGACACGCTCGGTGTCGCGGTGGGCGATGCGGGCGTAGGCGTCGGCCGGTTTCATGGCCGGGTGCAGGTCGGACAAATACATCTCGGTCACCAGGCGCGCGATGTCGCCCTTGGCGTACATCTCGTGGATGCTATGGCTCAGGTCGCGCAGGCCGAGGCGCTCATACATCGGGTGGGCGGCACAGAACTCGGGCAGGATGCGCCACAGCGGCGCGTTCTTGTCGTAGTCGTCCTTGAACTGCTGCAGCGCCGTGAGCAGCGTGTTCCAGCGGCCCTTGGTGATGCCGATGGTGAACATGATGAAGAACGAGTACAGGCCCGTCTTCTCGACCACCACCCCGTGCTCGGCCAGGAACTTGGTGACGATCGAGGCCGGGATGCCGGTCTTCGCGAACTTGCCGCTGACGTCCAGGCCCGGCGTGATGATCGTGCTCTTGATCGGGTCGAGCATGTTGAAACCCGGCGACAGATTGCCGAAGCCGTGCCACTTTTCGTTGGCGTTCAAGACCCAGTCGTCGCGGTTGCCGATGCCCTCGCTGGCCAGCTTCTCGGGGCCCCAGACCTTGAACCACCAGTCCTTGCCGAACTCCTTGTCGACCTTGCGCATCGCGCGGCGGAAGTCGAGCGCCTCGCGAATGCTTTCCTCCACCAGCGCCGTGCCGCCGGGCGGCTCCATCATGGCCGCGGCCACGTCGCACGAAGCGATGATGGCGTACTGCGGCGAGGTCGAGGTGTGCATCAGATACGCCTCGTTGAACAGGTGCCGGTCCAGCTTGTTGTTCTGCGAGTCCTGGACCAGCACCTGCGAGGCCTGCGACAGCCCGGCCAGCAACTTGTGCGTGCTCTGCGTGGCGTAGACCACGGCGTCCTTCGGCCGCACGCCGTACTTGCTCATCGCGTGGTACTTGGCGTAGAACTTGTGGAAGGCGGCGTGCGGCAGCCAGGCTTCGTCGAAGTGCAGCGTGTCGATCCAGCCGTCGAGCTTGTTCTTGATCGTCTCGGTGTTGTAGAGCACACCGTCGTACGTGCTCTGCGTCAGCGTCAGGATGCGCGGCTTGACCTGGGTGGTGTCCACGCCGGCCAGCAGCGGGTTCGCGGCGATCTTCTTCTTGATCGTCTCGGGCGAGAACTCGCTCTCGGGGATCGGGCCGATGATGCCGAAGTGGTTGCGCGTCGGGGTCAGGAAGACGGGCACCGCGCCGGTCATGATGATCGAGTGCAGGATCGACTTGTGGCAGTTGCGGTCGACCACCACCACGTCGCCCGGCGCCACCGTGTGGTGCCAGACCATCTTGTTCGACGTGCTGGTGCCGTTGGTGACGAAGAAGCAGTGGTCGGCATTGAAGATGCGCGCCGCGTTCTTCTCGCTCTGCGCGATCGGGCCGGTGTGGTCGAGCAACTGGCCCAACTCTTCGACCGAGTTGCAGACGTCCGCGCGCAGCATGTTCTCGCCGAAGAACTGGTGGAACATCTGACCCACCGGGCTCTTCAGGAAGGCCACGCCACCGCTGTGCCCCGGGCAATGCCAGGAGTAGGAGCCATCCTGCGCGTAGTTCATCAGCGCCTTGAAGAAGGGCGGCGCCAGGCCATCGAGGTAGCTCTTGGCCTCGCGGATGATGTGCCGGGCGACGAATTCCGGCGTGTCCTCGAACATATGGATGAAGCCGTGCAGCTCGCGCAGGATGTCGTTCGGAATGTGCTCGGAGGTGCGCGTCTCGCCGTACAGGTAGATCGGGATGTCGGCGTTCTTGAATCGGATCTCCTGGATGAACTTGCGCAGGTGCAACACCGCGGGGTCGAGTTCCGGGCCGGGGGTGAACTCTTCATCGTCGATCGACAGGATGAAGGCCGAAGCCCGGCTCTGCTGCTGCGCAAACGAGGTCAGGTCGCCGTAGCTGGTGGTGCCGATGACCTCGAAGCCCTCCTTCTCGATGGCCTGTGCGAGCGCGCGGATGCCCAGCCCGGAGCTGTTCTCGGAGCGGTAGTCCTCGTCGATGATGACGATCGGAAAGTGGAAGCGTTGCATCGTCGGGCCTTGCTGGGTGACTCGGAAAAGCGCGCAGTGTAGGGCGATCCGGTGTCGATACACTCGCTCCGACTACAGGAGACGTGCAATGGACTGGAGTGACGCCACTGCCTGGTGGATCGTGGCCGGCGTGCTGGTCGCCGCCCAGCTGGCGACGGGCACTTTTCATTTGCTGATGCTGGCGCTCGGCGCCGCGGCGGCGGCCATCACCGCGCACCTTGGCGTGGCCTTCAACGGCCAGCTGCTGACGGCCGCGCTGATCGGCGGCGGCGTTGTCGCCGGCTGGCACGTGAAGCGCCGGGGCGCGCCAGGCGCCCTGCCGGCCGGTGAGAACCGCGACGTCAACCTCGACATCGGCGAAACCGTGCATGTGGCTGCGTGGGACGCCGAAGGTTGCGCCGAGGTCAGCTATCGGGGTGCCAACTGGGCCGTGCGCTACGCCGGTAGCGGCACGCCGCAGCCGGGTGCGCATGTCATCCATGCCATCGACGGCAACCGCCTGCTGCTCGAACCCAGCACCCATTCACACTGAACCGCCGACGCGGCCAAATAGGAATCCCTCATGGAAGTCGTCTTCATCGTCATCCTCGTCATCGCGGCGATCTTCGTCGCGCGCTCACTGAAGGTGGTGCCGCAGCAGCACGCCTGGGTCGTCGAGCGCCTGGGCAAGTACCACGGTACGTTGACCCCGGGCCTGAACATCCTGATTCCGTTCATCGACCGCGTCGCGTACCGGCACTCGCTCAAGGAGATTCCACTCGACGTGCCGAGCCAGGTCTGCATCACCAAGGACAACACCCAGCTCACGGTCGACGGCATCCTCTACTTCCAGGTCACCGACCCGATGCGCGCCAGCTACGGTGCGTCGAACTACATCGTCGCCATCACGCAACTGGCACAGACCACGCTGCGCAGCGTGATCGGCAAGATGGAACTCGACAAGACCTTCGAGGAGCGCACCTCGATCAACGTGGCAGTGGTTCAGGCCCTGGACGAAGCGGCTCTGAACTGGGGTGTGAAGGTGCTGCGCTACGAGATCAAGGACTTGACGCCGCCGGCGGCGATCCTGCATTCGATGCAGGCCCAGATCACCGCCGAGCGCGAAAAGCGCGCGCTGATCGCCGCCTCGGAAGGCCGGCGCCAGGAGCAGATCAACATCGCCACCGGAGAGCGCGAAGCCTTCATCGCCCGCTCCGAAGGCGAGAAGCAGGCCGAGATCAACAACGCCCAGGGCCAGGCCGCGGCGATCGTCGCCGTGGCCGAAGCCAATGCCGACGCGATCCGCAAGGTGGCGCAGGCGATCCGCGAGCCCGGCGGCGAACAGGCCGTGCAGTTGAAGGTGGCCGAGAAAGCCGTCGAGGCCTACAGCCAGTTGGCGCAGAAGAACAACACGATGATCGTGCCGGGCAACATGAGCGAGGTGTCGGGCTTGATCGCCACCGCCATGGCAATCATCAGCAAGGGCCAGGCACCCAGCAAATGAGCCGCGCGCGCAATGTGCTCGGCACGGCACTCGTGCCCTGCTCTTTCGACCCGCTAACCGGCTTCTACCGCGACGGTTGCTGCCACACCGATGCAAACGACGCGGGCAGCCACCTGATCTGCGCCAAGGTGACCGTGGGCTTCCTGAACCACCAGATGGAGCTCGGCAACGACCTCATCACGCCGCGGCCGGAGCATCGCTTTCGTGGCCTGCAACCCGGCGACCGCTGGTGTGTCTGCGCCTTGCGCTGGCGCGAGGCACTCGCCGCGGGACACGCCCCTGCGGTGGTGCTCGAGTGCACGCACGAGCGCGCGCTCGAGTTCGTGCCGCTCGACGTGCTGCAGGCCCACGCACTGAACACCGTCAGCTAAAATCGCGCGCTGTCCCCGGAGGGATGGATGAGCGGTTTAAGTCGCACGCCTGGAAAGCGTGTGGGGGTTAATAGCCCCCCGCGGGTTCGAATCCCGCTCCCTCCGCCAGAAACCTAGGTTTTACGGGGCATTGCGAAACATTGGTAGCTGGGGCCCCTCATAGGGCCCCTCAAGACCAAAACCCCTCGCGGGCGGTCTGTCGAGGCCAATTCGGACGATCGTTTGCCTTCGATGCCGCCTGAGCGAAAGTCAGCTGTGCAGCGAATGTGGCCGGAGCCTCCGGGCGGTTTCCGAGCGCCAAAGCCACAAGAATCGAGTGCCGGTCAGCGGTCGCTCGTGTGGGTCGGCATTCGACCCACAAGAGACGCACGGCTACGTCAGCTTGAATGGCCGCAATGCGGTGAACTGCGGACCGACGATTGAACCCGTTGGCCGGCAGTCCGGCGGCCATGCGCGGTCCTACCCA
>Ga0209254_10003455_pt1 | contig 14405 bp, 8 predicted proteins | sample FrelakmetDIP11DI_FD_187148 | JGI IMG/M metagenome (GOLD analysis project Ga0209254, IMG submission 187148) | Freshwater lake sediment microbial communities from the University of Notre Dame, USA, for methane emissions studies - DIP11 DI (SPAdes)... | ecosystem: Environmental > Aquatic >...
AAGGTGTAATAAATCCGCTATCCAGCGTCCGGCTTCAGTAAGCCCAATTCCAAAATAGAGAAATACTACCCATTCCACCGGAATGATATAACGTCCCCCGGATGACCTGGCTATGACATTAGACAGTATATAACCGATAAATACAAACAGCGGGACCAAACCTGCCCAGCCCCAACGCCACCAGGTGTATCCGAAGCCAATAGACAGCAAGCCAAGGTTCAGGATCAGGAAGGTAAATTCTTCCCGGTTGAAACCGCCGTTCCATTCCACACTCCAGAAAGTTCCGTCCTTGGTGATGGTATGTTCAATATCATGGTAGGTCCAATCCATCGGCAGCAGGATAAGCGCGGTTTTCAGGTTGTTCGTAAGCTGGGCCGGGAAAAAATTTATTAAATACCGGAGGTTTCGCAAGCTTTTCATGTTACTGTCGTGTGGGTTATTCGCTTTGGGTTTAGGTGTGGGTGTAAATATTGGGTCAGGCGTTGAAGTTGGAGGCAGCATCGTAATTGCCTGGAGATTGTTTTTTGATGGTTGGGGGGTCTGGGTTGGCACAAATTCAAAATAACGGTCGGGGATAACCGAGCCGCGAAACGGAATTATGAAATAGAACGGTGTGTATTCCGTTTTACCTGAATAAACCATCCAAGGCAGTATGACTGGAATTATAAAAAAGATAAAAATTCCCAGCCGCAGCACCCACTTTCTCCAGTCCCAACCTGAAATGAGTACTATTGATAGGGCGATAAATGGCAGGATGAACCAGGTATTATGACGAAGAAGCGTAGAAAGACCCAGCACACCTGCGGATGTAATGAGGTGGATCCGCCGACGGTCAGGCTGCTGTGCCCACCGGAAAAAAAGGTAAGTAAATATTACCAACAACATCGCCGTAGGCACTTCTGTCATGAAGAGATGGGTATTTGTATTTAATAATCGTCTGGATGCGGAAATTGCATTGGCTTCATTAGCAACAATAAATAGTGCAGCAGCCAATCCCGCCAGGCGGCTGTGCATCCTATAGCCCAGCCAGTATATCAACGCCGGGTAGAGCGCAAGTACAGCCATTTGCATCATGATGATTCGATTTATTTGTCCACCCGCAATCAAATTCAGCCAAAGCAAGAAGACAGAATAGAGCGGTTTGTCAACGTATGAAAGGTTGTTTAATCCCTGTCCAATTAACGCAAACTGGGCAGTAAGATCATATCCGGCCGCATCCGAGAATGGATAAAACTGTTGATCAGGAGCATATGGTCCCGGAGCAAAAAAGCTTCCCGGGAACGGTGTATTTTTCCAGATTAGCAGGGCGACTGCCCAGATTGCCAGTGTAATGAGAATATCCAGTATTAAACCGGAATTATTACCAGAGGTTATGGGTAGTGGGTCGGGACGGACGCTTTTCCAGATACTGGAAATGAAATATATTCCTGCCGCGATCAACCAGACAAGAAAAACCTGAATGGTTAACAGCGGGACTCCCGGCAAATTAAAATTGATGAAATCTGATTCTGCTGAAAATCCTGTGGCCAGAATAACCAGCAGGATTGCGATCAGCGCTGTAAAAAAACCTGCACAAGAGATAAGTAATAAGCGGTTTCCACTTGCAAAATCCCTGAAAGACGCCAGTGTAATCTGCCGCTTAAGGAATAAAATCAGGATAACTACCTGTATTCCAGCCAATCCTATCCAGAGGATGATTGGTTGCAACCGGTCATGGAATGGCGAAAACTCACCAAACCAGTAATCTGGCAAGAAAATGCTCAGCCAGGCTGTAATAAAAAAGATGCTGCCAGCAAACATAAGAGCCGCACTCCAAACCGGATGCTTGAAACCATTCTCAAGCTGCTGTTGAATTCGCCCTTCCCCCCGACCGGTCTTAATAGTAAGCCATGCAAACAGGATGATTACACCTGCCAATACACCCAAAAGCACCAGGCGGTACAATGAAAAACCCCACAGGACGGAGTTCTTAGGATCAGCAGGAATCGTGGCAAGGTAAAATAATGCAAATAATCCCTCAACCGCTGTAACGCCGAAGTAGATCGATATGGATTTTTTTGAGCTGGATGTTATTTTTGCCATGAATTGCCGCTCAATCGGAAGGACAGGCTAACAAAGATGTTGGTAAACGGTAGATCCATTTTTCCTGCAGGGTCTCAAGGATCACCGCCAGCGCCTCGATATTTTTTTCAGCAACACACCCCAGGACAATTGTATCAACTCCGCCCACAAATCCTTCCGGGGATTTTTCGAGAGGCATCGTAACCAACCAGTCAGCTTCGGAAAAATCCGGATGTCCGGAATTAATCAACTGGAATACCATTTGTGGGTTTTTGATAGGAAGATAATTATAGATTTCTTTGGTGAGCCCATCTTCAGGATCCATATACCGGGGATATAAATTCTTGCCTTGCAGTACAACCACATCTTTTCGTTCCAAGAATCTGGCAACTTCGGCATCTGGTTGTGTGGCCGGATCAAAGATCTGCATTGCGGATAAATACTGAATCCATTCTGTGTCATTTCTGACAGGATATTTTTGCGGAAACGATATATCGGTTAACGGGACCAAAGCACCTATAAGAATAAACATCCCGAATATCAAGAATAATTTATTTTTGCTATATTTGGTAGCCAGGCTATGATCCTCACTGATAGCGGTGGGTTCGGACTGGGGTAATACTTCCTGTGCTGGATTCATAGCAAGCTTTGTTACTGCAAGATGGATTAATTCTGCCGCTCCGATTCCGTAATAACAATATACAATCCAGTCCATCGGCACAATATAGCGGCCGCCTGATGTTTTGGCAAGCGCATTTCCGGCAGCATACAACAGAAAAACAGCCAGAGGTACAACACCAATCCACTTCCACCTCGAATAAGTACTCCCAATACCATATGCAAGCACCACACTATTTAACAGCATCATCAGTGCTGAACCAATACCCATGCTACCATCCCAATTCCGGTCCCAAAATGGGGCTCCCTGTGTTACGGTATCTTTCAGGTTCTCCAACAGGATGGTTGGTGGCAGGGTTAGCAGGGAGGCAACAAGGTTATGGAAAAAATGGTTGATTATCGGGGATACATTCGTTCCAATCCGTTGAACCGCATTTCCCAAAGTGATTTCGTTCTTGACATTTACATCGTTCACGAACGAACCACCTTCCAAAAATTGGCCTTGAGCTTCTTCTTCACCCGATTGGCTTGACTCCAGCCTTTGTGAGACAATCAGACCCCGGAATGGGATCACAACATAGAATGGGTTATGGTTAACTTTATAAGACCTGTACATCCAAGGAAGGATTGTCAGGATGAACATCGCAGCAAACATGACACTCAAAATTGCCCTTCTTCTTATCGGGAACCGTCGTAAAAAAAAGGGCATTAATAATCCAAATGGGAGCAAGAACCAGGCATTATGCCGGATAAGGGTTGCTAAGGCCAAAGTTCCGGCGGAAATTACGAGATAATGCACCCCATTTTCCGGATCAAGAAAAAACCTGACCAGAAAATAAGTGAATGCAGCTAGGATAACCATCATCGGAAATTCAGACATCAGAAATTTGGGGTTGGAAACATCCCAAATCACCAGGGTGCCGGCAATTAAATTTACCCCCTTAATGATTGCCAGGACGGCCATGATTAAGCCTGCGAGCCGGCTGTGTAATTTTGTCCCCAGCAAATAAAGAATGGGGGGTGCCAATGCCAGCAGGATAACCTGCAAGCTGATCAGTACATCAAACCTGTTCCCGGCAATGCTGTGCAGGATGATCAATATGAAGGAATACAATGGCTTATCGGCATATTGCATGTTGCACAGTCCCTGACCAATCAGTGCAAATTCCGCGCAGGAATCATACACTGCCGCATCAGAGTAGGGATAATTTTGATAGCCTGGTGGATAGGGACCCGGGGCAAAGTGGCTGTGTGGTAATTCTTCCAGGTTCCAAAATAACGCTGCCGCGGCCCAAATCAGCAGAAACAGGAATATATCCAGCATTTTGCCGAATTTTCCCACGCCTTGTTTTGATAATAAAATTCCGGTTTGCTTTCCTCCAAAGGCAATCAACAGCATGCCCAGAATTCCAACCGACCAGATCCAAAAAACCTGGCCGCTAAGGATTGGCACGCCAGTTTTCTGCCAATAGGAGACTGGTTTGAGCCCGAGGCCGGATAAAAATACAAATCCCCAAAACAGCAGCAGCAGGCCAAAAACAATTCCGCTGCTGACAAGCAGCGATTGTTTGGAAGGAAAATCGGCGTCATTTTGGTTTTCCTGCATCATCTGGTTGGTACCTTTTCTGGCAAGATAAAGAAAAATGATTGTTTGCAGGGATAGGGCTGTCAACCAGAAAAGCGCAGGTTTCAGGCGGACGATATAAGCCTCAAATTGGGGGATAGAGGCAGCAGGAGTAAAGGATCCAAACCAACCCAGGAGAAATCCTGCAAATGATGCTAACAAGGCTACCCGGTACAAGCGTTTATCCAAAACAACAGACTTAATAATTCTCTCTCCCCATTCGGGATCCAACCAGTCTTTAACAATCCCAAGCAGAGCGAAAATTCCAATCAGAAGAAACCCGCCAGATAATACCAGCCTGGGAAGAGAAAGGCCTCCGATTATTTGATTTTTTGTATCACCTGGAATCAAAAGAAGGAAAATCCCAGCGGCTGCTGTAATCAACAAGGCAATGAAAAAATAAATACCCAGTAGTATTCGAGATTTCATAGGTCATCAATCAAGCAGGCTGGAAAAACTGTGTCTAAACGGCTCAATTTTTTTTCATGATTACATAATCAAGATAGTAAATTCCAATCCCGCCCAGAAAAATACACAGGAAAAACAAGATATTCGCATAGGACGATGGCAGGGACACAGCCCAGAATGCAATACAGCCTAGCAGTAAGGCGGCAAGGTGCATGACATATACTGCATGGTGGGAATCCAGTCCTATCTTTACCAAACGATGGTAGGTATGGTCCAGGTTAGATTCATAAAAACGAACTTTCCGTCTCAACCGCGAGAAAACAACTAAAGTCGTATCAAAAATAGGTACTCCAACCAGCAGGATGGGGACAAACCAGGATGATGCTTGCAGTGCCGCTGTGGGTGTATAAATAATACCAATGACCGCCAGAAGATATCCAAGAGTCTGTGCACCGGAATCGCCCAGGAACATTCTCGCCGGGGCGGCATTATAATAATAAACTCCAATGCATATTCCCAATAAAATTGCACTTAATAATGCAATTTCCATCTGCTGTGAGGCGTAGGTTGCAAGCATAAAAAAAGCAAATGCAAAGGCACTCAAACCAACCGCCAATCCATCCATGCTGTCTACCAGGTTGAAGGCATTGGTTACTCCAACCACCCAGAAGATTGTCAGCAGGTAATCCAGCAACACATAAATGGATTTCGATCCCCCCAGATAGAATTCGCCGTATTCCAATACCCGGATGTGAATACCCGAAAAAATCAGCATAAAGACAGCAAGAATCTGTCCCAATATTTTTACACTGGGGGAGAGATGGCGAAGATCATCTACAAGTCCCAGTACAAATATTATTCCTGCCGAAAGGATAACGGCACTTATATTGGGACTGTTCCAGGTGCCAAACAGGGTCATTGTTAGGATTAGTGTAACAAAAATGGCAATTCCGCCTGCCAAGGGTGTAGGGCGGGCATGTCTCTTATGGGGGGCTGAACCGGGGATATCAACCAGGTTTATCCGTCTTGAAAGCCGGATAGCGAGCCAGCTGTTCCCAAGGGCAAAAATTGCTCCAACCAGGATTGACAGGTACATATACGAAGTATCAGCGACTGAATATGCCATCAAGTGTAATTATAGTGAGTTTTGGGGATATAGTTGCAATGTTTCAGAAATGACCTGCTGGTCAGAGTACTCTCGTATCACGAGCTCACGTCCTATTTTTCCCATTTTACTCCGTAGCTGCGGATTCTGAATCAAATCGAGGATCCTGTCAGCCAGGGCTTGTGGATTCTTCGGTGGAACCAGGAACCCATTCAACCCATCCTTTACAATTTCACGGCAACCGGTTACATCGGTTGTAACAATTGGACGGCAGGTTGCTGCGGCTTCAATTAATGCTCTCGGAACGCCTTCCCGATAGCTGCTTGGCAGACAAAAAATATGGCATTTCTGCATGATCTCGGCCATATCATCATGCCATCCCCACCATTCCACAGCACCTGCCTGCTGCCAGTCCAACAGCTGCTGCCCCGGTATTGAATCGGGATTATCCGGGTAGGAATCACCGACAAGGACAAAGCGTGCCTGTACCCCCCCATCCCTGATAAACCTGGCAGCTTCAACAAAATCTGCAATACCTTTTGACCAGAGCATCCTGGATGCCAGTAGAACTACCAGTGGCTCGGGTGGTTCCATATGGCAGTGAAATTCGGATACATCCACACCGGATCCCCGGATGATGCGTGAATGGACTTTATCAACCAGTTTATTTTTAATGAATTTTTCCTGATCATCCGGATTCTGAAAAATAACCCAGGTATTAACCAGAGCCAGGCGGTAGAAAGGATTGACGATCTGCCTGAGTAAAGCCGTTTTGATATTATTCTCCATGAAGAGATACCCTAATCCGGTGACAGCATTGATGATTTTTTTTATGCGGATTATTTTAGCAGCAGCCGATCCATATAAAATGCACTTGATGGTAAAGTGGTGGACTATGTCCGGTTTTATCGATTGATAGATTTTTACCAGCCGCAGGATTGTCAGTATTTCGTAGAATGGGTTCATTCCCCTTCGGGAAAGAGGAAATTGAATCCATGTGAATCCGGAATCAACCATCATTGGACCATATTTCCCGGGTGGAGATAGCAGCACCACATCAAATCCTTGCTCCTGCAGGGCTTTTGCGAGTGAAAGCCTGAAGTTGTATAGATACCAGTCCGTGTTGGCAAAAAGCAGGGCTTTCACAGGTTTCCCCTGGATTGGTGGTGGTTTATCCACCCCTGGAACATGAGCACATCCCAGAGATCATATTGCCAGTTCCATTGACCGGATAAATGCTGGTTCCATTTTTGGTGGATGGGACCAGGATTAAAGAATCCCTGGCTGCGCATGGTAGGTTCATCCAATAACGATTCAGCCCAATCCCGCAAAGGGCCGCGCAGCCAGTCATCAATCGGGATTGCAAACCCCATTTTTGGTCTCTTGAAAAGAGTTCCGGGAATATATTTATCCAGAAGTTTCCTGAGGATCCATTTCCCCTGCCCTTGCTGGATTTTATAGGAGAGGGGTATCTGCCAGGCAAACGCTACCAGGCGATGATCATCCAGGAACGGAGCCCGGGCTTCAAGGCTTACTGCCATGCTGGCCCGGTCTACTTTGGTAAAGATATCATCCGGCAGGTAGGTTACCAGGTCAAGGAACATCATTCGCAAAGTAAAATCCGGCAGATCAGCCCAGGAAGAACGGTCCGTTAATATCGTCTGCGGTTCTGAAGCGCCGAGGACGACCTCAGATGGATTCTCCCAATGGGAGGAAAGCCTTCTATAGACGGCCTCCGGTGATTCGGAAGGGAGGATGGAGATGAATTTCTTGATTTTTTCACTTTGTTCAGGCAGCCCGCCTTCATCTCCCCGGAGAAAATTGAATTTATTAAATAAATTATCCCACTGCAGGGGAGATATCTGGTTAGCACCAGCTGCCAGGAATGTGCGTATCCCCTGCGGAACCCAGCCTATCCGACGCCATATTTTTCTTCCCAAAAAATGCCGGTTATACCCGGCAAAGAGTTCATCCCCCCCATCACCGGTAAGGCTGACCGTTACATGACGGCGTGCCATCCTCGAAACCAGGTAGGTGGGAATCTGGGAACTGTCCGAAAAAGGTTCGTCATAGATTTGGGGAAGCAGGGGTATGACCTCTCTAGCCTGTTCACCGTTCAAATAAAGCTCGGTGTGATCTGTCCCGAGATGCCTGGCCACCTCAGCGGCATACCTGGCTTCATTAAAATCATCCTCATTAAATCCAATTGTAAAAGTATTAACCGGGCGGCTGCTTTCACTCTGCATAACCGCAACAATTGTGGATGAATCAACCCCGCCGGATAGGAATGCTCCCAGCGGCACATCAGATATCATTCTCTCCCGGATAGATTGGCGAAGGAGCAATTCCAACTCACCCACAGCATCCATCAAAGTTCCCTGGAATGGATTTGCAGTTCCATTTTCAGCCATTGCCTTCGCAGACCAGTAAGCCTGGGGCGGGTCAATTGGATCGGGTCTATCCACTTGGATACGCAGGAAGCTTCCCGGTGCCAGCTTTTTGACCCGGGTGTAGATCGTATAAGGGGCTGGGATGCAATTATGCCTGAGGAATAGTGTAAGTGACTGGCGATCGATGGATCCTTCAAAGGCAGGATGCATCTGTAATGATTTTAGCTCTGAACCAAATAAAATATGACTGCCAAATGTTCCATAATATAGAGGTTTGATTCCCAGCCTGTCCCTGATCAGATACAAACAGCGCTCCTGGCGGTCCCACACTGCAGCAGCAAACATGCCATTAAAATGAGGGATTGCTTTCTCGACCCCCCATTCCACCATGCAGGCCAGCAATACTTCTGTATCCGAAGTGCCCCGGAAAGTATGCCCTTTACGGATCAGTTCCTGGCGCAATTCAAGGAAATTGTATACTTCACCATTGTAGATAATGACATACCTGCCATCTGCAGAATGCATCGGCTGGTGCCCGGTTTCAGTCAGATCGATAATGGCTAACCTCCGAAATCCGAAGGCAATGCCGGCTCGTTCATCTATCCAGGTACCGGAATCATCCGGTCCGCGGTGGATTATCGCATCAGCCATCCGGCAGACGATTTGTTCCATTTCCGCAGAATTCCGTGAAGCCGAAAAATCGAGAAATCCTGTTATTCCGCACATAGCATGAATTTTAAATCGAATTTCTTAAATCACCAGGCAGTAAGTTATACCGGGGCATTGTGATTTTCGATCAATGGACTCCTTTTTGATTTTCCAATAATGCCGATCCCAAATCCAATCGATTCAGGCAAAAACGGGAGGGGATATGAAGATACATCCAGGATCTCAAAAAACCGGGCTGCGGATTCGATAATCTCGGAATAATCAAATCCGCGGTGTTCATGCCTTGGAACCTTATCTATACGCCCCAATGCAGCATTGGTAAATTCGCCCAGGGTATAGGATTCCGCATCCATCCTTCCAATCCGTTTAACCAGGTACTTTGTGGCAAACACCAATCCTTTTTCAATTGGGACGGTAATAAAGGTATATTTACGCGTATGGGCAGATAAAAACTCCAGGTAGGGATTTACCAGGCCAGGTGGGACATGCTCCAGCGTTTCCATGCAGATGGAGATATCAAATATACCAGACACTTGAACGTCTTCCGGTTTCCGGCAGTATAAAAATTCGTATCCGGTTTCTTCTTTCCACTGCTCCCTGGCAATGTCCAGACCGTTCTCCCAATTAGCATCCAGTCCAACAAAACGCAGGGGTTTTACCGGAAGGAAGTTAATGGTTTTCGCATCATAACAACCCAACTCAATAACACTGGCTGGAATACAATCCAGTTTCCGAAGGGAGTCATTGAGCCAATGGAATCTTGCTTCGTGGATCCATTTTCTTATCCCTCCGGAGAATAACCTCTGGTTGTAGGCTTTTCTGGTTTGTGTACGCATCAATTCAATACAAATCCTGGTTTATTTTATAAGTGACCGGTAGAGCTCCTGGTAGCGCCTGGTGATCGTTTCTATCTCATATTGATCTACAACAATTTGTCTGGCAGCCTGTTTCATGGCCTTCCACTGCCCGGGTTCCATCCGGATCATTTCCAGCCAGGCATGGCATAATGCCTCAGGATTTCGCGGCGGAACAACTTTGCCAGCCTCACCGACAATCCTGGCTGAGTCTCCTACATCGGTAACCACACACAGCACTCCGCAAGCCAGGGCTTCACCAATCACATTCGGAAAAGCTTCCCCGTATGCCGACGAGGATGTGGCAATATCCAGTGCAGCAGTAAGCCGGGGAATGTCCTGGCGGGGACCTAACAAATGAAAACGGCGTTCCAACCCGGATGACCGGATCCAATTTGCAAGGGTTTCATTTTGCCAGGTAATCCCATCCCCGGCAAGAACAAAGTGTACCTGGTCTGTGTGCAGCGCCAGGCAGCCTGCAGCCTGGATAAAATGCTCATGGTCTTTCTGGGGATCAAATCTCCCCACCAGGCCGATAAGCAAGGATTCCATCGGCAGGGATAATTCTTCCCTTAAAGAATTGCGCGCCTTTGAATCCGGGTGAAAGATTCCGGTATCAAAACCGTTAGGGATGACAGTAAATTTATCTGCCCGGTACCCCAAACGGGTATGTACATCCTGAGCAGCATAAGAACAGGATACGATTCTATTGGGAATCCACCCGGATAGTTTCGCTAACAGTTTTACAATGGAAAGCGTGCTTTTTTTGGAATTCTCATTATCGAGGGTGCTGTTGCGGAGGCCCCATATAACCGCAAAATTCCCGGAAACCCTGGCTGCCAGGCCTCCCATCAAGTCTGAATGGTACATCCAGGTTTGCAACAAGTCCGGGCGGACATTTCGCAAAATCCGTACCAGGCGATAAAAATGCACCGGATCTGCCATTCCAGGTTTCATGCCCAATGAAGTGACCGGGATGCCAAGCTGTCGGATTTTCTCTCCAACGGGTCCATCAGCCGTTAATGACAGCACGGAGGAATCAAACTCGCAGAGATCCATATGTGAAAGGAGCTTGAACAGCATCATTTCCGCCCCGCCCAGAGAGAGGCTGGTAATGAGATGCACGATGCGGAACGGTCGCTCAGCCATTAGTCTTTTTTCCGGCACTGGTTTGAATTACCCTGACGGTATCCTGGACCATTTTATCTACACTAAAAAGGGTTCTGATCCGTGCGGATGCCCTCTCACCCAGATGATGTCTTTCACCAGGGGTACGGGAAAGCATTTTATTTATTCCTTCGGCCAGGCTTGATGGGTCTCCCGGGTTGGCAATGAAACCGGTATCACCAATAATTTCAGGGATATCCCCCACACCTGTTGCTACACAGGGCACTCCGCATGCCATGGCTTCACCGATCACGTTAGGGAAACCCTCTCCTTTCGAAGACAGGCATAAAATATCCAGGGCATTGTAAACCGGTTGGATAATCGGCCGGGTGTTTTCCCATCGAATGCAACCGGTTAACCCTAATTCCCCGGCCTGTCCCTTGAGGTGGTCCAGGTATTCTGTCGGGCCATCTCCGATTACGACAAAACGGACTTGCGGCATGGATTGTTTTACAATACCAGCTGCCTCAATGAATGTGGAATGGTCTTTCACGGGATCCAGCCGGCCTATCATCCCAACAAGGGGCGCGTCTACTGGCACACCCCACTCCAACCTGAGGTGTTTACCGGACTCTGTTTCTTTAACAAAAGATTCTGTATCAATTCCATTTTGAATGACAGTCATTTTACTGGCAGGGAATCCAGTTTTTGTATATTGCTCAAACCCGGCGTGGGAGTTTACAATAATGGCATTGGCGAACCTGGCTGCCCTGCTTTCAAGCCAAAAACTTAGCCGGTAGAGCCAGTCATACTGGTTTAAGTCCCTGGATGAACCGCGCACACCCATTAGCAGGCAAACACCCGGGTTAATTATCTTCATGAATGCCCCAAGGATATTGGGGACCGCCAGAAAACTATAGATCACATCCGGTTTGATTTTCCGGATCTGCCTGTTCAGGCGAAACAAGAATGGAAAGATATCCCATCGGCCTTTTTTATCCAGGGGGATAACGGTTACCCCGGCATCTGCAAACTGCCGGAAAAGCTTTCCATTTTCATAGAAGCAAACCACGCTAAATTCAAAATTGGTCCTGGGGAAATTTCTTGTGAGCAAAAGAAGCTGCCGCTCTGCACCTCCAAAATCAAGGGATCGGATCAGGAAAACCAACCGTAAGGATTCATGCGTTTTCAATTGCAAATATTCCCCGTCCGCTTAAGAACGATAATCACGGATATCCGTTTCGATAATTTTAATGATTCTGCCGATTATGTATATCCGAAAAGCAAGGTGATTGATGGATATATTTTGTTTTCCAACCAGACTTTTCAACATCGGCCGGATATTTGACGGAATAAATTCTTTTAGCATTGGTTTGCCAGCAGATTCTATGTTTTCCGAGCTGGATTTAATCCCGGTCTTGACCCAATCCAAAAAATGATTTGGCAGGATATTCCTTCCCTTAACGTCCTCCATTTCGGCATTAAACAGGCTGGCAGCCTTAACGCTGCGTAAATAATTTACCGCCGGAGAAATAGCCGGCTTCTCAGCAAAGGGGATTGGTGGAGATAGCCGAGTGATTATTTGCCTGAACAGCTTTTTTTCAGTCCGCAGCCGATCCGGCAGGGCACGCACCCTATCAATAATATTCCGGGAGAGGAGGGGATTGATCACTTCCACATAAGCACATTTTATCTCGTTGAGTGCCGCCAGAATGGTGGGAATGCGGTACTGGTGGTATATGCGGTCCCTCCAGACGGAAAGACTCTCCCCGTTTTTCTTCTGCAGGCTATCCGGAATGGATTGAACAGGCATGCCATAATCCTTCGCCGGTCTCAGGTTGCGGTGGTCCTCCATGGTTACCAGACCGGTATAACGCCGCACATCCCCCATCGAGTGAACCCTCGTCCAGCCAAAGCCTTCATCCCCCCGGATCACTCCGCTTATTTTTTGCTGGTTTAGATGCTTCCAGATTTGAAATCCGTCCATATAAGCCGAGATATGGTCTATTCTGCCTTCACCTGCAGCTATAAACCGTTCGAAGATTAATTCCAATGGCTCATTCCCCGGCTCAATAGGAAAAAAATGGAAATTCACACCGCACTCCTGAGCAAGCTGCCTTGCAATGTAAGCATCATTCCGGCTGTCCTGCAGGGAGTTCCTGACACCCCAGGTTATGCATTTAAGGTCGCTTTTTTCCGGGATCATCAGTAAAATTGCCCGGCTGTCATATCCTCCTGAGAGAGGCAGCAGCCAGTTGTTATAGTCCAGGTCCAATCTACACATTGTTTTTTCAATTGCCTGGCGAAGAAAAATTTCATGCTCGGAATCTGTAAGTTTTTCTTGTAAGAATTTGGGGGTGGTCTCCTTTACTTCCAGTTTCCATAAACGAAAATCGAAAGTGAGCCTTGAGTCCCCTGGCAGCATTTTCAACCGGGTGTCCCAGGCAAGTCCGGGACCAAGGCAGCCAGAGGAGAGCATCCAGGAAGCCGTGTGTTGGTTGATGCAGATATTGCCCAGGATGGACAAAATTGCCCGCTGGGAATTGGAGGCCAGGAAAATATCCTCATTTTGAAAATACCAAACCGTACGTGAACCAACAACATCCGTGGCAATTTCAATGCCATCCTGGTCAAGGCGGAAAAGTGCAAAAGATCCATCCGGAATCCCGGATCCGCGCTTCCACCAGTCAAACGGGGGTTTAATCATCTTTCCAAGGCAAAAATTGCCTTCATGCCAGTCAAAATCCACTGGCGGATTAAAGATCACTGACAAGAAATGATCACGCCTATCCATAAACGGCTGAATTTCAGCGAGGTGATCTGGTGTCAGCCTGCGATTCATCCGCCCAATTTTCAGCAGAATATCGTCGATAATTTTCTTGTCTCTTGCGCAGGCTACCAGTACACGGGCCATATTTTATCCAATATCTAAAATTCTGGATGAGGGATGATTAAGGATATCAGACAGTTAAATAATCCCAATAATTTGATCTAACGTCCGAAGTAATTATAACCTTACTCCTAACAGGTTCCCCTGACCCAGGAACGCCAGGTACTGTCAACCCTTTCCAAAAACCATTTTTGGATTCAGCTGAAAATTATCATTTTTCCAGGTCAGGCGTATATCCCCGTCATTTACAATCCATTATTAATTAGTACCCCTCATCATACAGGAGCGTTTCCACTCCTTATTAGAGAGTATCGCCTCCAAAGGTATAATTAACCAAAACGAGAGATTATATTGCCCGTAGTTCGCATCCTAGTCTGGAGAAAAACTCATTCTGGAAACCCTGGTCTGAGTACTCGAATTACTTTAAGGGCAGGCTCTGCACCATAATCTTCTACAACGGTTAAACCTTCACCATATTGAACATTAAACCATTAGATAGAATATAAATTTTTCGGTTGGTGATCCATTAAATTAAAAGATATTTGCAATTGTTAAAAAGGGTTCAAAAAATCAATAATAAACTCTTTCCATTCCGCGAGAATGTTCCTAAATTTGGGTCGCCCATAATCATTACGCTTCCCAGGTCTTTTGTTACTGCAGTACTGGCCTCTGTATTTAT
>Ga0209254_10003456_pt1 | contig 14405 bp, 14 predicted proteins | sample FrelakmetDIP11DI_FD_187148 | JGI IMG/M metagenome (GOLD analysis project Ga0209254, IMG submission 187148) | Freshwater lake sediment microbial communities from the University of Notre Dame, USA, for methane emissions studies - DIP11 DI (SPAdes)... | ecosystem: Environmental > Aquatic >...
GGCAGGAAGAAGAATGTGCACTTATGTGCACATTCGGAATAGCAGGAAAAGACATGCCTAAAATATCTTCCTATCAAAAAGATCTGATCGAGTCGCTAAAAGACCCGTGCGAGGCAGCGGCCTATCTCAACGCAGCCATTGAGGAGGGAGACCGCTCCGTTTTCTTACTGGCTTTGCGTAATGTGGCAGAGGCGTGCGGCGGGATGGCAGCTCTTGCGGAAAAGGCAAATCTTAGCCGTGAAAGTCTCTACCGGATGCTTTCAAAAAAAGGCAATCCTGAGATCAAGAGCCTTTACACACTTCTCCATGCTATGGGGTTGCGACTTGCCATAGAGGCTGAGCCGCATACCTGTGAAGCCGCCTGATACTCGATCTGGCGGAAGCAGGTTTGGAACTTCAGCCTGCCAAAGGGAAGAATATGTCCCCTTCTCTCTATTAAAGGTTGATAAATGAAGAAGATAAAGAAATTTAAAAAAGCTGCTAAAAAGCCGTTCATAATAGCTCTCAACGATGAGATAGACAAGAAGGTCAACGAGGCTCTGATGATGGTCGAAAGGGGTTTCATTGATAAAGGAGCATATACCATTGAGGAACTAATGGTGAGCCATTCCGATTATCACACCGTGCAATTCGCCATGGGCGTCGTACTGGGGTTCAGGAAGCAGTATGATGAAGCAATAAAATGCTTCAAAAAGGCGGTGGATATATTTCCCTATTTTCTCGATGCTCAATTCAACCTGGCAGTTTCATACCAGAAGAAACTGGACGTTGGGAATAGCATAAGGGCCTATCAAAGAGTTGTAGATATCGGCTCTCCCGAGGACGCTTTGGTGAGGCAATCAAGGGACTTCCTTTCTGGTATGGATGAGCAAATCCGGAAGGAGCATGGAATCGGCTTGGATGCATATCTTAAGGGTATGGATATTTTCGGGAGCGCCTTAGAATATATGGAATCAGAAAAGTGGGAAGAGGCAATAGCGTGCTTCAAAGATTGCTTGAAAATTGTAAAAAGGCACTACCAGTCTTACGGCAATATGGGTCTCTGTTACGCCAAATTAGGACGAAAGGAACAGGCAATAGCCGCACTCGACAGGGCGCTTGAGATAAACCCTCATTATGAGCCTGCCATTGTTAACCGGGAAATGATTTCCGGTCTTAAAGCGGGCGAAAAGATTCCGGACGGCCCCATAGAAACTATCGATTACAGTAAGGATTATGAGGCCAAGAAAAAATCATATATCGCCAAGATAATCGATTACCTCAAGAATAAATAAAGACGTACCCTTATCTAACATGCACATATTAATCAAGAAATTCCTATATGCTCTGCTGCTAACAACAATAGAAAAGCGGTTTCCCAAGGGATGCGATTTCAAAAAATATCTTATTTAATCCATGATGTTTATTTTGATAAGAGTATGGCTGAGGCGGACTAATTCATGGGAGCTAATGTTATATTATTCAAATACCTTTTTTCAACGAGGACGGATTGGGCATGGACCTTATCGTCAAAATGAAATTCGGTTCTCATCTTTATGGAACGAGCACATCGAAATCCGATGTTGACTACAAGGGAGTTTTTTTGCCTTCAAAGAATGAGGTGCTATTGGGAAAAATCCCGAAATGCCATAATTATTCTTCCAGCAATTGCAAAGCAAAGAACACGCCCCATGATACTGATGTGGAGATTTATTCATTGAATTATTTCATTAACCTTGCGTGCGAAGGGCAGACAGTGGCTCTTGATATGCTCCACGCTCCTGATTCGGTGATTGAAGTAAGTTCAGAAATATGGAGAACAATAGTCGGCGAACGGGACAGATTTTATACAAAGAACCTGAAATCGTTTGTAAATTATGCGAGGCGTCAGGCAAGTAAATACGGCATTAAGGGGTCCCGTCTGAATGCCGTATCTGATGTATTGAATGTCCTGAAAGCAGCGGTTATCACACAGAAGCTTCGCTCTGTGTGGGATAAACTGCCGCAAATGGAACATTGTTATGTGGCCGAAACCGATCCAAATGGCATGCGGCAGTATCAGGTATGCGGAAAGCATTTTCAAGAGTCTGCTGAAATAGGCTATGTGATTTCAATTTTAGAGAAGTTCTATGATGATTACGGAGCCAGGGCAAAACAAGCTGCTGAAAACAAAAATATCGACTGGAAAGCCATATCTCATGCTCTTAGGGCAGCCTTTCAGGTGAAAGAAATATTTACCCAACGTATAATCACGTTTCCTTTAAAAGAAGCAGCTTTTCTGGTAAAGGTGAAAGAAGGAAAACTTGATTATTTAAATGAGGTAGAGCCTGTCCTTGAAGGGCTTATGACCGAGGTTGAAGAATTGACATCTGGCAGCAATTTGCCTGAAAAAGTTGATACAGCCTATTGGGAAAGGTTCATTTGTGATACTCTTGAACGGGAGTTGTTTGGAAAATATGGAAAAAAGAATATCTGAGGCGCTTCTTCAGATTGAAGATGAGCACAATGTCAGGATAATCTACGCCTGTGAATCGGGAAGCAGGGCATGGGGGTTTGCGTCTCAAGACAGTGATTTTGATGTTAGATTCATTTATGTACATCCCAGCGACTGGTATCTATCCATAGCTGATAAAAGGGATGTGATCGAAATGCCTGTAGACAAACTTCTTGATATTAACGGCTGGGACATCCGTAAGACGTTGCAGCTTCTCAGGAGATCAAACTCCCCTTTAATGGAATGGCTGGTGTCGCCGATTAAATACCGTTGTATGGAGGCCGCTGTCAACCCTTTGCTTTTACTGTCAAAAAAGGCATTTCTTCCTGAATCCTCTTTCCACCATTACTTGTCAATGTCAAGGAACAACCTATCCAAGGTCCAGGATACCGATACGCCAGGAATAAAATCATATCTTTATGCCCTGAGACCAATGCTCTGCTGTAAATGGATAATGATGTTTGGTAGTCAGCCTCCGATACTTATCGATGACTTATTGCTTGTATTTCTGCCTGACACAGGAGACGAAATACGCAGATATGTTGATAGAATCATAAGGATGAAGAAGGATGGTATAGAATTGGCGGAAATAGACAGATCGGCCATTTTCGAAGACTATTTGATGAGCCAGTTGTCAGAATTGTCTCTCTGCTCATTTAAAAAGACCGCAAAAGAGGCGCTGGAATCTTTTGACATGCTTTTTAGAAAGATGCTGAAGATAGTTGGTTGACCTCACTAAAATCGCCTGATCCCCTTTCAGCATTTCCTGATTCCCAATGTCCATCTGAATAGCCGACCGTCTGCAAGAAGAATATTAAAACTTTTTCCTCATTTCTCCGATTCGCATTATTTTTACATCACGCTTTTTTCTGGTGAAAACAACAGGTTTTTGCAATTGGTTAAGAGGCTGAAGGATATATAACGGGAGGTCGAAAAATATTTTACCAATAAAAACATCAGTAGAAGAAAGGAGGAGAACAAGATCGCTGTCCTGTATTTGAGCATGCGGCTCGACAAGAAGCAAATCCCCCTCATTGATATAGGGGGAACATACAAGGGGAACAGTTCCCTTCAGGAAAAAAGCATTCTCAGCATGAGTTAAAACAGGTTCAAATGTGATTGCGATTTCCTTTAAAAGAGAAGGGATTTTATTTGAAAGGAGGTCTTGAAGGCTGATAACAGGCAGCATTCTGATTGCACCGTAAGGCTGAGTTTCTTCTTTAATATATTGAGGCTTTTCGAGGAACCCCAAAAGAGGAATATCAAGGGCTTCCGCCAATTTTTGAATAGTTTCTGATTTCAGATTCTTTTGCTTGTTTGCCTCTATACGGGCAATACTTGCCTGAGAGATCCCGCTTCTCTGGCATAGCTCAAGCTGTGAGAGGCCATGTTTTGTTCGTAATTCTTTCAGACGCTTCCCGATATTCACTATTGCAAATAGATTCACATGTAAAAGCATACTTAATCAATATCATACATGAATAATATGCTTGACATAAAATATACATAGATGTATAATAAAATCCTAATTTCATTTGAGGAGGTATAACAGCTATGAAACTTGCTGAACTTTTGAACGAGAGAAAAGCAGTAAAGGAGGAAATTAAAAAGACGAAACAAAGGTTGGAGCTGTCAGCCAAAGTTCAGGAAGGCGATAAAGACCCCGCAGAATCACCGGAAGAACTAAAACAGTCATTGATCCAGTTATTTGAAAAGCTTAGAAAACTAATCGTCAAAATAAACCGCACAAATGTTGATGTCCTGATTGAAGGGAAGAGCCTTATGGAAATGATAGCAGAGCGGGACAAAAATATCGCTGTTGCTGCGGCACTTCATGGGCTGGCAGAAGATGCTACACCAAGGGAAGCAAGGTTCTCAAGAAATGAAATCCGTTTTATTGCCGCAGTGAACATAAAAGAATTGAGGAAAGAGGGTGATACTTATTCTAAAAAAGGGAGAGAAATCGATAATAAAATTCAGGCAGGAAACTGGGGTATTGAAGTAGAATTTAAGTGATAATGACAGTAGGTAGCTTGCTGTTATATTGTGGAATGCAACCCGTGTAGCTTGGGACTACATTAGGGACCCGACTGATAATCGGAGCAAGGTTCAACTCCTTTTACTGTAACAGTTCACGGTTACAGAAGCAGGTGAGAAGCCGGTTTAATGTTACTGTTACCACCAGCATTCAGATATGACAGTTTGGCGAGGGCGGGTATGGGGACTAACAAGATGGAGGAGATTCAGCATGTGCATTTCTGACAAACTTGTATTTGACAATTTTCTTGGTGACACAAACGAAGTTATGTTCAGCTATTTTATTCAGGGAATCGAGAAGATTTTCGTCAGAGATATAAGAGATTATTCTTTGGCGACCCTCAACACAAAACATGTTCATATCGATTGTCTTGAAGATTTTCTTCAGGATAACGATATGCATTTTATTGCCAAAGGGTTTGACATCCCTAACCGGAGGGAGATACCGCTCCGCTGCTCACTTAGTATCAACAAGGATGCTGAATTAAAGAAAGAGCAGAGTTATGGTTTTTATTGTCTTTTCCCCCTCTCGGATAACGAACTCTTTTTCTATTTTTGTGAATCAGGCGATTTCCATAAGGAAACGCTCGTTTTTGTTGCATACAAAAAAGCTGAGTCTCTTCAAAATATTCTTACGGGGATGAAAGAGTATTACAGGAAAGCGAAGCGTAACGGAAATAAAATCATTTTCCAGGGTAAAAAGGAAATGATCAAGGAAAATATATGCTGGGACGATATTATATTGCCTGATGCCCTGAAAAATGACATACGTTTGTGTGCAGAAAATTTTCTTAAAGGAAGGCATATCTATCAAAAAATGGGCATCCCCTACAAAAGAGGGCTGATTTTCACTGGAATGCCGGGCAATGGGAAAACCATGCTCTGCAAGATTATTGCAAAAGAGAGTTGCCTTCCCTTTATTTTATTCAACTTTGATGATGAATCAATGGATTATGATATTGAGCGGGCTTTTGAAAAAGCAGAGGAACTCTCGCCGGCTATTATCTGTTTTGAGGATATGGATTCAATAGGCAATTCCCGTCAGACTCTCAGCAATTTCCTCAATAAACTGGATGGATTTGAACCATTGGAAGGCATTCTGATTCTTGCGACGACAAACAAGCCTGAGAAGATCGATCCAGCGTTATGCAACAGGCCGAGCAGGTTCGACAGGGTTTTCAGGATACCGAATCCGGATTATAACTGCAGGCTGCTCATGTTGAAAAAATACATGGGAAATTTGTTTGCTGAAAATACCCTGAAAGATATCGCTTCTGTAACTGCTGATTTTACCATGGCGTATTTAAAAGAGCTTTACATATATTCGGCTATGATTGCTCTGAATGAGGAATCTTCTGTCCCTTCTGAAGATGATTTGTTCCATGCACTGGAAAGACTAAAAGATCAGATCAAAAACAGCTGCAAGCCTCTGGATAAAATAGGTGCTCAGAAGGTTGGATTTGCGGTGGATAAGAAATAGTTTAATTACCTAACGGCAGACGTATACTGAATGTTGTTCCTTTCTCACTGCTGTCAACAGAAATACTCCCTCCGTGAGATACAACTATCTTGTGAACTATTGCAAGACCAAGTCCTGTTCCCTGTTCTTTGGTAGTAAAAAATGGAAGAAAGATCTTATCCTTTATATCTTCCGAAATACCATGACCTGTATCAGATATCAGTATATCCATAAAATCCCCTGTTGAAGGCAAAGCCTTAATCTTCAGATTACCTCCCTGAGGCATTGCATCGACAGCATTCTGTATAAGGTTTATAAAAGCCTGCCTTAAAAGCACTTCATCCCCTTTGAGAGCAGGCAGCGCATTTATATCGATATTCAGACTAAGGTCTGTTCTTTTCCCTGCGACTGATGCAACACAGTTTTCTATGATTGCCTTAAGATTGCTTTTGGCTATATTTAGTTCAGCCGGTTTTGCGAAAGAAAGGAAATCAGAGATAATCCTGTCCATGACAACGATTTCCCTGGATATGGCTTCTACAGTAGGTTTGAGAGAATTGTCAGCTTTTTTTGACAGGAGTTTTGTATACCCTGCAATAACACCCATAGGGTTTCTGAGCTCATGTGCAATCCCTGCTGATATCTCACCGAGGCTCGAAAGTTTGTCCCTGAGCTTTATCTGTGACTCGACAGCCTTGAGATGGGTAAGGTCTGTAAAGACGAGTATCTGTCCGATTATCATACCCTCCATGTCTTTTAAAGGGGAGAGTGTGAGACCTAACCATATCCTCTTCCCTGACGGGGTTGTATACGCTACCTCACCTCTTTCAATGACCTTCCTGCCGCTTAAAAAATCAATTATCGGTTTGTTCAATACATCTGCGTGATATTCACCGATAATATTCTCTCCTCTTACCTCCAGTATCTTTTCAGCAGCGAGATTGACTTTTGTTATTCTCATCTCCTGGTCAAAACTGATTACCCCGCTTGGAACACTCTGCAGGATATTTTCATTATAACCTTCGATTGCTATTGCTCTGTCTTCTGCCTTTTTCCCCAGGATCTCAAGTTCTTTCTCTTTTTCTTTTAGTTGCGATACCAGTTCATGAAATGTATCAACGACAAAACCGACTTGAGATGCGTCCTTTTGTTTCAGGTTTTTACTTGTCCGGTAAAATCCGATGAACAGCCTGATGAGGTATAAAAAAATGATGAGTACAATAAGGAACAGGATCGAATAGAAAAATATTATTCCAGTATCCAGCGAATTATTCATCTCTCAAAATACCAGTAAAGTATTTCCTGACCGTAAAAGAGCGTAATCAGTGTGCCGAGGGCAAGAAATGGTCCGAATGGAATCTTGGTCTTCCGGCCTTTACCCTTAGCAATCATGAGGAATATTCCCAGGACAGCCCCGGACAGACTGCCGAGAAATGTTGTCAGAAGTACAGATTTCCATCCCATTAAGGAGCCGACCATTGCCATCATCTTTATGTCCCCGCCACCCATTCCACCTCTGCTTAGAACAGCTATAGCATAGAAGAGTCCTCCGCCGGCCAAAAAACCGATGATTGCTGCCTTTATTCCAAGGAGAGAATACCGCATAAACGGGTCAGGCATCAGGAACGATCCTGTAATAAGTCCTATCAATATCCCCGGAAGGGTAATTCTGTCAGGGATTATCTGAAAGTCCAGATCAATGAAGGTTATTACAATGAGCGCAGAACAAAACATGGAATAAACGATAGCCTGCAACCCGAAACCGAACCTCCATAAGACGAATACATAAAGCAATGCATTCATAGACTCGACCAGTGGATATATAAGTGATATCCCGGCCTTGCATACCCTGCATCTGCCGCCAAGAAAGATATAGCTTAGTATCGGGATATTATCATAGGGTTTTATAGGGATATTGCATGAAGGACACCTTGAAGACGGTGAAATTATTGAGAGATTTCTGGGCAGTCTGTAAATGCATACATTCAGAAATGACCCAATAGCAGAACCAAATATAAAAAATATTATATATGGAATTATATTCTGCATTATTCAGAATAGCTTATGTGCTGCTTATTTCTGAGGCCTTCTTTTTGGTCGATTCTATATCAATGTCGATCTTTGCGATCTCATTCAGGGCATCCATGATGACTCTGTCTTTAAGTATAGACCTCTCAGATGTTTCTTTCAGCTCACAAACCCGACGGCCTATGTTTTTCATCAGTTCATCTCTTTTTTTCTCAAGCTGATCAGACTGATGGAGCAGTTTTATTAAGGAAAACTCTATCTTCAGTCTGTCCGAGAGTATCGATGAAAACCACTTTACCTTTTCTACTCCGGTTTCGAAATTAGTTCTTAGTCTTTTTATCATGCTCCCCCTCAACCGGTCTTGAACAGTTCGATCTTTCCTGCCCAGAAATTCTCGAGAGATTCCCTCAGGAGAGGATATCCCTTAAGGTCCGGATCTTTGTCAATTAAGGTAAAAGCCTCTTTCCTTGCTTCATTCAGGAGTATAGCATCTCTGACAATGTTTGCAATTCTCAGGTCCGGAATGCCGGATTGACGGGTTCCGAAGAATTCTCCGGGCCCCCTGATATTCAGGTCTTCTTCGGCTATCCTGAAACCGTCATTGCTCTTTGCCATAATATCAAGTCTTCTGCGTGCTTCATCTCCGTAGTGTTCATATGCCAGCAATATACAATATGATTGACATGCTCCCCTGCCAATCCTTCCCCTCAGCTGATGAAGCTGGGAGAGGCCAAACCTCTCTGCATGTATTATAATCATAAGCGTGGCATTTGGCACGTCTACGCCGACCTCGATTACTGTTGTACTTACAAGTATATCAATCTCTCCCTGTTTAAAAGATGCCATGATATTTTCTCTTTCCTGTGCCTTCATTCTGCCGTGAATGAGACCTGTCCTGAATTCAGGAAACAGTTTTTCCAGGGCGGTCTTGCCTGTTGTTGCTGACCTTAGATCAGTCTTTTCAGATTCCTCGATGACCGGATAAACCACATAAACCTGTCTTCCCTTTTTTACCTCTTCTCTGATAAGACGGTAGATAGATTCTTTCTGTTTTTCATGAAACAAAATAGTAGTCACAGGTCTTCTGTCAGGAGGCAGTTCGTCAATAACAGAGTAATCGAGGTCACCATAAAGGGTAAGTGCAAGTGTTCTCGGTATAGGAGTTGCTGTCATGACAAGGACATCAGGGTTCATAGCCTTTTTCTTGAGCAATGCCCTCTGCATCACACCAAACCGGTGTTGTTCATCTATGATGGCAAGCCCGAGGTTTTTGAATACAACTCCTTCCTGTATAAGGGCATGGGTTCCGACAATCAGATCAATCTCTCCTGAGGCAATACTGTCGAGGGGCCTTTCTTTTTTGCTTCCTGTCAAAATACAGATTTTTAAACCCATATCTTCTACAACCCTGTATATATTAATGAAGTGCTGTTCTGCGAGTATTTCAGTCGGCGCCATGAGGGCTGACTGATAACCGCATTCGGCTGCGATCATCATCGCCATCAATGCAACAACGGTCTTCCCGCAACCAACATCACCCTGTATGAGCCTGTTCATAGGGTGGGGTTTTTTCATATCAATCAGTATGTCATTGAAGACTCTCTCCTGGGCACTCGTCAATCTGAATGGAAGTATGCTGAGGAGTTGTTTCAAAAGCCTTCTGTCAGGATTAAAAGAGATCCCTTTTTCGAGTACGTTTCCCTTTTTCAGTGCGGCAAGGCCGAGTTCAAGCATAAAAAGCTCATCAAACGAGAGCCTTTTATGAAATTCAGTCGCTCCCCTGTTGAGAAGTTCGACATCGACATTTATTTCAGGGAAGTGGACCTGTGCAAGACTTGCGGAGATATCCGGCAAAGCATGTCTTTTCAGAATCTCTCCGGGTATTGTCTCGCAGACATCCTTAATACAGGTATGTACCATGTTGTACATTATTGACCGCATCTGTCTTGAGGTAAGACCACTTGTTACCCTGTATACAGGAACAATCCTGTTCATATGAATAAATGAATCACTGGCATCACTGATGATCTCGTACTCAGGGTTGTCCATCTCGAGTCCGATTCCCCAGTAAGGATTTCTTTTTACGGTTCCACAGAGCAAAACTTCCTGCCCTGTCTTGAAATTCTTTTTCATAAAAGGCTGATTGAACCATTTGCCCTTCAGAAGCCCGCTGCCATCGTTGACAGTTAGCTCAAATATCTTCAGGTTCCTGCCCGGCAATTTGATGACTTCAGCAGAAATTACTTTTCCATATGCGGTTTCAAGATTGCCGTATGTGAGGTCGCTGATTTTTTTGATATTGCTTCTATCTTCGTATCTGTAAGGAAGGTAATAGAGAGCGTCTCTAACTGATTGAATATTGAGCCGGTTGAGAAGTTTTGCCCTGTGAGGTCCTACGCCTTTTATATATTGGATTTGAAAATCTGATAGGTCTTTAGCCATCAGCAGAAGGAGGAGAGAATGTCTTGTCTGCTTCTTCTATGCGCATCTTGGAATATTCGGATTCACTAAGTATATCGATATCCCAGCCTGTAAGTTTCATCGCAAGTCTGACATTCTGGCCTCTTTTGCCTATAGCGAGGGAGAGTTGCTGGTCATTCACAACAACCATCGCTGTCTTGGATTCTTCATTAATTCCTATTTTGTCCACTGTTGCCGGGCTCAGTGCCCTCGAAACAAGCTGTCTTGGGTCATCAGTCCATGGGATGATATCGATCCTTTCTCCCCTGAGTTCACGAACGATTGACTGAACCCTTGTACCTTTCATACCGACACATGCGCCTACCGGGTCAATAGACGGATTTTTTGAAAATACAGCGAGTTTTGTCCTCTCACCGGGTTCTCTGACAGTATCTTTAATAATAACAAGTCCGTCATTGATTTCCGGAACCTCCATTTTGAATAAGGCAGCAACAAATTGCGGGCTTGACCTTGTCACCATAATAGCCGGTCCCCTTGGGGTAATCCTGACGTCTTCTATATATGCCCTGATCGTGTCGCCTCTCTTCAGGTTTTCATTCGGAAGGATATCTTTTACCGGAAGTAATGCCTCTGTTTTGCCGATATTCAGGAAGTATATTCCCTTTTCTTTTCTCATTATTGTACCACCGACAACCTGACCGACCTTGCCCTTGAATTCATTGTAAATTACATCCCTCTCCGCCTCGCGTACCCTCTGAAAAATAACCTGTTTTGCTGTTTGGGCGGCGATTCTGCTGAAGTCATGCAGATCTAAGGGAATATTGACTGTATTACCCTCTGCTGCCTCAGGAGAAATCTTTTTTGCATTATCAAGGGAAATTTCTTCATCTTTATTTGATACCACTGACACAATCTTTTTTATCTCAAATGCTGATATATCACATGTCCTGGGATCAATTGTGAGGTCGATATTCGTTCTGCCACCGAACTTTTTCCTTGCAGCGGAGAGCAAGGCGGAGCGTAAGGTTTCAAGAAGCACATCTCTTGTTATACCTTTCTCTCTGCTGATCTGGTCTACTACATAACAGAGTTCTTTGGACATTAAATCTCTATCTCCAGTTTTGCCTTTGATATCCTATCAAATGGTATATCTATTTCCTGGTTGTTCACCAGGAGTTTTACAAAATTGCCGATGACTGCTGATATCCTGCCGGTGAAGAAATTCTGATTATCAATTTTTTCCACAGTAACAATTCGTGCCAGTTTTCCCTTATGTTTTTCAAACTCCTGTAAGCTTCTTAAAGGTCTGTCGATTCCAGGAGAAGAAACCTCAAGGTTATATCGTCCGGGAAAAATGTCTCCTACATCGAGCAGGGCCCCAAAAGCTCTGCTGAATTTCTCACAGTCATCGAGAGTAACACCTCCCTCTCTATCTATTCTGACTCTGAGCAATAGCTTCCCCTTTCCTAACAGCTCAATATCAAAAATTTCTAAACCCTGCTCATCAGCAACCTGCCCAGCAAACATAAAAACCTTTTTCTTAATACTGTCGTTCATATAGAAACCTGAAAAAGCCCTATAAAACAAAAGAGTGGGACGACCCACTCTTCGAATATACTAATAATAGGATTTTAAAAAATATACCAGTTTTTTATAAAAAAAGCAAATTCAGGGGATAAGTAAGTATTACCTATCCCCTGAATATCTACACATAAAATTATTTATGTGCTGGTTTCTCCGGTGCTGGTGCCGGTGCTGGTGCCTCAGCTGGCTTCTCCGGTGCTGGTACTGTTGCCGGTGCCTCGGCTGGTTTTGGAGCCTCAGGTTTTGGTGTCTCTGCCGGCTTGCAACCAACGGTAAATGCCACCAATAACATTAATGATAAAACTAATGCTATAATCCTCTTCATTAAAATATCACCTCCTTCCAAGAATACTTACTTAATATCTTAAAAAGATATTATAACAACGAATCTTTGTCAAATGTCAAATGCAAGAAATTTTATAACGTATCTTTTTTAAAAATCAAGATAATTTTTCATATAATGATATCATTAAGCGTATTTTATTGCAAAAAATTAACGTGTGCTTAAAAAACTATTTACATGAAAAATGTAATTATGCTATTATGCTGTCTCATCTCTTTAATTTGAGGAAGGGTGGAGATGAAAAGTTTTTTTACATAAATAAATTACAGGGGCGATTGTCGAAGATCTTCGAATCGCCCCTTATAGTCGGAAAGGAGCATCAGAAAAATGTTAATCATCGGTGAAAAGTTAAGCATAATAGCAAAAAAAGTAAGAGACGCCATGATGAGAAAAGATAAAGGTCCCATACAGGATATCGCAATTTCTCAATGGAAATCAGGCGCAGGGATGATAGACGCTAACATAGGACCAGCTGAAGATGGCGGTGAGGATTTGATGCAATGGATGGTGACTTCCATACAGGAGGTTGTCCAGTTGCCGGTTTGTCTTGATACAACAAACTATAAAGCGGTAGAGGCCGGTCTTCAGGTTCATAACAATCAATGGGGGAGGCCTTTGATAAATTCTACATCAAATGATCCTGAGAGATTTGCAATGCTTGAACTTGCAGCCAGATATAATTCTCAGATAATCGGCCTTACAGTAGGTAAGGGAGGATTGCCTGCAGATGCAGAAGAAAGGGCTGCCATTGCTGCGGATATCATGGCAAGGGCTGCAGAATATGGAGTGCCGCTCGAGGATTTATACCTCGACCCGCTTGTCCTTCAGGTAGCAACTTCCCAGGATCATGCATTAAAGGTCATAAAGGCAGTAAAGATGTTTCAGGAACTGAATGATCCGCCTATGAAAACAGTTGTTGGTCTAAGTAATGTCTCAAATGGTTGCCCGAAAGACTTGAGACCTGTCCTGAACAATTTTTATCTTTCTCTCTTAATGTATGAAGGTCTTACTGCTGCCATAGCAGATGCGCATGAGATATCACCAACAGTTAAAACTATAGATGTGCTGCTGGGTAAAACACTGTATGCCCATTCGTACCTGGAAATGTAATATATAGGTTTCAAGGATTCGAGGGTTCAAGTGAAGAAACTCCCGATCCCTTGACCCCTTGGCCCCTTGAATCCTTAAAATGCAAGGAGGAGACATGGCTTTGGCACTGCCGAAAGAAACTTATTCAGGTAAGGTCTATTCTGTAACAATCGGTACCGGTCCCGGGGCGCTTACCTTCGGGGGTGAAAATGTTCTTCCATTCCATACCTTTGAAGGTTCATCGCCAAACAGTCCGGTTATAGCCTACGAAATACAGGATGTTCCACCGAATGATTGGCCTGAGGAAGTAAAGAAGCCTTATAAGGACGTATCGCATAATCCTGTATCATGGGCCAAATTCTGTCAGGAAACATTAAAGGCAAAGGCTATTGCACTAAGGCTCACAGGTACGCACCCCGACAGAGAGAATCGCTCACCGGAAGACGCAGCAAAGACCGTCAGGGATGTAATTTCAGCGACTGATCTTCCCCTGATTATTCTTGGAAGCAATCACACAGAGAAAGATGCTTCTGTTTTAATCTCTGCAGCAGAGGCTGCCAAAGACAGGAGTTGTATTATCGGCAAAGCACAGGAAGCGAATTATAAGACGATCGCTGCTGCTGCAATGGCTAATAACCATAAACTGATCGCAATGTCAGAGCTTGACATCAATCTCTCGAAGCAGCTTAATATTCTTATTTCACAGATGGGGTTTGATAAAGAGAGAATCATTACAGACCCTATGTGTTCTGCTCTCGGGTATGGTCTTGAATATACGTATTCGGTTATGGAGCGGATACGGCTTGCTGCGCTTACACAGAATGATTCTACCATGCAGCAGCCTATGCTGGGTGATGTAGGCATGTACGTCTGGAAGGTTAAAGAGACTCAGGCTGCTGAATCAGATGTCCCGCAATGGGGAAGTCTGGAAGAAAGAGGCATAGCATGGGAGGCAACAACTGCCATGGCCC
>Ga0209254_10003457_pt1 | contig 14399 bp, 13 predicted proteins | sample FrelakmetDIP11DI_FD_187148 | JGI IMG/M metagenome (GOLD analysis project Ga0209254, IMG submission 187148) | Freshwater lake sediment microbial communities from the University of Notre Dame, USA, for methane emissions studies - DIP11 DI (SPAdes)... | ecosystem: Environmental > Aquatic >...
GACGATCATCGCCACCGCGCTGATCGACACCGGCTCGCGCATGGACGACGTGATCTACGAGGAGTTCAAGGGCACCGGCAACATGGAGATCCACCTCGACCGGCGCATGGCCGAGAAGCGGATCTACCCGTCGATCAACGTCAACCGCTCCGGCACGCGCCGCGAGGAGCTGCTGCTCAAGCCCGACATCCTGCAGAAGGTGTGGGTGCTGCGGAAGCTCCTCTACCCGATGGACGAGCTCGACGCGATGGAATTCCTGCTCGACAAGGTGCGGCAGACGAAGAACAACGCCGAGTTCTTTGAAAGTATGCGCCGTGGCTGATGCTGCCGTTTCGCGCGCGCTGCCCGGCGTCCGGCGCTTGAACTCGGGCATCCCCCGTCCGGGTCGCATCCCCGCGGCGAACTTCGCCGCGGGGCCCCTGCTCCGCCGGCCGAGGTCGCAGTTCTTCGAGTCCATGCGCCGCTGACGGCCGCCGTGCGCGCGACCGCGCCCGCCGTCCTGTTTGCGGTGCTGTGCCTCTTCTGGGGCTCGAACTGGGTCGTGCTCAAGCTCGCGGTCGCCGAAGCCCCGCCGTTCGCGCTCGCCGCGTCGCGCTCGCTGCTGGCCGGCGCGCTGATGATCGCCATCGCGGGACCCCACGGAGCGGCGGCACTGGTGCGCGCCGCGCCCGCGCGAACGCTCGCCGCCGGCATCCTCACCAACACGCTCACCTACGCCGGCCTCTATTGGGGAACGGCACGCATCTCGTCCGGGCTCGCGGCGATCGTGAACAGCGCGCTGATGCCCGTCGCACTTGCCGTCTTCGGACTCGCCTTCCGCGAGGACACGTTCTCGCGGCGCCGCGCGGCGGGCATCGCGCTCGGCGCTGCGGGCCTCGTGCTGCTGTTCGGCGGGCACGGCGGCGAACCGGAAGGTACGGCCATCGGCATGGGCATGGCGGCGGTGGTCGCCGGCACGCTGGCCTACGCGCTGGGATCGGTGTGGAGCAGGCCGCTGGTTCGCCGGGCATCGCCGATGGCCGTTGGCGGAGTGCAGATGCTCGCCGGCGGGATGGCGTTGGCGCCCTTCGCGCTGCTGGTCGAAGGCTCCGGTGCCTTCGCCGCGTTGGCCCGGCCGCTGCCGCTGGCCGCCACCGCATGGCTCGCGCTTGCCGGCGGCGTGCTCGGCATGACGATCTACCTGCGGCTGATCCGCGACTGGGGACCCACCCGCGCCGGCATGTACGCCTTCGTGTCGCCGGTCGTCGCGACGGCGCTGGGCGCCGCTGTGCTGGGCGAGCGGCTCGCCCCCCGGGAGATCCTGGGCGCAGGGGTCCTGCTGGCGGCCGCGGCGCTGGTCCTGCCCGCTTCGCGGGCCGGGTCCCGGCCGGTCGGAGAGGAGCCAACCCTTTGAAAATGCGAATATTTATCCGAAGTCCCGGCATGGACTTGTCCGGACCATGACAAAGGCTCATAATTCTCGATTGCCCGCCGCCCCTCGGCCATTCGGCCGGTAGCGTGCCGGCACTGGGGAGCGCCAGACTTCTCTCCCGCGCGCCCACGAGGACAGCCATGAAAGACGCCATCCATCCCAAGTACGCCGAGATCGACGTGACGTGCAGCTGCGGCAACACGTTCAAGACGTCCTCGACCGTCGGCAAGGCGCTGCACGTCGAGGTCTGCTCGAACTGCCACCCGTTCTACACGGGCAAGCAGAAGGTCATGGACACCGCCGGCCGCATCGACAAGTTCCGCCAGCGCTACGGCACGAAGGGCACGCGCGCGTCCGCCTGAAGATGCGCCACGCCGCCCGGGAAAAAGGCAGCCTCGGCTGCCTTTTTCGTTAGCGCGTAAAGTCGTCGTCCATGCGCCCCGCGCGAACCGCCGTTCCCGAGCCCGTCGATCCGGCCACCGTGTCGCCGTCGGCGCCGCGGCGGGCGACGAAGCAACTCGGCCTCGCCTTGCTGTGCCTCGCGTGGATTGCGCTGGGGCTGGTCGGCCGCGACCCGTGGAAGACCGAAGACGCGATCACGTTCGCGGTCGCGTGGGAGATGGCGCAGCGGGGCGACTGGCTCGTCCCCCACGTCGCGCAGGAGCTGGCGTTCAGCGAGCCGCCCCTGGTGCCGTGGCTGGCCGCGGCTTCGCTTGCCCTGTTCACGCCGCTGCTCGACGCACCCGACGCGGCGCGGTTGGCGGTCGGCGCGCTGCTCGCGCTGCTGCTCGCGTTCACGGCGTTCGCCAGCCGCGAGCTCAACGGCCGCGCGCTGCGCTGGATGCCGGTGCTCATCGTCGTCGGCACGGTTGGCCTGTTCGACCGTGCACACCACTTGTCCGGCGAACTCGGGCTCGCGGTGGCGGTGATCGCGGCAATCTACGCCGTGGCGCTCGCGCTGCGGCGGCCAATGCTCGGCGGCGTCCTGCTGGGCATCGCGACGGCAGGCGCGTTCCTCGCCGGCAGCTGGCTGGGTCTCCTGTGGACGCTGCCGCCCGCGCTCTCGCTGCCTTGGCTGGGTGCGCAGTGGCGCTCGCGTTCGTACGCGGCGACCGTGGCGCTCGCGATCGTCGTGGCAACCCCGCTGGCCGCCGCCTGGCCGCTTGCGCTGCGCGCGCGCTCGGGCGGGTTGTTCGAGGCGTGGCTCGCCGCCGAGCCGGTGACCGCCCTGCTGCCGTTCGCGGCCGGCAGCGGCGCGCCGGATCCCGTATGGCTCGCGAAGAACCTCGTCTGGTTCGCCTGGCCGGCGGTGCCGCTGATCGCGTGGACGGCGTGGATCCGCGCGCGCGGGTTCAACGGCGGCGCGCGCGCGCCGGGTGTCGTCGCGCCGGCCGTGTGGTCGGCATGGATGCTTCTCGTGCTCGCCGCGATGCCCGAGCCGCGGCTGATGCAGCTGCTGCCGCTGGTCGCGCCGCTGGCGCTCCTTGCCGCGCTGGAAGTCGACACGCTGAAGCGCAGCCACTCGGCAGCGCTCGACTGGTTCGGCATCCTGACCTTCGGCATCGTCGCGATCGCGCTGTGGGCGTTCTGGATCGACGCGTACTTCAACGGCATGTCGGCGCGCGTCGCGATCCTGCTGCGCGACAGCGAGACCGGCTACGGCACGTCGTTCCGCCTGCGCGCGGTCGTCGCGGCGCTGCTCCTCACGGCGCTGTGGGTCGTGGTGGTGCGACCCGCGCGGCGCAGCAACCGCCGCACCGTGCTCAATTGGGCGGCGGGCATGACGCTCATCTGGGGCCTGTCGTCGACGATCTGGCTGCCCTATGTCGACGCGCGGCGCACCTACCAGGCAATCGGCCAGTCGCTCGGCCACCAGCGCGTCGACTCGGGCTGCATCGCGCGTCGCGACGTGGGGCTGGCGCAGCGCGCGCTGTTCTATCATTTCGCCGGCGTCGTCACCGTGCCCGAAGCGGCCCCGGGCGCCGCGCGTTGCCCGATGCTGCTCGTGCAGTACGGGCGCCTGCCCGACGGCACGCCGCCGCTGCCCGGCTACGCGATAGCGTGGGAAGGCAGCCGCCGCGGCGACCGCGCCGAGCGCCACGTACTCTACCGAAGGCAGCCCTGAGATGAGACGATCCCCCATGCCTGCTTCGCTCGCCGACCCTGAGGGGAACGAGAGTGTGGCTTGGGACGACCCGGCGGCACCAGGATGAAACGACCCCCACGCTCACTTCGTTCGCTGCCCCCCGGGGGGGGCGTGTCAGGCGACCTCCTTGGCCGGTCGTGCCGTCCGACATGTGTGCGCGTCGGCCGCCGCCCGTGCGAGCGGACGCGCTCTTCGAGCCTTGCTGGCGCCCCGCTCGCACGGGCGTCCCGGAACGGCCCGGCGCCACTGACATGAAATTCGTCGACGAAGCGACCATCGAAGTGCACGCCGGCGACGGCGGCAACGGCGCCGTGTCGTTCCGCCGCGAGAAGTTCGTGCCGCGTGGCGGGCCCGACGGCGGCGATGGCGGCCGCGGTGGCAGCATCTACCTCGTCGCCGACCGCAACATCAACACGCTCATCGAGTACCGCTACGCACGCATCCACCGCGCGCAGCGCGGCGAGCACGGCCGCGGCGCCGACCAGTTCGGCAAGGGAGGCGAGGACGTCGTGCTGCGCGTGCCGGTGGGAACGGTCGTGCACGATGCGGACAGCGGCGAGCAGTTTGCCGATCTCGCGCACGACGGCGAGCGCGCGCTCGTCGCGAAAGGCGGGCGCGGGGGCCTGGGCAACCTCAACTTCAAGTCCAGCACGAATCGCGCGCCGCGACAGTCCACCCCCGGCGGCAAGGGCGACTCGCGGCGGCTGCGCCTCGAGCTGCGCGTGCTCGCCGACGTGGGCCTGCTCGGCCTGCCGAACGCGGGCAAGTCGACGCTGATCCGCGCGATCTCCGCGGCTCGCCCCAAGGTCGCCGACTACCCGTTCACCACGCTGGCGCCGAACCTCGGCGTGGTGCGCACCGACGCCAACCGCAGCTTCGTCGTCGCCGACATCCCCGGTCTCATCAAGGGCGCGTCCGAGGGCGCGGGGCTCGGCCACCAGTTCCTGCGCCACCTCGCGCGCACGCGCCTGCTGCTGCACGTCGTCGACGTCGCGCCGTTCGATCCTGCAGCCGATCCGGTGCGCGACGCGCGCGCGATCGTCGCGGAACTGAAGAAGTACGATCCGGCGCTGCACGCGAAGCCGCGCTGGCTGGTATTGAACAAGCTCGACCTCGTGCCCGCGGACGAGCGCGAGGCGCGCGCAAAGGCGCTGGTGCGCTCGCTGCGCTGGAAGGGGCCGGTGTTCGCGATCGCGGCGATCAGCGGCGAAGGCTGCCGCGAGCTCGTCTACGCGGTGCAGGCGTGGCTCGACGCGCACCCCGCGAGCGCGCCGCCGGCCGCGGCGGCGGACGAAGGCGAACCGCAGGTCGTGACGCCCGCGCCGGTGCGCAGGCGGCGCCGCGCGGTGGGTGGAGAAAGGGGCTAGGATGAAAGAGCCCCCACGCTCACTTCGTTCGCTGCCCCCCGAGGGGGCGGGTCAGTCCCTCGGGACGGCCCATCGGGACTGACATGGCGTCGCTCGTCGCCGGTGCTGCGCGCATCGTCGTCAAGGTCGGCTCGAGCCTCGTCACCGACGAGGGCCGCGGGCTCGACCACGAAGCCGTCGCGCGTTGGGCAGCCGAGATCGCCGCGCTGGTGCGCGCCGGCAAGTCCGTCGTGCTGGTGTCCTCCGGCGCCATCGCCGAAGGCGTCAAGCGCCTCGGCTGGTCGACGCGGCCTAAGGCGATCCACGAGCTGCAGGCGGCTGCGGCCGTGGGCCAGATGGGGCTGGTGCAGGCCTACGAGCAGGCGTTCGCGCAGCACGGCCTGCGCACGGCGCAGGTGCTGCTCACGCACGAGGACCTCGCCGATCGCCGCCGCTACCTCAACGCGCGCAGCACGCTGCTCACGCTGATCGGGCTGGGCGTGATCCCGGTCATCAACGAGAACGATACGGTCACGACCGACGAGATCCGCCTCGGCGACAACGACACGCTGGGTGCGCTGGTGACCAACCTGATCGAGGCGGACGTGCTGGTGCTGCTGACCGACCAGGTCGGCCTGTACACCGCCGATCCCCGCCGCGACCCCGAGGCCACGCTGGTGCGCAGCGCGCGCGCCGGCGACCCCTCGCTCGAGCGCATGGCCGGAGGTGCCGGGAGCGCGCTGGGCCGCGGCGGCATGCTGACCAAGATCCTCGCTGCGAAGCGCGCGGCACGCAGCGGCGCAGGCACGGTGATCGCCAGCGGCCGCGAGAGCGACGTGCTCACGCGGCTTGCTGCCGGCGAGGCGATCGGCACCGAGCTCGTCGCGGAGCGGCAGACGCTCGCCGCGCGCAAGCAGTGGCTCGCCGACCACGTGCAGCTCGCCGGGCGCCTGACGCTCGACGCCGGCGCCGTGCGCGCGCTGACGAAGGAAGGCAAGAGCCTGCTGCCGATCGGCGTGGTCGCCGTCGACGGTGCGTTCCAGCGCGGCGAGGTCGTCGGCTGCTTCTCGCCCGAGGGCGTGGAAGTCGCGCGCGGACTCGTCAATTACGACGCCGCGGAGGCCGCGAAAATCGTGCGCAAGCCCTCCTCGGAGATCGAGGCGGCGCTGGGCTACGTCGACGAGCCGGAGCTGATTCACCGAGACAATCTGGTCCTTCTGGTCTAGCCAGAAGGACCGCTTGCGGCGCCCGCTCACGTCGGCGATCAGGAGCCGACGTCAAGGTTGCGCAAGCGACCGGCGGGCGCTCCAACCTGGTTCCGCCAGGCTGATCCCGAGGCCGGGAGGGCTCATTCGACAGGCCCGATAGCGTCGCATACACTTGCCCGATTCCAGGGAGGAATCCGCCATGAACTTGGTCGAACGACTCAAGGGCATCCTGCTGTCTCCGAAGACCGAGTGGCCGAAGATCGCCGCCGAGCCGATGACCGTGCAGGGCATCTACACGAACTGGGTGATGCTCCTCGGCGTCATCGGCCCGCTCGCCGTGCTCCTGTCCACGCAGAGCCTCACGCTGGCACTCGGCCAGTACGCGATGCTGCTCGCGATCACCGCGCTGGTCGCGCTGGTCGTCGACGCGCTCGCGCCGTCGTTCGGCGGGCAGAAGGACTTCGTCGCGGCGCTCAAGCTCTCCGCGTTCAGCTACACCGCGGCTTTCGTCGGCGGCATCTTTGCGCTGCTCGGCGCGCTGGGCGGCATCCTGAGCCTCGCGGCGGCCGCCTATGCCTGGTACACGTTCTTCCTCGGCGCCCCGGTGCTGGGCAAGTGCGCACCGGAGAAGGCGCTGCCCTACACGATCGTCGTCGTGATCGCGGGGCTCGTCATGGGCATCGTGATCGGCACCGCGCTGGGCGGCCTGGGACTCGCCCCGCAGCTCGCGATGCCGGGCTGACGAGTCACTCGCCCGAGCGGGCGGGCTCCGTGTAGGAGTCGGGCACCACCGGCAGCGAAAGCCCGCCGTAGAGGCGCGTGCGGCGCAGGTTCGGGCGCGCGTGGAGGAAGCGCTCGAGCTCCAGCAGCGCCTGGCGGTAGACCTCGCGCTTGAACTCGATCACCGAGTCGAGCGGCACCCAGTACTCGTTCCAGCGCCACGCGTCGAATTCCGGTTTCTCGCTCGCGCGGAGGTTCATGTCCGTGTCGCGGCCGGTCAGCCGCAGCAGGTACCAGATCTGCTTCTGGCCGCGGTAGCTGCCGCGCCACTCGCGCTTGATCCAGTGCTGCGGCACGTCGTAGCGCAACCAGTCGCGCGTGCGTCCGAGGATGCGGACGTGCTCGGACGCGAGCCCCACTTCCTCGCGGAGCTCGCGGTACATCGCAAACTCGGGCGCCTCGCCGGGGTTGATGCCGCCTTGCGGAAACTGCCAGGAGTGCTCGCGGATCCGCTTGCCCCAGAAGACGTGGTTGCGCTGGTTGACGATGACGATGGCGACGTTCGGGCGATACCCGTCGCGATCCAGCATCGTATGCCCCTGAATCGAATGCGTTGGGGCAATTGTGGCACGGAAAGCGCGACGCAGCCAACCCTGTCCGCACCGGGGTCGGATCCGCGCAGTCGGCGCGACGCTCGCTGCCGAGCGTGTTGCTCGTCAGCGTCGCGGATGCGACACCGCCTACTGCAGCTGGTGGAGCGCCGCGTCGCCGCCGTGCTTGGCCGCGCCCATCGCCACGTCGGTGGCCACGAACTTGCCGGACTCGATGTCGAGCACCAGGATGCGGCCCTCCTCGATGAGGTAGTGCCAGCCGTGCAGGTACACGGCACCGCTCGCCACGCCGGCAGCGATCGCCGGATAGCCCATCAGCCGCTCGAGCTGCAGCACGACCGAGCGCTGCTCGGTGCGACGCAGCGCCTCCTCGCTCACGGTGACCGGCAGGACCGCGTCGCGCGCGTGGTCGAGCCAGCGCGCGAGCTGCGGCGTGCCGCGCATCGCCTGCGGTTCCTCGTACAACGCACGGATCGCGCCGCAGTGGCTGTGTCCGCAGATCACCACGTCCCGCACGCGCAAGTTGAGCACGGCGAACTCGACCGCCGCCCCGAGCCCCGGATCGGTGCCGGCAGGATCGTAGGGCGGCACGAGGTTGCCGACATTGCGCACGACGAACAGGTCGCCGGGTCCGGTGCCGGTCAGGATGTAGGGAACGATGCGCGAGTCCGAGCAGCCGATGAACAGCGTGCGCGGATGCTGCCCCTCGACGACGAGCCGGCGGTACTCCTCGCGGTACTTGGGAAAGTAACGCCGCTCGAAGCGGGCGAGGCGCTTGACGAGGTCGTCGGACACGGTGTGTGCGTCCTCCCGCCGGCCGCGCCGACCTACTTCGCCACCGGCGCCACCTGGCGCCGCGCGGCCTCGGCCTGCGCGTGCGCCTGCAGCGTCAGCGTGTAGGCGACGTAGTACTTGTAGATGTTGCGCACGTAGGTCGTCGTCTCGGTGCCGATCCTCTCGGCGATGACCAGCTCGACGTTGTTGAACCACTTGTCGGGGTCGAGACCGCGCTTTGCCGCCTCCTTGCGCGCCTTCGACACGTTGCCGGGGCCGCAGTTGTAGCTGGCGAACGCGAACAGCGGCCGGTTGCCCTCGCTGAACTTCGCGTCGGGGAAGTACTTGGTCATCAGCTGGTCCATGTACTTCGCGCCGCCGTGGATGTTGGGCTCGGTGACGCGGATGTCCCCCACGTTGAGCTGCGCTCCGGTGGCCGGCATGATCTGCATAACGCCGATCGCACCCACGTGGCTGCGCGCGTTCTGGTTGAGCTGCGATTCCTGGTAGCCCTGCGCCGCCAACATCAGCGGGTCAAAGCCGTAGCGCTTGCCGTACTTCTCGAACAGCGCCAGCGTCTCGCTGAAGCGCTTCCACTCAGCGTTGCCGGTCGGGTCCTTGAGTTCCTTCACGCGCTTCATGTAGCTCGACATGCGATAGTCGGCGACACCGTTCTTGAGCGCCCAGTTCTGGAAGAAGTCGGCGATCTCCGCCTTGAGCTTCGGGCTGTCCTTGCGCACCGCCCAGCCGGTCCTGGCCCCCGCGCGCAGGGCGAGATCGTTGCGCGGCTTCACCTTGGGCAGCACCTGCGCCCACATGCGCGCCTTCCAGTCGTCGACAACGATGTACTGCAGCAGGCCCGCGTTCAGCATGTCCATCATGTCCTCGTCCTCGAGCGACTCGGGGACGAGCTCGAGCTTCGCCGGCGCCTTGCCCTCGCGCGCGAGCCTCTCGTTGAGCGCGGCGAGGCTCTCGTGGTACGAGGATGCCTTGCGCACGTGCACGGTCTTGCCGGAGAGGTCGTCGAGGGTCCTGATCTCGGGGCTCGACGGGCCGGTGACCACGATCTCGTCGATCGTGCGCCGGCCCTCGTCGCCCGGCACGAAGTCGACGAGCTTCAGCCGCTCCTCGGTGACCGTCAGGTTGCCGATCGACACGTCGGACAAGCCCTCGTCGAGGTTGGGCAGCAGCTTCTCGCGGGTGGCCGGCGCGATGTAGACCGTGAGCGGCCGCTTGTCGAGCTGCTTCGCATACTTGACGTTGAGGTAGCGCTCCCAGTCGCGCGCCAGCTCGACGGCGATGCCGCGCTCGCGGCCCTTGTCGCTGAAGTAGAGCGAGCGCGAGAACGGCGCATAGATGCGGATGATGCGCCGCTCGAGCATCTGGTCGAAGTCGCCCTTCCAGGGCTTGTTCGCGATCTGCAGGCGGCGTGGCGCAGCTGCGGCGTCGGGCGCGGGGACGGGCTGCGAGGACGCGGCGGCGGCCCACGCGAGAAACAGGGCCGCGACGACGCGGCCCAGCGCAGTGACGTTCATCTCGGCTCCGTCAAGGGGCGAAGCTGGAATTCTACTGGACGAGCGGCGAAGCCACCCCGGCCAGGTCGACACCCTCCATCTCCGCCTGCCCGGCGAGCACCTCGATGTATTGGCGCAGCGCGAGCGCCGTCACCTGGGCCTCGAGCGCCGCGGCAATCGCGCTTTCGACCTGCTCGAACGGCAGCGCTCGCCCGGCTATGCGGTGGTCGACCGCGATGACGTGGAAACCGTAGCGCGTCGTGGCGAGCTGCGGCAGCACGCCGCTCGCATCCGTGCCGAAGACGGCCGCGTCGAACTCCGGCACCATCTGGCCGCGGCCGAACTGCCCCAGATTGCCGCCCTGCGCGCCCGATGGACAGTTCGACAGCTCGGCCGCCCTCTGGGCGAACAGCTCCCGATGGGCGCGCAGCTCCATGAGCGTCTCCTCGGCCTTCGCGCGCAGCAGGCTCACCGGCGTGCCCGGCGTCACCGCGAACAGGATGTGCCGCGCCTCGACGAGGTCTCCCGAATGGTAGCGCTCGGGATGCGCTTCGAAGTGGCGGCGGCATTCCGCGCTCGTGGCGGCGGGCGTGGCAACCTCCGCGTCGAGCAGGCGGGCGATGACGTCGTCCTCGGCGTCGCGACTGGCGAAAGCGACGGCCTCGCGCGGCGCGCCTCCTTCGAGCAGACCAAGCGCACCTGCGCGTTGCAGCAGGAGCTCGCGCACGGCGAGCGAGCGGCGCGCGGCCGCCTCGGGATCCGGCGCGCCGGCGTGCAGCGCCGCTTCGGCGTAGATGGCGGTGTCGTCGATCGTGACGGCGTTGAGGTGGATGGGCACGTTACCGGCTCCTCACCACCTGGTACGCCCGCGTGACGTAACTGATCGCCGCGAAGCCACTCCACACGTGCACCAGCCGGGTGAACGGGAAGACGAGGAAGATCGTCATGCCGAGCAGCAGGTGCAGCTTGAAGATCGGCGCTACGCCCGCGACGTAGTTCGACGCGTCGCCCTGGAACGTGACGATGTGCTGCGCCCAGGTCATCAGCTTGACCATCTCGCCGCCATCCATGTGCCCGGCCGACACCGGCAGCGACACCAGTCCGAGCAGGAGCTGGACCAGCAGCATCCACAGCACCAGCCAGTCCGTCGCGCGCGTGGTGACCCGGATGCGCGGCTCGGCGAAGCGGCGGTGCATCAGGATGACCAGCCCGACCAGCATGATTGCGCCGAAGATGCCGCCGGCGACGATGGCGAGCAACTGCTTCGCCGGTGGCTCGATGCCGAGCGCGTGGAAGAGCGCCATCGGCGTGAGCATGCCGAAGAAGTGGCCGAAGAAGATGCCGAGGATCCCGATGTGGAAAAGATTCGAGCCCAGCCGCAGCTGGCCCGCACGCAGCAGCTGCGAGCTGTCGCTCTTCCAGGTGTACTGCTCGCGGTCGAACCGGATGAGGCTCCCCACCAGGAACACGGCGAGCGCGATGTACGGATAGATGCCGAAGAGGAAGGTGTTGAGATTCGCGGCCATGAGAATTCCTTCGTGTCAGCGCGCAGCGGGACGGGGCATGAACTTGACGACCGCCGAAGCGGGTGCGGGGACGCCGCAGGAAGGCGCGGCGCCCGGGCCGAAGACCACCGGCGCCTCGGCCCACTCTTCGTCGATCGGCTTGTCGGGCTCGACGGCGGCCTCGGGCCTCTCGTCCAGCCCGCGCTCGCCGACCGAGGCAAGCGCCGCGGCGAGCACCGATGCGTATCGCGAACCGCGGGCGGCAAGCGCGTTGCCGACCTTGCGCAGCAGGGGCGCGCTCTCGCCGAGCATCACCTCCGCCACGTCGTGCGGCTGCAGGCTCAGGAATTCGAGCAGCGCCGGCAGGTAGTCCGGCAACTCGCCTCGCGCGAGCCGCAGGCCCGCGCGCTCGTACTCGGCCTTGAGGTCGACCATCGCCTGGCCGCGGTCGCGCGACTCGCCGTGGACGTGCTCGAACAGGTGCAGGCTGGTCGCGCGTCCACGGTCGAACAGCGCGACGTAGCGCTCCTGGGCATCGATGGGGTCGCCGGAGGCGATCTCGTCGGCCAGCGCGACGAGATCGCGCCGCTCGGCGCGCGGGAGCGCGCGGTCGGCCTCGACGATTGCGCGGATCTCGGGCAATGCGGCCACGAGGTCGGCCTCCGGGTAGGCGAGCAGCGCGGCGAGCGCCTTGTAGGTGATCGACATCGCGTTGCTCCTAGACGACTTCCTTGATCGGGATCGTGCGGCGCTTCTTCCCACCGAACAGCCCCGCAGCCGGCGAGGCGCCGTCCGAGCAGCCATTGCCGAACGAGAAGCCGCACTCGCCGCGCAGGTCGTAGGCGTTCTCGGCGTGCTCGCGGTGCGTCGTCGGGATGACGAAGCGGTCCTCGTAGTTCGCGATCGCCATGATCCGGTACATGTCCTCGACCTGGTGCACGGTAAGACCGGCCTGCTTCAGCACCGCTGCGTTCTCGCGCTTCTCGACGTGGCGGTCGCGCATGTACGCGCGCATCGCCAGCATGCGCTCGAGCGCGGCCGCCACCGGCTGCTCGTCGCCCGCGGTCAGCAGGTTGGCGAGATACTTGAGCGGGATGCGCAGGCTGCGCACGTCGGGCAGCGAACCGAACGCGCCGATGTCGCCCGAGTTCGCCGCGGACTGGATCGGCGAGAGCGGCGGCACGTACCAGACCATCGGCAACGTGCGGTACTCCGGGTGCAGCGGCAGCGCGACCTTCCAGTCGACCGCCATCTTGTAGACGGGCGAGCTGCGCGCCGCGTCGAGCCACGCCTGCGGCACGCCGTCGGCGCGCGCCTGCTCGATCACCTTCGGGTCGTTCGGGTCGAGGAACAGGCCCAGCTGCGCCGCGTAGAGCTCCTGGTCGTCCACCGCGGCTGCCTCGCTGATGCGGTCCGCGTCGTAGAGCAGCACGCCGAGGTAGCGGATGCGGCCGACACAGGTCTCCGAGCACACGGTCGGCTGGCCCGCCTCGATGCGCGGGTAGCAGAAGATGCACTTCTCCGCCTTGCCGGAGGACCAGTTGTAGTAGATCTTCTTGTAGGGGCAGCCGGAAACGCACATGCGCCAGCCGCGGCACTTGTCCTGGTCGATGAGGACGATGCCGTCCTCCTCGCGCTTGTAGATCGAGCCGGACGGGCACGACGCGACGCACGTGGGGTTGAGGCAGTGCTCGCACAGCCGCGGCAGGTACATCATGAACGTGTGCTCGAACTGGCCGTAGATCTCCTTCTGCACGCCCTCGAAGTTCGCGTCCTTGCTGCGCTTGGCGAACTCGCCGCCGAGGATCTCCTCCCAGTTCGGGCCCCACTCGATCTTCTCCATCCGCGCGCCGGTGATCAGCGACCGGGGGCGGGCCACCGGCGAGGCCTTCATCACGGGGGCGGTGTGCAGGTGCTCGTAGTCGAACGTGAAAGGCTCGTAGTAGTCGTCGATCTCCGGCAGGTTCGGGTTCGCGAACAGCTTCATCAGGATCGACCACTTGCCGCCCTGGCGCGGCTCGATGCCGCCGTTGCGCTTCACCCAGCCGCCGTTCCAGCGCTTCTGGTTCTCCCAGTCCTTCGGGTAGCCGATGCCCGGCTTCGTCTCGACATTGTTGAACCAGGCGTACTCCATGCCCTCGCGGTTCGTCCAGACGTTCTTGCAGGTCACCGAACAGGTGTGGCAGCCGATGCACTTGTCCAGGTTGAGGACCATGCCGATCTGCGCGCGGATCTTCATTGCGTTTCTCCTGCGATACGGGTACGGACAGACCGTGGATTCGTCCACTTCGTCGTCCCCGCGCAGGCGGGGACCCAGTGTCTTGCTTCGGGAAGTCGCTGGATCCCCGCTTGCGCGGGGATGACGACAACCAGGGTGGCGAGCGCGGTCATGCCGAGGAACCCGCCGTCGCCGGCTGGTCCATCCAGTCCACGTTCTTCATCTTGCGCACGATCACGAACTCGTCGCGGTTCGTCCCGATCGTCCCGTAGTAGTTGAAGCCGTACGCCTGCTGCGCGTAGCCGCCGATCATGTGCGTGGGCTTCACCACGATGCGCGTGACCGAGTTGTGGATGCCGCCGCGCGTTCCGGTGACCTCCGAACCGGGCGTGTTGATGATCTTCTCCTGCGCGTGGTACATCATGCACATGCCATTGTTGACGCGCTGCGAGACCACCGCGCGCGCCGCGATCGCGCCGTTGACGTTGTAGAGCTCGATCCAGTCGTTGTCCACGACGCCGATGCGCTTCGCGTCGTCCTCGGAGAGCCACACGATCGGCCCGCCGCGGGAGAGCGTCAGCATCATCAGGTTGTCGGTGTAGGTCGAGTGGATGCCCCACTTCTGGTGCGGCGTGATGAAGTTGAGCGCGATCTCCGGGTTGCCGTTGCCCTTCAGCCCCTTCATCGGGTGCACGGTCTTGAGGTCCACAGGCGGCCGGTAGACGCACAGCCCCTCGCCGAAGCCCAGCATCCACTTGTGGTCCTGGTAGAACTGCTGGCGGCCGGTCAGCGTGCGCCACGGGATCAGCTCGTGGACGTTGGTCCAGCCGGCGGTGTAGCTCACCTTCTCGGACTCGATGCCCGACCACGTCGGCGAGCTGATGATCTTGCGCGGCTGCGCCTGCACGTCGCGGAAGCGGATCTTCTCGTCCTCCTTGGGCAGCGC
>Ga0209254_10003458_pt1 | contig 14396 bp, 9 predicted proteins | sample FrelakmetDIP11DI_FD_187148 | JGI IMG/M metagenome (GOLD analysis project Ga0209254, IMG submission 187148) | Freshwater lake sediment microbial communities from the University of Notre Dame, USA, for methane emissions studies - DIP11 DI (SPAdes)... | ecosystem: Environmental > Aquatic >...
TCGGCGGCATGTACGCTGCCATGGTCTCGATCTTGTCCATGACGAACTTGGGCGTGGCCTTTGGAATGGGGAAGGCGTTCTTGATGTAGTTCTGGCTCAAGGGGTGAATCACGAACGCAAAGCGGCGGATGTTGCGGAACTTGCCCGTGGGGTGCAGCAGACGCGGCTTGATGTCGAGTTCGTCAAGGATCTCGACAAGATCATCATCCGAGACTTCTTCCTGCGGCTTTTCCAGCACGGCGAGGATCATGGCTTCGATGGTGTTGACGCCCACAACCTTGTCGAACAGCTTGGGCGATACGTCGACCACCAGGTTGACCTTGCACTTGGTGAAGAAGGCCAGGCGCTCGTCGTCCACGGCCGAGGTGATCAGCGTCTTGCCTTCGAGGTTCTTGACGTTGCCCACGGCCTTGAGCTCGGCGAAGGTGCCCACGATCACATGGGACTTGGCCACCACACTGGCAATGCGGCTGCCCTTGAAGCCCGACAGGGCGGCTTCAAGCACTTCACCGGGCTTGCCCGAGAGCATCCACTCGCTGCCCTTGGCAAAGAGCTCCAGTTGCTCCAGCGAGGTCAGCATGGTCGGTGCGCCGGTCTGGAAAAGCGCGTCAGCGAAGCTCAGGTTCTTGGTGTAGTCCGACAGGGCCACCGCCATGTCGTAGTTGCGCATGCCCGACAGGAACAGCACCAGATTGTTGTTGAAATAGTGGCCCAGTTCTTTCTGCACGTAGCGCACGGCCCGCACCTGCAACAGCCGGCGCAGGGTGGCACCCGTGGTGACCGGCACGCGCGTCACCACATGCAGCAGACGCTGGGTTTCCTTGTTCACCACGGTGCGCAAGCCCACCTGGTAGTGATCGCCGATCTCTCCCAGGCCGATGGCATCGGCCGTGGCCTGCTGGCGGCGCATCAGCTCCCAGGCCTTGCCCGTGTCGTCGTCGGCGCCCATGCGTTTGACGGAGAACTGCTGCCCCAGAAATTCAGTCTTGAACTCGAAATCCTGCTTGGACGAGCCAAGCGTCACCGTTACTACTTTTTTCATTGCATTGCCTCTTCTTTTGATTCAAAAATGCCCTGGACCTGCGTTGGCAGGCTCATCAGCAACCACACCGTCTCCAAACCTCACGAGGCCAGCGCTGGCTGGCCCCATCCAAATCCGTTCAGGCCTTTTTCCGGCGCTTGGGCGTCGCTGCGGCCGTCGCCGGGGGCAGGGCCTGGCGAATGATGCCTTCGCACACCTCTTGCGTCATGTAGCGCGGTACCGGATAGCCGGTGTGCGCTTCATGGCAGGCCGCCTTGGCCAGTTCGGGAATATCGGATTCCTTCAGCGCGGCCAGATAGGTCGGAATGCCGAGGTCACGGTTGAGCTGGTCCACCGCATCCAGGAACTTCTGCGCAAGTTCGTCTTCGGACTCAGCCTCCGTGCCGACCCGCGCGCGCAGCGCCAATTGAGCCAGCCGCCCGGTGATCGCGGGGCTGGAGTATTTCAGCACGTAGGGCAGCATGATCGCGTTGGCCAGCCCGTGGGGCGTGTGATAGAGGCCGCCAAACTGGTGCGCGATGGCATGCACGTAGCCGACATTGGCGCGGGTGAATGCGAAGCCGGCGTAAGTGGAGGCCAGCGCCATCTTTTCCCGGGCCGCGAGATTCTTGCCATCGTTGTACGCCACGCGCAGGTTCTCAAAGATCAGGCCAACCGCCGACAGGGCCATGCCGTCGGAGTAATCGGTGGTCCAGTTTCCGACGAAGGCCTCGATGGCGTGTGTGAGTGCATCGATGCCGGTGGCCGCCGTGATATGGGGCGGCAGCCCGGTCATGAGCGTCGGGTCCAGCGCCGCCATCTTGGGCACCATGCGCGGATCGACGATCACCAGCTTCTTGTGCGTCTCTGGATCGGAGATGACCGCCGCCACCGTCACTTCGGAACCGGTACCCGCTGTCGTTGGCACGGCATAGATCTTGACCGGTGAACGCAGGCCCTTGAAGTAGCCGGCCAGTTGACGCAGGGGCTTGGGGTTCGCCACGGCCACCGCGATCGCCTTGGAGGCATCCATGGACGAGCCGCCACCGAAGGCGACGATGGCGTCGCAATCGTGCTCCTTGTAGAAGTCGATGCCCTTTTCGATCAGCGGAATCGGCGCATCGGGCGTGATCTCATCGAACACCACGAATTGCGCGCCGCCGGCCTTCAGTGCGTCGGTCAAATCATTGAGCAGGCCGAGCTTGGAGATGATGCTGTCGGTAACGATCAGGATCTTGTTGTGCCCGAAGCCGGCAATCGCCTGGCCCAGACGACCACTGGATCCGGGGCCCACCAGCAGGGTCGGCTGGGGAATGGGAATGAAGCGTGTCACCAGGCCGGCCCCCTTCATCAAGGCCCCCAGTCCGTTGGCACGAACCGAATCACTCATCAGGTCGGAAATAAAGGACAAAGAATTCTCCAGGACAATTTGCGAAAACTTCCAGCATAGTACGTCCGTGGCCGAAAAGTCAGAGGGATCACCTCAAACACGGGCAAACCCTGAGGAATCCCGAGAGGCCGCGGCATCGCCCAATAAGCCAGAAACAGGAGTTGTTCGATGGACACGAAGAAGTCCGTTGCCCAAGCGGCAACCAGTGCCAGTGGTGGCGGGAGCAAACCATGAAGATCTCCAGGCTGTACCAGCCGCGCAACCCCCGGTTCTGGATGATGATCGTTCTCAACCTGCTGTCCACCGCGCTGGCCTGGATCGCGCGATCCTACGATCTGGTTCCGCTGGCGGCCCTGATGGTCGCCGGTTTTGCCGTGGCCAATGCCGTGCTGGGCATTCGGCTGGCACTGGCGCTCATACGCGAGGAGTCGCCACGCGCGGGCGGGCCACCGCACCCCTGAAAACAGCACAGGCCCCGTTGACGGGGCCTGCTTCATCAGGGGAAAGGCTTCTCAGCGCATCAGATCATCCCGCGCGACGAGACGAGCAGATAGCCCATCAGGCAGGAGGTGGACACGCCCAGCAACCCGGGCACGATGAAGCTGTGGTTGATCACGAACTTGCCGATGTGCGTGGTGCCCGAACGGTCGAACTGGATGGCGGCCAGGTCGCTCGGGTAGGTCGGCAGGATGTAGTAGCCGTAGGAGGCTGCGGCAAAGGCCACGATGTAGGCCGGGGGCACGCCAATCGCCAGACCGACCGGCACCATGGCGCTGATGGCCGCGGCCTGCGAGTTGACCAGCTTGGACACCAGCAGCAGGGCGATGGCAAAAGTCCATGGCTGGGTCTTGACCAGTTCCGTCAGGGTGGCCTTGAGTACGGGCAGGTGCGCCTCGAACACGGTGTCGGCCATCCAGGCGATACCAAACACGGCGACCACGGCAATCATGCCGGCGCGAAACACCTCGGTCTTGCCAATTGTCGATGGGTCGGTCTTGGTGAACATGATGATCAGCGCGCCGGCCATCAACATGAACATCTGGATGGTCAGCACCATGGACATGGGCTTGCCGCCCATCACCGGGCGCAGCGACTGGAACGCGCCCAGCGTGGCCACCACCGCGATGGCACCGAGGAAGATCCACATGGCGGTCCATTGGCTGCTGGTCAGTGACTTGCCCAGCAACGACGCCGACGGGCCGGTTTCGCCGTAGACGATCGCGCGCTTTTCCGGATCGGCGATCAGGGCCTGGAAGGTTTCATCCTTGTCGAGGTCCTTGCCGCGGAACCAGCTGAAGATGCCAATCGCCAGCACACCGGTCAATGTTGCGGGGATGGTGATGGACAGCACCCCGATGAAGTCGATCACTTGCCCGTCCACTGGCGCCTTGGCCAGGAAGGCAACCAGCGACACCACTGCCACCGATACCGGGCTGGCCAGGATGCCCATCTGGCTGGCCACCGACGCGGCCGCCATGGGGCGCTCGGGCCGGATGTTGTTCTTGATGGCGATGTCGTAAATGATCGGCAGCATGGTGTACACCACGTGCCCGGTCCCGCACAGCATGGTCAGGATACAGGTCACGAACGGGGCCAGGATCGAGATGTACTTCGGGTTGCGGCGCAGCATCTTCTCGGCGCCCAGCAGCATCACTTCCAGGCCGCCGGAGGCCTGCAGCGTGGCCGAGGCGGCGACCACGGCGATGATGGTCAGCATCACGTCGACGGGCGGTTTGCCCGGAGGCAGCTTGAAGACGAAGGCCAGGATGACAAGGCCGATGCCCCCCAGCAGCCCAAGCGCCACGCCACCCTTCCGGGCGCCGTAGAACAGGCAGACCAGGATGATGGTCAGTTGGAGAAGAAGGTCCATGGTTTAACTCCTTTGAATGAATTGCCTTGTGGGCTTTTCTGCGGACCCATCCGCACGGGTCGCACGGGTTGGGTTGATGGCCGTGATCTTAGACCCTGTCGTATTGCGGTGCAGCATTTCATGCTGTGCGCTTGACATAGATCATGAAACTTGGCGGTCAGGACAGTCGCCCGCCGGACGTGCCAGCGGGTTCGCCCGCTGCGAGCGAACGTTTTCGTTCACGATCTGAAGGGGTCGCCCGGGCAGCCCAGGCCGGTTTGGCGAAGGATTCAGCCGGGGTGCGATCCGGCCAGTGCCAGGGCGAGCCGGTTGTGCCGCTCCACCAGCGGCTCCAGTTCCAGCGTGGCCAGGCGCCCCTCACGCACCACCACGTGGCCGTTGACCACGGTGTACGCCGCCTGCGGACTGGCACACAGCAGCAGGGCGCCCACCGGATCGTGCACCGCACCACCGGCAAAGGCCAGGGTGCGCAGGTCGAACAGCGCCAGGTCGGCGCACAGGCCCGGCGCCAGATGGCCGATGTCGCTGCGGCCCAGGACTTGGGCACCGCCGCGCGTGGCCAGCGCCAGCGCGTCGCGCGCGGTCATCTCGGCCGGGCCCAGGTCGCAGCCGAAGAACGTGCGGCGGCTGCCGTCAGCACCGGTGCGGACCTCCGGCAGCTGCAAGGCACGGCCCACGCGCGCCAGCAGCAGGGCCTGGCGCGCCTCGTTGACCATGTGGGCCGCGTCGTTACTGGCGCTGCCGTCCACGCCCAGGCCCACCGACACGCCCGCGTCCAGCATGCGCCGCACGGGTGCGATGCCGCTGGCCAGGCGCATGTTGCTGCAGGGGCAGTGCGCCACGCCGGTACGGCTGGCGGCGAACAGGCTGATGCCGGCGTCGTCGAGCTTCACGCAGTGCGCGTGCCACACATCCGGCCCGAGCCAGCCGAGGTCCTGCGCGTATTCGGTGGGCGTGCAGTTGAACTTCTCGCGGCTGTAGGCGATGTCGTGGTCGTTCTCGGCCAGGTGCGTGTGCAGGCGCACACCCTGGCCCTTGAAGCTGCGCGCCAGGCTGGCGGATTCGCGCATCAGGTCGCGGCTCACGGAAAACGGCGAGCACGGCGCCACCGCCACGTTGACCATCGCGCCGTGACGGGCGTCATGCCAGGTCTCGATCAGCCGCTGCGTGTCCTTCAGGATGGCGTCTTCGTTCTCGACCACGCGGTCGGGCGGCAGGCCGCCTTGGCTCTGGCCCACGCTCATGCTGCCGCGCGTGGCCACGAAACGCATGCCGATCTGCTGCGCGGCTTCGATGCTGTCGTCGAGGCGCACGCCGTTGGGGTAAACGTAGAGGTGGTCGCTGCTGGTGGTGCAGCCCGACAGCAGCAATTCGGCCATCGCCACCTGGGTGCTGACCTGCACCATCTCCGGCGTCAGGCCGGCCCAGATCGGGTACAGGCCGCGCAGCCAGCCGAAGAGCTCGGCGTCCTGCACGGCCGGAATCGCCCGCGTGAGCGATTGATACATATGGTGGTGCGTGTTCACCAGCCCCGGCATCACCAGATGGCCGCGCCCGTCGATCACCTCGTCGGCGGTTTGCGGCAGTTCGGCGGCAGGGCCGATGGCCTCGATGAGGTGGTCTCGGATGAAGACCGACGCATCGGTGAGTTCGCGCCGGGCGTCGTCGAACGTGGCCACGCAGCGGGCATTGCGGATCAACAGGGTCGGCATCGGATGGGGTGTGAAAGTTATCAAAAAGAATAGCAACTTGTCGCCATTCGACGCTGGGATGGTAGCAAAAAGCCTCGAAATTCACTGTGAAAGCCCGGTTGTGGGGCGCCGCCGGGGTGCAGCGTGAAGTTCCAGGTTGAGACCTGAAGCCGTGCCAGCCGTCACAATGGCTGCCACCCGCCCCACGATTCGATCCATGCCCCACTCATGTTCAAGCAGGCCGGTCAGCGAGCTGATCCCGGCAGCCCATCCCCGTCAGCTTCTTGAAGCCTTGTTTCAGGCGGCCGTGCAGCGTGCACTGCCACTGCACACCACCGCGGAATTTCTGCCCAGCCCGCCCAGCCGGGAAAGCGGTGGCCGAACCCTGGTGCTTGGCGCGGGCAAGGCCGGCGGGGCGATGGCGCAGGCGGTGGAGGCGCTGTGGCCGGTCGATGCGCCGCTGTCGGGCCTGGTCGTCACGCGCTACGGGCACACGCCGCCGCGCCCGGCCGGCCTGGCGCAGCGCATCGAAGTGGTGGAGGCCGCCCACCCGGTGCCCGATGCCGCCGGGCTGGCTGCGGCGCAGCGCATCCTGGCGTTGACGCGAGGGTTGAACAAGGACGATCTGGTGCTGTGCCTCATCTCGGGCGGGGGCTCGGCCTTGCTGACTTTGCCGGCCGACGGGCTGACGCTGAGCGACAAGCAGCGCATCAACCAGGCCCTGCTGAACTCGGGCGCCAGCATTGTCGAAATGAACTGCGTGAGAAAACACCTTTCACGTATCAAGGGCGGGCGACTGGCGGCGGCGTGCGCCCCGGCGCGCGTGGTGACGCTGACCATCAGCGATGTGCCCGGCGACGACCCCTCCGTCATCGCCAGCGGCCCGACCGTGGCGGACGCAAGCACCTGCGCCGATGCGTTGGCGATCCTGAGGCGCTACGCCATCGACATTCCGCAGAGCGTTGAAGCGTTGCTGGCCAGCGGTGCGCTGGAGACCCCGAAACCGGGTGACGCGGCCTTCGCGGGCCATCAAGTCCATCTGATCGCCACGCCGCAGCAGTCGCTGGAGGCGGCAGCCTCTGTGGCCCGCGCGGCCGGGCTGACAGCCTACATCCTGAGCGACGAGATCGAGGGCGAATCCCGCGAGGTCGGCAAGGTGCACGCCGCCTTGGCCCGGGCTGCTGCGCGGGGGACCGGGGCCTTCCAGCGACCCTGCGTCATTCTCAGCGGCGGTGAAACCACCGTGACGATCCGCAAGCCGGCGCAGGGCACGCCGTGCGGCCGGGGCGAGTCCATCGAGTCCCGCCCCGGCAGGGGCGAATCCGTTGAATCCCGCCCCGGCAGGGGCGGGAGGGCCGGCGAGTTCTGTCTGGGTCTGGCGCAGGCCCTGCAAGGTCAGCCGGGTGTCTGGGCGCTGGCGGCCGATACCGATGGCATCGATGGCGTGGAAGACAACGCGGGCGCAGTCGTCACCCCTGATACGCTGGCACGGGCCGGGTCGGCGGGGCTCAAGATCGACAGCTTTCTGGACCGGAACGACGCCTATGGCTATTTCAGCGCGCTCGGCGACCTGCTGGTCACGGGCCCGACGCACACCAATGTCAACGATTTCCGGGCGATTCTGGTTTTGTAGGGCCTGAGATGTCCGCAGTTTGATCTCGGTCAATGCCTTGCGCTGTTTTGCGCGGCACAGTGGGCCCCATCATGTTGCCGTTCAACTCATTCGATATTTCTTCTGAGGTCGAGACCCTTGCGCCGGGAACGCCGCTGCTGTGGCGATCGGTGGCCATGGATGAAGTCCTGCACGTGGATTCGGGCCGTGTGGCCTTGGGTCTGATGGAGGGTGACGTCCTGGCCCACCAGCTGGGCGTGGTCGAAGGCCCGTTCTGGCTTGAAGCCACGGCCGCTGTGTTGGGCCTGCCCAGCGCGGTGGATGGCATGGCGGAAACCGCCGTCACCTTGCGCCGCGTGCCGCTTTCCACCTTCCAGGCCAGCCTCAACGCCCTGCCGAAGGCCGCGTTGGCCGTGCTGCACGACGTGGCGCAAGCCCATCGCCAGCAAACGGAACTGGCGGTAAGCCGCCTGGCCAAGGATGCGGAAGCGCGTTGCGCCGAATGGCTGCTGCGCCATGCCGAGCCGGCCGGTGAGGCCGGTTCGCTGTCCGTCATGCTGCGCCAGCGCAAACGCCTGATCGCCGCGCAACTGGGCATCGCGCCCGAGACACTTTCACGCGTGCTGCGCCACCTGCGTGAACAGAGCCTGATCAGCGGCTCCGGGCGGGTCGTCAATCTGGTCGATCCCGGCGGCCTGCGCTCGCTGGCCGGCGTCTGAGTGGACCCCCACGTTCGGCACTCCGTGTCCTCACTGCCCCCCGAGGGGGCGTGGCCTTGCTTGGGGCGGCCCGGCGCTGCGGCCTGAGTCGGCCTGCCGCCTTGCCGGCGCCCTTAGCGCAAGCGGCGGGGTGACAGCACCGCCGGGTCCACGGCGTGACGGCGCAGTTCCTCCGGCAAGGGGACTTCGCGCAACAGCGCATCGGCCAGCGCACTGGCACCGGCCGCACTCTGGATGCCGTAGCCGCCTTGGGCAGCGAGCCAGAAGAATGCCGGGCAGCTGGCGTCGAAGCCGATCACCATTTCCCCGTCGGGTACGAACGAGCGCAGGCCCGCCCAGGTGCTGGTCGGACGTCGGATCGTCATCGTGCTCACCGATTCGATGCGGTGGATGCCCAGCGCAATGTCGAGCTCCTCGGGCACCACGTCGTGCGGCACCGTGGGGTCGGCGTTGGCGGGCGAGCCCAGCAGCTGCCCGGCGTCGGGCTTGAAGTACCAGCTCTCGTCCACGCCCACCACGGCCGGCCAGCCGGAGGCGTCCACGCCCTCGGGCGCCCTGAACGTGAACGCGCTGCGCCGGTGCGGCACCAACCCTATGGGGGTTGCGCCGAACAGCGCCGCGAGTTCGTCGGCCCAGGCACCGGCCGCGTTGACGACCGTGCCTGCCCGCACGGCCGTGCCATCCGCAAATTCCAGCGTCCAGCGCTCGCCGTCGTGACGGACGCGGGTGAGGGCAGCGCCCGTGCGCAGCGTGCCGCCACCGGTTGCACCGGCCTTGCGGAATCCGCGCAGGAAGCCTTGAAGCAGGGCATGGACGTCGATGTCCTGCGCTCCGGGGTCGTAGAGCGCACCGTGAATCAGCTCGGGTCGCAGGCACGGCACCCGCGCGCGCGTGGCTGTCGCGTCCAGCGTTTCGAGGTCCGGGCAGGTGGCCGCCAGTTCAGCGCGCGTGCGCGCCATTTGGAGCTCTTGGCCCAACGTGGCCAGATAGAGCGCTCCGCGCGGATGCAGCAGCGGTACGTCGGTGAAGGCGGCCGGCGGGTTTTCGTAGAAGGCACGGCTGGCGCGGGTCAGCGCGCGCACCGCGATCGGGCCGTAGCTTTCCATGAACATCGCGGCCGAGCGCCCCGTCGAATGCGTGCCGGGCTGGCTTTCGCGTTCGATCAGCAGCACGCTGCGCTGGCCGGCGAGGCGCCATGCGAGCGAGGCCCCGGCAATGCCGGCGCCGAAGATGGCGATATCGTACTCTTGCATGGCGGTCATTTTTACATGCCCCTACACTGCGATTTCCACGGAACGGAGGCTTTCCATGAACAGTTTGACGCGCTTGCAGATTGGCGCAATGGCACGCATGGCTTTCGGAGTGAATGCCCGGCTTCGGGTGCTCCTGCTGCTCCTGATGCTTGCTCCCGCATTCGTTCAGCCGGTGCGGGCCCAAGGTACCCGGGTGCAGACGCCGTATGCGAACCCCAAGGCCATCGTCGACGTGTACCTCGACCACCCGGCCAAGATGGGCGCGGCACTCTACTGGGTGCGTTCGCTGGTCAATCCGCTGACCGATGCACCCTACAGCCTGTTTGCCGAGGACATGAGCATCATCGTGCTGCTGCACGGCACCGAGCTCGTCACCGTGGCGCGCAAGAACGAGGCGAAGTACGAAGAGGTCGTGCAGCGCATGCGCTACTACGCCGCGCAAGGCGTGAAGTTCAAGGTCTGCGGCCTGGCGTTGCAGGACTATGGCTACACCGACGCCGACATGCAGCCCTTCATCGAGATCACCCCGTCGGCCATGACCGAGCTGGTGCACTGGCAGAACCGGGGCTACGCGCTGATCACCCCGCAGGTGCCGGACAAACGGCACGCGATCGAGGACATTCGCTGACTCGGCAAAGCGGCGCAGCGGTTCCCCGACCGATCCGGATCGACCGGTCTCTCTCATGCAGGGCGCAATGGCGTGCCGACCGGTCACGGACTGTGGTTAAGCTACGGGTAAACCCCAATCAACAACAACAGGACTTCCCATGAGCGTCCGCAACCTCGATTCCCTGTTTGAACCGTCCTCTGTCGCCGTCATCGGCGCGTCCAGCCGGCCGGCCAGCGTGGGCGCCACCGTCTGGCGCAACCTGACGCAGGGCGCCTTCAAGGGGCCGGTCCATGCGGTGAACCCGAAATACACCGAGCTCGAAGGGCGACCGTGTCATGCGCGAGTGGCCGATCTGCCGGACGTGCCGGAACTGGCCGTGATCTGCACCCCGCCGGACACCGTGGCGGGCTTGATCACCGAGCTGGCCACGCTCGGCACGCGGGCGGCCGTGGTGCTGACGGCCGGCATGTCAGCCGAACAGAAGCAGGCCATGCTCGACGCCGCCCGTCCGCGCCTGCTGCGCCTGCTGGGGCCCAACTGCATCGGCCTGCTGGCGCCCCACATCGGCCTGAACGCGAGCTTTGCGCACATCGATGCGAAGCCGGGCGAGCTGGCCTTCGTGTCACAGTCGGGCGCGCTGGTCACGGCCATGCTGGACTGGGCCGACGCGCAGCGCATCGGGTTTTCGCATTTCGTTTCGCTGGGCGAACATGCCGACGTGGACTTTGGCGACATGCTGGATTACCTGGCCACCGATGCGCGAACCCGCGCCATCCTGCTCTATGTCGAATCGGTCGAGTCGCCGCGCAAGTTCATGTCGGCCGCGCGAGCGGCGGCGCGCAACAAGCCCGTCATCGTCATCAAGAGCGGCCGCTCCACGCAGGGACAGCGCGCTGCGGCTTCACACACCGGCGCCCTGGCAGGTTCCGACGCCGTGTACGAGGCCGCCATCGCCCGCGCTGGCATGCTGCGCGTGAACAGCCTGCAGGAGCTGTTCCTCGCGGCGGAAACGCTGGCGCGCTTTCGCACCAACCGCAGCGAGTCGCTCACCATCCTCACCAACGGTGGCGGCGCCGGCGTGATGGCGGCCGACGCGGCGGCCCTGGTCAATGTGCCGCTGGCCGAGCTGGGTGCGTCCACGCTGGAACAGCTCGAAACCGTGCTGCCGGCGAACTGGTCTCATGGCAACCCGGTGGACATCATCGGTGACGCGCCGGTGGCGCGCTACGTGGACGCCTTGCAGGTGCTGTGTGACGACACGGCGGCCGGCGCAATCCTGTTCATTCATGCGCCCACGGCCATCGTGCCCAGCGCCGACATCGCGCGGGCGCTGGCGGCGGTGCCGCAGAGCACGACGGCTCGCCTCATGGGCTGCTGGCTCGGTGGGCACGGTGTCGAGGCCGCACGGCAGATTTTCAAGCACGCGGGCATCGCCGATTTCCCCACGCCCGAGGAGGCCGTGCGTGCTTTTTCCATGCTCGTGAATTACCAACGTAACCAGGCCGAGCTGATGGAGGCGCCGCCGGTGCTGTCGGCGGGCATGTCAGCCGAGGCGATGCCGGACAAGGCGGCGGTGCAGGCCATCGTGCGCGGCGCGCTGGGCAGCGGGCGCGAAATGTTGACCGAGCCCGAGGCCAAGGCCGTCCTCGACGCCTACCGCATCCCGGTCGTGGCCACGCGGGTAGTGTCGGCCGATCCTGCCGCAGCGGCCGACATGGCCAGCCAGATCGGCTTTCCCGTGGCACTGAAGATCCTGTCACCCGACATTTCGCACAAGTCCGATGTCGGCGGCGTCGCGCTGGGGCTGGACAACAAGGATGCCGTGCGTGAGGCGGCGCAGACCATGCTGGCGCGCGTGCGCCGATTGCGTCCCGAGGCGCGCCTGGACGGCTTCACGGTGCAGGCGCTGGTGCGACGCAACCATGTGCAGGAAATCATCGTGGGCGCCACCATCGACCGCGTCTTCGGTCCGGTGATCCTGTTCGGCCAGGGCGGCACAGCGGTCGAGGTGACGGCCGACCGGGCCGTGGCACTGCCACCCTTGAACGTGCCGCTGGCCCGGGCGCTGGTGTCTCGCACGCGGGTGTCACGCCTGCTGCAGGGCTGGCGCGACACGCCGGCTGCGAACCTGGACGCGGTCTACGCCACGCTGATGGCCGTGTCGCAGCTGCTGGCCGATATTCCCGAACTGGCCGAGCTCGACATCAACCCCCTGATCGTGAACCATGAAGGCGTGATGGCGCTGGACGCGCGCATCCGGCTGTCTTCTGCAAAGCCGGCCGGCGCGGCGAACTTTGCCATCCGGCCCTATCCGTCCGAACTGGCCGAGACGCTGGCGTGGAACGGCCGCACGCTGGCGGTGCGACCGATACGGCCCGAAGACGAGGCCGGGCACATCGAGTTCCTGACCCACCTGGATCCGGAGGACATCCGCATGCGGGTGTTCTACAGCCGCCGCACCATGGAACGCAGCGAACTGGCGCGGCTGACACAGATCGACTACACGCGCGAAATGGCCTTCATTGCGGTGGCCCCCGGACCGGACGGCGCACCGCAGACCCTGGGCGTGGCCCGCGCGCTGGCCGACCCGGACAACATCAGCGCCGAGTTCGGCATCATCGTTCGCTCCGAACTCAAGGGTTCCGGACTGGGGCGGCTGCTGATGGACAAGCTGATTGCCTACCTGCGCGGCAACGGCACGCAGCAACTCGTGGCCACCGTGTTGCGGGAAAACGAGCGCATGCTGGAATTGTCCCGCGAGCTCGGATTCAGGGATGCCGAGGTCCAGCCCGAGCACGTGACCCGGGATATCGTGCTGGACCTTCAGGCGCCGGTCATGGCCGGCGACCGCGTTTCGGCAGCGCTCAGCGCGCCTTGAGACCCGACAGCACCCGTTCCGCCGTGGCGGGCGCATCCATCCTGGCGATGCCATCGCCGCGCGCCGCGGCCACGGCATCGCGCAGGGCCTCCCACACGCTGATGGCCAGCATGAAGGGCGGCTCGCCGACGGCCTTGCTGCCGAAGACGTTGTCCTCGCGGTTGGGCTCGGGCCAGAAGTCGATCTTGAAGTGCGCGGGCACGTCGCCAGAGGTCGGGATCTTGTAGGTGCTCGGCGCGTGGGTGGCGAGGCGCCCCTTCGCATCCCAGACCAGTTCCTCGGTGGTGAGCCAGCCCATGCCCTGCACGAACCCGCCCTCGATCTGGCCGATGTCGATGGCCGGGTTGATGGGTGTGCCCACGTCGTGCAGGATGTCCACCTTCAGCACGCGGCTCTCGCCGGTGAATGTGTCGATCACCACTTCGGTGCAGGCCGCGCCATAGGCGAAGTAATAGAAGGGCCGGCCGGTCAGCGTGGCCTTGTCGTAGTGGATCTTGGGCGTGCGATAGAAGCCGTCGCTCCAGAGCTGGATGCGGTTGGCGTAGGCCAGTCTGACGACATCGTCGAAGGCGTGGCTGGTCTTGGGCGAACTGACCCGCCCGCCCGCGAAGCGCACGGCGCCCGCGCCGCAACCGTCCATCCCGGCGACGAAGGCCGCCAGGTTGTCGCGCACGTTGCGCGCGGCGAACTGCGCGGCGCGGCCGTTGAGGTCGGTGCCGCTGGAGGCGGCCGTGGCGCTGGCGTTGGGCACGCGGGCGGTGTCGCTGGCGCTGACCAGCACCCGCTCGAAGGGCACGCCGAGTTCATCGGCCACGATCTGGGCCACCTTGGTGTGCAGGCCCTGGCCCATTTCGGTGCCGCCGTGGTTCACCATCACGCTGCCGTCGGTGTAGACATGGACCAGCGCGCCGGCCTGGTTGAACAGCGTGGCGGTGAAGCTGATGCCGAACTTCACCGGCGTGAGCGCCAGGCCGCGCTTGAGCACCGGGCTCTGCGCGTTCCAGGCGGCGATCTGCCTGCGTCGCTGGCGGTACAACGACGTTTCTTCCAGCTTCGAGATCAGCGGCTGCAGGATGTTGTCTTCCACCGGCATCTGGTAATGGGTGGTGTTGCGCTCGGTGATCCCGTAGAGGTTGCGCTGGCGCACGTCCAGCGCGTCCCGCCCCAGATGCCGCGCGATGTCGCCCAGCAGCGTCTCGATCGCGATCACGCCCTGCGGGCCGCCAAAGCCGCGGAACGCGGTGTGGCTCTGGGTGTTGGTCTTGCAGCGGTACGAGGCGATCTCCACATCGCTGAGGAAATAGGCGTTGTCGGCGTGGAAGACCGCGCGGTCGGCCACCGGGCCGGACAGG
>Ga0209254_10003459_pt1 | contig 14395 bp, 16 predicted proteins | sample FrelakmetDIP11DI_FD_187148 | JGI IMG/M metagenome (GOLD analysis project Ga0209254, IMG submission 187148) | Freshwater lake sediment microbial communities from the University of Notre Dame, USA, for methane emissions studies - DIP11 DI (SPAdes)... | ecosystem: Environmental > Aquatic >...
GCCGCGCTTCGTGCTGGGGCACAGCCTGGGAGCGCTGATCGTCCTCGATTTCATCGAGGCTTCACGTCCGGAATTGGCCGGCGCGATCCTCAGCGGCACCCCGATCGAGCCGGCCGGCGTGGCGCAACCGCATCTGGTCGCCATCGCCCGGCTGCTGTCCCGCGTTTGGCCGACCTTCACCCTGAACCTCGGACTGAGCGGCGGTTCGCTGTCTCGCGATCCGGCCCAAGCCGCGGCCTACGAATCTGATCCTTTGGTGCATCGCGTGGCGACCACGCGTTTGGGGACGGAGTGCCTGGCTGCGGTTGAACGCGGCAAGCATCACCCGCAGGCGATCCGTGTGCCGGTGCTCTTCGTTCATGGAGGCAGCGATCCGTTGAACCTGGCGAGGGGAACAGCGGCGTTCTTCGAGCAGATTCCCTTCGAGGACAAGCAGCTGCGGATCTACCCCGACAGCCTGCACGAACCGCACAATGATCTCGACGCGGCGCTGGTGGCCGAAGAGATGTTCGCCTGGATGAGCGCACACCTCGGGGTGCCGACTGCGCCTTGAACGACCGACGCCGCAAGGTATCCTCCGGTTGCCGCAAGCGAGTGGGAGGAAGGTGAACATGCAAGTCGCGATTACGCGGGCAGTCAGTCCATCAATCATCCACTGTGAGCTCACGCACCTCGAGCGCCAGCCGATCAACATCGACCTGGCGACCGAGCAGCACGCAGCATATGAAGCGGCCTTGACCGATTTGGGGTGTAGCGTGCGCCGGCTGGTGGTCCAGCCGGATCTTCCCGACTCGGTGTTCGTGGAAGATATGGCCGTGGTGCTGGATGAAGTGGCTCTGATCCTGCGCTCGGGGGCGCCCTCACGCCGGCCGGAGGCGACCTCGGTGGCCGAGGCGCTCGGGGAGTACCGAGAGCTGCGCACAATGCAGGCGCCAGCGACGCTGGACGGCGGGGATGTGCTGCGGATCGACCGCGACCTGTACATCGGTGTGAGCGGCAGAAGCACGCTCGACGGGATCCGCCAGGTCGAGTCGTTCGTCATGCCGTTTGGCTATCGGGTCCATCCGGTAGAGATGACCGGCTGTCTGCATCTCAAGTCGGCCGTGACCCAGGTCGGTGAGCGGATGCTGCTGGTCAATCCGGACTGGGTCGATGGAGGAGTCTTTGAGGGGATGCAGCGGATCGACGTTGCCTCCGACGAGCCCTACGCGGCGAATGCCCTGATGCTTGCCGATGCGGTGATCTACCCTGCCGCACACCGCGCCACAGGACGCCGGTTGGAGCAGAAGGGTGTGCCCCTCCGGTTGGTGGACGTCACCGAGCTGATGAAGGCTGAGGGAGCGGTGACCTGCTGCAGCCTGATCTTTCGGACCTAGCCGTGCTCGTGTGGATGACCGCCGAACGCGGCTCAACCCCCCCCCGATCCGCGATGGGCATGGCGCCCTACCGCTGGAGCACTTGCCGTGGGCGGTGCGAAGTGCGTTGCGCGAGGAAGAGGTCCCTGTGAGCGAGCCTGAGACCACGAATGCCGTTGTGCTGGCCGTGCTGGTCGCCGACCAGGAGGACAGCCTGATCTCCCGCCAGGTTGCGGAGGTCGAGGTGAGCCTGGAAGGGTTCAGCGGCGACAAGCATGCGGGCTACACGCGCGGGGCTGACGGCCGCACGCCGGATTACCCTCGCGGCACCCGCATCCGGAACGACCGCCAGGTCAGTTTGGTCGGCCGCGAAGAACTCCAGCAGGTCGCCGAGCGGCTCGAGCTTGCAGAGATCCAGCCCGAGTGGCTTGGCGCGAACCTGCTGTTGGGGAGCATCCCCGGGCTGAGCGCCTTGCCGCACAACACCCGCCTACGCTTCTCGGGGGGCGTGGTTCTGGTCGTGCAGGCCGAGAACATGCCGTGCGTCGGACCGGGGCGCGTGCTCGCAGCGCAGAGCGGCCGGCCGGAGCTAGAGCGGGAGTTTCCGCGCGCCGCGCTCCACCTGCGCGGGCTGGTGGCTGTCGTCGAGCGCGGCGGGACCCTGCGTCCGGGGGAGCACCTGGCCGTGCCCCGGCGGCGCGACGGTCAGGGAGATCCCTGAAGCGCACCGCGAGCGTGGTCGGCCGGCCTGTACGTCGGCCTGCACAATCCCCATCACCGGCAGCGCCTGCCGGGAGCACACCGTCAACGCCGGAGGAATGATGGAACAACTCATCGCCCACACCCTCTCCATCCTGCGCACGACCCCTCGCCGGTGGGAAGACCTGACGGCAAGCGTGGCGCAGGATCTGCTGCGTACCCCACCCGCCCATGGGGAGTGGTCGGCGCTGGATTGCCTGGCGCACCTGCTCGACACGGAGCAACAGGTGTTCCCTGTGCGAGTCCAGGCGCTGCTGGACGGGCGGGACTTCCCGGCTTTCGATCCGGATGCGCAAGGGATCGTTCCGCAAGGCGCCATGGACCCGACGGCGCTGGCAGAGCAGTTCTCGCGCGTGCGGGCTGAGAGCCTGGTCGCACTGGTCCCCCTGGCAGTGGCGGACCTGACGCGCACGGCGCGCCACGCCGAGCTGGGGCGGGTGACCCTGGCCGAACTGCTGCACGAGTGGGCGGGGCATGACCTGATGCACACGGTTCAGGCCGAACGCGCGCTGATGCAGCCCTTCATCCTGGGCAGTGGGCCGTGGAAGGTGTACTTCGCCGACCATGTAGTGGCCTCGCGCTGACCAGCGCTCGCCTCCTCGGGGGCAGAGGGTGAGAGGGCGAGCGCATCGATCGGCAGGGCCCCCGCCGTTCCCGGACTCGAAGAGAGGACCAGCCTTGACACGTCTGGTGGCGATCTACCTCTACAACGACATGGAAGTGCTGGACTTCGCCGGCCCTTTCGAGGTGTTCACGACGGCGAGCCGGCTTCATCTACGCGACCATCCCGGTACCCCTCCCCTGTTTGACGTGATGACCGTCAGCCATGATCTCAACCCAGTCACGGCGCGCGGCGGACTGACGGTGGTCCCGGGCAGAACGACCCCCGAGAACCTGCCGGTCGATGTCCTGATCATCCCGGGCGGCGCAGTTACCGCCGAGCTGGAGCGCCATGAGACCAGTGCCTGGCTCAAGCGTGTGGCTGAGCGCTGCGAGATCGTCGCCTCAGTGTGTACCGGTGCATTCCTGCTGGCCAGGGCGGATGTGTTGCGCGCCTCTCCCGCTACGACCCACTGGGAAGACGTGGCAGACCTGCAGACAATGTTCCCGGACCTCGACGTCCAGACCGATGTACGCTGGATCGACAACGGCAAGGTGGTCACCTCGGCAGGAATCTCGGCAGGTATCGACATGAGCCTGCACCTCGTCAGCCGTCTAGCGGGGATCGATCTGGCGCGCCGTACTGCCCGTCAGATGGATTTCGATTGGAATCGCCAGGCCCCGCCCGCGGAGATGTGAGTGGAAGCGAGGATGGAGCGCAGGATGTGGCCGAACGCCGGCAGCCCTCCGGCGCAGTCTCCCCTCGGCGGCTGCAGGCGTGGACTGCGCCCAGCGTGGCCCCAACATTGGGTCTCTTTGGCGGCCTGCAGCATCGCCAGCCTGTGTTGCGCGGCATGCGGCGTCGCCTTCGAGTCCCGCGCGGCGGATGCGACCGTTGCGCCTCCGCCGCAAACACCACCGGCCTTGCAGGAGTCGCCTGGCGTGCTCCCGAGCCTGCCCCCGGCCACCCGTTCTCTCCCCACTGGAACCTCCGCCTTCCCGCGCCCAAGCTCGCTCACTCCAGCCCTCAGCGTGACCCCGTCGCCGCCTGAGCCTGCGCTGGGGACGCGGGGCAGCCGGGTAGCCGACGGCATGACGCTGGTCTTCGTGCCGTCCGGAGAATTCGAGATGGGTTCGTCGGAGACGGCCATTGCAGCGGCTCGCGCGCTGTGCAGCGAGCACTACACCGAAGCGGACATTGCCCGGGCCGTCTGCACGCGGGCGGCCTTCGCCGACGAGGCGCCGGAGCATCGCGCCTCGCTGCTCGGTTTCTGGATCGACCTGACCGAGGTCACCAATCGCCAATACCAGCGCTGTGTGGAGGCGGGCGCCTGCCAGCCACCTGAGGATCTCGCTTCGATGGCGGGCGAGGAGTACTTCAATGATCCTTTCTTCGAGGACTACCCGGTCATTTGGGTGCGTTGGGATCAGGCCGACGTCTACTGTCGCTGGGCCGGCGGTCGACTGCCAACCGAGGCCGAGTGGGAATACGCCGCGCGCGGTCCGCAAGGCTGGCTCTTCCCCTGGGGAGATGCCTTCGACCCCGCGCGGCTGAATTACTGTGATCGCCGCTGTCCGCTTGGGCCGAATGATCCGGCGCACGATGATGGCTACGCGGAGACCAGCCCGGTGGGCAGCTATCCTTCGGGGCGCAGCTGGTGTGGTGCCCTGGACATGGCGGGCAATGTGCGCGAATGGGTGGCTGACTGGTATGGCCCCTATTCCGCCGGCAGAGCGGACAACCCGGTCGGCGCGCCAGCCGGCGACTCGAAGATCCCGCGCGGTGGCTCGTGGCTCGATCTGGCGGACAACCTGCGCAGCACCAACCGCGGGGCGAATGCCACAGACTATGCCGAGCACAAAGTGGGATTCCGCTGCGTCGTTCCAGCCGAGGCGAAGGATTCAATCTGGGCTATCGCACACGTTGCGACAGAATCCCCAGGCCCTTAGGGCCCACCGAGCCGCGCGTGCCCTCGCGACGAGTGGGGACGGACTGGTTCAGCGCCGGCGGTAGCCAAAGGCGGGCAAGCTGCGCCGAGGGGCCAGACTCAGGGCTGTTTCCTGGCCGGCAGCTCAGGCACAGGCGACGCCCCACCTGCGAGAGCGATGAGCGTGCTGACAAAGCTCAGGATCAGGCCAGGCCCGATCGACGCGGTCTGGCCCCCCGCCGCCACAGCGACGGCCTGGTTCAGGCGGATCCCGATCATGGCGATCAGGAACGCGGTGGCAGCGCTCAGGATGACGAGGGGCATGGCGTACCTTCTACCCGGGCGACCCCGGTAGGCGATGCCGGTAACCAGGAGCAAGCCCCCGATGCTGATGATGAAGATTCCATTCGGGAGGCTCAAGGCATTCAGTGTCTGTGTGGAGCTATCTGGCATGGTCAGCACGAGCCAAGGAAGGAAGGCTCCGACCAAGTAGATGGACCCGGCCAGGAAGGTAAGGCGTTGACCTCGACTCATGGATCGGCCTCGGGGTGGGACCGGAAGCATTATCGGTCAGGTTCGCTCGATGGGCAAGGGATGCGGCGCTGTCACCCCCAGAGCGAGGTTCCCGCCCAAGAACCGCTCTCAGGACGGTCTTTGGTCTCTCGCTGATCTGGATCCGAATACAATGACGTAGGCCAATGCCACGGTGGCGCAAGGCTGCGACGACTGCTGGAGGCTGAATGGATCCCAGGATCGAGGTCGCTGCGGAGTTAGCGTCCGAGTATGGTCGCCAACCCCAGGTGGAGGCTGTTGCGCTTGGGGGTTCACTCGCCGGTCAGGCGGCCGACGATCGTTCGGACGTCGACCTCTATGTCTACCAGACCGAAGCGTTGTCCCTCGAGACCCGAGCCGCCATCGCCAAGGCCAGAGCTGAACGCGTGGAAGTCGGCAATGACTTCTGGGAGCCCGGGGATGAGTGGATTGAACGGCGAGACGGGCTGCATGTCGATGTGACCTACCGTTCTACCGGCTGGGCCGAGGATCAGCTCGACCGGGTGTTGCGTCGGCACCTGGCGTCGGTCGGCTACTCGACCTGCATCTGGCACAACCTGCGCAGCGCCCGCATCCTGATGGACCGCGGCGGCTGGTTGCACGGTGTTCAGCGGGCAGCCGGCGCGCCCTATCCGGAGGAGTTGGTGTGGGCAATCATCGCCAAGAATCACCCGATCTTGAGGGCCTCGGCCTCCGCCTACAGTTCACAATTGCGGTCGGCGCTTGCGCGCAACGACTGGGTGAGCGTGAATCACCGGGTGGCGGCCGTGCTGGCGAGCTACTTCGACATCCTGTTCGCTGTCCACCGAGTGTTGCACCCGGGAGAGAAACGCCTGCTGGAGCAGGCTAGCACGCTGTGCCTGCAGCGCCCTGCCCGGATGGTCGAGCAGGTGCATGCGTTGCTCGCCGCGGCGGCAACTGGGGCGGGCCTGCCGGCGGCGCTCGATGGGTTGGTCGATGACCTGGACCTTCTACTGCATGGAATGCGGCGCTTGGAGCACAGGCGCGAGGATTGAGAGGCTTGCGTAGAAGATGAGCTACTGCTTTCGCCCGACCGTATCCAGAACCATTGGGGAAGCACTGGAGATCGCCCCCCAGGAGCCGCCGCATGCGGGTTCCGGCGGCTTGCCGGAGAGTGACGGGCAAGCCACGCTGAGGAAGAAAGCGACGTGGAGTTCCGCTCCTCTCGCACCCTCGGCGCCTGCAACCCACCATTCGCCTACCTGGGGCGGCAGCAGGAACCGATGATTGGGACCATGCTGCCTTGCAGCCTCGTGGTCCAGCAGACCGATCCCGGGGTGGAAATCGCGGCGGTCGTCCAGTCGCCTCAACGCCCGGAGCCGCCAATCCGGAATCGACTGCGGTCGCCGGCTGTCTGTGTGGGGGACTGCAAGCCGGCATGCGCAGGGCGGCCAGGAAGACACCTTGACCTGGGTGACCGCTCGGTTGCAGTGGTAGAGTCTTGGACGAATGAGCGCACGCTGCCCGCATGGATGCCGGAGAGCCTGACCGCATGAACGTGGACCTGATCACGCAGCAGATCGTGGATGCGCTCGGCGAGCTCAACCAGCAGCTTCCTCCCGAGAGCCGCATGGAGACTTCGCCCGAGGCATTGCTCCTGGCGCCCGAGGGAAAGCTGGATTCGCTGGGCCTGGTGAACCTGATCCTGTTGATCGAAGAGCGTATGGCGAGCCAGCTCTCGACCGAGATCTCGCTGACCGATGACCGGACCCTGGCACAGCCCCAGGTTGCCTTCCATGATGTGGCTAGCCTGGCTCAGCACATCCTGTTGCTGGTCGACGCTGGGGTCGCCGGAGACGGAGCGGGGCAATGAACGACCTGCCCGTCGTCCATGGACTGCTGATCTCCGACTTCAACGCCCAGAATCTCGCCGGCCTGCTCGACAACAGCCCGGAGCCGCCCCGCTTTGCCATCCGACACGCTCCGTTCGGACAGGTGATGCAGGCGCTGACCGACCCGACGATGGATTGTTGGCAGCCCCAGCCGGAAGTTCTGATTGTGTGGACCCGCCCGCAATCCGTGTTGCCTGGTTTTCAGCGGCTGCTGGAGAATGCACGGCCGGGCGCCGAGGGGCTGTCAGCCCAGGTGGATGCCTTCAGCGAGGCCGTGCGCGCCGCCAGCACCCGAGCGCGCTGGGTGCTTGTCATGACCTGGACCCTGCCGACCTACGAGCGCGGCCTGGGTCTGATTGACTGGAAGAGTGAACAAGGCTTGGCCCGCCAGCTGGCCAGTGCCAATCTGCGCCTGGTCGAGAACCTGCAGGTCCTGCCGAACGTGTATGTGTTGGATGCAGCGCGCTGGATGGCATTGACCGGGGCGGAGCACGCCTACAACCCGAAGCTGTGGTATCTAGGGAAGATCGCCTTCGGCGCTCGGGTCTTCCAGCAGGCGGCGCAGGACATCCGCGCCGCGGTGCTGGCGGCGGACGGGAAGGCGCGCAAGCTGGTGCTGCTGGACCTGGACGACACCCTGTGGGGGGGGATTGTGGGCGATGTGGGCTGGGAGGGAATCCGCCTCGGTGGTCATGATGCCATCGGCGAAGCTTTCCTCGATTTCCAGTCAGGGCTGAAGGCGTTGAAGAATCGCGGGGTCCTGCTGGGGATCGTCAGCAAGAACGACGAGCAGATCGCATTGGAGGCGATCCGACGCCATCCGGAGATGGTGCTCCGGTTGGAGGACTTCGCCGCATGGCGTGTCAACTGGGATGACAAAGCCGCCAACGTCAGGGCGCTGGTGACTGAGCTGAATCTCGGTCTGCAGTCGACCGTGTTCATCGATGACAACCCGATCGAGCGCTCACGCGTGCGCCAGGCGCTCCCAGAGGTGCTGGTTCCGGAATGGCCGGAAGACACACTGTACTACCGCCGCGCCCTGCAGGCCCTGACCTGCTTCGACGCGCCTACGATCACCGAGGAGGACCTCGAGCGGACCCGCCTGTACGTGACCGAGCGTCAGCGGGCAGCGGCGCGGGAGGAGTCCCAGACCTTCGACGAGTGGCTGCGCTCCCTGGAAACGCGCGTGATCGTCGAGCCCCTCTCGGCGGTTAACCTGCCCCGGACCGCTCAACTGCTGAACAAGACCAACCAGATGAACCTGGCTACTCGCCGCCTGACCGAGGCGGAGCTACAGGCCTGGGCGTCCGAGCAGGGGCGCGGGGTGTGGACCTTCCGGGTGCAAGATCGTTTCGGCGATTCGGGGCTGACCGGCATCGCCAGCCTGCAGCGGGAAAGGGAGTCGGCACGCATCGTGGACTTTGTTCTGTCGTGCCGGGTGATGGGGCGCCGCGTGGAGGAGACGATCCTCAGCTACCTGGCGCAGGCGGCACGCGAGCTGGGCGCCCGCCAGCTGGACGCCACCTACTTGCCCACTTCCAAGAACGGAGTGTGCCTGACCTTCTGGAAGGAACGCTCGGGGTTTGAGCAGTTGCCGGACGGCGAAGCCTTTCGGCGCTCACTGGATCTGCCGTATGCGACGCCTGCGGGGGTTGAGCTCGTCCGTGGGTAGCCGATCGGCCTTTGATGCGCGCCTCGACGCGTTGGCGCCGGATCCGGCCCCCCACCGCCCAGGTGGGGCGCGCCCGGCTGGGTGGCTCCAACGGCGCAAGACCGCGCACCATCGGCAAGGCTGGCCGTCAAGCTGTGGAGCGGGTTGAAGGACCGAAGACATCCCATGCCCATCCTGACTTCCTCGGAACAGATCCGCACTCAGCTTGCAGCGGCCTTTGGCGAGATCGAATTCGCTCCGCTGATCGTCCACAGCGATCTGGTCCGCATCGGGTTCGTCCCGAAGGGGCGCAGCCTCGAGCAACAGCTGGCCGACTGGCTAGCCATGCTCCTGGATGTCTGCGAGGGGCGGACGCTGCTCTTCCCGACGTTCAACTACGACTATGCGACCACGGGCTGCTACCGCCCGGAGTCGGACCCGGGCCAGGTGGGGGCATTGAATGAGTACGTGCGCCAGCAGGTCCCGGATCAGCGCACGCTCACGCCGATCTTCAACTTCGCCGTCCTGAACGGGGCGGGGTTTCCCCTCGAGCCATCAGCCAACGCGTTTGACGATGCCTCCGCCTTTGGCCAGGTGCGGCAAGCAGGCGGCGGCGTGGTCTTCCTGGGGGCGGGGCCGGACGCCAACACCTTCATCCACCACGTCGAGGAGGCAGCCGGGGTTCCCTACCGCTACCTCAAGTCCTTTCCGGGGAGGATCGAAACGGGAAGCGTGCAGCAGCGCGTTACGCTGCTCTACCGCGTGCGACCGGTGGCAGCAGGCAGCGTCGAATACGACTGGCAACGGCTGGCCACTGACCTGCGTTCGCGACAGGTGCTGCGGGGATTTCCGCTGGGGAACGCCCGGCTCGAGGTCTACCGGGCACAGGAACTGTATTCCTACTGGCTCGAACGATTGGAGGGCGACGAGCACTTCCTGCTGACCGAGGACTCACGCCGTGCAGTGAACGATCTATACGCAGCGCACGGGAAGCCGCTCACGTGCCTGTCCGTCGAAGGGGATTGTCGGACGGATATCTGAGAACAAGCCGGGGCGCGCGGAAGCGCCCGGTGTTCGGCCTGCTCACCGCTCGCCCGGATAGCGGAGTCCCCACTGGCTGCGCACAGCGTCCATGGCCTGCATCACCTCGAGTGACTCGTCCAGCCGCATGTGGTCGCTCTCAAGGTTCCCCTCGCGCAGGCAGCGCATCACCTCGACGGCCTGATAGTGCAGTCCATTCCCGCGGATCGGGTGCTCGAGCACTTTCTCCTTGCGGCCCTCAAGCGACAGGGTCATGCGGTCCGGGGCGTGCATTGGGGGATGGATGCGCAAGTATCCTCGCGTCCCCAGGATTGTGGCCTCATCCGGTGTCGTAACTTGCATGGACGCGGACAGCATGGCCAACTTGCCGCCTTCATACCCGAACAGAATCCCTGCCTGCTCATCCACGCCAGTCGTTCCCATGGACGCCATGCAGGCGATGCGATTCGGGGGTCCAAAGACCAGCGAGGCGAGCGATACCGGGTACACGCCTAGATCGAGCAGCGCCCCGCCGCCGAGTTCAGGCGCGAACAATCGGTGTGCCGGGTCGAAGGGGAACCGCTTGCCGAAGTCAGCCGCCAGCATGCGCACATCCCCCAGGACGCCTTCCTGAAGCAGGCGGCGCAGCTCCCCGATCGCGGGCAGGAAGCGCGTCCACATCGCCTCCATCAGGAAAAGACCCCGCTGGCGCGCCAGGTCAATCAACGACTGGGCCTCGCCCGCGTTCAGCGTGAACGGCTTCTCACACAGCACCGCCTTGCCGGCTTGAATGCACAGGGCGCTGTTCGCCTGGTGCTCGGTATGCGGAGTGGCGATGTAGGCGACGTCGACCTGCGCATCCTCGGCCAACGCGGCATAGCTGGCGTGGCGGCGGGGGATGGCGAATCGATTTCCAAAGGCCTCGGCCGACTCCTTTGAGCGTGATCCGACGGCGACCAGCTCGGCGTCGGAGGCGTGGCTCAAGTCCTCGGCGAAGCTGGCTGCGATCTTGCCGGTGCCTACGATCCCCCAGCGGATCTTTGGCTTGCCCATCGAATCCCGTCTCCTTAATCCCGCGCGCACGCGCCTGAGTCAGCGTCCCGTTGACACGCGGCCTGGCCAGTTGAGCGCAAACCGAGCCGGCAGCACTGGGGGCGCGGTGTGAGCGCCGCGTGCTGCGTGCCGCTTCACTCCTGCCCGTTGGTTGGGCTCTTCCATCCAGCCAGCGTATGGAAGGTGAGCAGCCAGAGCCAGTAGAGGAACAAGGCCGCCGCCTCAAGCCAGTAGAACCTGCGGCTAGCCTCACCCCCCGCCGGGTGCAGCTCTGGCCGGGCGTTGATCGAGCAGAGGCCAAGGATCGCCAGGGCGCCGCTTAGCAGGATGGCGGCAATCAGTCCACGGTTGCGTTCTGGTGCCGTGAAGGCGGTGAAGAAGAAGGCCGACCAGCCGAAGGCAAGGATCGCGATCAGGGTGTCCTGGTAGGCCAACGACGGCAAGTCATAGTAGATGTACAGGCCAGGGATCTTGACCTGCCCCAGGTGGGCCAGAGCCACACTGAGGAAGTAGACCGAGCCTGCCAGCAGAGAGATCTTCAGAATGCGCGTGTATCGTGACATCTGCGATTGCTCGTTCCTGCCCCATTCTAGCGTCGCCTCGGGAGAGCGCAACTCCGCCCCAGCCGGCGAGGCAAGACAATGCCCGGGCTGCTGCGTTTGCCCTTGCTGGGGGCTTGTCGCAGAATCGCAGGTGGGCCTCCGGGGGATCGGGGGGGGCGCAGGCAGCGGACAGGGAGCCGGCAGCATGCAGGCGGCGTGGATTGGGCTTGGCCTCGGCCTGGCATCGGCGATTGTCTGGGGAACCGGCGACTTCGCCGGGGGCATCGCCACACGCAGAGCCCGCCCCTTCCAAGTCGTGGCGTTGGTCTCGCTGGTTGGCTTCATGGCCTTGCTCATTGCCTCGGTCCTGAGCGGCGCCTCCGTGCCGGCGGCATCCGACTGGGGCTGGGCGATCGGGGCAGGGGTGGCCGGGGCGATCGGTGTGACTGCGCTCTATCGCGGGTTGGCCATGGGCGCGGCCGCCATCGTTGCCCCGACGGTGGCCGTGGTGGGCGCCGCCGTCCCGGTCACAGTGGGCATGCTCCTGCAGGGGTTCCCCAGCCTGGGGCAGGCGGCGGGATTCCTCTGCGGCGGCCTGGGCATTTGGCTGGTCTCCTCCTCACCCGGCATGCAGCGCGGGGAACGGCAGCGCAGTCTGGGCTTGGCGATCGGGTCGGGGGTGTGCGTGGGTGGCTTCCTCGTCCTGATTGCGCAGGTTAATGATCCCAATGTCTTTGCCCCGCTGGCAATCGCCAAGGCGACGGGAACGCTGGTGGCGGTTCTGGCGCTGCTGTCCATGCGTGTCTCTCTTCCGTCGCCGCTAGCCCACCCGACGGCGATTCTTGCCGGGGTGCTGGATGCCGGCGGGAACGTTCTCTTCGTCCTGGCCTCTCGCTTCACCCGGCTGGATGTAGCGGCCGTGCTGTCGGCCATGGCTCCGGCGATGACTGTTGTGCTTTCGGCGGCGATCCTGGATGAAGTCGTTTCGCGCAGGCAGGTCGTTGGCGTCGGGCTGTGCCTGGCTGCGATCGGCTTGCTTGCGCTGTAGGTCCAGGCTGCGCCAGGCGAGGCGTGCCGGCCCGCACCGGAAGGGGATTGCGCTCCCGGGTGCGCGAGAGACCGTGCTGATGCGCGCCGGGAAGGACAACGCCTCCGCAAGTGGCGGCCTAGGAGGGGATCGGATGATGGCTTCGGCCTCGCTCTTCGATCGCTGGATTGCGCGCCCGCGCTGGCGTTGGCCGGGGTGGGCGATCTGCACGGTCCTGCTCTGCCTGCCGGTCGTGCTGGCTGTTGCCGAGGTCGGCTTGGCGGCGGCGGTGCGCCAGCCGGGCTTCCGCGGGCTGTTGATCGCCCCGCTTGTCATCACCTACATCTTCCTCGTGTCTCCGCTTCTGACTCGCACTGCCGACCAGGTGATTCTCGGGCTGCGGCCGTTGCTCGACCTCGATGAGCCGAGCTTCTTGGCCCTTGTTGAAGCCAATTCGCGCGTAGGCCCCGGCCGAGAGCGGCGGGTGATCGCGGGTGGGGCCTTGCTCGGCGCGCTGCAGGTCCTGGTATCGATTGGCGGATGGCCCGATTCGTGGCAGGAGGCATACTGGCTGCTGACCACCGTCGCGCTGTACTCGCTCTTGGGCTGGGTGATCTACGAGTCGTTCGTCGGCACGCGGCTGATTGCAGCCATCCACCGCAAGATCAATCGCGTCGATCCGCTGGATCCGCATCCGTTCGACGCCGTCGGCCGGCAGAGCCTGCTGGTGTCCCTGGTCTTCATCGGCGGTATCAGCCTGAGCCTGCTGCTGATCGCTGATCAACCAGAAACGTTCAGTCGGCCGGAGTTCTGGCTGGTATACCTTCCCTTGGCGATGATCCCGGTAGCTATCTTCTTCCTGAACATGCGGCCGACCCATCGCCTGCTACGTCGCGCCAAGCGGGACGAGCTGCAGCAGGTCACCCGCCAGGTGAACGCCAGTTCCCGCCACCTCGGAGGCCTGCTGGAGCAGGGACAGCCGACGGGAAATCTGGCGGCCGAGATCGGAGCGCTCATGGCCTCCGAGCGCAGGCTCGAGTCGGCCAGGACCTGGCCTTACAACACGACCATGCTCCGAACCCTGGCGCTCTCGGTGTTCGTCCCGTTGGCGACAATCGTGGCCCGGAATGTTGCTGAGCGAATCTTCGGCTAGCGACCAGAGGGCTGAAGCTGCCTTGCGCCCGATACGCGGCACAAAGAGCGCCCGAGGCCAAGGAGGAGGTGAGCGTGATCCGAAACCAGTGGTACGTAGTGCTGGAGTCTGATGAGATCGGCCGGCGCCCAGTCGGCGTGCGGCGCATGGGCGAGGACTTGGTCTTCTGGCGCGATTCCGGCGGAAGGCTTCACTGCTGTCAAGATCGCTGTGTCCATCGAGGTGTCCGCCTCAGCGGTGGTCAGACGATGGGTGACCATCTGCAATGCCCCTTTCACGGATTCGAGTACGACGGCAACGGGCAGGTCCAACGGATCCCCGCCAACGGCCGCACGGCGGAGGTGCCCAAAGCCTTCAAGGTCAGGGCGTATCCGATTCACGAGGCGCAGGGCTTCGTCTGGATCTGGTGGGGGGAACCGGGGAAGGAGCCGCTGGGACCACCGGAGTTCTTCCGCGATCTCGGGCCAAGCCTCAGTTACGCCAGTGCCCGCGATCCATGGCGAGCCCACTACTCACGCGTCATCGAGAATCAATTGGATGTCGTCCACCTGCCGTTCATCCATCACAACAGCATTGGCAGGGGTGGCCGCACGGTCGTCGACGGGCCTGGTTTTGCCTGGGTAGGCCCGTCGGCGTTCGAGGTCTATCCGTCGAACCGAGTCGAGGATGGCCGGTCGCCGATCCGGCCTTCCGATTTCCAGCGTCCCCCGAACCAGGTGTTCAAGCTCGAGTTCATCTTCCCGAACTTGTGGCAGAATTACATCGATGAGCGAATGCGAATCGTCGCCGCCTTTGTCCCTGTGGGTGAGAAGAGCTCAGTTCTCTACTTGAGGTTCTATCAAAGCCTGGTGCGTTTCCCGGTTGTGCGCGGTTTGGTCAACCGGCTGGCGATGCCGTTCAAC
>Ga0209254_10003460_pt1 | contig 14394 bp, 18 predicted proteins | sample FrelakmetDIP11DI_FD_187148 | JGI IMG/M metagenome (GOLD analysis project Ga0209254, IMG submission 187148) | Freshwater lake sediment microbial communities from the University of Notre Dame, USA, for methane emissions studies - DIP11 DI (SPAdes)... | ecosystem: Environmental > Aquatic >...
GCCGCCGCCGATCCGCTCGCCGCGCCTGCTCCGACCGCTGCTACACCATCGCCCGGCGCCAGCCCAAGACGACCACGATGTGCGCGGTCTGCGGCCAGCCGTTCGCCGCCCGACCGCTGCGACGCGCACATGTACGGCGAGCCGCACAGCCACGGCAAGCCGGGCGAGCCGCCCGTCCTCTCGATGGCCTGCATCACCCAGCGCGAGCGCCACGCCTGCGACCAGAAGGCCGTCCGCTCGGCCGTCTTGGAGCAGCAGGTGGGCGACTGGCTCGCGGGGCTCGTCCTCCCGCCCGACTGGCGAGCCCGCATCGAAGTGATCCAGCGCGGGGTCGTCGTCGCCGCGGACGAGCGCCCGGCCGTGGACGTGGCGCGGACCGAGCGCCAGTTGTCCGCGCTCAAGGACCTGTTCGCCCTCGGGGACCTGACCCGTGAGGAGTACGTCGTCAAGACGCGCGCCCTGCGGGCCAGTCTCGAAGTCGGCCGACCCCAGCCGGTCTACCCCACGGACACGCTGGAACGGGCCGCACGGCTGCTGGACGATCTGGCCGACCTGTGGCGCAAGGCGACCCCGAAAGAGCGTGAGGAACTGGCGAACACGCTGTTCACCGAGGTCCGCATCCGCGATCAGGCCATCGTCGGGGCCACCCCGGCGAACCCCGCGTATCTGCCCCTGATCGCGCTCATGACGGCTCGGAATGACGAGGTTGGCATGGCGCCCCCGGACGGATTCGAACCGCCGACGCCAGCCTTAGGACGGCTGCGCTCTATCCACTGAGCTACGGGGGCGCGGACCTGCATCGTACCGGACGAGGATCCGAACCAGCCCGCTTCCTGCTCAGCCCGCTTCCGGCTCCTCGTCGCGGTTGCGCATCGCGTCGGCCGCCTTGGTCATGTAGGCCTGGAGCTGCTCCCTCGCGTCCGGGGGGGCGTCGGATTCATCAATCGCGACCCGCATCTGGAACAGCCACCGGTCCCGCTCCAGGTTGCCGATGGAGAACGGGAAGTGCCGGGCACGGAGCCTCGGGTGGCCGCGCTCCTGCAGGTACGTTGTAGGCCCACCCCAGTACTGGACGAGGAAGAGCGCCAGCCGTCGGCTGGGCCCGATGAAGTCCTCATCCTCCCGGTACAGCGGCCGGAGCACACGATCCGCCCGGACTCCCCGGTAGAAGCGCTCCACCAGCCGTTCGAAGAACGGCATGCCGCCGACCTGGTCGTAGAGCGTCGCCTGGGGCATGGCGGGATTCTAGGGAGAGACCGGGGACCACACAGGGCGTCCGCGCGTTTGCAGGGCGATGCCACCGACACCCGTACAATCCCTCCCGTGATCGCTCCCCTCCCCGACCTCATCCTGTTCGGCCGCCCCGGCTGCCACCTGTGCGAGGACGCGCACGTGATCCTCGGCACGCTGCTGGCGCGACGGGCGCAGACGGGGTTGCCGGCGCCGGCCATCGTCCGTCGGAACGTCGAGGAGGACGAGACCTGGCACCGGCGCTACCTGACCACGATCCCGGTCCTTGCGATCGGAGATCGCGAGCTGGAGCTTGCGACGAGCCCCGCCAAGGTGAGCCGGTTCCTGGCAGAGACGCTGGACGGGGCCGAATCGCCGGACGGGGCCGACTCGCCGGACGGGGCGGCACCCTCATGAACGGCGACTACACGTTCCTCGTGGCCATGGCCGCGGGGCTGATCTCGTTCCTGTCACCCTGCGTCCTGCCGCTGGTCCCCGCCTACCTCGGACAGCTGACGGCCGTGGCCGTGGCCGGCCAGGCGGTCGGCGCGCGACCCTCACGCTGGGCGGCGGTACGCCACGCGCTCTTCTTCGTGGCCGGGTTCGGGACGGTGTTCACGCTGCTCGGGATCACGGCGGCCTTCGCGGGCGGCGCCATCGCGGACTACATCAAGCCCCTGCGGACCATCGGCGGCATCGTGCTGGTCGTGATGGGGCTCAGCCTCGCCGGCATCCTGAAGATCCCGATGCTGGAGCGAACCTGGCGCCCGCTCGACGCCGGGGCCTCTGCCAGCCTCGCCACCACCACCGGCGGGATGTCGCTCGCCCCTGCGGACGGCGGCGGCATGGGTGGACGCGTCGGGAGCCGGTTGGTGGCCGGCCGGACGGGGTTCGGCGCCGCGTTCGTGTTGGGTGCTGTGTTCGCGATCGGGTGGACGCCGTGCATCGGGGCAATCCTGGGCGGGATCCTGACAATGGCCGCCACGTCCGAGGGCAAGCTGAGCGGGGCGCTGCTGCTGGTGGGCTACACGATCGGGCTGGGGCTGCCGTTCATTCTCATCGCCGCGTTCTACGACCGGTCCCGCAGGCTCGTGCGGTTCCTGGTCCGGCACGGACAGGCAGTCTCGCTGGTCGGCGGGCTGCTCGTGGTCGCGATCGGCCTCGCGATGATCTTCGACGTCCTCGTCCTGCTGCCGAAGTACTTCCAGTTCTCGCCGGCACTGTGACCGGCGCTCCCCTGGACCCGACAGAGCCTGCGGCCCTCACCGAACCCGCGACCCGGCACGGCGGGATCGGCCCCTTCTCGTGGCGGCAGCTGGCGACGGTGGTGGCGGTCATGGGGGTCGCGACCCTCACGCTCACCCTGGCGACCCGGCCGATCGGCGCCGTGCCGGCAGCACCCACCGCGGTCCCGGCGGCCACGGCATACGTCGTCGGGCCCGCCGTCGAAGGGCTGCGGCCGGGCAACCTCGCGCCCGAGCTGGAGGTGGAGCGCGCCGACGGCACGACGTTCTCCCTTACGGATCTCGACGGCAAGCCGGTCCGCCTCGCCGACCTGCGCGGGAAGCTGGTCTGGCTCAACTTCTGGGCGACCTGGTGCCCACCGTGCCAGTCGGAGACCCCGGTGCTCCGGGACATGGCCGACAGGTACGGCGACCGCGGCCTCGAGATCGTGGGCATCGCGGTCCAGGAGACCACCGTGGACGACGTCCGCGCCTACGCCGAGCGGTACGGGATCGACTACACCATCGCCTTCGACGCGTCGGCCGACATCTTCCACCTGTACCGGGTCTTCGCATTGCCGACGCAGGTGTTCATCGGTCCGGACGGGCGGATCCTGGAGGTCGTGAACGGGCCGATGTCGGACGCGGATGCGCGCGCCCGGGTCGAGAGTTGGCTGCCACCCGCCGCGGCCGCGAGCCCGAACTGACCCTTGGGGCGGCGGAGGCGCTTCCTGGCCGCGAACCGAGCGTGACTTGGTGTCACCAGATGTCGCCATTCAGACCCGGTCGAGCCGCATGCGGGAGCCGTCGGTGACCCGTCGTCATCGGACACCCGCGGATCAACCCCGGGACGGCCGCGATGGAGACAACTGGTGACCGACCGTCATCGCCTCACCACGGCTTCCCTTGCCGCGCGCCGACCGACCTTTCCCCCGCCCCCTACAGCGCCTCGAACCGGAAGCGGTCCCGGTCCGGGACCAGCTTGCCGACCGGTGATCGCGCCTCGTGTGACATCGCCACGATCCAGTCGTCCTCGACAGCCCGCCGGAACAGCTCCCCCTTGACCGCCACACTGTCGAGCGGGAAGTCGTCGAAGGCCGTCACCCAGCGCGGGTTCGCAGCCCACGCGCGCATGCACAGGTCTCCGAAGAACGCCAGCGACCGGGCACCCGGCCCCGTCCCGCGCACGACGATCGCCTGGTGGCCCGCGGAGTGGCCGCCCGTCCGGACCACGGACACGCCCGGCAGGAGCTCGCGGTCCCCCTCGACCCAGCCGTCGGCACCCCAGTCGGCGACCAGTCGCAGCTCCGGCTGGTCGTAGGAGGCGACGAGGCGGCTGTTCCCGTCCAATGCGATCTCCCACTCGGACCGCTGGGCCACGATCCGCGCCCGCGGGAACGCCTTCGTCCCGTCGGCGAGGAGCAGGCCGCCCGCATGGTCGAAGTGCAGGTGGCTCATCGCGACCAGGTCCACGGTGCCCGGGTCGAACCCGGCCTCGCGCAGGGCGGGCACGATCGGGGTGCCGAGGTAATCGCGCATGGTGGTGCTCTTCGCGTCCAGCCGCTCCCCGATCCCTGTCTCGATCAGGACTCGCCCGGCAGGGGTCTCGACCAGCAGGCAGTTGAGGGCCTGGAGGAGCCGCCGGTTCTCGTCCAGCTCGCCCTCGGCCCAGGCGCGCCACAACACCCAGGGGACCGGCCCGAACAGCGCGCCCGCGTCGGAACGGAACGTGCCCGCCTGGACGAGGGCGACCGTCGTGCCGCCGCCGAGGTCCGTCCGCCAGTGGACGGCATCGTTGATGCCCGTGGTCACGTCTCTTCCCGCAGCTTGCGCCCGCGCTCGAAGTCCGCGTGGAACGCGGACGCCGTGGGCTCGGACTGGCCCTGGTACTTGGACCCGAGATCCTTGCTGCCGTACGGCCGTTCCACCGGGGAGCTCATCCGGAAGAAGCTGATCTGGCCGATCCGCATCCCGGCATAGAGGGCGATCGGCAAGTTGGCCACGTTGGACAGCTCCAGGGTGAGCGTGCCCTTCCAGCCCGGATCGACATAGCCGGCCGTCGAGTGGATCAGCAGGCCCAGCCTCCCCAAACTCGATTTTCCCTCGAGCCTGGCGACGAGGTCGTCCGGCAGCTCCACCCACTCCAGCGTCTGCCCCAGCACGAACTCACCCGGGTGGAGGATGAACGGCTCGTCGTCGGTGACGGACAGGAGCTCCGTGAGATCGGGCTGCGGCTGGCGCGGGTCGATGTACGCGTACCGGTTGTTGCGGAAGACACGGAAGCTGCGGTCGAGATGGAGGTCCACCGAAGACGGCTGCAGGTCCGCCGGGTCGTACGGGTCGATCCGGACGCGGCCGGACTCCAACTGGGCGCGGATGTCGCGATCGGCCAGGACGCTCATGCGCCTCGCTTCCCCCTCCCCTTCTTCGGCGTGCCCTCGGCGAACAGCTGGTCCACCTCGCGCTTGAGGTCCGCCAGGTCCTCGAAGCTCTGGTACACGGATGCGAAGCGGATGTAGGCGATGTGGTCCAGGGTCCGGAGCTTGTCCATCGCCATCGCCCCCACCCGCGAGCTGGGGATCTCGGACAGCCCGGATGAGCGCAGCTCGCCCTCGATCTCATCGGCCGCGCGCTCCGCGGCATCGTCCGGGACCGGACGCCGGGTGAGGGCCTTCGCCAGTCCCTGCGCCAGCTTGTCGCGGTCGAACTCCTGGCGCGTTCCGTCGCGCTTGACCACGACCAGGCGGGCGGCCTCGACTCGCTCGTAGGTGGTGAACCGGGCCGTACAGGCGGGGCACTCCCGGCGGCGCCGGACCATCGCGGACTCGTCAAGGTCACGCGAGTCCACGACGCGCGAGTCACGGGTGCCGCACTGCGGGCAGCGCATGGACCCTCCGTCCTCGACCACCACTATCCCTTGTGGTGTCGGCCGAGAATACCACTACATGCGGGGTTCGAAGGACCCGTCGAGGTCCTGGTCGCGCGGCTCTCCCGGGACCGGCGGAGGCATCGGGACGGAGCCGCCGAGACCGTCGCCGGGCTGACGGGCAACGTCCGCCGGCTGCATCGCCGCCACCTCGGCGGCGGCCCGCCCGAACGCCTCCCGCGCGTGCCGGAGGTTGAGGGCTCCCCGTTTGAGCGACGTCTGCGCCTCCAGTTCGCGGTTCCCACGTGCGGCCAGCATCGCCTGCAGGCCGTGTTCGACGAGCGCCGCAGCCCGGACCGCGCGCTCCGTCTCGTGGACCATCACCGCTGCCTGGCCGGCGAGGATCTCCGGCAGACGCAACGCCCGCGTCTCGGCGGCGAGGTCCTGGAGCGTCGCCTGGGCCGGATCGAGCTCCCGGGCGAGCGCCTGGGGATCGCCGGTACGCCGCCGGAGCTCATCCAGCCTGGCGACGAGGGGGTCGGTCACGGCCGCGAGCCGGATGTCGATGCTCTCGACGGACCGCTGCACCTGCTCGAGATCGCGGGTTCGGGCGATCAGCACCGACATCCGGCGCGTGGTGCCGAGGAACAGCGCCAGCAGGCCGAACAGGACGGCGATCAGCGCGATCCACAGGATCGCCCCCGCCATCATCTCCACGACTCGGCCCCCGCCCGCTCGCTCAGCTGCCGCCGGATACGACCGCGGGCGATGGCGCCCGGTCGAGCCGGTGGTCGGGACCGGGCCGCCCGGCACCCGCGGCCGGCTCCGGTGCGGGCTGTGGCAGGACGAGGATTCGCACGCGCGCAACGCTCCTGGGTTGACGGACGCCGCTCGCGGATCAGCCGCTCTTCGCGAGCAGCGACCGGGCGACGATGAGCCGCTGGATCTGCTGGGTCCCCTCGTACAGCTGGGTGATCTTCGCGTCCCGCATCATGCGCTCCACGGGATACTCGTCGATGTAGCCGTAACCGCCCAGCACCTGGACGGCATCGGTCGTGACCCGCATCGCCGTGTCGCCGGCCACCAGCTTTGCGATCGCTGCCCACCGGGCTGCATCGGGCGTCCCCGCCTCGATCTCCTCGCAGGCGGTGTACAGGAGGTGTCGCGCCGCCTCGGTGGCGGCGTCCATGTCCGCGAGCATCGCGGCGACCATCTGGAGCTCGCCGATCGGCTTGCCGAACTGGCGCCGCTGGGTGGCGTAGGTCGCCGCGGCCTCGAGCGCGCCCTGGGCGATGCCCACGGCCTGGGCCGCGATCCCCGGGCGCGATCGCTCGAACGTCTGCATCGCGATCGCGAAGCCCTGGCCCTCGGCGCCGAGGCGGTTGGCGACGGGAACGCGGACGCCGTCGAAGGCGAGCTCGGCCGTGGGCGAGCCCCGGATCCCCATCTTGTGCTCGAGACGGGTCACCTTGAAGCCCGGGCGGTCGGTCTCCACGAGGATCGCCGACAGGCGCCGGCTGGCCTTCTCGGCGTCCGGGTTGGTGACGGCGAACACCACCACGTAGTCCGCCACGCTGCCGTGGCTGATGAACCGCTTGGTGCCGGTCACGACGTACTCGTCGCCGTCGAGGATCGCCTTCGTGCGGATGCCGGACGGGTCGGAGCCGGCCTCGGCCTCCGTCAGGGCGAAAGCGATGAGCTTCTCGCCCGACGCGAGACCAGGGAGCCAGCGGTCCTGCTGCTCCGCCGTGCCCGCCATTTGGATCGGGATGGCACCCAGGGCCTGGACCGCGAGGATGAGCCCGGTCGTCGCGCAGTGGCGGGAAAGCTGCTCGATCGCGAGGCACAGGGTCAGCAGGTCCGTGCCCAGGCCGCCGTGCTGCTCCGCGAACGGGATAGCGAACACGTCGTGCTCGCCCAGGAGGCGGCGCATGTCCTCGGGCCAGGCGCCCTCGCGGTCGATGGCGGCCGCCCGCGGGGCGACCTGCTCGTCGGCCAGGATCCGCACGGCATCGCGCAGGAGGATCTGCTCGTCGCTGAGGCGGACCGAACCGGGGGCGGGCGGGTTCGTGGTCATGGGAGGCATCGTAGCAGCGCCGGGGTCCGCCGAACGTCATGGGCCTCGCCGAATGTCATGGGTGACAGCGCGGCATGGCGGGTCTACCCTTGACCCGAACCGGCACCGGCACGCTCGACCGCGGGGGTCTCGGTGGATCGGGGCCGGGGGAGGTTCCACCGTGGACCAGACGTACCTGCTCCTCCTCGCCGCTGCCATCCTGGTCACCGTGGGCGCGCTCTGCGCCATGCTGCTGCGGCCCCGGAAGCCGGCAACGCCCGAGGGGTCCGACTCCACGTTCGCCGTCTCGACGGAGGGCATGAAGATCTGCCCGAAGTGCGGCATGGGCAACCTCTGGACGGACCGCAGCTGCATCTCCTGCCGGGCGCCGCTCAAGGGGTAGCGGGGGGCAGCGGGCTCGCGCCGCGGTCATCCTCCGGCCCGGGCTGGAAGCTAGACCACGGGCAGCGCGCGGCCCTCCGGCACGTCGCGGCCGGCCGGCGCCGGCACCGGCGCCAGCGCCGCCGCCAGCAGCTCGCTGATGTCCTGCGCCGACACCTGGTTCTCCGTGTCGCCGCCCCGGCCGGCATCGGCGAGGCCGTCGCGCAGCATCACCATGCAGAACGGGCACGCCGTGGCAACCATCGCGGCGCCCGTGTCGAGGACCTGCAGCGTCCGAGCCTCGTTGACGCGCGTGCCCCGGTTCTCCTCCATCCACATCCGGCCGCCGCCGGCGCCGCAGCAGAACGACTGGCGTCCGCTGTTGTCCATCTCGCGCAGCTCCAAGCCGGGGATTGCCCCGATCACGTCGCGCGGGGCCGCGATGACCCCGTTGTACCGGGCCAGGTAGCAGGAGTCGTGGTACGTGATCGACCGGCCCGGCAGGCCATCCTTGCCGATCACCAGGCGGCCGTTCTTGACGAGGTCGGCGAGGAACTCGCTGTGGTGGCGGATCTTGAAGTTGCCACCCAGTTGGACGTACTCGTTGCCGATGCTGTTGAAGCAGTGCGGACAGGCCGTCACGATCGTGCGCTGCTCGATGCCGTACTTCTTGAGCGTGTCGATGTTCTGGCCGGCGAGGATCTGGAACACGTACTCGTTGCCCATCCGGCGGGCCGGGTCGCCCGTGCAGGCCTCCTCCTGGCCGAGGACGGCGAACGAGATGCCGGCGGCGTCGAGACAGGTCGCGACGGCCCGCGCCACGCGCTTGTTGCGGTCGTCGAACGCCGCGGCACAGCCCACCCAGTAGAGGACCTCGAGGCCGTCGAGCTGGCCCGCGGCCTTGACCTCGGCGACCGTGCGGACCTTGAACGAGAGGCCCCTGGTCCAGTCCATCCGCGCAGACGGCGGCTGGCCCCACGGGTTGCCGACGCTCTCCATGCCCCGGAACGCCGCGGTGAGCTCCTGCGGGAACCGGCTGTCCTCGAGGACGAGGTTGCGCCGCAGCCCGACGATCTTGTCCACGTGCTCGATGGTGACCGGGCAGGCCTCCACGCACGCGCCGCAGGTCAGGCAGTCCCAGACCGCGTCGTACGGGATGGCGGTGTCGACGATCGAGGCCGCCATCGCCGCCGGATCCGGACGGGGGCCGGGCCGGCCGTGGGCTTCGCGCACCGCGCTGCCGTCCGGGATCAGGTCGATGCCCGTCTCGGCGGCCTTGGACATCTCGCGGATGCCCATGATGAGCGCCTTGGGGTTCAGCGGCTTGCCCGTCGCAAAGGCCGGACAGGCCTCCTGGCAGCGGCCGCATTCCGTGCACGTGAACCCGTCGAGGAGGTCCTTCCAGCGGAGGTCCCCGAGCGTCCGCACGCCGAAGGTTGCGTCCTCCGCCTCGAGGTCCATCGCCGGCAGCTGGCCGCGGGGGGTCAGCTTCCGCAGGTACACGTTGAAGAAGCTCGTGTAGATGTGGAAGTGCTTGTTGGTGGGGATGAAGATCAGGAACACTGCCAGGACCGCGATGTGGCCCCACCAGAGCGCCGCGAACAACGTCTCGGTCACCTGCTCCCCGAGACCGCGGAGCGGCACGGCCAGGGCGTTCGTGACGATCGCGCCCGGCACGTCTCCATACCTCGCCGCCTCGAACGCCAGCGCGAAGAACTCCGTCGAGACGACGAGCAGGATCAGGATCAGCACGATGACGTTGCCCCGGCTGAGGGTCAACCGGACCGGGCGCTGCACGAGCCGCCGCCAGAACACGAACGCGAGCGCGACGAAGACCGCAACCGCAACGAGGTTCTGCACGAGGACCAGGAAGGTCCAGATCAGGCCATCGAGGGGCCACCCGATGACGGCCTGGGGAAGACCACCGGTAACCATGTTGATGTTGCCGATGAGCAGGATCGTCGAGCCCAGGAAGATGGCGTAGTGCAGGATGCCCGCCCGACCGTGGCGGAACATGCGCGTCTGGAGGACCGTGAACCGGACCAGGCCCACGAGACGCCGCCCGATCTCGCTCGAGCCACTCGGGCCATCCGCGTGCGCCGCGGTGAACACCCTCAGGCGCCGCACCACCATCAGCGCGAAGATCGCGAAGGCTCCCCAGAAGACCGGGAACACGAGCGGGTAGAAGGGCACCTCGGCGAATTGCTCGAACATGGCTCAGGCTTCCTCCGGCAGGCCGGGTGGCAGGTCATCGCGCCCGGCGGCCCGGGCGGCGGCGTGGTCGAACGATCCGGCCAGGGTCTCGAGGGCATGGTCGAGGAGCGGGACGAGCGCCTCGAACGACTCCATCGAACCCCTGGGCGAGCCGGGCACGTTGACGATGAGCGAGCCGCCGCGAACGCCCACGAGGCCGCGCGAGAGGGCGGCGAGCGGCGTGGATCGGCGGCCCTCGGCCCGCATCGCCTCGGCGATGCCCGGCACCTCGTAATCCAGGACGGTGGCCGTGGCCTGCGGCGTCACGTCGCGCGGCGTGAGGCCGGTCCCGCCGGTGGTGATCACCAGGCGGTGGTCGCGGGCTCCCTTCACGATCGCGGCCGCGATCTCAGCGCGGTCATCCGGCACGATGCGCCGCTCCACCGCGAACCCCATGGCCGTCAGCCTGGTCGCCAGCAGCTCGCCCGAGGCATCCGGCCGCTGGCCGGACGCGCTGCGATCGCTCGCCGTGAGCACGAGCGCGGACCGGGCGGCGGACACGGGCGTGGATCCAGGCGAGGGTCGGCTCATCAGGTGGACTTGCGCTTGCCGACGCGGCCTGCGATCCGGTCGCCCGGGCGGCGGCGCGGCTGGACGACGGCGCCATCAAGAGCGGACGGGCGGTGCCAGTCCCCGCTCTTGCCGCCGGTCTTGCTGAGCAGGCGCAGCGAACGGATCTCGACCCCGCGCTCCACGCCCTTGACCATGTCGTACACGGTGAGGGCGGCCACGGATGCCGCGGTCATCGCCTCCATCTCCACGCCCGTGGGACCGACGGTGGCCGCCTCCGCGCGCACGCGCAGGACACCGGCCACACGGTCCGGCGTGATCGAGACGAACAGGTCCGTCAACGGGAGCGGGTGACACAGCGGGATCAGCTCCGCGGTGCGCTTGCCGCCCATCACGCCGGCCAGCTCGGCCACGGTCAGGACGTCCCCCTTCTCGTTGCCCCCGTCGATCACCAGGCTCATGGTCTCGGGCGAGATCGCCACCTCGGCCTCTGCCACCGCCCGCCGTGCCGTAGGGGGCTTGGCGCCCACGTCCACCATCCGCGGCCGTCCGCGCCGGTCCACGTGGGTCAGGCGTCGGCGTTCAGCGCGCGGGGCGTCGGGGCGATCCATGAAACCTCCTGCTCGCCGTCGATCCTACCGGGTCCGCGGGCCCCCGGTGACCCATCAGCGGGAGAGGCGGCGCGGCTCGGGGTCTGCGCTCATGTTGACGCTCGCCAGCGCTTCGTTCATTCCTTCCGGTCGGCCGCGGCCGGGGCGCCCTGCGCCTGCACTCGGCCCCGGACCACCCCGGCGATCGCCTCCCTCGTGATGATCCCGACGAACCGGCCCTCCTCGACCACCACCAGCCCGTCAAGGCCGGCCTGGTTCAGCGTGTCCACGGCGCCCCAGAGCGCGTCGCCCGCCGCGAGGAACGGCGCCTGCGGTGGCGCTGCCATCACGTCCGCCGCCCGCACGGTCCCGAACCTCCGACGGCCGAGCCGCCGGAGACGCTTGGCCCCGATGACACCCAGCGCGAGCTCGTCCTCGACGACCGGCACGGCGGTCACGGCATCGGGACCCTGGTAGCGGTCCGCGAACGTGTCGACCGTGAGGTTGGGCGGGACCCTCGGGCCGTCGGTCAGCATCGCCTCGCCGACGGTCGCCCCGCGCAGCAGGATCTCCAGGTCCAGGCGCCGGTCCAGCGTCCGCCCACCGGTGGCGACCAGCCAGCCGAGGGAGAGGACGAGGAGTCCTCCGGTCGCCTGCTCCGCGAGCGCCAGGGCCACGCCGACGCCCACGGCGGCCCAGCCCAGGATCCTGCCCACGCGTGCGGTGATGCGCCCGGCGCGGTCGGGATCGCCGCTCCGCGCCCAGGCCAGCGCACGGATGATGCGGCCGCCGTCCAGCGGCAGCCCGGGCAGCAGGCTGGCCAGCCCGAGGACCAGGTTGAGCCCGCCCACCAGGACGAGGCCTCCCGCGATGGCCCCGAGCCCCGGGCCCGCCATCCCTGCCATGACCGCCGCCGGCAGGACCAGCGCCGCGATGACCAGCGAGAGGAGCGGACCGGCGAAGGCGATGGCCAGCTCATCGACCGGCTTCCCGGCCTGGATCGAGAGCGGGGCCAGGCCGCCGATGAGGCCCAGCATGATCGTGCTCGACGCGACGCCCCTGCGGCGACCAACCAGGGCGTGCGCGAGCTCGTGGGCGACGACGGAGACCAGGAACCCGAGCGCGACCGCCCCGCCGACCACCCACTGGAGCGGGACGGCCATCCCGGGCGCCATGACCGCGGCCTGCTGGGCACCGACGAGGGTCACGATGGCGGCCAGCACGGCCCAGGCGAGCGAGATTCGGATCTCGATCCCGAACAGGCGCGCGATCGGCACCCCGCCCTGGTTCACCGCTCCAGCCTGGCTGCCCGACGACTCCCCTGCAGGGCCAGGCCCACCGAGAGGATGATGACCACGACCCCGACCCCGATCGTGGTCTCCACCCAGAACTGCTCGGGGAAGAGCTGGACGAGGCGGTCGGTGGTGGGATCGAAGAGGTAGGTGCCCGCCGGGAAGAAGAGCCTGTGGAACACCTCGAACGCGGTGTCGAAGAAGAGGACGCCGGTGACGCCGCCGACGACCGTGACGATGGCGATGACCTTACCGCTCCCGGCCAGGCGTCGCCAGAAGGCGACCCTCGAGCGGGCACCGCGCGAGCGCGCCACGACGTATGCCCCCACCAGCACGATGGCGCCCGCCGCCGCGGCCAGGTAGAAGGCGGCGAACACGTTCCGGACGTCGCGCATGTGCTCGCGCTCCCGCTCCACGAGGACGGGCTGTCCGTTCAGCTCGACATCGAAATCCGCGGGCCCGAGGACCAGGTCCGCCAGGATCTCGTTGGTGGCGTAGGCGAGGTCCGCCGGGTTGAACCCCGTCCACGCTGGGGCCTGGGCGCGGCCCTGCGCGACGCCCACCCACGCCGGGTTGAGGAACGGGAGGATCGCCAGGGCCACCACCACGAGGGCCGTCGCGATGCCGGTGACGAGGGCGGCGAGCGCGCCACGCAGGGTTGCCATCAGGCGCCGATGGTACCGGGTACAGGCTGGATCACCCTCCTCGGGGTCCCCGGCCGGGGCTTACGCCTCCTCGAGGGTGCGCGCCTGCTCCCACCACGTCTCAACCATCAGGTCCGGCGGCAGCTCCCAGTTCAGCTCCGTCGCCGCGCGCGCCAGGCGCACCTTGAAGGGTGCCAGCTCCACGTCCAGCAGGTTCCGAAGCCCGCCGATGCCGGCCTGGACGAACAGCTGGTGCTCCCGCGGCCCGAAGCCAGCGAGGTTCAGCATCAGCGCCTCGTCCCGCCAGGTCCCGACGTCGTTGGTGGTCGCCTTGACGTGGTCGGCCAGGGACTGGCGGCGGGTGGGCGTCTCCGAGACCTCGAGCAGGATCCCGGTGGTGAAGATGCCCTGCTTCTCGAGCCGCGCGAGGTGCACGGGCTCGATGCGGGAGAGCTCGGTGATGGGGGGCACGGCGGCGTGGGCCTCCGGTTGACGGGCGGATCAGGGCGTTCATTATCCCCGATCCATCATGCCCATCGGCAACCATCGTGCACCGGGTGCCTGCCACATGCCGTTGATCCGGTCCGCATGCACCCCATGTGAGAACCCCGCCTGGCCCCCGGAACCGTCTCGCCGCCCCGTCTGGCCCCCGGATCGACCCCGCCGCCCCGGGACCGCCTCCGTCTTCCAGAACCCCCAAATGTCGCCCTGGTTGTCATTCGCCACCTCCAGGCCGTCAAATGCCGCCACCACGACGCATTTGAAGGACGGACGGGACCGTTCCGCGCTCACGGCTCGTCACGGTTACCTGGTCCCGAGCTTGTCCAACGCACACGGTGTGGCGTGCGGGACGTATCGGCTGGGGGCCGTTCGCCTCTTGGTGCCTCACGCCATGTCGCCTATGGTCATCCCGGGGGCGCGCTCGATGCCGTGCGCGGCCGGACGCCCAGGATTGTCCAGCTGATCCCCGCGACGCGGCCAGGCGGCCCCCAGATGAGGTCGGCCATGTTGTCCATCGACCCGCTGGTGCTCCTCCTCGGCGCCATCGTCGTCGTGGTCTTCGTGCTGGTGGCGTCCCGCGCCTTCCCCGAGAACATGCGCATTGACCCGTGGCGCTACAAGGGGCCGCCCGATCGATCCGCCGGAACCCAGGAGGACGACGACGCGAGGTTCCGCTGGGACGATCGCGAGCCCGAGGGTCCACCCGACCGCGACCGCTGACCCATTCTGCGGGGGGCGCCGGAGACGCCCGGGCGCGGCGGCTGGAGCGTGCCGCCGCCGGATCGACGTCAGCGCGGGAGCTGCTGGTCCTCGAGCACCACGTCCCAGTGCGCCTCCAGGATCTCGAA
>Ga0209254_10003461_pt1 | contig 14392 bp, 14 predicted proteins | sample FrelakmetDIP11DI_FD_187148 | JGI IMG/M metagenome (GOLD analysis project Ga0209254, IMG submission 187148) | Freshwater lake sediment microbial communities from the University of Notre Dame, USA, for methane emissions studies - DIP11 DI (SPAdes)... | ecosystem: Environmental > Aquatic >...
CGTTGGCGCGCGCGCTACAGCCGCGACCAGTTCGTCACCATCGGCACGCTGGTGCATGCCGCGCTGTCGACGCTGATCGTGGCCGTGCCGCAGATCTGGGTCGCGCTGCCGGCGATGGCGCTGCTGGGCATGGCCTGGATCTCGGTGGCCAATTCGCTGGTCGTCGCGGCGCAGACCGCGCTGCCCGACTGGATCCGCGCGCGCGGCATGTCCATCTACCAGATGGCCCTGATGGGTGGCGCCGCGGCGGGTTCGCTGCTATGGGGGCAGGTGGCGGGGTTGGCCAGCGTGCGCATGGCGGTGATCGCCGCGGCGGTATTCGGCGTGGCGGTGGTGCTGGCCACGCGCCGCATCAGTATGGAAGGCCGCGGCGAGATCGACTTCTCGCCCGTGCCGCTGGGCCAGTTGCCGCCGGTGGCGATCGACATCGCGCCCGACGACGGGCCGGTGATGGTGACCGTCGAATACCTGATCGACCCCGCCCGCGCCGCGGGCTTCAGCGAAGTGATGCAGCGCACGCGACGCGCGCGGCTGCGCCAGGGGGCGCTGTCCTGGGGCTTGTTCCGCGACACCGCGCAGCCTGGGCGCTACGTGGAATATTTCGTCGACGAAAACTGGCTCGAGCACCAGCGCCGGCTCGAGCGCTTCAGCGCCTTCGACGCCGAACTGCGGGCGCGCCGGCTGGCCTTCCACCTCGGCCCCGAGCCGCCGCTGACGCGGCGCTACGTGGCCGAGGGCCCGCCGCCCGAGGGGCGTGGCTGACGCTGCCGCCGGGCTCTCTGCGCTGGCTGCGGCGATACTTGCAGGCTGTCATTCCCCATCACGAGAACCGCCTTGACCCACACTTTCGACTGGTCTGCCGGCTATGCCAGCCAGCGCTCGCCCATCTTCGCGCGCAACGTCGTGTCCACCTCGCACCCGCTGGCCGCGCAGGCCGGGCTGCGCATGCTGCAGGCCGGCGGCAATGCCGTCGACGCCATCATCGCCACGGCCGCGGTGCTGACCATCGTGGAGCCGTGCAGCAACGGCCTGGGATCGGACGCCTTCTGCATCCTGTGGGACGGCGCGCAATTGCACGGCCTGAATGCTTCCGGCCCGGCGCCGGCGGCCTGGACGCCCGCCTATTTCCGCGCCAAGTACGGCGCCGACGCGACCCGCCCGCCCAAGCGCGGCTGGAACTCGGTGACCGTGCCCGGCGCCGTAGCCGCCTGGACGGCCTTGCACCAGCGCTTCGGCAAGCTGCCCTTCGCCGACCTGCTGGCCCCGGCCATCGAGGTGGCCGAGCGCGGCTATGCCGTGCCGCTGACCATCCAGCAGAAATGGCGCAACGCGGCTTCGCTGCCCGAGCTCACCACGCAGCCCGGCTTCGCCGAGGCCTTCATGCAAGGACCGGGCTGGTCCGGCCGCGAGCCGCACGTCGGTGAACGCTTCACCTTCTCGGACGCCGCGCGCTCGCTGCGCCTGATTGCCGAAACCCAGGGCGAGGCCTTCTACCGCGGCGAGATCGCCGCCGCTGCTGCAAGCCACGCACGCGCCCATGGCGGCGCCATGACCGCCGCCGATTTCGCGGCCTACCAGCCGGAGTGGGTGGAGCCCATCGGGCGCGACTACCGGGGCTATCGTCTGCACGAGATCCCGCCCAACGGCCAGGGCATCGCCGCGCTCATTGCCCTGGGCATCCTGGAGAAATTCGACCTCGCGGCGCTGCGGGTGGACGGCGTGGCTTCGCAGCACCTGCAGATCGAGGCCATGAAGCTGGCCTTTGCCGATGTCTACAAGTACGTCGCCGAGCCGCGTGCCATGCGTCTGACGCCGGCGCAGATGCTCGACGACGCCTACCTGGCCCGCCGAGCACGGCTGATCGACCCCAAGCGCGCGCAGGACTTCGGCCCCGGTCACGGCCCGCAGGGCGGCACGGTGTACCTGACCGCGGCCGACGAGAGCGGCATGATGGTCAGCTTCATCCAGAGCAACTACATGGGCTTCGGCTCCGGCATCGTGGTGCCGGGTTACGGCCTGAGCCTGCAGAACCGCGGCCACGGCTTCACGCTCGACGAGACCAGCGACAACCTCGTCGGCCCGGGCAAGCGGCCGTTCCAGACCATCATCCCGGCCTTCCTCACCAAGGGCGGCAAGCCGGTCATGAGCTACGGCGTGATGGGCGGTGACATGCAGCCGCAAGGCCACATGCAGACGCTGGTGCGCATGCTCGACTACCACCAGCAACCGCAGGCCGCCTGCGACGCGCCGCGCTGGCGCTGGTATGGCGGCATCCTCAACGCCGAACAGGGTTTCGACCCCGCCACGGCGCAAGGCCTGCGCGATCTGGGGCACCGCGTCGAGCCCTTCGCCGACAGCTACCAGGACTATGGCGCCGGGCAGTTCATCTGGCGCCTGGACGAAGGGCAGGGTGACGTGGCCGTGACCGGCTACGCCGCCGCCAGCGACCCGCGGCGCGACGGGCAGGCCGTCGGCTTTTGAACGCGGCGCCCGCGCGCCTGGGCCCCGGCCTGGCGCTGGCCGCCGCGGGCTCGGTCGCCTTCTCGGCCAAGGCCATCATCGTCAAGCTGGCCTATCGGCACGACGTGGACGCGGTGACGCTGATCATGTATCGGATGCTGTTCGCGCTGCCGCTGTTCGTGGCCCTGGCCTGGTGGGCCGGGCGCGGCAAGCCGCCGCTGACGCGGCGCGACCTCGTGGCCGTGGCCGGTCTGGGCTTCTGCGGTTACTACCTGGCGAGTTTTCTCGACTTCGCCGGCCTGCAGTACATCTCCGCCAGCCTGGAGCGGCTGATCCTGTATCTGAACCCGACACTCGTGCTGGTGCTGGGCTGGCTGTTGTTCGGCCACCGCGCGACTGGGCGCCAGCTGCTGGCGCTGGCAGTCAGCTATGCGGGCGTGCTGCTCGTCTTCGGCCACGAGGTGCAGTTGGCCGGTGCCGACAGCGCCCTGGGCGCGGCGCTGGTCTTCGGCAGCGCGGTGAGCTATGCCGTCTACCTGGCCTACAGTGGCAGGGAGGTCAAGCGACTGGGCGCGCTGCGACTCACCGGCTGGGCCACGTCCGTCGCTTCGCTGCTGTGCCTCTTGCAGTTCCTGCTGCTGCGGCCGCTGGCGGCGGCGCTGGTGGCCCCCGAGGTGATCTGGCTGTCGCTGCTCAATGCCACGCTGTGTACTTTCGCCCCGGTGCTGATGGTGATGATGGCCATCGAACGCATCGGCGCAACGCTCACCGCGCAAACCGGCATGATCGGGCCGCTGTCGACCATCGTGATGGGGGTGCTGATCCTGGGTGAACCCATGAATGCGTGGATCGCGGCCGGCACGGTGCTTGTGTTGCTGGGCGTGTGGCTGCTGGCGCGCGCGCATTGACCAACCCAAAGGAGACTTCTCGACATGGATCTGGGCATTCAAGGCAAGTGGGCGCTGGTGTGCGCGGCCAGCAAGGGCCTGGGCAAGGGCTGCGCGAAGGCATTGGCAGGCGAGGGTGCGAACGTGGTCATCACGGCGCGCGGCGCCGAGGCGCTGCAGGCCACCGCGGCCGAGCTGCGCGCGCTCAACCCCGCCGTGCAGGTGATCGCTGTGGCCGGCGATATCACCACGCCCGAAGGCCGCACTGCCGCGCTGGCGGCGTGCCCGCAGGTCGACATCCTGGTCAACAACGCCGGCGGCCCGCCGCCGGGCGACTTCCGCGACTGGGACCGCGAGGCCTGGATCAAGGCGCTGGACGCCAACATGCTCACGCCCATCGAACTCATCAAGGCCACCATCGACGCCATGGCCGGTCGCGGCTGGGGGCGCATCGTCAATATCACCTCGGGCGCGGTGAAGGCGCCGATCGACATCCTGGGCCTGTCCAATGGCGCACGCACGGGATTGACCGGCTTCATCGCCGGCCTGGCACGCCAGTCGCGTGTGGCCTCGCGCAACGTCACCATCAACAACCTGCTGCCCGGCCCCTTCGACACCGACCGCCTGCGTGCAACCATGGTCGGCGCCGCACAGAAGAGCGGCCAGTCGCTGGAGGCCGTGTTGGACGCGCGGCGCAAGCTCAACCCGACGCAGCGCTTCGGCACGGCCGATGAATTCGGCGCCGCCTGTGCCTTTCTGTGCAGCGCGCAGGCCGGCTACATCACCGGCCAGAATCTGCTCATGGACGGCGGCGCCTACCCGGGCACTTTCTGAGCCGCGCGCGGGCGCGACGCCGAGATGGCGATGCCGGCCACGATGAGCAAGAAGGCCACGCCGTGGTACGGCTGCGGTGCCTCGCCCAGCACCAGTGCCGACAACACGGCCGCGAACAGCGGTGTGAGGTTGTTGAAGAAGGCCGCCAGCGCCGGGCCGCCTTCGGCCACGCCCAGGCCCCAGCAGCGGTAGGCCAGCACCGACGCCCCCAGCGACACGTACAGCAGCGCGCCCAGCACGCCCAGGTTCCACTGGATGGGTGCCGCACCGGCCAGTTGTTCGCCGGCCGTGAACAGACCCGCCGCGGCCAGGCCGAACAGCGTCTGCACGAGCAGGAAGCCGGCCCAGTCCCAGCCTGCCTCGGCCGTCGGCCGCTCGCTGCCACGCATGTGCGCCGGCGGCTGCACGAGCAGCCAGCTGTAGAAGGCCCAGCCGACGACGGCGGCCAGCATGAACAGGTCGCCCGGCACCAGGCGCACCGCCAGCAGCGTGGCCAGCGAACCACGGCCGATGACCCACAGCACGCCGGCCAGGCCCACGGCAGCACCCAGCAACTGCCGCTTCGTGGGGTGCACGCCGAAGAACAGCGTGCCCACGGCCAGCATCCACACCGGCATGCTGCAGGCCACCAGCGTGACGTTGATCGGCGTGCTCGTCACCAGCGCCAGATACTGCAGCGAATTGAACAGGCCCACGCCGAGCAACCCGACCAGCGCCAGGTAGCCCCAGCGCCGCACGATGCGCTGCGGCTGGCGCAGCGCACGCCAGCCCAGCGGCAGCAGGATCAGCGCCGTCAGCACCCAGCGCAGCAGGTTCAGCGTCAGCGGCGGCACCTGGCCCACCATGAGCCGGCCGACCACCGCATTGCCGGCCCACAGCAGCGGCGCCAGCGTCAGCAGCGTGGCTAGGCGCGGCGTGAGGTGTCCGCTCACGGTCGCATCGCCCCGCAGTTCCAGCACTGCTCGAAGGGACCGTCGACCCGCTCCCCGCAGGCCGCGCACAGCCAGTGCAGGTGCGGCAGATGGCGCAGTTCGTGCAGCAGCGCGGTGGCGCGCGTGTGCTCGCCGTCGTCCAGCACCCAGACCTCGGGCAAGGCCTGGTCAGGCGGAATCTCGCCGGCGATGCTGCCGGTGAAGTAGCGCTGCACGCTGACCGCGAAGCCGGCCTGGCGCAGCATGTCGGCCCACAACGTGGCGATGGCGGCATTGGGGGCTTGCACGAGGCGCTTCATGAAGTGCCGATCGTGCCACGGGCTGCGGCATGTCCCGCGCCGGGCACGGTGCGGCCGCATGGCGTAACCTCGACTCCCTTGCCACGTTCTTGCCCACCGGAGACACCGCATGCCCCAAGCCATACAGATCGCCGCCTACGGCGGCCCCGAACAGATGGGTCTCGTCGACTTGCCGGTGGGTGAACCCGGCCCGGGCGAGATCCGCATCCGCCACGTGGCCTGCGGTCTGAATTTCATCGACGTCTACCAGCGCACCGGCCTGTACTCCAACCCGCTGCCGCTGACGCTGGGCATGGAAGGCGCCGGCATCGTGGAGGCCGTGGGCGAGGGTGTGACGCACCTGCAGGCGGGCGACCGCGCCGCCTATGCCAGCAACCCTCCGGGCAGCTACAGCCAGGTGCGCGTGATGCCGGCCAAGACCGTGTGCCGGCTGCCCGACGCCATCGACTTCGACACCGCCGCCGGCATGATGCTCAAGGGCCTGACGGCGCAATACCTGCTGAAGAAGGCGCTGCCCGTGGAGGGCCTGCAGCCGGGCGATCACGTGCTGTTCCATGCCGCTGCCGGCGGCGTGGGCCTGATCGCCTGCCAGTGGGCGAAGGCTCTGGGCCTGCAGCTCATCGGCACCGCCGGCGGCGCGGCCAAATGTGCGCTGGCGCTGGAACACGGCGCGGCGCATGTCATCGACTACACGAAGGAGGACTTCGTGGCGCGGGTGAAGGAAATCACCGGCGGCCAGGGCGTGAAGGTGGTCTACGACTCGATCGGCAAGGACACCTTCGAAGGCGGCCTGGATTGCCTGCGCCCGTTCGGACTGATGGCTTGCTTCGGCAATGCCTCGGGGCCGGTGCCGCCGTTCACACCCGGCGTGCTGGCAGCCAAGGGCTCGCTGTACCTGACGCGGCAGACGCTGTTCACCCACATCGCCACGCGCGAGTCCACCCAGGCCATGGCCAACGAGCTGTTCGAGGTGGTGGGCAGCGGGCGGGTCAAGATCCGCATCGATCAGCGTTATCCGTTGGCTGACGCAGCGCAGGCGCACCGCGACCTGGAAGCGCGCAAGACCACGGGTTCGACCGTGCTGTTGCCGTAGCAGCGCCGCAACGGCGCCGCGGAAGTAGAACCGCCGCTGGAGACAGCGGCGGTGACATGGGATGCGACGCGAAGACCTAGGGCTGACTGAACTTGTAGTCGGTCTTGGCTTTGTCGCGCAACGCGTCCTGGAATTGCTGCATCTTGACCTGTTCCATGCGCTGCTTGAGCTGCGGCTTCACTTCCTCGAAGGCCGGGAACGGCGCGTCACGCGTCTCCTCCAGGCGGATGATGTGCCAGCCGAACTGGCTCTTCACCGGCACCTCGGTCATCTGGCCCTTCTGCAGCTTGGTCAGGGCGCTGCCGAATTCGGGCACGTAGGACTCGGCCTTGGCAAAGTCGAGGTCGCCGCCGTTCTGGCCAGAGCCCGCGTCCTTGGAGTGCTTCTTCGCCAGTTCCTCGAAACTGGCGCCGCCCTTGATCTGGGCGGTCAGGCTCTTGGCCTCGTCCTCGCTCTCGACCAGGATGTGGCGGGCGCGGTATTCGGTGCCGCTGGCCTGGGACTTGAACTTGTCGTACTCGGCTTTCGCCTCGGCGTCGGTGACGGGGTTCTTCTTGCGGTGGTCCTCGAACAGCTCGCGGATCAGCACGCTCTGGCGCGCCAGTTCCATGCGCGCCTTGTAGTCGGCCGAGGCGGCGAGACCACGCCTCTCGGCCTCCTGCACGAAGATCTCGCGCAGCACCACCTGGTCGCGGGCCTGGGCCTCCATCTCGGGGGCCACTTGCTGGCCGGCACGGGCGGCTTCCTGCAGCAGCAGGTCCACGCGCGCCTTGGGCACGGCCTTCCCGTTGACGATGGCGATATTCTGGGCCGCGGCGGACAGCGGCAGCGCCAGGGTGGACACGACAAGGATCAGTGCCGCGCGCGCGGCGGAAGTCATCGGCTTCATCGGTGAGCTGCTTTCAGGAGTGGGGCCACGGACGCGTGGCAGCGTGAAGACCTGCGCCGCTTGGAGCGGGCGCCGGTGGCCTGGGTTCAATCGCCTGTGTTCAATCAGCTGGGGGCAGCTCGGCCAAGATGGCCAGCGCGTGCACGCCTTGCGCGCCCAGAGGACCGAGAGAATCATACACAAGGCGATGCCGCGCCACGCGCGACAGGCCGGCGAAGCGCGCGCTGGCGATGTGCACCGTGAAGTGACGGCCCTCGCGCGCGCCGGCGTGCCCGACGTGCAGGTGGCTGTCGTCCTGCACCTGCAGGCGCTGCGGCGCCAGTGCGGCGCGCAGGCGGGTCTCGATCTCGTCGGCGGTCATTTCGGCTCCGGCTGGAAGGCGATGGCCGCCGAATTGATGCAGAAGCGCTCGCCAGTGGGTTCGGGGCCGTCCTCGAACACATGCCCGAGGTGGCTGCCGCAGCGGTTGCAGCGCACTTCCACGCGCACCATGCCGTGGCTGGCGTCGACGACGCGCTCGACCACCTCGCTGTTGATTGGCTGCCAGTAGCTCGGCCAGCCGCAGCCAGCGTCGAACTTGGTGCCGCTTTCGAACAGCGGCGTGCCGCAGCCCACGCACAGGTAGTGGCCATCGTCAAAGTGGTCCCAGTACTTGCCGCTGAAGGCGCGTTCAGTGGCGGCATGGCGCGCCACCTGGTACTGCATGGGGTCGAGTTGGGCGCGCCACTCCGCGTCGCACTTGCGCACTGGGTAGCGGGGGTCGTCGTGGTCGTGGAGCATGGGCGGCTTCGTGATGGGCAGACGGTACGAGGGGGTTGCACCCAGCGCATGAAGCTGGCGCGTCGCCGCGCCAGGGGCGTCGTTTGGGTGCCAACGCTGCGCTGATTGTCCGACGGCCCGCCCCGGCCAGCCGGCCCTGGGGTCATGGGCTTGTCGCCTCGGGGACAATACTTCGGGGTAGTCCCTGAGCGTCAGGGTCATCCACTTCCGTTACCTTACGCGGGTTTTGCACGTCGCCAAATCCGCCTTTCCAGTTCCAGGAGACAAGACATGAGATTCACCCGTCGTCTTTTCGGTGTTTCGGTGGCGGCAGCCGCTGCGCTTTCGTCCGGCCTCGTCTTCGCGCAGGCCAAGCCCTTGCAGGGCCAGGTCGTCAAGATCGTGCGCATCGACGCGTTGAGCGGCCTGCTCGGCCCGGTCGGCGTCAACCAGCTCAAGGGTTATCAGTACTTCGCCGAGAAATTCAGCGCCACCAACCCGGCCGGCGTGAAGTTCGAGGTCACCGGCATCGACAATAAGCTCAGCCCGACGGAAAGCCTGAACGCGCTGAAGTCGGCCATCGACAGCGGCGTGCGCTATATCGCCCAGGGCAACGGCTCGTCGGTGGCGCTGGCGCTGGTGGACGCCGTCAACAAGCACAACGAGCGCAACCCGGGCAAGGAAGTCATCTACCTGAATGACCAGGCGGTGGACCCCGACCTGACGAACAGCAAGTGCAGCTTCTGGCACTTCCGCTTCGACGCCGATACGTCGATGAAGATGGAAGCCATGAGCAGTTTCATGAAAGAGCAGAAGGACATCAAGAAGATCTACCTGCTGAACCAGGACTATTCGCACGGCCACCAGGTGGTGAAATACGCCAAGGAGACGATCGGCCGCAAGCGCCCCGACATCCAGTTCGTGGGTGAAGACCTGCACCCGCTGGCCCGCGTGCGCGACTTCGCGCCGTACATCGCCAAGATCAAGGCCTCGGGCGCCGACACGGTGATCACCGGCAACTGGGGCTCCGACCTGTCGCTGCTGCTGAAGGCGGCCAACGAGGGCGGCTACGACGGCAAGTTCTACACCTACTACATCGCCGCCACCGGCACGCCCACGGCACTGGGCACCAGCAGCGCCGGCAAGGCATTCCAGGTGGGCAATGCCCATAACAACATGGGTGGCCAGCAGAAGGCCTGGGCCGACGAATTCAAGGCGAAGTACAACGACGACATCACCACCTACCAGCCGGCGCGCATCTTCGAGGCCCTGGGCCAGGCCATGGCGCAGGCCAAGTCGACCGATCCGGTGAAGGTGGCGATGGCCATGTCGGGCCTGAAGTTCAAGAGCTTCAACGGCGAACTGGAGATCCGCAAGACCGACCACCAGCTGCAGCAACCGCTGTACATGGTGGTGTGGCAGAAGGCCGATGCGAAGTACCCATACAACCACGAGAACACCGGCATGACGCTGGCGCCGGTGGCCGAGTACGCGCCCTACGTGTCGAGCACGCCCACCAGCTGCCAGATGAAGCGTCCCGGCTGACGCTTGCGGCTCCCGAACGACCCCGGGGTTCACGTGCGGCAGGCCCGCGCGGTGCCCCGGTGTCGTTTGTCTGGGCGCCCGACTTTCTGACCCCCGAGCGCGATGGAATTTTTCACGATCTCCCTGCTCAACGGCCTGAGCTACGGGCTGTTGCTGTTCATGCTGAGCTCGGGGCTGACTTTGATCTTCAGCATGATGGGCGTGCTGAATTTCGCCCATGCCAGCTTCTACATGGTGGGCGCCTACGCCGCCTACAGCGTGGCGCAGCTGGTGGGTTTCTGGCCCGGGCTAGTGATCGGCCCGCTGGCCGCAGGCGTGCTGGGCGCGCTGTTCGAGCGCTATTGCCTGCGCCGCGTGCACAAGTTCGGCCATGTGCCCGAACTGCTGGTGACCTTTGGCCTGTCCTACGTGCTGCTCGACCTGGTGCAACTCATCTGGGGCCGCACGGCGGTGGACTTCCAGCCGCCCGAGGTGCTGCGCGGTCCCGCCTTTACGATCGTCAACTCGTCGCAGACCGGCATGGATCTGTTTTTCGGCGCCGCGCCAGACGCCCTGTGCCGCGCCGCCGACGCCGCCGTGCGCGTGGTGTGCTCGCCCTTTCCGGCCACGCGCGGCTTCATGATGCTGGTGGCATTGGTGATGCTGCTGGCGCTGTGGCTGCTGATCACGCGCACGCGCATCGGCCTGGTGATCCAGAGTGCGCTCACGCACCCCGAGATGGTGGAGGCGCTGGGCCACAACGTGCCGCGCGTGCTGATGATGGTCTTCGGCGCCGGGGCCGCGCTGGCCGGGCTGGCCGGCGTCATCGGGGGCAGCACCTTCGTCACCGAACCCTCGATGGCCGCCGCCGTGGGCGCAGTGATCTTCGTCGTGGTGGTGGTGGGCGGCATGGGCTCGCTGGCCGGCGCCTTCCTGGCCTCGCTGCTCATCGGCATCCTGCAGACCTTCGCCGTGGCACTGGACGTCTCGCTGGGCAGCCTGCTGGCCGGCGTCGGCGTCGAACCCGGCGCGGCGCTGGCGGGCAGCACGCTGATGCGGCTGACGCTGTCGCAGGTGGCGCCGATCCTGCCCTATCTGCTGCTGGTGCTGATCCTGATTTTCAGGCCCAAGGGCCTGCTCGGTACGCGGGAGGGCTAGCGATGGGACGCACCCACGAAAGCCGCCCGCACTACCACTTCAAGCCCTGGAACGTGGGGCGCTGGGTGCTGTGGGGCCTGTTCGCGCTGGTGCTGCTGGCCGCGCCCAAGGTCTTCAGCGCCAATTTCCAGGTCAGCCTGCTGTCGCAGATGGGCATCGCCATCGTGGCCTGCCTGTCCTACAACGTGCTGCTGGGGCAGGGCGGCATGCTCAGCTTCGGCCACGCCGTCTACACCGGCCTGGGGGCCTTCGTGGCGATCCACGCCCTGGTGGCCGTGGGGGCCGGCAGCCTGCCGGTGCCGGTGAGCCTGATCCCGCTCGTGGGCGGCGTGGCTGGCGCCGGGTTTGCCGTGGTGCTGGGTTTCGTGACCACCAAGAAGGCCGGCACGCCCTTCGCGATGATCACGCTGGGCATCGGCGAACTGGTCTTCGCCATGTCGTTGATGGTGCCGGAATTCTTCGGCGGCGAAGGCGGCGTGTCGGCCAACCGCGTGACCGGCGAGCCGGTCCTGGGCATCACCTACGGGCCGCAGATCCAGGTCTATTACCTGCTCGCCCTGTACACCTTCGTCTGCACCGCGGCCATGTTCGCCTTCACGCGCACGCCGCTGGGGCGCGTGCTCAATGCCGTGCGCGACAACCCCGAGCGCGTGGAATTCATCGGCTACAGCACGCAGCGAGTGCGCTATATCGCCTTCATCGTGTCGGGCTTCTTCGCCGGCATCGCCGGCGGCATGTATGCGCTCAATTTCGAGATCGCCACCGCCGAGGTCGTGGGCGCAGCCAACTCGGGCGCCTACCTGCTGTTCACCTTCCTGGGCGGTGCCATCTTCTTTTTCGGGCCGATCATCGGCGCCGTGCTGCTGGTGCTTGCCGGCGCCCTGCTGTCGGAATTCACCAAGGCCTGGCTGCTCTACCTGGGCCTGGTCTTCCTCTTCATGGTGATGTACGCACCCGGCGGCATCGCCAGCCTGATCATGATGAACCTGCGCGTGGCCGCCTTCGGCAAGCTGCGGCCGCTGCTGGCTTCGTACCTGGCGCTGTTCGGCACCGGCGTGGCCGTGCTCGTGGGCGCGGCCGCGCTGGTGGAACTGGTCTACCACCTGCAGCTCGGCGACACCATCGGCACGCAGTTCAACTTCCTGGGCGCCACGCTCGACGTCGGCCGGCTGGACAGCTGGTTCGGTGCCTGCTTCGTGCTGGCCGTGGGCCTGGCGCTGTTCGAATTGACCCGGCGTCAGTTCGAGCTGCAGTGGGGCGTCACGCAGGAAGAGATCGAGCGCGAGATCAAGCGGCGGGAAGCGGCGATATGAGGTCGGCGACATGAAGGCCGCAGCGGCGGGCAGCGCCAAATACGCCATTGAATTGCGCGACGTGCGCAAGAGCTTCGGCAAGACCGAGATCATCCGCGGCGCCAACCTGGCGGTGCACCCTGGCGAGCGCGTGGCCATCATCGGCCCCAATGGTGCGGGCAAGAGCACGCTGTTCAACCTGATCAGCGGCCGCTTCGGCAGCACCTCGGGCGACATCCTGCTGCATGGGCAGAAGATCGACGGCTTGAAGCCCTACGAGATCACGCGGCTGGGGCTGGCACGCAGCTTCCAGGTCAGCAACCTGTTCACCCGGCTTTCGGTATTCGAGAACCTGCGCTGCGCCGTGCTCTGGAGCCTGGGCTACCGGTATGCCTTCTGGAAATTCCTGGCCGACCTGCAAGACGCCAACGACCGCGCCGAAGAAGTGATGGAGATGCTCAAGCTGGAGAAGCGGCGCGACGTGCTGGCCATGAACCTGACCTATGCCGAGCAGCGCGCGCTGGAGATCGGCATCACCATCGCCGGCGGCGCCGGCGTGATCCTGCTCGACGAGCCCACGGCCGGCATGAGCCGCAGCGAGACGGCACGCTTCGTTAACCTCATCCGCGAGGTCACGGCAGGCAAGACGCTGCTCACGGTGGAGCACGATATGGGCGTGGTCTTCGGGCTGGCCGACAAGATCGCGGTGCTGGTCTACGGCGAGGTCATCGCCTTCGACACGCCCGAGCGCGTGCGCGCCAACGAGCGCGTGCAGGAGGCCTATCTGGGTTCGGTGCTGGCCGACCAGCAGGCCGAAGCCGGCCAGGCCGCGCACGGCCGCGCCGCGGGGCACTGACCGTGCTGAAACTGAACAACGTCCACGCCTTCTACGGCAAGAGCCACGTGCTGCACGGCGTGCATTTCGACGTGCGGCCGGGCGAGATCGTGGCCCTGCTCGGGCGCAACGGCTCGGGCCGCTCGACCACCGTCAAGACCATCATGGGCCTGGTCGACGGCACGGGCTCGGTGCGCTGGAACGACTCTGAAATCCTCGGCAGCAAGGCCTTCGAGATCGCCCACGCCGGCATCGGCTACGTGCCCGAGAACCGTGACATCTTTCCCACGCTCACGGTGCACCAGAACCTGATGCTGGGCCAGAAGCGCGGCGCCAAGGCCAGCCGCTGGTCGTTCGACGACATGTATGCGCTGTTCCCGCGCCTGAAGGAACGCCAGCACACCGAGGCCGGCGTGCTGTCGGGTGGCGAGCAGCAGATGCTCACGCTGTGCCGCACGCTGATGGGCGACCCCGAATTGATCATGATCGACGAGCCCACCGAAGGCCTGGCGCCCAAGATCGTGGAACTGGTGGCCGAATACCTGCGTGAACTCAAGCGGCGCGGCATCTCGGTGCTGCTGGTGGAGCAGAAGCTCACCATTGCACTGGAGGTGGCCGACCGCTGCCTGGTCATGGGCCACGGCCAGATCGTCTTCGAGGGCACGCCGGTGGACCTGCGTGCCAATGCCTATATCCGCAAGGAGTGGCTGGAGGTCTAGCCCCAGCGGCGGGCCGCCGCTCGCGCAGCCTTGTCTCGCCAGCGACAGGCGCCCCAGGCACCGAAGCCTAGAATCGCACGACCGTTCTTTTTTCCCTTCCGAGGAGTCCCCATGGGTGCCAGTTATGCAGTGCGCGGCAGTGTCGCCGTCATCACCCTCGACAACCCGCCGGTCAACGGCCTGGGCTACGACACGCGGCGCGAATTCAGCGCCGGGGTCGAGCGCGCGCTGGCCGACGCGGCGGTGGCTGCGATCGTGGTCACCGGGGCCGGCAAGGCCTTTTCGGGCGGCGCCGATATCAAGGAATTCGGCAGCCCGAAGGCGGTGGCCGAACCCAACCTGCTGTCGCTGATCCGCCAGCTGGAAATGGCCACCAAGCCGGTGGTCGCGGCCGTGCACAGCGTGTGCATGGGTGGCGGGCTGGAACTCGCCCTGGGTTGCCACTACCGCGTCGCCGCACCGGGCAGCAACGTGGCGCTGCCCGAAGTGAAGATCGGTCTCATCCCCGGTGCCGGTGGCACGCAGCGGCTGCCGCGCGTGCTGGGCGTGGAGACGGCGCTGAACATGATCGTCAGCGGCGAGGCAGTGAAGAGCGAGATGCTGGCGGCCGTGCCCGGGCAGAAGCTGTTCGACCGCATCGTCGGTGACGACCTGCTCGCCGGCGCCTGTGCCTTTGCCGGTGAAATGGCGGTGGCCCACGCCGCCGGCCAG
>Ga0209254_10003462_pt1 | contig 14391 bp, 18 predicted proteins | sample FrelakmetDIP11DI_FD_187148 | JGI IMG/M metagenome (GOLD analysis project Ga0209254, IMG submission 187148) | Freshwater lake sediment microbial communities from the University of Notre Dame, USA, for methane emissions studies - DIP11 DI (SPAdes)... | ecosystem: Environmental > Aquatic >...
GGCCGTCCCGTTTGTCTGCGGGTCGGCGCCGGAACTCCATCGTTTCCGCGATCAGAGACTCGACGAGAACGCCGGAAGGTCGGGCATCGTGTGCCACGTCTGCCTCTTCGCCCCTGGACTCCGTTTCGGATTGGTCCACGAAACGCGAAGACCGGCCCACGGGCCGGTCTCACCAGTGGCTCCCCGCCGGACTGCGGTGGCCGCGGTGGTGCGTCCGGCGGATCACAGCCTCCCATGCGTCGCGCTGCACCTCTCAGGAGTCTCGTATGGGAGGCGAGTACCCGACGGGCGCGATAGTAGTCCCGTTTGGCTCCAGCCAGCCCCAGCCGGTGCCATCCGGACGCGCGTAGCTGGGATGGTTGCAGACGGCCATTTCGCGAGTCTCGCGGAGGGCTTGCACGACACGAATCCCCGCAGGGTAGCGGTTTAGCCGCGGGCAAGTGGTGCCGATAGAGCTGACTATGCAACCGCTGCCGAACCGTCTCCGGAGGCTCCACAGTGTCGCGCTCCATGCTTGAGCGCCTGCAGCGCCTGCCGCGCGTCGCGGTGCTGCTTCTCGGCCTGGCGCTGATCGCCGGGATCGCCTGGCTCGACAACGTCACCGGGCCGAAGCTGCTGCTGAACGTCTTCTACCTCTTGCCGGTGATGCTGGTCGCCTGGGTAACGGCCTCGACCGCCTACGGCCTGCTTGCCGTGCTGGCGACCTTCCTCGTCGGGCCGCTCGAGACCTACCGCGACGGGCATGGCTTCTACTCCCTTCCCGTCGCGACGTGGAACGCGGGCATGCGCACGGCGGTCTTCTGCATCGTCCTCTTGCTGCTCGCCGAGGTGCGCAAGCTCGTCGCACGGCTCCAGGAGCAGTCGCTCACCGACGAGCTCACCGGCCTGGCCAATCGGCGTGCCTTCCTCGACGTTGCTGCGCGAGAGATCGAGCGCAGCCGGCGCTACCGACACGAACTGTCGCTGGCCTACCTCGACATCGACGCTTTCAAGGCCGCCAACGACCGCTTCGGACACGCGGTCGGGGACCGCGTCCTCATCGCCCTTGCCGGCCTTGCCCGCGCCACGGCGCGCTCGGTCGACACCGTGGCGCGCATCGGCGGCGATGAGTTCGTCATCCTCATGCCCGAGACCGACGCCCCCGCCGCGCTGCCGCTGGCCGAGCGTCTTCGCGCGGCCTGTTCGCGCGCGGCCGGCACGGGCGCGGCGCCCGTCACCTGCAGCATCGGCGTGGTCACTTTTGAGCGCGCGCCCAGTGACCTCGAGGAGCTGCTGACGAGCGCCGACGCACTCATGTACGAGGCCAAGGCCGCGGGCGGCGACGGCGTGCGGCACGCCCGTGTGGGCGCGCCGCGGTCGACAGCCACAGACGGCCGGCTCCTGCCCTTCGCACAGCGGACGGGGGCGTAGACGGCGGGCAGCCGCCGCGCGTGGTCGGGCACCCCCACGGGGACTTGCGTACTCATCGGGAACGATCAGTTAGGGGCTGCAGGCGGTCGCCGGCTGGGAAGCATGCCTCGCGCGCACAGCCTGGTCGCGTTGTCACCGTTCGTGAGCCGGCTGCCGCGCCTGCACACGTTGAAGCAAGCCGAAGACCGCCTGGCGGTGCTGCAAGAGTTCATAGAGGCCGGGAAGATCACGCCGGTCATCGCCGTGTGAGGCGCTAGGCCTCGTGCCGTTGCCCCACGACGATCAAGGGGTCGGCCTGATAGCGCCTGCGCCGAGGCACGACCGTGAGGCCGATGTAGGCGATGCCGGCCAGCAGGACGATCCCATACACGGGGACGCCGTGCCAGTAGCCCCTCTGCTCCGTGACCGTGGCAGTGATCGACGCGGCTGCGTCGCTGGCGGCGCTCAAGCGCAGCCGGAACCTGCCGTTGGGGTCCACCCCGAGGTCGTTCGCGAAGTCATAGGTGCCGCTCGCCAGATAGGGGGACACGAAGCCTTCATTGCCTCGTTCCACGGCGCCTACTCGCGGCGGCGTGGGGATGAGCTCCCAGCTCACGGCAGCCATGAGAGAGTCGCCGACAGAGGGCGCGGCCGCGATCATCAAGGTCGTCGGGCCGCCGCTGAGGGAGAACTCCGGCGAAGCCGCCGTCTGGCGCTGGTAGGTATCTCCCCGCAGCTCCAGGCGCGTGCTGGTCGTCTGTTCGTGCCACAGTCCCCAGGGCCCGACCGTGAAGGCCCAGACCCCGACGGCGGCCACGAATACCGCGGTCGCAAACCACGGCTTCATGAAGATGCCCATACGAAGAGCGTATTCCCTGGGCATTCCGGCGCCACACTTTCGCCCTCGCCCTGCCGGTCGTCGTCGCCGCGCCGCCGACTCGGACCTGCCGTGCCCAGCGCTTCGCACGCGGCCAGGCTGCGGCCGTGACGGCCTAGACACTCGTCCCACGATCTCCAGCGGCTGCCCGGCCGATAGTGATGATGAGGACCATGCGGTGGCACCTGCGGACGCGAGAAGGGAGCGGGCGTGAAGCGCGCGCGTACGTTCAGTCGGAGTGACGTGGTCGCGAAGGGCTTCGAGGCGAGCTGCATCGCCGAGGACGGGGCGCTCTACTTCTGGCATCGGAACTTCGGCGTGAGGGTCGAGAAACGCACCGGCAAGGCGACGCTTCTGACCGACCCGACCACCCTGCCCGAGGCGCGCTGGGTGGCCACGAGCCTGGGAGCGAAGGAGCTGGAAGCGGCGGCCCCGCGGCCTACCTCACGGTGAGCGTCTTGTAGCCGATCGTACTCTGCCTGTTGCCGGCGAAGTCGCTGGCGTAGACTTTCCAGGTGTAGGTGCCGCGGGCGAGCTTGCAGGTGTAGGCGTAGCGGATCTCGGTGTTGGTCGTCTGCAGGCCGAGCTCGAGAGTCTTCTTGAGGGCGGACCTCTTGTAGATCCTCACCGTCACCGCCGCCTCCGGCGAGACCGCGTCGTCGACGCGCAGGCGCAGGGTGACCTTCTTGCCGCGTTTGACCGTCGCTTTGGCGAGCGCCTTGGTGACCGGGCGCGTCGTGTCGATGCGCACGGGGAGGTTCTTGGCAGTCTCGACGTTGCCGGCCACGTCGCGGGAGTAGAACCAGACGTTGGTGATGCCGTCGGTCGAGACAACGGGCTTGGCGGCGGCGTCATAGATGCTGTAGGCGCCGGCATCGCCGAGGCGGTGCCAGGTCTTGTCGACCCCGGAGACGTCGTCGGTCGCGCTCAACGAGACCGTCACCGCAGTCCTGTTCCAGCCGGCGGCGTTGGCCAGCGGTGCCAGGCTGGCGCTGGTGACAGGCGCACCGCTGTCGAGCGCGAAGACGTAGGCCGAGCCCTGGTCGATAGCGCTGCCGACATCGTTGAGGAACGCTCCGACCAGGGCGCTGTCGCCGTCGAGGGCGACCGCCCCCTCACCGAAGAAGTCGTTGGCGGCGCCGTCGGCGGCGGTCAGCCACGCCTGCTGGCTCCAGGCGCTGCCGGAGCGCAGGAAGACGGTGGCTGAGCCTTGGTCGATGTTGCCGCCCACGTCGTCCCTGGGCGCCCCGACCAAGGCGCTGTCGCCGGAGAGGGCGACTGCGTGGCCGAATTCGTCGGCGGCGGCGCCGTCGGCGACGGTCAGCTTCTGCTGCTCGCTCCAGGTGGTGCCGGAGCGCACGAAGACGGAGGCCGAGCCCTGATCGCGGTTGCTGCCGACGTCGTCCCCGGACGCCCCGATCAGAGCGGTGTCGCCGTCGAGGGCGACCGCCGCCCAGCCGAACCAGTCGTCGGCGGCGCCGTCGGCGGCGGTCAGCTTCTGCTGTTCGCTCCAGGTGTCGCCGGAGCGCACGAAGACGTAGGCCGAGCCCTGCTCGATGTTGCTGCCGACGTCGTCCGCAGGCGCCGCGACCAGGGCGCTGTCGCCGTCGAGGGCGACATCGTCGCCGAAGGCGTCGTTGGCGGCGCCGTCCGCAGCGGTCAGCTTCTGCTGCTCGCTCCAGGTGCCGCCGGAGCGCACGAAGACGGAGGCCGAGCCCTGGTCGACGTTGCTGCCGACATCGTCCCCGGGCGCCCCGACCACGGCGACGGCGTCGCCGTCGAGGGCGACCGAGTAGCCGAGCCAGTCGTTGGCGGCGCCGTTGGCGGCGGTCAGCTTGGCCTGCTCGCTCCAGGTGCCGCCGAAGCGCACGAAGACGTAGGCCGATCCCTGGTCGATGGTGCTGCCCACGTCATCTGCAGCCGCCCCGACGAGGGCGTTTTCCCCGTCGAGGGCGACGTCGTGGCCGAACTCGTCGTAGGCGGCGCCGTCGGCGGCGGTCAGCTTGGCCTGCTGGCTCCAGGAGCCGCCGGAGCGCACGAAGACGTAGACCGCCCCCTGGTCGATGCTGCTGCCGACGTCGGCCCCCGGCACCCCGACCAGGGCGCTGTCGCCGGAGAGGGCGACCCGCCAGCCGAACCAGTCGTCGGCGGCGCCGTCGGCGCCGATGAGCTGCGCCTGCTGCAGGGCGAGCAGCGCCAGCGGCGGCGCCGGTGGGCCCGAAGTCCGCGCGGTGGCAGCCGGGATGGCTGCCAAGGCGGCCGTGAGGAGCAGCGCGAGGCACACCACGAGCGCCCAGCTCAGTCTACGTTTCATGACCCCTCCTTCGATCAGGTGAACGCTGTGGATCTCGTCGTACGCCTACCTTCTGCCCCTGAGGATCTCCGCCTCCCGTGTGCAACGGTGCGACTCTCAGGAGTCTCGTATCTCTTCGCGATGCCCATCCGACGGGAAAGTAGTCCCGTTTGTGCCATCCGGTCCCAGCGAACCCCAGCGGGCCCGTCAAAGCGACCGGATTCCGGTTGCAGGGAGTTGCAGTCGGCCGTGGAGGCGACGAGCGGGGTCCCGAGCCGTCGTCGGGGCCCGCCCGCTCGCGCTAGATCTGCCAGCGCTCGCCCACGAGGACGGGCACCTCGACGCCTTCCTTCGTGACACCGAGCACCGCGACGCCCGGTCCGCCGATCATCACGTCCTGATGGATGCGCGACATGTTCACCCCGCGAGCGTTGCGCTCGTCGTTCGTCGCCGGCAGGTGCTCGCCGAGGGTCTCGTAGCAGCTCAACCCCCAGGCGATGTGGCAGGCGGCGTTCTCGTCCAGGAGCGTGTCCTTGAAGATGCGGTTCAAGCGCCCGATACGGGACGAGGCGTCGACCAGCGAGACTTCTCCCAGGCGCCTGGCGCCGTCGTCGACCGCGATCTGCGCGCGGACGGCGTCGGCGCCCGTCCGCGCCCGAACGTCGACGATGCGCCCGGCTTCGAAGCGCAGGACGAGGCCCTCGACCCGCACGCCGTTGATGAGCACGGGCTTGGTCGTCGCGACCGTGCCCTGCACGCCCCGGTAGTCCGGAGTGGTGTAGATCTCTTCGGTCGGAAGATTCGGGACGTAGGGGATGCCCCAGGGCGTGACGTAGCGGGCGGGCTGCCAGAGTGAATCGGGATGCAGGGTCACCAGCAGGTCGGTGTCTTCGCCCCGGAAGCGCACCGCGGTGAAGGCGGCCTCGTTCAGGCGCGCCGCCTGCGCACTGAGCTCGTCCAGGCGCGCCTGCCAGGCCGCCACCGCGTCCGCCTCGTCCAGCCGCATCACGTAGCGCAGGTCCTTCCATAAGGGAGCCAGGTCCGGATCGCCGTAGACGCGCTGCGCCCACCCCGGGACCGGGCAGGCGGCGACCGTCCAACTCAACCCTGCGTCGATGGTGCGAAAGGACCGGTCACACCAGTTCGCCTGCCAAGCGCTCGAGCGGTCGGGAGAAACGCCCTCGAACTCGTCATCCCTGCTGTCGCCGGTCGTGTCGACCGTGGCCCAGCGCTCCGCGATCGCGGTATCGGTAGTGGCCTCCATCCACGGGTCGATCCTCCCTGCGCTCGAGTCGGCGGTCGCCAGCGTGAGCTGTGAGCGGACGACATGCTTGTCGCGGTAGTACACGTACGCAGCGCTGGCGCCCAGCGCGTACGAGCGCTCGGCCAGGATGCGCAGCAGGTAGGCGTGCTCGACCAGCCCGGTGATCAGGACGGTCTGGCCGGGCTGAACGTTGGCGCCGAGATGCAGGATGACGTCCGCGTACGTCTCGAGCTCACTGCGCCCGATCGAACCTTCCACGAGACCACCTCTTCTCCCCGGGGATGTTCCGCAACCTGAGCCCGCTGCCAGGCAGCCCACTCTCGCCTCAGCATCTCCTATCAACAACACACGAACAAGTTAAGAGAGGGGTGAGGCCCCAGCCGCTCCTGCCGAGACGCTCGGATCCGGGTTGCGGATTCTGGTTGCACGGCGGTTGCAGACGGCTGTTTCGGAGGTCTCGCGGGGATCTCGAAGAAGACGGTTCCCCTCCAAATCACTGGTTGACCGCGGGGGTGCCGAGCCCGTGACGCCAGTCGCGCAAGGTCGGCGCGCTCCGACCTGAGCGTGCGGCCCACGGGAGCCGGTAACATAGCTTGACGAGAGAGGCATACTGCAGGCCGACCACCTCTGAGCGCAGCCGTGGTCCCCGTACGGAGGAAGGCAGGGATGCAATGAATCGCTTCGGCCATATCGACCTGCGCGTGAGCGACATGGAGAAGGCGCTGCCGTTCTACGCCGCCCTCCTTCCGGCGCTCGGCTTCGTGCGCGAGTACCACGGCGAGGCGTGGAAGGTGTGGGCGGCCGAGGGCGCCTTGCCCGCGGCCGCGTATTTCGCCGTCACCGAAGAACACGGCCATGTGCCGAACGGGAACAGGATCGCCTTCTGGGCCGCGAGCCGCGAGGAGGTCGACGAGGTGGCCTTCATCGCACGAGAGGCGGGGGCGCGAGTCGAGAGTGGACCGCGCGAGTGTCCGGAGTACGACCCGAGTTACTACGCGTTCTTCTTCTGCGACCCCTGCGGCAACCGGTTGGAGGTCGTCTACCGGACGACCTGAGCGCGGTCGCCGGCGGGCGCCCGGCGTGACCGGGATGGCCTCGGACGCGCTGGAGCGCGGGCCGGCCGAGACCCGCCGGCACGCGCGGCTCTCCTCCGGGCAGCCGCGTCGCCGGCGACCACGTCCCTCCTTTGACACGGCCCAGGCGGCGTGACGCATTGCAGGGTCCAGGGGTGCCGATCCACGCATCTCCGACAAGCGAGCCCGCGCCTCAACCTAGCGCTGGCTTCTCTCCAGGTCGGTGGAGCACAGCACCGCTGATACTCTGTTCCCGGGCACCACGAGAACCTCCTCGGGCGAGTATCGCTGCGCGTCGACGTCGGCCGGCGGGTCCGGCGGCCACGCCGCCCCGCCCGCCGGCCGATATCTTCGGACCTGTGCAGCCTAAGCTAGGCCGTGTAGTCGGCGGCCCCGGCCTCCTGGGCCCAGGTGATGCGCGGCTCGCTGATCACGCCGCCGCGCTCCATCGCTTCCTTCAGCGAGGGGTCGGCGGCGAACGCCTCGGCCTGCTCCTTGGAAGGAAAATGGTTGATGACGGTTATCTCGTTGGGATCGTCGAAGCCCTGGTAGAGCTCATGGCCGGTGGCACCGTGTCGCCTGCGGATGTCCCTGTGCTCGTCGAACACGGCCTTCCAGGCGTCGAAGTCGCGGACTGTATGTTGCACGATGATGATCATGGTCGCCTTTCGAGTGAAACTGGAGCGGCGTTCCTCGCCGGAGACGCGCGCCTGCTGGCAATAGTGGTTCATGACCCACACTAGCCAGCGGGAAACGCGTTGGCTGCTGTGACCACGGACCGCAGGAGGGCCACGTGGTCGAAGGCGCTCGCCAAGCGGTGGCGGCAGTACGCAGCGAAGGAGACGAGATGGCGGCGCTCGTCAGCGCAGCTGCATGAACCCGGCGGCCTCGCGGGTCTCCAGCATCATGCGGATGTCGTCGTAATCCGACGGACCTACCGGCACGAACCGTTTGACCAGACCGAGGCTCAGGCGCTCGCGCGCGTCGCAGTCTTCAGGCAACGACACAAGGACGCTCAGGATCCGGCGGCGCAGATCGAGCGGCACTCGCTTCGATACGGCGACCGGCTGGATGGTGGAGGGACCCAGGGCGTCGATGATGCGGAGCGACCGGGCCAGCGACGGGTCGTCCCGCAGCGCGACCGCAAGCGCCTGGGAGTCGATGGCGGAGGCGTCGACCTCGCGGTCCACCACCATACGCATCGACTCATCATGAAAGCCGGCCTCGACGAGCGCGAGAACGCGAGGGACAGGCGGCGAAAGACATACCGCGGGATGCCGGCGTTGCCAGAGCGGCCGACAGGTGTGAGGATGAGCCATCCGTCACACGTGTCATACGTCCAGGAGGCTACACATGGTCGCAGTGATCGTCGCAGCGCTGGAGTTCTTCTGGTGGCTGATCTTCGTCTGCGCGTGGCTCCTCTTCCTGCTCGCCACGGTGACCATCGCTCGGACCAAGGGTCGCAGCGGGCTCCTCTGGGGTATCCTGGCCTGCTTCTTCCCGCTGATCACCATCATCATCCTGCTGGTGATCCCGTCTCGCTCGACCGATTAGCTCGGGGCACTCCGTCGCATTCGTTGCCGGCGCGGAGCTGAGGGAGGCCTTGACGGGCCAATGACACATACGGCAGAACCGACAGGTCGACGGGTGATTCGTCGATCCTGTCGGTTCTGCCGCGTGCGTCTCCAGGCTCGCAGGCGCCGCTCTGGTCGCCTCGTCACGCCGCCCACGGGAGCGTCTCGTCGAGGGCCACGTGCCTGGGCACGTCCGGATCGACGCGGACCGCGACCGTCGCCCCGGGCCGCAGCCCGTCCTCGAAGGCCTCGCTGACGAACTGGACCGCGCGTGCGCGGTAGGGAGCGCCGTCGGCGGGACAGACCTCAAGCTCACACGTGACCTGATGTCGCGTACCCTTCCGCGCCCAGCGGACTGCGCCCGTCTCCGACATGCCGATCACGGTGGCCCTGGCGGGAACACCGCTCCGCAGCACGCGGCGCACACCACGCTGCGGGACGAGAAAGACGACGACCGCCGCCAGCGCCACGAAGAGCACCGACATGCCCATCGACAGCAGGATCGCCCCCGTACCGCCACCGATCTGTCCCGGCCAGTCCGCATTCACGCTCCAGCCCGCGGCATGACCGATCCAGTAGCCGATCCACCCGCCGACGATACCGCAGAGCACCACGATCACGATGTTCACTGCCTTCACCACGACCTGCCTCCTCCCCCGGCTCCCCGCGGGCCGGTCTCACCAGTGGCTCCCCGCCGGACCGTGGTGGCCGCGGTGCTACGTTCGACGGATCATCGCTTCCCGTATGGAGCGTCGCTCATGTCAGAAGTCCCGTATGAGGTCCGAATACCCCGCTGAACCGAGAATAGTCACGTTGCGGGATCGCGCGGGCTTCGCGCGTTGTCTCCCCTACTTCACACGGCACTGAGGCCAGCCCGAGCCGGCCGCGGCGAAGTCCGCCGAGCTCCTGCGGCGCACGTGTACGCGGAACAGGCCGCGAGTAGTCGGTCTGTACGTCCAGCTGCAGGTGGCGGAGGCGCTGAGGGTGCACTTCACCGAACGGCTCGTGACCCACTTGGCCGCGACCCGCTTCTGCACCGTGAACTTGACGATCTTTCCCGCCATCTGCGCCGGCTTGGCCCTGACCTTCGCCATGAGGCTGTCGCCGAGCGGCAGGACGCCGCCCGTAGGGCCGAGCAGCCGGAGCGCGAGTGTCGGCGTCGGATTGAGGATCTCGATGCAGGGAACAGCGATCCGCTTCGGGATGACCTGGCCCTGGGCGATGGCGCGGTAGTAGGCGTAGGGCACCGGTGACTTCACCGTGAAGCCGAAGTTGCCGTACTTGTTCGTGGTCGCATAGCCGATGCCGGTGAAGGTGGTCTCCCCCTGCGCCCGTTGCTGCAGGTAGACGGTGGTGTTGGCGCGCTGCACACTGTGTCCGAGATTGAGGATGTCGTAGGCCTCGCCGTGGAGCCTGTAGCCGGCGTCGACCGGCCTCCCGAGCATCCACATGATCGCTCCAGTCGATTGCTCGTTGTGGGGCACCTTCGTGCCCTTGTGGCAGGTCCCGCAAACGGTGACGCTGGGCACGTAGGGTGCGTGCGCTGCCGAGGCGCCGTTCGTGGGTGGCACGCCGATGTGGCAGGTGCAGGCGGCTGCCGCCGGGGCCGGCACCGCCAGCAGGCCGAGCACGGCGACGGCAAGAACCAACACGAGTAGGAATCTCCTCATGGAGCGCATCCTTTCGAGATGCTCGCGTGGGGCGCTCGCCGCGCTGCGTCCGACGAGCGCCGCCCCATCGGCTGTGCCATAGGCCCCTCCTGCGCCAGGACCTGGACCCCCCAGGCAGCCGCTCGGCCCCGAGAAGCACGAAGACCGGTCCGCGGGCCGGTCTCACCAGTGGCTCCCGCCGGACCGTGGTGGCCGCGGTGCTACGTTCGACGGATCATCGCCTCCCGTGTGAAGCGCCGCTTCTCTCAGGAGCCTCGTATTCGGTTCGGGTACCCGTCCGACGGGAAAGTAGTCCCGTTTGTTCCAAGTGGTCCCAACGAGCCCCAGCCGGTCCCATCCAAACGCACGGACTCGAGCGGCTCGATGGATCCGAGCCACCTCTGGAGCGCGTGGGGCGCCCACCGATCGCCGAGACGCCCGCACATGAAGGCAGTACAATCGCCGTGCTATGCAGGCGAGCGAGACAGCCCCGGGCCCGGCGCGCGCGAGAAAGGTGAACCTACATGCAGCAAGTCGATGAGTTCCCCAACCTCTTCATCCTCGACCATCCCTTGATCCAGCACAAGCTGACCCACATGCGGAACGTCACGACCTCGACGCGGACGTTCCGGCAGCTTCTGCGCGAGATCGCGCTCCTCATGGGCTACGAGGTGACGCGCAACCTGCCGCTCGCCGACGAGACGATCAACACGCCGCTCACCGAGATGAAAGCGCCGGTGATCGCCGGCAAGAAGCTCGCCATCGTGCCGATCCTCAGGGCCGGCGTGGGCATGGCCGACGGTCTGCTCGAGCTCGTGCCGGGTGCGCGCGTCGGCCATATCGGCCTGTACCGCGATCCGGAGACCAAGAAGCCGCACGAGTACCTCGTGAAGCTCCCCGAGATCGAGGGGCGCACCTTCATCCTCGTCGACCCGATGCTCGCTACAGGCAACTCGGCGGCGCACGCGGTCGCAGTACTCAACGCTCGCGGCGTCCCGGACAGTGACATCCGCTTCCTCGCGCTCGTCGGCGCGCCTGAAGGGATGCGCACCTTCAATCGGCAGCACGCCGCCGTGAACGTGTACGTGGCGTCGCTCGATTCCCACCTCAACGAGCACGCGTACATCGTCCCCGGCCTGGGCGATGCCGGCGACCGCCTCTTCGGCACGAAGTAGGACCTCTCAGAGTGGCGGGTCACAAGCGAAGGGGGCAGCGATGAGCGGCGACGTCTACGAGCGCCTCGCGGCCGCGCTCGACGGTCTGGCCAACGGCTTCCCGCGCACGGAGTCCAACGTCGAGCTGCGCATCCTGCGTCACGTCTTCACGCCCGACGAGGCTGAGGTGGCGGCGGCGTTGACCGGGCGCCCCGCCGTGGCCGCCGACGTCGCCCGGCGTGCCGCTCTCGAGCCTGCCCACGTCACGGCGACGCTCGGGGCTCTCGCGGAGCGCGGCGTGATCTGGACGGGTTCAGTCGACGATCATTCCGGCTACCGCCTGGCGCCGTTCGTCGTCGGCTTCTACGAGGCTCACATGCTCGAAACGCGCGACGTCGAGTTCGCGCGCCTCGTCGAGGAGTACTTCTGCGGCGGCGGCGCCGTAGGGATCATGAGCCCGCAGCCCGCCATCCATCGCGTCGTCCCCGCCCGAGGAGCGACTGAGGTGGAGTGGGTGCTGCCCTACGACGACGTGCGCGCCATCCTCGGGAAGGCGAGCTCGTTCCGCGTCGAGACGTGCGTCTGCCGTCTGCAGCAGGACGAGCTCGGCGCGAGGCGCTGCGACTTCCCCCTCGAGTCGTGCCTCTGGTTCTCCTACGCGGAGAGCGGCGGCGAAGCGAGCGGGATCTCGCACGAGGAGGCCCTCGCGGTCCTCGACGAAGCGGAGCGTGTCGGTCTTGTGCACACCGTGAGCAACGTGGCCGCGGGGATCGGCTACGTGTGCAACTGCTGCGGCTGCTGCTGCGGGCTGTTGCGCGGTATCAACGAGTGGGGCCTCGAGCACTCGGTGGCGCAGGCGAACTACGTCGCCGAGATCGACCCGCTCACGTGCACCGCGTGCGGCACCTGCGAAGAGCGCTGCCAGGTCGACGCCATCGCCGTGGAAGACGACGGCGTGCGCGTCGTGCGCCGCGAGTCGTGCATCGGCTGCGGCCTCTGCGTGACGGGCTGTCCCGATGAGGCCGCGCGCCTGAGACGCAAGCCTGACGACGAGATAGTGGCGCCGCCCGCGACCCGCGGCGCGTGGGAGCGCGTGCGGCTGAGGGGGCGCAGCCTCAGCGGAACGTAGCCTCGGCGATGGGCAGGCCGGCGCGCACGATCATGAGGCCGCCGGGAAAGGCGACACGGGACCGAGGGCGGCACTCGCGGGCCAAGGCAGCCGTTCGGCTCGTCGACGCCGACTCAATCCGGGTCAGGCACTCAGCTGTCGCGATGCGTCCCGCCGGTCACACAGCTTCGATCCAGGACCATCGTCCATAGACCGATCGCGGCGCCGAACGCCGTGTGCCCGAGCAGCATGATCCGCAGCAGCCGCGCAGCTTCACCGCTGCGCACGGCGAGCGGGCCGAGACCCCATGACGGATACATGACGAGCAGTGGCAGAAGAGCCGTTGCGGCCCCGAAGGCCGTCGCCGAGAGCACGCCGGGCTTGCGGTCGCCGCGACGCAGCGCCTCATAGTAGGCCTGCGTCAGCGCAACGCCGGTCAGGTAGTGGACCGCAAGCCCCAGGGCCACCTCGCCGCGAAGCGCCGGCTCGGCGGCCATGTCCGCGTGCCGGAGGCGTCCTCGTGCAAGGCCGCCTGCCCAACGGCCGACGAGCTCCAGTCCGACCTTGTCCGATGTGAATCGTGATCCGCCGAGCCGGCTGGCGGCGAGGAAGAAGGCGTCCATGGAGAGCGTCGCGAGCACGCCGACGGTGACGCTCGCGGGGACTGCGGTCATTGGTCTTGTGAGTCCGGCCATCACTGCGCATTCTACGCGCACCCGAAGAGCGGTGTTGACATCCCGTGCGACGCTGCTATACTTCGATTCTAATCGAAGTATCGAAGTACACGAAGGAGCTATCGCGTGACTGACCTCTCGAAGATCTTCAAGGCCCTCGGCGACCCGACGCGCTTCGCCATTTTCGAGCTCGTACGCGACTGCGGGAATCCGGACGGCTGCTCCGAGGAGGAGGCCAGCGACAGCCTCTCCCAGATCGCCGAGCGCTTCCACCTGTCGCTCTCGACGGTGTCGCACCACGTGAAGGAGCTCCGGAACTCGGGCCTCATCACCTGTGAGAAGCGCGGCCAGCGCCTCTACTGCTGGGTCGACCCGGAGGTGCTGCGCGAGCTCGAGCAGTTTGCCGGACCGACCTCTCCGGGGAGCTGAGGCTCCCCCTTTTTTTCACGTCGTAGTTCGATAGTCATCGAAAGCTCGAAGGGAGAACCAGGATGAAGCCAAGTACCGTGTGGATCGCGATCGTGCTGCTCGCCTTGGGCGTCTGCGGCATCCTCGACGCCGCGGGCGTCGTCGACTCGAGCCAGACCATCGGGCAGTGGTGGCCGCTCGCCGTCATCGGTTGGGCGGTGTCGGAGATGCTGCTCGCGCGCCGGATGACGCTGGGCGGCGTCATCTGCAGCGCCATCGGCCTCACGCTCCTCGCCGATGCGCAGGCGTGGGCGAGTGGCGCACTCCTGTGGTCGGCGCTCGCCATCACCATCGGCCTCGCGATCCTGGTCGACGCCGGCCTCCGGCGCGGTGATCGTCACAATGGTGGTGACGTCCGGACGGTCGTCGGAGGAGGTGCGTCGTGACGAGCCGGCTACCTCAGCTGGGTCGCCGCGGTGAAGGCTGGGTCGCGCTGCAGGTGGTGCTCGTCGCCGCGATGGTGGCGGCGGGGACCAAGGGACGCAAGTGGCCGTCGGCGTCGCGCGGCGTGCGGATGGCGGCCGCTGGCCTGAGCGGCTTGGGCGGACTGTACCTCTTCGGCGACGGCATCGGGCGCCTCGGGCGGCAGATCACGCCGTTCCCCAGGCCGGTCGAGGAAGGCAGCGTGAAGAGCACCGGCGCCTACGGGCTCGTGCGTCACCCCATGTACGGCGGCGTCCTGTTGATGACGCTGGCGTGGTCTCTCGCCACTTCGCCGCTGGCGCTGGTGCCGTGGACGGTGGCAGTCGGGTTCCTCGACGCCAAGCGGCGCCGCGAAGAAGCTTGGCTCATCGAGGAGAGCCCCGACTACGAGGAGTACCGGACAAGCGTGCGGCACAGTCTCATCCCGTTCGTCTGGTAGTCGGGA